>Ga0065719_106571_pt1 | contig 149441 bp, 162 predicted proteins | sample GBSCel85sediment_FD_59106 | JGI IMG/M metagenome (GOLD analysis project Ga0065719, IMG submission 59106) | Hot spring sediment microbial communities from Great Boiling Spring, Nevada - Cellulolytic enrichment CS 85C v3 (version 3) | ecosystem: Environmental > Aquatic > Thermal springs > Hot... | reverse complement strand
TTATGTAGCCTATTGCTATTCCTACTACTAGAAGTACTATACCAACTGCCGCAGTTACAGTCCAGTCAGTAACAGTCTCTCTAACCGTAGTCGGCGACGGAATAGTCACAGTCTCCCTCACAGTACTAGTCTCGGTCTTAGTTACTGTCTTTGTTACTACACCTGGAGTCGTCTCCTCGGGCGGTGAAGTTGTCGTCGTTTCCTCAGGTGGTGTTGTCGTCTCCTCCGGAGGCACTAGAATGCTTTCGATATCATCCCAGAACTTTTCGAGTGGAATCAGTAGACCGCCCTTGTCTACAGGCTTGACCCACCAAGGTACTTGAGGCGGTTCACCCTTTACTCTGCTCGCAAGACCCCATAGAATTGGTATGTTTTGGTCTCTGAAGGGTGCTGCTGGCCACCACCACGGGTTCTCGGCTGTTGGCCATCCCCACCACCTATCAGTTCTATACTGGTACCAGTCGCCCGTTGAGTGGTATGTTATGTAGGGTATGTCTCTAAACAGTATCTCCTGTATTTTGCTTGCAGCTCTTAATCTGACGTCCTCAAATGGTGAGTTGAGCATCGCTATGTAGTTATCCATTTCTGGGTTGTTATACCATGCATAGTTATCTTGTGGTATATTGATGCTTGCTAATAGCTCGAAGTATGTGCTCCATGGCGAGGCCCAGTTGTATTGTAGTGTTGATGAGGTGTCCGCTATATCGAACTGCTTCTTTGATATCAGATCTTCGATAGTTGACATTGATAGGTATTTAACCTCTACTCTAAAGCCTATTTGCTCTAGGTTTGTCTTGAATAGCTCGGCAACAGCATACCTTATCGCAGCGTCCGATCTGACTAGATATGTTATCTCCAGCTCTTCTCCGTTATCAGGGCGCTCGCGCACACCATCGCCATCCCTATCGACAACACCAGCCTGGTCTAGGATTTGCCCAGCTTTCTCGAGGTCTGTGCTTATCTTACAGTCCTCAGATCCCCAGTATATCTTACACTGGGTCTTGTTTATGTACTTGTTGAGGAATGGATCAAACTCTGGTAACCATGCCATGTTGCCCTTGATTCCAGCCCCAGACAATGCATACTCTATCTGGTCATCCCACGGGAAGGCATACACCATTGCAAGCCTGATGGCCCTGCCAACATCATTGAGGCCGCCGACCTTGGGGCTTTCCATGTTGATTGTTATGTAGTTTGCACCTCTAGGTCTGTAGTATGGTGGGTTCTTCATATCCCATGTGTATATCCCATGGTCGAAGTAGTTGTAGATATCGGTCATACCGCCGTTTCCGTCCCAGTCAAGGTCGCCGGCCAACAGCGCGTTTACTCGTGCCTGGTCTCCAGACATCCACTGTATTAGGTATTTCGGTCTTGGCAGTCCAAATACGTCTTTGCCCCACCAGTTATCGTCTCTTTCGTAGTATATGGTGTATGCTCCTTTGTCTATGGATATAACCTTATAGGGACCCGATATCGGACCGTTCATAGCCAGGTCTTCAAATGTCGCCGATTTTAGTTCTGTTATATCTTTATCCTGTAGCGCATGCTTAGGATATACCCTCAGCGTAACCCAGCAGTCCACAAACTGTATATATCCAGCAGTACCAGCTTCATACGAAGTCCTGTTCATGACAAACTCTACAACTTTATCACCGACAGCCCTGACCTCAGAGACAACCTCGGGTCTACAGGTAGAACCAGGACCTCTGCCAACTTTGAGACCTGTTTCAATGGTGAAGATAACGTCATCAGCCGTAATAGGCACACCATCACTCCACTTTGCCTCAGGCCTAATGTAGACTCTGACAGTGTAAGGATCGACCCACTCATAGCGCTCGGCTAGGAGGGGTAGGAACCCCCTGACACCGTAGCTTTCGCCGTCGATGAACAGCGTCATGAATACGAGTGTCAAGGGGCTGGGCCCTGAACCAGCCCACTCGTTCCAGCGAATGGTCGTTCTACCCCTACTAAACTTTAGAGTCTCTTCGCGGGGTAGCTCTTGTGCGTATACCGCTACACTTCCTATGACTGAGGCTACTATGACTGATAGAACAGCCATGGCTATGGATATTTGAAGTGCCTTCTTCATAATACACCCCGTTTAATTAATTAATTGGTTTATTGAGCTATATAAATCTTTCGCTCGCGCCCTATACCTGGAAATGCCTTTGCTTAGTGTTCAATCTACATTTGAATATCGCGCGCCTTGTCCCAAACGCAATCATAACGTGCTCGCACACTCTATGAGGGTCTTCCCTAGCTAGAATGATATCCATTCGCGTTTAAGAGACCTGTGGTAACGCGAGAACCAGACAAAAAACCTTGTCCAACACTTTTCTCGGGGGTTCTGGAGAAGGTGTAGTGGTTCAAAAACCGGTTTTTGTACTCTATTGTTCTACTCGATGTCGCTCCATCTCAGGTAGATGCTCGGGATGCTGTTGATCAGGTTTTTGGTGTATTCGTGTTTCGGATTTCTTATTACCTCGGTCGGCGGCCCATCTTCAACTATTTTACCTTTGTACATTATCAGTATCCTGTCGGCTACTGTGCACGCTAGGTTGAGGTCGTGCGTTATGAAGAGTAGTGAAGTGTCGTAGGCTTCTCTAAGGCTTGCTAGCAGCCTCATTATGTCCCCTCTTAGTGATGCATCTATCATTGAGACGGGCTCGTCGGCTACTACAAGCTTGGGTCTCACTATAAAGCACCTTGCTATCATTAGTCTCTGCCTCTGTCCACCGGATAGCTGGTGGGGGTACTTGCCGAGGATCTCATCGGGTTCGAGCCCAACCCATCTCAGGCTCTCAGCAATCATCCTCTTGCCCAGGTCGTCGTTTGGGTCTATGCCCAAGAGCCTTAGTGCTTGGTGGAGAACCCTATCGACTTTATACGATGGGTTAAAGGCTGAGTAGGGGTCTTGGAAGACCGGTTGTACATTTCTCCAGTACTCGATAAGCTCTTTTCTGCTTTTAATGTCTCTCCAGATGTCCTTTCCATCGAATTTTACGCTTCCGGAGGTCGGGGGTAATATCCTGAGGATTATCTTGGCTGTTGTCGATTTGCCCGATCCCGATTCGCCGACCAGAGCAACAATTTCTCTTCTTCTGATGTCGAAAGATACGTTGTCTACTGCAACGGTATAGGTCTTTTTTGCAAACCCGGATTCGTATACCTTTGTTAGGTTTCTAACCTCTATCAGGGTATCTGCCATGGGATTGACCACCATGTTCACTTCTTTGCATAGAGCCAGCAAGATACAAAACGGTTAGCCTCTATCTGCGTCGTTGGCGGTTCTTCTCTTCTGCAGATATCCATAGCATAGGGACACCTCGGGTGGAACCTGCAGCCGGGCGGCGGTGTTATCAGGCTTGGCGGTGCTCCGCTAATCGATACCAGGTCGTGTACCTTTATGAGCTTCTCATGCTTGAGTATGAAGGCGACGTCGGGTATAGACTTGATCAAGAGCGATGAGTAGGGGTGATAGGGCTTTTCCACAAACTCTTCGGTTGGCGCTTCCTCGACTATTTTACCTGCATACATCACCGCAAACCTTGTTGCTATCTGCCTTGCCGCACCTATTTCGTGCGTTATAAAGATTATGGCTATCTACGTATCCCTGCTTCTTTAGATCAAGCATCGTCTTTAGCACCATCTTCTGTGTTGTAACGTCGAGTGCCGATGTAGGCTCATCGGCTATCATTATGCGCGGTCTTAGCAGTGCAACCACGCCTAGAACTGCTCTCTGCCTCATACCTCCGCTGAGCTCAAATGGGTATCTATCTATAACGCTTTCGGGAAGGCCTATGGACTTGAATATCTGTATAGCGCGCTCTATGACGGTATTCTCATCGACGTTCTCGAAGTGGGCCCTCATCACGTCCATTATTATCCTCCTAATTTTCAGCGTAGGCATTAGCGCGTTCATAGCGAACTGGGGTACAAGCGATATCTCGACACCCCAGACGTATTTCTTCAGCATATCCCGCGAGAGCTTGTGTAATTCGAGGACCTTGCCCTCTTTTGTATTGAGGACAATGTTGCCTCCTACATACTGGAAGGGCGGTGTAAAGTCTGCTAGGATAGCCCTTGCCAGCGTAGACTTTCCGCACCCGCTTTCCCCTATTATTCCTAGAACCTCGCCCTGCCTAAGGCTCAGGTTAACACCGTCGACAGCTCTTACGTATACCCTCTTGTCCTGGATATACTGGCTATAGTAGGCCCTCAAGTCTGTTATAGTAAGTATCTCGCTCATCTGTTTTCACCCCTACTCCTTCCTCAGCCTCGGGTTGAATATCTCGTCTATAGCTGTCGACACCAGCAACATCGATATAACCACGAGCATTATTATAAGACCCGGCGGTACAAACCACCACCACGCACCTCTTATTATACCTCCCTGGCTGTTGGCTTCTGAGAACATCAATCCTAGCGAGAATCCACCTGTTGGTCTTAGCCCTAGCAGGCTCAGCATAGCCTCACCAACCATGCCGTTGTCTATGTGTGTCGCAAAGAATATTATTACGTACGCCATTACTCCCGGCAACATATCCTCTAGCAGTATCCTCATGGTACTGTACCCAGCGACCCTAGACATGTTTATGAAGTCCTCCTCCCTCAGGCTTAGCAACCTAGCCCTCAGCCCTCTGGCAAAGCCTGCCCACATAGTTGCACCTAATATGATGGCTATTATCGTGTAGTTCTTCAGGTTGCTCGGTAGATAGAAGGCAAATATGAGGGCGAGTATCATTGATGGTACAGATAGCAGGAAGCTCACTATAGCCATGACAATGTCATCGACTATGCCCCCAAAGGCTACCGACAGCGCTGCCGCCATGACGCCTATTATAGTTGCTATAGTTGCCGCTACGAAGCCTACATATAGCGATGTCTTCGTGCCGGCTATTAATAGGCCGAGAACATCTCTACCAAGGAAATCTGTTCCAAGCGGATACTCGGAAGAGGGGGGCATTAGCCTAGGTCCTCGGTTGCGGATATCGAAGGGATCCTTTGGATAGAGCAGCGGGCCGATCAAGCCGAAGAGCACGATAGCAAGCATTATCGACATTCCTATTATAAACCTGACATTCTTCAGGAGCCGCCTTAGCGATTCGGATGTTTTTAAGGATCTTATGGTTTGTGATACACTACTTTTGATGTCTACCCTAGCCATGGATATCACCAGGGCTAGTCTTTTCTATAGCCTAGCCTAACACGTGGGTCTATAATCACGTGTACAAGGTCTGAAAGGAATAGGGCCATATAGACTGTTGCAACTAGTATAACGAATATCCCCTGCAGAAGCATGTAGTCGCTTTCCCTTACAGCTGTATATATGAGGGTGCCCATGCCTGGATATCCGAATATAGTCTCCACCAGTGCTGCCCCCGCAACAGTTCTGCCCAACCTTATGGAGAGCCCCACGACCTGCGGCATAACTGCGTTTCTGAACGCATAACCTCTTATCACCTTGTCAGGAAGCCCTATATAGTCTCCGAACATAGTGTAGTCGGACCTTAGCTCGTATATGATCAGGTTCCTCATCGTTATGACCTGGCTGCAGAGATATGGAAGCGTTAGCGCTGTAAACGGGAGTATGTAGTGCTTTAGTACGCTTAGAACAAACTGTGGCGTTAGCGATGGCATCATCTCCGTACTGTAGGCGCCTCCAGGCGGTAGCAACTTGAGTTGAACCGCAAACACCAGGATTAGCAACATTGCAAGCCAGTACCCAGGTATCTGAGCCACGGTAGAGGCCACTACTACAGATACCTTTTCAAATGTGGTTCCCCTCCTGTACCCGCTTATAGCACCCCACATATTCCCTATGTACCACCCGATGATAGTCGATGGCACAAAGAGGAAGAGAGTCCAGGGAAGGGCATGCATAACATGATCTATTACCTTGTCTGGGTAAAACGCTATCGATGTGCCCAGGTCTCCCCCGAACGCCTTGGTTATAAAATCTACATACTGTACGTGGAGAGGCTTGCCATACCCAAACTCCTCAAGTATTATCCTCTCCTGCTCATGTATCACCGTGGGGTCGACCACACCGCCGTAGGACTCCACAATACTCTCTACATATGAAGCCGCAGGGTTTGCCGGGATTAGCCTCGGCAGAACAAAGAGTATTGTTAGTGTAACAAAGTACATTACCGCTATTGCTCCAAGCCTTCTGGCCATGTACCTTGCCAATGGCTTGTATTCAGCCCAGTTTATACTCATGGCCAAGCCCCAGCTGTCCGTCCCTAGATGTAATTAGTTGGGATAATAAACTTTAATACAATAAATCGAAACAGGTCTGCACCAGAGCTTTATTCAGAGCCTCTAGAAACCGAACAGAGCTTCCAGAACCCTGGACTGTTCTTGGAGATTTCACTAAGCTACATTACTATCGCCAAGGGCTACTTCGAGAGACCATACCGCTAGCCAGCAAGCCCCAACCCAGGTTCCTAAGGCGGCCACACAACAAAGCTACAGATACCTCTTTATTCCCTGCAAGCGTTTTGGAGTTTACCGCGACAGGTGATGATGGTTAACAGCGCTGAGCACGTGATGATCACAAGAACTCTGAGGCCCGCCAAGAAAATCTTCTCATGTGTTGACGGCTTGGCACGGTGGATAACCACGTTTCGGGGTTTCCTAGGGTTCTAGGTAGAGAAATATCGGTATCCGCGATGTGGGTATCACCAGGCTCGGGTCTGAGAATGTCTCTAGAGCTATAGATAGTAGGGCTCCGCCTCTTACAGCAACGCTTAGAACAATATATCCCTCGCCCTGGACGAGCTCTGTAGAGGTAGACGAACTGGCTATCTCCCCGTCTATCACCTCTATCCTTTGACTAGATAGGCCCCGAAGCTCGAGGTAGAGAAAGTCTATGTTGGTTATGTTTACGCTGTCAACGAGAAGTAGCCGAGCATATGCACTCCCCTTAACCGTGAGGAGCGTGGTGTTTTCTATTGGGGTGCTAGCGCCGTGCACTGTTATATACGCAAACATTCCGTTGGCTCCTACGGTATAGGTACAGCATGCGCTACCCGCATAGAGCGTAACGTTATATACAAAACCACCCACAATAGGCCCGAGGATCTTCTCGCCGATCACGCTATCCCCATGCAGAACCCTGATCTTTCCGGCCGAACCCGTTCCTACAACAGCATCGCCCACAACCCCAAGCTTTGCAACACCCGGCGACGCTATCGTGCTGTTAACAACATAATCGCGCTCGTCCAAGACCTCTATATAGATATTCTCCAGGTTGCCCACATAGTTGAATGTTATATACCTGGGATCGGAGGTGGAGATCACCAGGTCGTCGAAAAAAACGCTAGCCGTAGCACCTACAGTAGGCTCGCAACCGATAAGAAGACCAGTGTAGTCGAACTCGTTGATCACCTTCATCTGTCTATGAAAGCTTGCTAGCTTGTCTCCAGAAGGTGTGTATAGATACGAATATAGAGTTACCCCGTTTTTGTTTCCGATTTTTATATACGTAAAGTTGACTACGAGTACACCCCAGCTGTTTTCCCTGCCAAACTCTATCGAGTCGTTATAGCTACAGCTGACTATGCCAATGTTTTGACCCTTCTTTTTCTCTAGCGTGCAGACCCCCAAGGAGACGTAGCTATCTTGCCTTGTGATGACCACCGCATACCCTTCAAGAAGGTTTTGCTGAAGTAGCGCTATGCCTCCCTGGGCTTTCTGTGTAGATGTGTTGAACGTTATCTTCGACGTTATCCATAGAGAGCTGAAGCTACTAATATCTTCGTTCCACACGTACATGGATATGTTGCTGTTTCCTCCGTAGCTTATGGAGCCCTCGAGAGCTCTACCCTTGTACCCGTGGTCAGATATAGCCCAAACACCGCTGTCGCCGATGACGCTCCATCCGCCGGGGTTTTCTTCGAAGTCTGTGTAGAAGAGTACTGCGCTTTCTGAGTCTGGTGTTGGGCCCGTTATGATGGCCGTGGCGGTCTCTGCCTGCGGTATCTCTAGCCTTAGGGGTGGTGCTGCTGTGTATAGTGCCTGCCATACACCTGGTGATACCAGCATCAATTCGCTACAGGAGATATAGGTAAACCCTGTTGTGGTAGTGGTCTTGTCAAATATGAGCAACGCTGTGTAGCTTCTGTTTACGCTAAAGAGCCTCTGCTGCGTGGTTGCTACAACCCTGCCCAGCTGACCGGCCCTGAGAACGCCGTTAAAGCCCACCATGTCTACCGTTATGTTGCTGTCTTGAAGTGGGTATAGGCTGAGCAGCCCGCTATCTGTGGTGATCTTTATCTCTTGCAGCTCTAGGGCTTCCCCCCTCTCGTGCTTTAGTGTAATAGCTAGGTAGGTGGTGTTGCCGACGTAGCATGCCACGCTGTACGCTGAGACCACGGGTATTTTGAAAGACTCTGTGTACATGTTGATATAGAAATAGGTAGTGCTAGCAAAAGCCACGGCAAACATTATAGTGGCGAGCACTGCTAGATATGGATGCTCTATACCCACAGCTAACCACTATCTTATGCTAGAGCCTATAGAGAGATAAAAATCGTGTTGAGAAGTAGCGACAGCCGCCCGATTCCCAGGTTTTGGGGCAGTTGTACAGGATTTGGGCCTATTATTCTAGTATTATGCACCGTGTAATGTCCAGAGGATGCTGTCCTAGGCCTGGCATGGTTGGGGCAGAACGCTGTTCGCTGCTAAAGCTGTCATAGTCGCGGGCCTCTATGCAGCTTTCGTAGCAGTCTTAGCACCTATAAGCTTCTTCTATATCCAGGTGACGATAGCCGATGCACCCCTAGTCCTACCCCTTTCTAGACTTTTTCGGGCTACCGACTGCCATAGGACTTGCCGTGGGGTGCACCCCAACCAACATCCTACCCCCTTCGGTGTCCCGGCCAATCTCCTGGCAGGGCTAACCGCGCGGGCTATTGGTAGAAAGAGCAAGAGCGTGTAGGCTCCGGCGCTCTGGCATCGGTGATCGAGACCCCCATAGTATCTGTGATCGTAGGATACTGCGTCCTACACCTCTTCGGGGGCATAGACCTCGGCCTGGCTATCGCAGGTGTTTCGCTGGGAGTGCCATAAGCATTTGCAGTATTCCTAACAATAAGGACAAAAGAAGCAATAGAGGCGCTAAGAGCGAGAGGGGCAGAGGATTGAAAAAGCGGAAAGCGGAACACGTCAAAAAATAATGTGTTCGCTTAATTTAAAAACGGTATTGTTTTAGCCTAGATCGATTATCTTCGCTGATAGAGACGCTGGCACAGTCCTCTCAATGGTCAGAGCGGCGCCGAGCGGCGGCTTGATCTCGACCTTAACAACATCGTAGGACTCCAGCCCGCTGTCTATTCCAACTGCCGTGAAGTTTATAACTACCAGCACCTTCTCGCCAGGGCCAAGCACGTTGTCGCCGTTAGAGCCGGGCCCCCAGATCACGGCAACACCTCCAATATCTCTGTTGGTGCCAACTCCATTGCACAGTGCTGTTATATTGTACTTCTGTGCATCTGTATCACTACTAAACGCGGAAGATTCGGTGAGGTCTGGTATAGCCTGTGAATTGTTCTTGTATATGTTTGTGAAAGCCGCTTTGTCTATTACCCAGAGAGCTATCGCTGTCTTGCTTGGCGTTAGATCAACCTCTTTCTGGCCTGCCGATAACCTGATTGGTATCACCATACACTCTAGCTTCTTCTGGTTATCAACAACTGCTAGTACTGAGCCGTCTACTTCTAGAGAGCTGCTTGCTTGCGAGAGGCCTGCTGACATAACTTCTTTGCTTCTCTGCGTGGTGTAGAAGCCCATGTTCAGTGCTACGAATGCTATTAGCACTATTGCTGCCTCTATACCGACAATACCTCTTCTAGCTCTTGACCACGTGCGCATTTTCTACTCCGACAGTGCCTAAACAGCGAGACAAGCTATACCCCTAGGCATAGAGAGCAGCTGGAGAACGCCGTGACCTAGCCAAATAAACAATTGATGGTGCGTACCGCTGAACGTTTTGATCCTGGCAACCATCTTTAAAGGCTGTCGGGTTGTACAAGCGTATGTGTCGCGCCAATACCGCGCTGTTCTTGTGTATCCCGTGCAGAGAGCCCGCCCACACGATAGTGTAGGTTCTTGGCGTAGAGTCTTGCCCGTGGAAGCGGAGCGCTTCTTTGGCTGTTTAACGCCGGGCTGTTCTACAGCGTTGGGCGGGAGAAGCCTTCGCCTGCTTCTAGTTTTTCGAGATTTGGGTACAGCTAAAAGGATGGTTTTGCGGATGGGCGAAGATTGTTGAGATGCTGGGCGCATCACTTGGACAGTATAGCCTCGAACAGCTCCTTGTCTACTTCTTCTACTGTCGGCAAACCTGTTACTCTTGCCGCTCTTTCTGTTAGTGCTGCTAGGTCTGACCTGTCTAGGAGGTAGAGCTTGTATTTTCTCTGCCCTGTTGCCAGTATCTTTATCCCAACTCCTATCTTTGTGAAGTAGGTGTAGAGCCCTATCGCACCGCTTTCTAGCAACTTTTCGTAGGTTTTTGAGCCGTAGCGACCTACGAGTTCGCCAGAGGATACAAAGAAGTGCTCTGGCTTCGACCCGTACTTCTCCACGAAAGGCTGTGGAAGAGCGTTTTTCTTGTACAGCTCCAGGAAGTACTTAGACTTCATGACCGCCAGTATGGGGGCCCTGGCCATGGCCACCGCCTTGACGAAGGGGGTATCGCCGAAGTTGCTTAGCGCTATGGCTTTGACCACCTGATGCTCATTGGAAAAGCCGCCGGCTATCGCGATATCGGGTACGTGCATACCCCTGCTCCTCATTATCTGGCATGCCTTTAGAACCAGCGCCTCTAGGTATATCGTTGGAACACCGCTCTCGTTCATCATGGGGACCGGGGACATGCCCGTTCCGCCCCCTGCCCCGTCGAACGTCACGCCGTCAGCCTTGGCCTCGGACGCCAGCTTTAGAACAAAGGCTATCTCGGCTGGTCTGTAGCAGCCTGTTTTAATCCATATTCTCTTTACGCCCATAGACCTGAGCTGGTCTATCCTCTCTAGGAAGCGCTGGGTATCGGGTTTTGCTATCCTGCTATGCCTCTCGAAGCTCTTTATCGCTCCTAGCTTAAACGCTTCCTGGACGTTCTTGTCCTCCGGGTCGGGGATCACAATATAGCCTCTCTTCTTTAGCTCTATAGCTCTCTCGATGCTCGTAACCCTAACCTCCCCGCCTATAGACTTCGCCCCCTGACCAAACTTCTTCTCTATGGTGTTTACCTCGAGCTTGGACGCCGCATAGAAGTCTACGCCCATCATCTCGTCCTCTACGTTCGTCTGGACAGCTATATCCCCGTGCCTTCCATCCCAGAGCTCTCTATACGTTCTAACCCTGAACTCCATGTCCTTGGACTGCTGAACAGTTCCACCCGCAAACACAGCCTCTTTATCCATACCGCATACGTTCTCCCCCACCACGAGGGCTGTACCAGATATAGCCGCACCTAGAGCAAGTCCCTCCCAGTTCCTCTTAGCAACATCAGTAGAGCCTAAAGCCGCTATAAACACGGGAAGCCTTAAATCGACACCCCCGTACCTAGCTGATATATCGACATTCTCGAATATCATCTTATCGGGATCGGGCTCTATACCGAAGACCTCCGAAAGCCTTGGCATGAGCTGGAGATCCGACCAGTCAAGACCAAAGTCCTTGTTGGCCGCCGCTGTGCTTAGCCCAAACTCCTCTGGCTCTGGGTATAACACCTCTCTGCCTCTGAAAGCAGATTTGCCTACCTCGCAAAGCACAGGGCATCTATATATACAGAGCGCACATAGCCCACTGAGAGGGGTTATGTCCTGAACCCTTGTCCTTGTCCCTGTCAGAACGCTGCTATTCTCTGTAGGTAGCTTTTTCTCGGGCATGAATTGTACACCTAGAAGTGTAGAGTGGTTCACACTCCAAATATAAGCTTTAATGGGATAAACATGTTTGAGCCTGTATAAACAGATTCGATTTTCCGGAGAGCTGCCGCTGGCCACATCACAACCTCTGCAACACATTGTTTCGACAACGGCAACGAAATGGGTGGTTTCAAGCAGGCAGATTTCTGCCAGCACCTTTATCGGAAAAGTTTCAGAAGCTGTTATCAGTATCTAGCACAGGTTCTGCTAGCGGGTAGATGATGAGTCCTAGACCAGCCGGAGCAACGAGATGAAGAGAACCTGGGGTCTGACCCCGGCCTCTCCAGAGCCTTGCTCGGCCTGGTCCCGAGCTTTTTATATGGCTTGGAAAGCAGTATCTCCTTGGACTCACTCCGAAAATTTCCTTGTAAACCGAAGGCTTTTCACGTTGTCCGGTTAAAGGATACTTATACTCTGGCTCTACATAGTCTGAGTTTGGTGTGTTGATGAAAATCCAAGAGGCTATCGGTATAATTATCCGTTCAACCTATGACCAGGTCCTAAACTGCCTAAGATACGAACTTCACTGCCTAGACCCCCCGAGTGTAACGTCTGGAATGCTTGATAAGTATGGTGTCGAGTCCTACGCCAAGAAGCTGAGCTTTTGGAGGACTGTCGATAATATAATCTCTAGGTACGACAACACTGTTTTGTTCAAAGGCAAGTTCGGTGTTTTTAGGCTGGCCATCGTCCACGAGATAGAGGAGGTCTACAGGGTGGAGAACGAGGATATATATGTTGATCCGCTGGACTGCGACTATCTTAGCTGTAGCGCTACGCCTAGAAGCCACAGCCTCAGGATCTATCTAGAGGGGGTGTATAGCGAGAGGGTTATACTGCGGATAAACATCATCACGCTTCTCAAGATGGCTGTAGCAGAGGCGCCCTACTATAGGGAATGCCTCGAAGAGTTTGTAGAGGATCCGCTTTCGCTTGGAAAGGTGCTAAAGTTGGCGAACTGCTCCTTGAGCGTTTTGACAAGGCATAGAGCTATATACGATATTCTGTTCAATAAAAAGCCGGGGAGTGGGCTCGACATATTGAGGCATTCGCCTATCCTAAGGAGGTATGTAAGCGATAGGATAGGAGAAAGCCCTACGGGAAACAGCCGCAGAGGCGAGAAATGACGAAGATCTCTACATGCCCAGCTTCTTGGTTATGCGGATATCGACAGTGACGTGGTATCTCCTAGGGCCAACACTCCTTATCACATGGCCCCCCACCACCTCGCCCTCTAGACCAAGGCTCTTCAACCTTTCTAGCGTAGTGTTGCATGCGTTTACAAACGAGTCTTTCTTGCTCTCTGCATCGACAAAGAGGTGTGGATGCAGGTATCCCCCCTCCTTGACAGCTCTCGAAGCGGCCTTCAGCGCTTCTTCGAAAAGATCTGGGTAGGGCATCAGGATTCTGTCGAACCTCTCACCCATCGATGGAGCTACTATGAGGGCGTCACCCTGGATAACCTCGTTGCTGTGGGCAATCTTGTTTAGTTCGATGTTTATCCTCGCGTATTTTACCGCATACTCGTTTATATCTACCGAGACCACGTACCTAGGTCTAGCATGTTTGGATAGGATCACGCTATAGGGACCGTAGCCTGCAAACATGTTTAAAACCGTCTCCCCCTCCTTAACCTGTCTAGCAATCCTCATATGGTCGTAGCCTAGGACGGGCGATACATACACCCTTACTATATCGAGTTTGAAGACACAGCCGTGCTCTTTATACGTTGTCTCGCTCTTTTTCTCGCCAGCCAAATGGATATATTCTCTCACCCTTTCGGCCCCTTGCACCGGTGACGCTGCAAGCCAAACGCTCTTCACGTAGGGCATCGACTTAAGTATCTCCTCCCCCAACAACCTGAACACTTCTACCGGTATGTCTTTGCCGTAAGGCTTTCTAATAACGGCTATATCCCCTATAATTTCAATGCGCTTCCAAAGAGCCTCGGCCTGCTCAGATCCTAGGACTTTTTCTGCTATCTGTTTCAGCAGCGGCTTGCCCACGGCGTGCCCCACTCAAAGATCTACCCTTTTATCCGAAGGATAAAAACCCTTGATATTGAATAACCAGTTAAAGCTCCTGAAATGAATCCTAACCTACATCCAGACACTTGGAGTTTCTGCATGGGGCAATACCATGATTTGATGGTATGCTTTTAGGTTTTGAAAGCAGAGATGCATTCGGATAGGCGCTGGGATGGTCTATGGCTAGGAACCTGGTTTTCTATGTCAAGGAGTGGCTGGAGAGAGAAGACTTTGAGCTTTTCCTAAAGTTTTCTAGATACCTTGGAAGAGAAGACGGTATGTCGAAATTTGTAATCGATTTGAACAGGCTCGAGAAAGCTGTAAAAAACAAGGAGATAGAGCCTAGCGAGATAGTGGACATGTTTGCAAACTACGAGATAGAGTTCGAAAACGGCTCTATCGACGATATCAAGAAGCTCGTCGAGTCGCTGATGCCCAGGGTAACAATAAAGATAGTGGGCAGAGAAGTTGTGCTCGTTCCCCATACATTCCTCGGCGAAAAAGTAAAAGATTTGATGGAAAAGCGGTGGATACGCTATGACCACGGCCAAAAGGTCTTTAGGCTAACTAAGCCAATGTTCTTATTCGATACGATAGAGGCACTGAAAAGTAGGGGCATATCTGTACAGAACGATACTGGCATCAACGAGAAGAACGAGCTCCCTATAAAAATCACGTTTAAGGGAGAGCTTAGGGACTATCAGGTAGAGGCTTTAGAAGCTTGGCGTAGGAACGGCTACAAAGGTGTTGTGGCCCTACCCACGGGAGCAGGCAAGACTATCATAGCTATCGCCGCTATAGCCGAGCTCAACGTCAGAACTCTTATCGTGAGCTACACAAAAGAGCAGATGTTTCAGTGGGGAGATAAGATAGCAAGCTTCACTGATGTGCCAAGAACGCTGATAGGGTATTTCTACGGTTCGGAGAAGAGGCTAGCACCTATAACCATAATTACGTACCAGTCCGCGTATAGGTATATCGATACACTCTCTCCCTACTTCTCCCTGCTTATAGTAGACGAGGTCCACCACCTACCTGCCGATAAGTTTAGGTTCATAGCCGAGAATATGTTTGCAAGGTATAGGCTGGGGCTCTCTGCAACCGTTATAAGGGAGGATGGGAGGCACATAGAGCTGTTTCCACTTATGGGCGGGGTGGTGTATAGCAAATCACTATACGAGCTTGCAGAGAGGGGCTATATAGCGCAGTTCTCTGTAAAAACGGTAAAAGTCGGCCTAACCCCCGATGAGAAGAAGAGGTACAAAGAGCTCTCGGAAAAATATAGAGAACTTGCCAGGGGGAGGAGCTTCGAAGAGATACTAGAGGAAGCTAAGAGGGGCAACCCCAAAGCCTTAGAAGCTGTAAAGGTTCGGTCTGAAATGAGGATGCTCGTCCACAATGCACAGGAAAAGCTGAAAGCTATAGAGGATATAGTTGCTAGGGAGCTTGAGCAGGGCAGCAAGATCCTGATATTTACTCAGTACGTGGATCAGGCCAAGCAGATAGCCGAGAGGCTAGGAACCTACTACATCGTCGGGGAGCTAGACGAAACCACCAGGAGGAGAAGGCTGGAGGCATTTAAACAGGGTTTAGTCAGGGTGCTAGTCCTAACCACGGTAGGCGATGAGGGTATAGACGTTCCCGATGCAAACGTGGGTATAGTAGTCGCAGGAACATCGTCGAGAAGACAGTTTATCCAGCGTCTAGGAAGATTGCTTAGGCCCGCGCCTGGAAAGCAGGCCAAGCTATACGAGATAGTGGTTAAGGGTACGTTCGAAGAAGCGGAGTCTAGGAAAAGAAAAGAAGCCCTTAAGATGCTGTTCCAGGATCTTATCGTAGAGCAGGGCTCTGATATTGAAAAGCTCTGATCCCTGGCGAGTACACTACTGCTGTTGTTCTTCTTTCTTTGTTTCTTGCTCGAGCTTCTTGAGTTCTTCCTCTATTTCTTTCTCAATTTCTTCGATAGGCTTTGGCGGGGGAGTTGTAGCTAGTGTATATCCTATCCAGCCAACTATACCCGCTAGCGCTATAACAGCCACTTCCATGATTATCTTCATCGTCAGAACATCTATGTCCTTTGTCGGCGGAAAGAACAGCAGATAGGTTATAACAGCGATAAGCACTAACGCGCCCACCATTAGACCTATGCCTATGGCCTGGTCCCTCGCCATGCACAAGCACCACTTTCTTACCCTAATTGCCGAGAATATATAAATTTTGCTTTATTGGTCCCATGTATTTTGAGGTATAGACACTGACCACGTTGAAAAAGTAGAGGGCTGTATATGATGGCTTATTTCCCGGCTTAACCCTGTCCGCAATATTAGGCGCGGTGGCGTTGTTATGGTCAACAACGTCTATTTCATCGAAAGGTTTGTCTATCTCGCTGCCCACGAGAAGTATGAGCCGCCCGAGGAAGAGATAGTAGCCGCCGCCAGAATTCTAGGGCTCCATACCAAGAAGCTTGGTGTTGTTCTAGAGAGGTACAAGCACGTGTTTAGTAGGTATGTAGAGAAGAGGTGCACCGATGTAGATAACGTGTCTGTATGTATATATGTTTGGAACCGGCGAGTACCTTTCAAAGCCTTTCCGCTATCTATGCACCTCACGGGAACGGTTCTTCTATTTAAAGATGGTGAGCCCCAGGAGGTTCTGGCCTACCCTATTCCTAAAGCTCTTAGCTATGCAAAGTCGTCTGATGTTCCCGAGGAAAGATACGGCTCCATGGTTCCGGTGGAGGCCACAAAGAGAATAGATGGGTGGCAGGTAACGGCGTACTACAACCCTATCTTGGGTAGGTGGGTCTGGGCTACGAGATACGCGCTACACAATATGTACTTTGAGGGGAGGAAGATTGTTGTAGAGCCCTTCGACAGCTTGGCAAATCCGTTCGTATACGTAGCTAATAGGCTGGCCGATAGAGAAGGGCTCTACAAGTTATTGGATAGGTTTAGGGGGTGGACCTTTACGTTTGTTCTTCAAGGCCCCGAACCGGCAATAACAAAACCCCCTTATCCCCTGGGAGAAGACTACGACAAGTACACTCTATACGTGGTTATGGCCAGGGATCCCGAGGGAAGGCTCTACACATGGAAAGAAACATCCAAGCTCCTTGGATATAGGTGTCCCGAGCCCGTAGAGCCGAAAGAGCTTGCGCTACTCTATAGAGAAGTCCGTAGGAGTATTAGCGTGAGGTCTTACCTAGCCTATATCGATGTGAAAGACCCCGAAAACCCGCTGATTATAGAGCTCGAATCCGAGGTGTACCCAGAGGCGATGTACGTAAAGTACCTATACGACGCAAAATCAGCTGCACTACTGATCACCGACAACCTTGGCGACAAGCTCAAGCACGTCGTAGATCCCACAGTCTCTAGAGCCTTAGACGACATGACCCACGCTATAAACAGGCTTCAGAATATCTTGAGCCGTATAGAAGAAGACAAGGCGCTAGAATCGGGATGGGAGATTATACGTACGCTTAGCGAGTACAGGGAGAACATCAGTATAAGAGCAGAAGAACTTGCTAAAGCAATAAGAGAGAAGAACATCAACAGATTGACAAGAAAAATCCTCGGAATTCTACTTGAAAACCTGTCGCTCACTTCGAAAAACACTATCGAAATCCTGAACTCGTTTGTTGCCAAAATTGAGAAGCGGCTCGGCCCTACAGCAGAGTCTCAAAGCCAAAGCTGAGCCCCAACACAGATGCGATGTCCGAACCCTTGCCCATGTCGCTAGCTACGACAGATTTTTAATTTTACTAAAAGTCTTTTATTCAACCGTGCATCAAATAACTAGATAAGAGGTACCCGCGTTGTCTAGGACCGTCGATGCTGGAATTCTAGGACTTATAGGCAATACACCCATAGTTGAGCTTAGGAATATCAAACCGGCAAACAACTGCAGGCTTTTTGCCAAGCTCGAGTATTTCAACCCTACGGGTAGTCATAAGGATAGGATAGCACTGTATATGATAAAAGATGCTGTAGAGAAATATGGTCTAAAAAGAGGCGATCCCGTAGTCGAGGCCTCCAGCGGAAACACAGCCATATCTGTAACCTTTATAGCAAAACGCTTCGAATTGACACCTATAATCGTTGTACCGAAAAACACTAGCAAGAGCAAAGTCCTGCTGTTGAAGCTTATGGGTGCAGAGGTTTTTGAGGGAGACGAGGATCCCGCATCGCCTAGATACTACATCAACCTTGCTAAGGAGATAGCCGAAGAAAGAGGTGGGGTGTTTCTTAACCAGTATGCCAACCCAGCCAATGCAAGAGCGCACTATGAGACGACCGCTCCAGAGATATGGAGTCGGCTGGGTGACTCCATAGACGCCTTTGTTATGGGTGTGGGAACTGGTGGCACTATTACGGGTGTCGGGAGATACCTAAAGGAGAGAAAACCCGGGGTCACCGTAATCGCCGTAACGCCTAGGGGCTCTAAGCTGGCGGGAGGCACAGGAATAGATAGAATTGAAGGGCTGTTGCACAAGGATATCCCTCCGTTGCTAGACCTAAACGTTGTAGACAAGATTGTCGAGGTTTCGTATAGCGAAGCCGTCGAGATGTGCCGCAGGCTAGCACAAGAAGAGGGCATACTGGGAGGAATATCGTCTGGTGCAAATATTGCAGGAGCTCTAAAAATATCTAGAGAACTCGAGCAGGGCTCGACCATAGTTACGCTCGTGGTCGACTCGGCATTTCGCTACCTAGATCTCCTCGTATTAACCTAGTATTGTCCTAAGCATGCAACTGAGTGGCTGTAGACCCTGCTGATGGGCTTACCAAGGCGTTAGAGTACTTCGATGTAGTTCGGTGTATAGTGTAACTACTTATAGATCGTGATCTCGACGATGCCCTTCCGGCTTCTTATTTTTGTTTTCTCAGGCTTTGGCTCAATAGGTAGCTCTATCGACGCCCTGTATTCGTGAACTTCTATGCCCCTGTATCTTCTAGACCAGTTATCTAGCTTTATAGATTCTCTGAGCTTTGCCGAAATGTGCATCACCCTGCCCTCGAACCTTATATCTACCGAGCCTTCGGCTAAATATGGAAGATCGATGTATACTACTATTCTGTCACCGAGGTCTCTGATCGTATATAGAGGCTCTATTGTTTCACTATACTCGGGTACCCGCATCTTTGTCTCAGGAAATGATGCAAAGCCTCTGAACATCTCTTCAAAGCTCTTTCTTATCTCACGCTCTAGCATCTTGATCCTTTTCTCGAGCCTCTCGAAGAACTCATCGAACGCATTGCTCATCGCGTTCACCCGCTACATGTGTAGGGGTACGCTGTACTCGAGGTCTTTGCCCATCTGTGAGAATGATTGGGTTGCCCTCCTCATTAGATCCCTAGCCTTAAACCTTATGATCTCTGCTTGCTGTAAAAGCTCGCCTACGTCAAGCTCGATGCCAACTATCCTTGAAAGAGTCGTCAAACCTGCTGCAGTAGCCTCAGGATCGGGAAACTCGAGGAAAGACTCGGTCAACAGAACAAACGCTGGTACTCGCCTGCGGGCAGCTTCTTTGAGCAGCAATGCATATGGTCCTATAAGAACACCGTTCTCGAGCATCCTTGCCCCGGCCTTCTCAACGATTTCTGTTTTTCCGATAGTCGATACGTAGTATGTTATGAGCTCGGATGCGTCAAGCCTGTTGGGCTTGGCTATCCCCGTCAAGCCTATGATTTGCTCAAACCTCTTTATCCTTGCGTAATCGATTATAGCGGGAATTAAGGCTGTTATTATGTCCGCCCCAAGTGTAAGCTCTGTATATATCACCCCTATCCTATTAGACGAAAAGATCCTTATAGGTGTTCTCAGCACTCCCTTGTGTATAACAGCTATCGGGGGGAGATACGGCGAGTCGATACCCCCAACTTCTTCAAGTCCCAGCTTGTTTGCTAGATAAGAAGTCCCTATAACGCCCACGAGACCCGTATCTGGAAAGCCTATGACAAGCGTCGATGGCTTCTCAAGATTCCATTCCTTATACTCTATGAATCTGAAGTTGCCAATCCACTCCTCATTGTGTAACATTCAGATTCCCGGTATGCTGAGCACACAACAAGTTTATTTATCTAACGGAATATGCCCAAGATCTTGATATTGTTGGCTTCGTTGTAGTCGGTACCGGGATTGAGACTATAGTCTCCGAACAGTAGTGTAGACGATGAAATATAGCTACCTCCGCCACTGTTTACCGGTCTAGATACTGACTATGCTCTTTTCTATAGTCGTACTGTTGCTGAGATTATCAAGGTCTATCTTAAGACACGATGCGTATAGATTTCCGTAGTATCCTTTCATACTAAAAAGGGTTAGCACTTTTCTATCGTGGTTAAACCTATAGCCGTTGACAGGCTCGTGACCACGGACAATGATTTTCACCCCGGTTTTCTCAAGAACTTTTTGTGTAATTCGTTTCCCCCAGAGCTTTCCCGCCCCGCGATAGCTATAGGTATAGTCTATGCTGTCGTCGTCTACCGGATCGCTCCAGAGAATATCCTCTACAGCCTCCAGGTCGTTTTCTACGGCCAGAATTTCGTCAGCACTATCGTATCTAGCAACCCTAGCCACGGGAGGGCCGCCGTGAACTGCCAGGACTTTGCCTGGGGAATAGAGTGCTAATGGCATATAGTCAAAAACCTCTAGGCTGATCTCGTAAAGCTCTGAACCTCTTCTTCTCCCAAACCTCTCGATCAGGTGGTCTTGGTAATCGTGTGGATAGGGTATGAGGTGCCTATAGGGCTCGTGGTTCCCGCGGATAGTGATAACCCTACTCGGAAACTCTATTTTAAGCATAGCTATAAACGCTAGAGCCTCAAGCTGATGAGCGCCTCTATCTATGTAGTCTCCCAGAAAAATAGCGTACCACCCATCTCTCAATAGCCCCAGTAGGTCTACCTTTTTGCAGAGAGCGTAAAGCGTGTCTATATCCCCATGGATATCGCCGAAGAATACAGCAGAGCTCATGCCCCTCGGCATAGCTATTAAACGCCTATCCCTTAGAACGTAGTCAAACTCTAGTTTCTCCTTGAACTCAACCAAGATGTTGCGAAAATCCTCGTAGCTTCTCGCAATTTCTAGGGATCTCGAATATATTGTATCTAGATCCACAAGCACCATCCCGGCTTATCGCTATGTGGTAAGCATTCTAAACAGTGTAAGAGCTAAAACAGTTTTTGCATCTGCCACTCCCTCGGATAACACTATATCCAATGCCCTATCCATATCAACCTCGATAACCTCTATAAGCTCTCCAGCCTCAGGTGACGCCCCGACATACCTTAGATCCGTAGCCAAGTATATGTGGATAACCTCATCGCTATATCCAGGAGAAGGATATACAGAGGATATCTTGGTAAGCCTACCAGGCTCGTAGCCTACCTCTTCTCTAAGCTCTCTAACTGCAGCTTGTTCGGGCTGCTCTCCTGGTTCAACCCTGCCTGCCGGGATCTCTATAATCCACCTCCCTATGGGTGGTCTAAACTGCTTGATTAGCAAAACCTTGTTGTTCTTGATAGCAAGCACGGCAACGCTTTGACCAAAGCACACCACGTCTCTAGCGACAAAATCGTTTCCTATTCTGTAAACTCTCTGAACTAGTGCAACACGCTTGCCGCGACATAGACGCCTCTCTTCTATGACCTCTGGAATCTCCACGTTGCTCCGCCCTATTGCCTCCAGCGGGTGTATAGCTATAATAGCTAAGATGCCCTCGACTATCGGTATCTAAAAATATAATTACAGTACTTACAGATATAAACACTTATAATACCTACCCCTAGCGATTATTAGTGTACGCACCACCCATAGTGAGGATGTGCTTATGTCAAAAGAGCCAGGTATTCCCGTGAAATGGCCTAGCTATGTATGGTTTAATGGATCTATAGTGAAATGGGAAGAAGCCAAGGTGCACGTATTTGTTCACGGACTACACTACGGTACACGGTGTTTTCGAGGGTATTAGGGGGTACGTTCGACAACGGCATCATGAAGATCTTTAGACTTGAAGACCATATGAAGAGGCTGATCAGATCTGCAAAGATCATATACATGGATATACCCTACAGCGTTGAGAAGCTTATTGACGCAACAAAAGAGCTTGTCAGGGTAAACAAGTTCAACACTGATATCTACATAAGACCCATAGCCTTTAGAGGTCTTGGAAGCTTCGGACTGCGCGCCCTAAACCCAACAGATGTTGCCATCATAGCTGTTGAATTTGGCAAGTATCTAAAGCCAACGGGAATCAGATGTAAAATCACGTCGTGGAGAAAACCGTCTCCAGACTCTATTCCTGTGGGAGCCAAGGCAACCGGTATGTACCTACTGAGCCATCTAGCTGCGCTTGATGCCCATATGAGCGGCTATGATGAGGCTATTCTACTCGATAGCGAGGGCTATATAGCCGAGGGAGCTGGCGAGAACATATTCATTGTCAAGAACAGAGAGCTTATAACGCCCCCCGTGTACGACGCTATCCTCGAGGGAATTACTCGCGATACCGTGATTAGACTAGCCAAGGAGGTTCTAGGTCTAAACGTGGTTGAGCGTAGAATTAGAAGAGAAGAGCTCTACACATGCGATGAAGTATTCTTCACAGGTACAGCCGCCGAGGTGACGCCGATAGTAGAGATCGACGGCAGGACCATAGGCAACGGGGGTGTTGGTGAAATAACTAAAAACATCATGAACCTATACAGAGACGTTGTGCTTGGCAGGATAGAAAGGTACAAACACTGGGTCACCGAGGTAGAGATCTAGCACAGCCATTTTTTCTTTACATAATCATGTATATAGCTCCTTGTCTCGCCCCATGCAAGTTTCTAGGCCTTTTTCAAAACCCTTATATATGCCGCAAATAGTTTCTAGACTTTAGGTGTAAACGTGGCAAGCCATAGGTATGAGCCAAAAACACTACTAAGCGGCTATAGACTAGAGCTAGACACGCTTCACATAGCTACTATTGCTAGTCACTCAGCGCTGGACGTATTTGATGGCGCTAAGGACGAGGGGTTTAAAACCATAGCCGTTTGCCAGAAGGGTAGGGAAAAGCCCTACCTCAGGTTTAGAAGGGTTGTTGACACCCCATTGATACTCGATCGGTTTGCTGATGTTGTTAAAGACGAGGTGGTGTCGGTTCTAAGATCTAAAAACTCCATATTTATTCCCAATAGAAGCTTCTCTGTATACGTAGGATACGATAACATAGAGGAGCGCTTTCCGGTCCCTATTTTTGGTAATAGGTATCTGCTCAGATACGAGGAGAGGCACGGAGCCAAGAACTACTATAGACTTCTAGACGAAGCAGGTATCCGGAGGCCCAAGACTTTCTATACACCTGACGAGATAGACAGGCCCGTCATGATCAAGATGCCGCACGCAAGGAAAAGAGTTGAGAGAGGCTTCTTCATAGCTATAGACAGAGACGACTTCTGGAAGAAGTTTAGAAAACTCCAGAGCGACGGCATTGTCGATGTGAAAGACCTAGAGAAGGCATCTATAGAGGAACTGATAATAGGTGCTCACTTCAACGTTAACTACTTCAGATCTGTTGCTAGGAAAGACGTAGAGATCATAAGCATTGATAGGAGGATTCAGACAAACTACGATGGTTTTCTTAGACTGTCGGCAGACATCCAGCTCGAGCTAAAGGACTATGTCGATATAGAGATGGTCGAGATAGGGCACGAGATGGCCACGATTAGGGAGAGTATGCTCGGAAAACTTTTCGATATTGGTGATAGGTTTGTCGATGCATCGGCAAGAGTTGAACCTCCAGGTGTTATAGGGCCTTTCACACTGCAGCTTATGGTCACATCTGATATGGATGTAGTGGTGTTTGACGTTGCTCCTAGGATTGGCGGTGGAACTAATGTTCATATGGGTCTCGGCGGCCAGTATAGCAAGCTCTACTTCGGAAAGCCCATCAGCATGGGTAGAAGAATAGCTATAGAGATAAAGGAGTGTATAGACATGGGGTGCCTTGAGGATGTCGTTACCTGAACACCGCACTGTAGATACCATAAACGGCTCTGTATGTGTTCTCGACTGGAGGTACGGATCAGAGGAAATGCGCTCTCTGTTTAAGGTAGAGTCCATAGTAAAGAGGTATATTGAAGTAGAGAAGGCGCTGATGGTTGGGCTGGCCAGAGCCGGGCTAGCTCCCGAGATGTGTATAGAGGTTCTCGATAAATGTAGCCAGGGTATAAAAGCAGAAGATGTCTACGCTAAGGAAAAGGAGCTCGGTCACGACATAGCATCCCTAGCCTATCTACTTGGCGAAAGATGTGGCGAATGCGGTAGGTATGTCCATTTAGGTGCCACAAGCTACGATATTGTTGACACATCGTGGGCTTTAGCAATAAGAAGTGCCCTCGCCATTGTCATGCGGAGGCTCAGAACTGTTTTGGAGATGCTTATCGATCTGTCAACGAGGTATGCAGACTCTATAATGGTTGGGCGTACCCACGGCCAGCACGCTCTCCCGATAACATTTGGTTTTAAGGTTGCAAACTACGTCTACGAACTTTCACGAAGCTATGAAAGACTCTGCGAGTGTGGCAAGCGCATTGTAAAGGGAAAAATGAGCGGTGCTGTTGGCACCATGGCAGCATGGGGGGACAGGGGTTTTGTTGTGGAAAAACATGCTGTAGAATACCTAGGGCTCGAACCTCACGCTATATCGACCCAGGTAGCCCCGAGGGACGGCTTTGCTGAGCTACTCTCGGACCTAGCTATCCTTGCAAGCCAGCTAGACAGGTTTGCCCTAGAGGTTAGAGAGCTTTCACGCCCAGAAATAGGGGAGGTCTACGAGTCTGCAAAGAGAATAGGCAGTAGCACTATGCCCCACAAGAGAAACCCTGTTATTGCGGAAAGGATATCGGGCCTAGCCAAGATCCTCAGAGGCCTGGTGGTATCGGCTCTAGAGAACATACCCCTTATGCACGAAAGAGATCTCACAAATAGCAGTAGCGAGAGGATACTCATACCCCACGCATTTCTTATAATAGACCAAATGCTGATCGATATGGAGAAACTCCTAAAGACAATACACGTGGATACAGAGGCCATGTTAAGGAATATCGAGAAGACGCGGGGAGCACTCATGGCCGAGGCCATCATGGTTAAGCTGGTCGAAAAAGGCATGCCTAGACATGTTGCACACAAGAAGCTGCAGGAGCTTGCCATGGATATTCGCGAAGGCGAGACGTTCCTAGACAAGCTACTTAGCGATAGCGAGATCAGCAAGCTTCTTACAGAAGAAGAGCTCAGAGAAGCTCTTGACTATAGGCGTTACCTAGGGCAATACCGGAACCTTATTGAAAGAGCTATCTCCTACGCAAGGTCTGCTATGGGTGTATGCAAACCGGGTGCAACCCCATGAACATAGAGGGGGTTCTGAAGAGCTACGATTTGGATATGCTAACCATTACGACTCTTGCAAGCCACTCTGCATTACAAATAGTGCATGGCGCTAAGCTTGAGGGGTTTAGAACAGCCCTTGTTACTTTGAGGAGCAGGTCGTGGTTTTACAAGCAGTTCAGCAATCTGATAGACCATTTCATAGTTGTCGATTCGTGGAGCGACCTTTGCAACAATAGCACTGTTTCAAAGCTTAGAGAGCTAAACAGCGTAATGATACCGCATGGAAGCTACGTAGAGTACGTGGGGCTGGAGTGCGCCGAAAAGATCCCTATACCACTGTTTGGCTCCCGCTACCTCTTTGCAATAGAAGCCGACCAGCATAAAAAGATGGAGTTTCTTACTAGAGCCGGAATACCGACACCAAGGATCTACAGCTTGAAAGACAAGATAGACAGGCCCGTCATCGTCAAGCTCCCAGGAGCTAAGGGTGGTAGGGGATACTTTATCGCTAGGTCATCAGATGAAATAGTCGAGAGGCTACAAGAGTACCTGTCTGCAGGCATCATAGAGAGTTTTGACGAGGTCATAATACAGGAGTATTTGATAGGCGTAACTGCTTATTACCATTACTTCTACAGTCCAATACTTGAAAGAGTAGAAATACTAGGTGCCGACATCAGGTATGAATCTGATATAGACGGCCTCAAAAGGCTTCCACCAAACATTGCGATTGAAATCGGTATAGAGCCTACCTTTACCGTCGTAGGCAATATCCCGCTGGTCCTTAGGGAAAGCCTCCTGCCAAAGATACTGGAGTACGGTATAAGGTTTGTTACTACTGCCAAAACCTATGTCAAGTCTGGCATCGTCGGGCCTTTCAGCCTAGAGAGTATCATAGATAGAGACTTGAACATCAAGGTCTTCGAGTTCTCCGGAAGAATTGTAGCTGGTACAAACCTGTATCTGAATGGAAGTCCATACTCACACCTCTACTGGAACGAACCTATGAGTACAGGTAGGAGGATAGCTCGAGAGATTAGGATCGCTATAGAGAAAAACGCTATAGAAAAAGTACTAACATAGAGTATTAACATCACAGTTTTATATCTTGCCCATCGTATGTCCTGATAAATACCCTGTTCTCCCCCTCAACAACCTTCCCAATTATATGGGGTTTGAAGCCGTGGGACTCTACAACTTTTAGAAGCTCTTCTAGGTCGTCGTTAGATGTTGTCATCACCAGACCTATACCCATATTGAAAACCCTGTACATCTCATCAACAGCTATATTACCGAGACTCATTATGACCTCAAACACTTTAGGTGGTCTCGGAGCCTCCATGACCATGTCCATTTTATCTAGTATCCTCCTAACTTTTGTAAAGGCGCCGCCGGTTATGTGGGCCACACCGTGGACAATATCTCTATTTATCGCCTCTAACACCATGTTCGAGTATATAGCCGTAGGCTTTACCAGTTCCTTGCCTATGTCGCAACCGTGTACAATAGCCTTGTAATCACCTATTGTACTCTCGATTACCTTTCTAACCAGTGTATAACCGTTAGCATGCAAACCCCAGCTCTCAACACCTACTACAACATCGCCTACAGCAGCCTTGTTAACAAAGCCGCTTTTCTTTACCGCTAGGACAGAACACACAACATCAACACCATGTATTAGATCCCTAAGAATTGCTGTTTCACCTCCTAGAATCGGTACACGGGCCACCCGAGCAGCTTTGACAATACCATCCACTACTTCCTTAAATATCTCCGGGTCGTCTTTAGGCATAGCTATGTAGTCTACCAAGGCTACTGGCACCCCGCCATCACAAACAACATCATTAACGTTCATGGCTACGCAGTCCCACCCTGCTACCCACAGCTGACCGAGCTTCTCCAAAACAATAGTCTTGGTCCCCACCCCATCAACGTGGAGCATGAGCTTCTGATCCCCAACCTTTATAGATGTCCCGTAACCTCCTAGACTCTCTATATCTACGCCGAGCTCTCTGGCCAAATCGCTTATGATTTTAAGTACATAGCTGTGCATATCTCTGTGTTTCGATAGATCTAGACCTGCTTTAGCGTAGCTCCACTCCATATAGACACCAAACCAGAGCCTCAAGACTGCTACTATGCTAACTTGTAAACCTATGAGGATATATCTGTAGCGGCGGTGCTAAACTAGTTTACATGAATATGTATACTATGAAATTTTATACATAAATGTTTAAAATATACAAGGATATGGAAACAAGAGACTTATAAATCACCTGTGTACAATAAATTTCTTAGGCTGGTTACAATGCTTATGCTATACGAGGGAAAAAGTAAACGTGTTTATGTAAAAAACCAAGAAGAACTTCTGATGGAGTTTAAAGACGAGGTCACAGCTATGGACGGCGCTATAAAGGCTGTGGTAAGCGGCAAGGGGGTTATAAACGCCCGGCTTTCGGCCTATTTCTTCGAAATACTAGAAAAAAACGGTGTCAAGACACACTACATCGATTACGATGGAGGCAGGGTCCTCACAGTCAAGAAATTGACGGTATTGCCCATAGAGGTAATAGTCAGAAACTATGCATACGGATCGCTGCTTAAGCGCATGCCCTTGTACAAACCGCTCCAGAAGATAGACCCCCCACTCGTAGAGTTCCACTTTAAAGACGACTCGCTTCACGACCCCCTTATCCTCTCCGATGATCTGATAAACACAAACATTGTCTCGCGCAGGGAGCTTGAAGAAATAGTTAATATATCGCTCGAGGTCAATGCGATACTCAGTAAAACTCTTCTCTCTAAGAACCTCAGGCTTATCGACATAAAATTAGAGTTTAGGCAAAGACAAAGATGGATTCCTAGTCTTAGCTGACGAGATCTCCGGCGATACTTTTAGAGTTATGGACGAAAACAACAACCATCTCGATAAAGAGATCTTCAGGAAGACAAAGGATGCAAATCTTCTGATCAAGGCCTATGCGAGTTTATGTCAAAAGCTTGGAGTGAGCATAGATGACGTCACTTTACACCGTTGAAGTCATAATTACGAACAAGAAAAACGTTCGCGACCCAGAGGGTGAAACTATACATAGACAGCTGATACTCAGAAAGGGCTTTAACTCTGTTAAAAGCGTTAGAGCTGGCAAGTACCTTGTTCTCTCTGTCGAGTCGAGCCGACCAGAGGAGGCCATCAGGCTAGTCAAAGATCTGTGCGAAAAGCTCAGAATATACAATCCTGTTGTTCACGACATAGAGGTTAGACTCCNTGACTAAGGTAGCGGTTATAAAGTTTCCTGGAACAAACTGTGACGAAGATGTTTATCACGTTCTAAAAAATGTTGTAGGATTGAATGCAGAGATCGTATGGTATAGAGAGTACAGACGAGGAGCTTACGACGCTGCTGTCATACCTGGCGGGTTTAGCTACGGGGATTGGCTTAGAGCTGGTGCTATTGCGGCTAGAAGCAATGCTATAGAGGAGATTGTTGATGATATATCTAATGGCATGCCCGTTACTGGGCATATGTAATGGTTTTCAGATACTTGTCGAAGCGGGTATTCTACCGGGGGCTCTCCTGCTTAACGATACTGGAAAGTTTGTGTGTAGATGGGTTAAACTTGTTGTTGAGAACCCAAAGGGTCCTTGGCTTGCCCTGGCAAAAGATGGGGATATCCTCGATATGCCTGTGGCCCACGGAGAGGGGAGATACTTTATCGATGAGGAGTCCTACCACATGCTATTGGGAAGAGCATCGTTTTTGAGGTACCTCAAGGGCTGGAATCCCAATGGGAGTTTGTACGATATTGCTGGGATAAGTAGTGAAGACCACCTAGTCCTAGGGTTAATGCCCCATCCGGAGAGAGCTTCCGAGGATGTTCTTGCTCCGCGGGGGTTCAGAGCTAGTGGAAGGGTTGTGTTCGAGAGTCTTGCCTACTCGCTAAAGAAGGGGTGGTAACATGCCGTTATCGCGCGAAGAGATAGACGAGATAAGAGGTATCCTGGGCAGAGAACCTAGGATCGAAGAGCTTGCCATGTTTGAGGCTCAATGGAGTGAGCACTGCTCATACAAAAGCTCTAGGCTACTACTTAAGCTCTTGCCTACATCGGGTAGGCACGTGCTGATAGGGCCGGGAAGAGATGCGCCTGCTGTCGAGCTGTTTCCTGGTGTGGCTGTAGTATTCAAGATAGAAAGCCACAACCATCCCTCTGCAGTAGATCCGTACGATGGTGCTGCAACCGGCGTGGGCGGTATTGTAAGGGATATACTCACGCTCGGAGCTAAACCCATAGCACTACTAGACCTGCTCTACATGGGCGACCCCAGAGACCCACACGCTAACTGGCTCATAAGAGGTGTAGTCAAAGGGATTAGCGACTACGGCAATAGAATAGGTGTTCCAACCGTTGCGGGCGACACATGGTTTGACCATGCCTTCAACAAACAGCCTCTGGTCAACGTTGTCTGCGTCGGAATAGCTCCAACCGAAAAAATAGCATTCAGCGGGCCGAGAGCCGGGGACTTGATAGTTATAATAGGTAATGCTACAGGGAGGGACGGTATTCTAGGAAGCAGTTTTGCATCTAAGCCACTCACAGGAGAGGATGAGATATCAGCTGTACAGGTAGGCGACCCCTTAACGGAGAAGCTTCTTATAGACGCTATTCTTGAGCTATCCGGTAAAAAGCTAGTCAAATTAATTAAGGATCTCGGAGGTGGGGGGCTGACTACAGCAATAAGCGAGGTAGCGGCTGAGTATAGTCTGGGAGCCGAGATCTTCTTAGACAGACTCCACACCAGACAAGCGCTATCGCCTGTAGAGCTTCTTGTCTCAGAAAGCCAGGAGCGGATGCTGCTGGTTGTTGAACCGGATAGGCTTAACGATGTTATAGACGCGTTGGAGAAGTTCGAAGTTAGCTATAGCGTTATCGGTAGTTTTGATGCAAGCGGCCGCATAAGGGTATACTACAAGGGTGAGCTGGTAGCAGATGTTCCTGCTAGAGAGCTCGCAAGACCGAGAGCTATAAGGAGAACATCAAAACCACCACTAGAGGCGCTTAAGGGCTTTACCCCCGTAGTAGAGGTGCCTCCACCCGAGAGCATAGAAAAGTGTATTATCCTTCTTCTATCGTCACCAAACATAGCGTCTAAGAGGTGGATCTACGAGCAATACGATCACGAAGTAGGTATTAGGACCGTTATCAAGCCGGGGTACGGCGATGCCGCCGTCCTAAGGCTTCTCGATGGCAGTAGGAGAGGCTTGGCTGTAAAGGGTGATGCAAACCCGAGATACACATACCTCGACCCGTTCTCGGGCGCGGCTAATTGTGTTGCCGAATGCTTTAGAAACCTTGTATCGGTTGGTTCAAAACCTCTTGCTATAGTAGACGAGCTCAACGCTGGAAACCCCGAAAAACCTGATCAGTTCTGGTACTTTGAGGAGATGCTTAAAGGAGTTGCATGGATGTCTGAAGAGCTTGGGCTTCCCGTAGTAGGCGGAAAAGTTAGTTTCTATAACGAAGATGCCCAGGGAAAGCAGGTAAAGCCTACATCTACCATAGTTGGCGTAGGCAGGATAGACGACGTGACCCTCGCCAAGTCTTTCGATATCAAATCCGTGGGTTCTCCCATAGCCGTTGTAGGCGTTACCTATCCAGAGCTTGGAGGTACGGAATACCTGTACAGGATCCACGGCCTAGAAATAGGGGAGGTTCCAAGGCCTAGACCTGTACTAGAGCTCAACCACGCCAAGTTTATACTGAAGGCAATAGAGGATGGATTGGTGCTCTCTGTACATGATGTGAGTTTGGGCGGGCTCGCTATAGCCCTGCTAGAGATGGCTGTTGGGGGTAGGGTAGGCATAGACATTGATATTTCTAAGATTGTGTGCAGAGGTTGCTATAGAGTAGATGAGATCCTGTTTTCTGAAACCCAGGCTAGGTACGTTGTGGAGGTTGACAGAACGCGCTTGGCCGATTTTATTAAATTGGCTGAGCTATTTAACGTTCCCGTTTCAATTATAGGAAGCTCTGTAGATAGAGGTGAGGTCCTAATTCGATCCGGGGAAAACGTCTTGGCTAGGCTGGATCTGGGGCTTCTAAGGGATGTTTACGAGAACAGCCTAAGCAAGGAGCTTGAATGGTGAGCGTACATGTGCGGTATAGCAGCTTTTGCTACAACTAAAAAGAACACGAGCTGTTTGGGCACTATCATATCGCTGCTTATAGAGCTACAGCACAGAGGGCAGGAAGCTTCGGGTATTGCCACAGTTGCAAAGGACGGGACAGCACATACCTATGTAAGCAAGGGGACGATCTTCGATCTGCTTGGCATGAGCTCGCTGCTCGAGACTATGACGGTTGACGCCTTTGGAGTGATAGGGCATACTAGGTACTCTACCTCAGGGGGGTACGGCGATTCCGAAGCCCAACCCATTGTCGTTGGTAATGACAGTAGCTTTAGAATTGCAGTGGCATTCAATGGAACTATAGCCAACTACAAGCAGATAGCCAAAGAGCTAGGCATAAAGAACTGCAGGAGCGATGTTACAGTCCTATCCGAGGCTATACGCAAACTCGCTTTAGAGAGTGGAAAAGACGTTGTAGAGGCCCTCAAAACCTTATCATCTATTGTCATAGGGGGGTACTCTGCCGTTGTACTGACATCAGAGCCGAGGCTTGTCATAGCCAGGGATCCCAGGGGCTTTAGGCCTCTTAGCTATGCGTATAACGGCGAAGAATTCGTTGCGGCGTCGGAGACCTCTGCCCTAGAGGTTCTCGGATACGACGACTGGGTAGAGGTTCCGGCAGGCGGGATAATATCCTACGATGGAAAGTCGGTAGAGGTTGTTACCGCACCTGGAGAATGCCCGACGCCCTGTGCCTTTGAGTACGTGTATATAGCAAGGCTTGACAGCGTATTTAACGGCGTTAGTGTATACGGTGTAAGACTAGGCCTAGGCTATGAACTTTCGAAGAGAGACTCCGCAGAGGTCGACGTTGTTGTCCCTGTCCCCGATAGCGGGCGCGCTGCCGCACTAGGCTATAGCCGTGGAAGAGGCGTCCCACTCGAAGAAGGTCTTGTAGTCAACAGGTACCTAGGACGCGGTTTCATAATGCCTCCAGGCATGAGAGAGATTATAGCCAAGCTTAAGTACGGTTTTGTAAGGAGCGCAGTATCGGAAAAAAGGGTTGCACTGGTCGACGATTCTATTGTGCGCGGAACCACCATGGCGGCCATAGCTTCAAGACTTAAGCATATAGGGGCAAGAGAGGTTCACGTAAGGATCTCAAGCCCTCCCTTCAGATACCCTTGCTTCATGGGGGTAGACGTTGCATCTAGAAAAGAGCTTCTGGCGTGGAGAACTATGAACCTTGGCGATGTTGCCTGCATGCTTAATGCCGATAGCGTTGCTTTCAACAATGTCGAAACACTGGCAAAAGTCATAGGTTTGCCCAGTGCATGCCTAGCCTGTTTTACGGGCCGTTACCCGTTTAAAGGTCTTACAGTTGACGACCTCGAAAACATGTTTTCGAGGTAGGCGAACATGTCGGGTTTGTTAGCCATATACGCATTTGATGAAATGTGGTCGCTGAACTCCTATGTTAGGTACGGCTTGATGGCTCTACAGCACAGGGGTACAGAAAGATACGTAGTATGTACAGCTGCAAATAATACAGAGTGCTGTGTTGGAGATCGGATAGAAGATGTAGCTGTTAGGGCTTCAGACCACAAGGCTATAGCCGCTGCATATAGTACCGCAGACGGAGGGGTCCACCAAGAGACTATCAACAGCACCGGCATAGCTCTACTGGCTGAGAGAGAACACAAAGCGTTAAGCGAACTGACTAGAGAGCTAGCCAAAGCGTTAAGCAAAAACCCCTACAACGATGTACCTGCCACGCTGAGGGCGTATAGCGACATCGACGACCTGCCATCGTTTGTAGCGTTGTCCAACCGTGGCGAGGTCCTGGCATGGAGAAGCCCCAGCGGTTTAACGCCTATGGTCCTCGGCGGCTACGGTTTCGATATGACCATAGTATCGTCCGAGTCTACAGCAATAGACATACTGGATGCCGATGTCAGAAAGTTTGTATCCCCAGGAGAGCTTGTTTACCAAAACAGGTTCTTGCTAAAAAGCTTCAACGCGTATTCCAACACCAAACCGAGACTATGCCTATTCGAGCTTCTCTACCTAGCAAGACACGATGCAATAGTTGAAGGTGTCAGTGTTTACGAGTTTAGGAAGAGTCTAGGTAGGGAACTTGCCACGACCTTTGATAAAGATGTGGATGCCGTTATGGGCGTTCCTGAAACAGCCATACCATATGCTCTAGGCCTGTCCAACGCCATTGGCAAGCCATTTGAGCTTGCTTTTGTTGCCACGGGCAGCAGGTCGAGGTCCATGCTCCGGGCAGATCCTAGGGAGAAACTCATAGCTATACATCTGAAGATGAACCCTGTGAGAAGTAGTTTGGAGGGGAAACGAATAGCACTAGTTGACGATAGTATGGTCACAGGTGCCACAGCCAAAACGGTATCGCAGATACTACGCTATAGGATTGGCGTTGAGGAAATCCATCTCCTTATAGCAAGCCCCCCGCTGGTCACATCATGTCCTTACAATGTCATGAAGCTAAACATAGAGAGCCTTCTAGCAGCTAATCTATCAAAGGACGATGGCCGTAAGGTACCTAGAGGTCGATTCGCTACACTGGCTCGACCCCGAGAACGTAGATAGAGTTGCCAAGTCCTACGGGTTGAGGTTGTGCGGAAAATGCTTTGGACTCGATTTCTTCGGTGAAAAACCATGAAGATCCTGCTCGTTGGTTCAGCTGGAAGAGAACACGCACTAGCAATACTCATGAAGAGAAGTACACTAGAGCCTAGAATCTACGTAGCCATGGACTACAGAAACCCCGGACTGGAAAGAGTATCGGAAGAGACGAAGGGCAGGTGGTTTTTGGCAAAAACAACAGACCCTATAGAAATAGAGCGTGTAGCTGAAGAGATTTCACCAGATCTCGTAGTTATAGGGCCTGAAGAGCCCCTGTTTAGCGGGGTAGCTACCCACCTAAGGGGTAGGGGCTACACAGTATTCGGTGCAGATGCTAAATGTGCTGAGATAGAGAAAAACAAGGTGTTTGCAAGAACCCTCATGTGGAAATACGAGATACCAGGGCGGCTATACTTCAAAGCGTTTAAGACTCTAGAGGAATCCAAAAAGTTCATCGAGTTCGCAGGAGACGTTGTTATAAAGCCCGCTAGACAAGCCGGAGGAAAGGGTGTTAAAGTTCTGAAGGATACCCACGCCTACCTGTCAAAAGACAAGGCAAATATCAAGAAGAGCTACCTCGATAAGCTCTTCAGCCAGGTAGAGGGCTATGGGGATATAGACTACAAGATACTGATAGAACAAAGAGTTGAAGGTGTCGAGTACTCAGTGCAGGCCGTAACCGACGGTAGCTATACGCTATTCCTACCTGTTGTACAGGACCACCCCCATGCCTTTGAGTACGATACAGGTCCTGAAACAGGGGGTATGGGATCGATATCAGGTCCTGGATGGGTACCACCTTTCCTAACCGTTGACGAGTACGAGAGATCTAAGCTCATAGTAGATCTTGTAATTAAAAGCCTTGCTAACGAGGTAGGCACAAAGTATGTCGGAGCTATAGCTGGGCAGATGATGCTCACAGGGCTATGGGGTCCCACTGTAATTGAGTTCTATAGCAGGTTTGGCGATCCCGAAATCGGCAATATCGTACCTGTGGTTGAAAGCGACTTCCTGGAGATCATAGACAAAGCGTCTAGGCAGAAGCTGGCATCGGCCAAGCTCGATATAAATAGTGATAGGGTCGTAGTCGTCAAGGCTGTAGCGCCGGCCGGGTACCCCGATAATAAGAAGCTCGCCTCGGGCCACCCGATAACCATAGACGATGCACGCATCAGAGAGCTCGGCTGCGAGCCTCTTTATGCGAGCATTGAGCTTAGAGCAGACGGTCTTATGTATACTATGGGTTCTAGGGTTGTTGAGATTGTTTGCTATGGTAATAGCTATGAAGAGGCTTACAGCAGATCGGAGAAGGCTGTAAGCTATGTACAGACCCTAGACAGGTGGCCGCTTTTCCATCGAAGTGATATAGGCTCTGAATGGCTATTAAAAGAGAGAATCAGGGTTGCAGAGAAGATGAGAAGGGTCTACAGAAGCAGAGCTACCAAAGGCCTCCTGGGAGAAGCCTATGTGTGGGTCCCTGGAGAGGGTATTTATTCAAATCCCCTCCTATCCCCGTTGAGGTGGTAGGCTTGAGAAAAAGGGAGTTCCTAACAACACCCATGTTTGGCAAGCCTGTAAAGATAATGTTGCTAGGATCAGGAGAACTGGGCAAGGAGGTCGCTATCGAAGGCTCAGAGACTCGGTGTAGAGGTCGTAGCTGTTGATAGGTATGACTGGGCGCCAGCCATGCATGTAGCCCACAGGAGGTATATAATAGATATGCTAAACTCTAACGCTGTCAAGGCTGTTGTAAACCGTGAAAACCCCGATGTGATAATACCTGAGATAGAGGCTATCTCTACAGATGCTCTAGAAGATCTAGAAAGCGAGGGATTCTTCGTGGTACCCAATGCCAGAGCCGTCAAGATAGCGATGAACAGAATAGAGCTTAGGAAGTTCGCCGCCGAAAAACTAGGGCTACCAACAACAAAATATTCGATAGCCGCCAATCCTGATGAAGCCGTAGAGGCGTGTGACAAAGTTGGATACCCATGCATTATAAAGCCCGAGATGAGTAGTAGCGGCCACGGCCACGTCAAGGTCGCCGAGCCCTCGCCAAGAGCTGCTAGAGAAGCTTATGACTATGCTGTTTCGCATGCCAGAGGAAAGAGCAGCCGGGTTATAGTTGAAGAGTTTGTAGACCTGGCTACAGAGTTCACTGTTCTGGCCTATCGGTATGTGAACGAGGATGGAGTGGTGAAAACAGATCACTGCGAACCGGTTGAACACTGGAGGTATGGACAATACCACTACATTGAATCCTGGCAACCTTCTACAAAACCAAAAGAGATCCTCGATAAAGCATCCAGTATTGCGCTGGCCATAGCCGAGGGTCTAGGAGGGCTAGGCATATTTGGCGTGGAAATATTCCTTACAAAAGATGGTAGGGTACTCTTTAGTGAGGTCGCTCCGAGACCTCACGACACCGGTATGGTAACGATGGTGAGCCAGGAGCTCAGCGAATTTGCTGTTCACATAAGAGCAGTGCTGGGTCTTCCAGTGCCGAGACCCAGAGTGTTGACACCCGGTGCAAGCATAGCCGTCTACTCTGAAGAGGATAACATGTGGGCGCCAAGACTGTGCGGCATCTATGAGGCTCTGAAGATACCGGGCGTCGACATCAGGTTCTTCGGCAAGCCCTTCATGTATAGGGGGAGGAGAGCCGCTGTTGTACTTGCAAGGGGTTTGACTGTCGAAGATGCGCTAGAGAAGGCGCGTTCAGCTGCTAAGCAAATCAAGATATGTCCGTGATCTTCACGACCGCTGGACGTCATAATAAACTTTGTTTCCCTACATAGATAGATACAGAATTAAGTCTGTAAGAAGAAAATTAGTTTGTTAGGAATGCGCTTTCTACCTACCCGCTATAGATACATTCCTTATACAGACCGAGGGCACGAGCATGTTACCCACAAGTTCTACTTCTCTCGATAGTGTTACGAGGTCCTCAGCTAGCATGCTATATATGTTGCCCGAGAGGGCCACGCCCTTTACTGCCTGGACAGACTCCCCGTTTTTGTAGTATATAGCGTTTGTAATAGTCGCACCAAGGTTTCCATTGACAGGGTTCGAGAGCCACTCGCCTATTGTTGCGTGTACTACTATCACATCCTTAACGTCTCTTATTATTGTCTCTAGCGGGTCTGTACCAGGTATAACTATCATATTCGAAGCGTTAGGCGCTGGAGGTACCCCTAGTCCAGCCCTAAACGCATTACCCGTTGACTCTTGGTTGTCTATGTATGCCGTATACGTATCATATAAATAAGTCAGGAGAGCCCCCTTGTCTACAACAGTCTTTCTCTTCGTGGGTATACCCTCGTCGTCAAACGGTGCAGAGCCTATCATGTTAGGAGCAGCCCCATCGTCTACGATTGTAATGCTTTCTGCGAAAATCTTGTCGAACAGCTTCTTCGCCAGCGGAGACCTGTTTTTCTGCACTTGATCTGCCCTTATAGCTGGTACGAGAAGAGCCCTTAGAACAGCTGCTAGCACCCTTGGTGCGAGTACCACAGTGTACCTACCGGTATCGATAGGCTTTGCCCTAAGCGAGGCAACGGCTAGTGTTGTCGATTTTTCGACTAGGTGGTCTGGGTCAAACTCCTTGAGTGTAGGGGCTAGGTAGAAGCTGTGGTACGAGCCCTCATAGCCTTCTTCTACTGCTTTAACTGCAACACCGAAGAAGAAGGAGGTCTTCTCGTAGGTCATTGCACTACTTGTATAGCTATTGCCTATCCACCTACGCAAGGTACCTGCTTCAACAGATACCTCGCTTGCAAAAGCCCTCTTGTCTATGTGGCCCGGCTTCTGCAGAACATCGACGATTAGAGACTTGTAGTATTCTGTATCCATATTCTTAACCTTGTTATCAACAATACCGCTTGTCGGGGTATATCCACAGTTCCTAGGAAGCGAGACCCAGTTAGGATCTTCGGGAACCACCTTTACTATAGAGACAGCCCTTTCGATGAGATCCAGAACGTCTTTTTCTGAGGACACAACAGCTCCTTGCACCGTAACTCTTTTACCCAATGAGACTCTTACATCAACTGTTAGCAAGGATCTCCTACCAACACTTTCTATTCCTCTGCGTGTAGCTACAATGCTTACCGAGCTGTTCTCAACAACGTGTATCTCCGCTTCTGAAGCACCCAAGCCCTCGGCAGTCTTAATTCCTTTTTCTACAATCCTTTCAACATCTATCATCTTGTCCCCACCACCACCTTCTTAATCCTGACGTGGGGTCCCCCACCACCAACCCTGACCATCTGTCCATCCTTACCACAGCCGCCGAAAACAGATGTTGAAATGCTTAGATCTTTCCCAACCATATCTACGTCCATTAAGGTTTTCAGTATATTACCGCTTACTATCACACCACGAACAAGCTCTGCCGCCTCGCCGTTTCTAATAACGTATGAGGGCCCAACGCCAAAGGTGAAGGTTCCCATGGAAGTGTCAACCTGTCCTCCTCCAGCTCCTCTACCCCTCAGATAGAGACCATATTCTATCCCCTCAAACAGCTCCTCCACTTCAGCGTCGCCCGGCATCATGTAGAAGTTTGTTTGTCTCACTATAGGGTTGAACGTGATGTCCTGGGCCCGCGCGTTTCCAGTAACGCTTTGACCGAGCTTTCTAGCTGTGCATATACTGTGTAGAAACCCCACCAGTACCCCATCCTTAACTACATAGGTTCTTTCCTTTTTCACGCCTTCGTCGTCGTACGGAACAGGATAACCTCCTTGCACTAGACCCTCGTCGACTATAGTTACAATATCGCTTGCAATCTTCCGCCCCATCTTATCCCTTAGTACAGAAAGCTCGGCGTAAACGATGTCGCCTTCTGATGCATGGCCAAAGGCCTCGTGAAGTAGAAGGCCGACAAGCTCGCTGTCTACCACAACCTCGTAGGTTCCAGGGGTTATCGTGGGCGCCTGCGAGGTCTTTATGGCTAGGTTGTTGATGTCATCTACAAAAGATGCCCAGTCAAAGCTATCTATATACTCGTATCCCCCAATAAAGGTCTTTTGATCGTATACCCGCTCGACAACCTCGCCATGTCTTGCCACGGCTGTGTGGGCTACCCCAATAGCCATAACGTCAACGCCTACGTTAGAGCCAAAACTTGATACTACTACTTTCTTATCCCTTTCAAAGCCATAGCGGGTAAAAGCCGATACTATACCCTCTTTCTTCATACTCTCAGAGTTCAGCGTACCAATGAGCTTGGTCTTCGTGTCGAGATCTACGCTAAGCGGATCTACCTTATAGTCTGTTCTATACACCCCTCTCGCACTCCTCAGCTCTATGCTTTTCAGCTCTTGCTCCGGCACCCTCTCGCCAACTGTTCTTGCTATAGCCAAGGCTTCCTCGACGGTCCTTGCCAGTGCGCGATCGTCTAAGACCGACGTATAGCTATACCCAACAACCCCACCTACATAGACCGTTAGGCTTACACCGCTAACTCTAGAAATACTGCACGATCTCATGACTCCGTTGTCAAATACTATACTCTCGTACGTTTTATATTGTACTCTTACTACGGCATCGCGAGCCCCCTTGCCGAGAGCCATGTTCAGAACCTTCTCGGCGATCTCCAGCATATACTCCAACACAAGTACACCTCTACCTAGCTAACCCTAGAAACGGGTAGAATAAAAAACTACTGCATAAAACTTCGCAACAATGTAGATGCTAGGCTAGACACCCTTACTTCTGATCTTCTCAATCCTAGCGAGGTACTCCTCTCCAGCATCGATCAGCGCTTTGACCAGCCTACCCTTAGCCTCATAAGTATAGAGCTTCTCAACAAGATTTATAGTGACACCCCTTGGCGTGATGACCGAGTCTCTGATCATGCTAACATCTTTCAACTCCGCAAGCTTCCCTACACCTTGAAATACCTGGACTGCTGCTTTCTTGGCTAGATCGTAAGGAACCCCCATTTTGAGTGCTACTAGCACAAACACATCCAGAAGCTCTGCGACCACAGCCGGAGTCGATGCCGATACAAACGTTAAAAGGTCTAGAACCTCTTCTTTTACCCACACGACTTCGCCTAAGAATCTGAATAGCGAATCTATTTCCTGATCCCACCTCTCCGGAGGAGCAACCGCAATAAACCCCTTGTTGACCTCCACAGCTATGTTAGGCATCGCTCTATAGATCCTTACACCCCCCACTATATTCTCGATATCTCTTAACGAAATGAACGCTGCAACAGATACTAAGACCGTGTCACCGGTCAAGACAGTCCTCAACTCTTTTACCACATTAAGCAGATCCGCTGGTTTGACTGCAACAATAACAGTCCTCGGCTTTGCATGTGCAAGATCCTCAACGTTTTTGCATATCCTAACACCGAGCTTTTCAATCCGTTTTATAGCTTCAGGCGATACATCATATACGTAAATACTGCTTGGCTCCACACCACCGTTGATAAGACCCTTGATGATGGCTGAACCCAGCCTCCCAGCACCAACAACTCCTACGTCCAACCTATACACCGAAGCCTAAAACTTAAGACCTGGTTAAAGTAGTTTTTCCGTCGTTAGGTCGCAACCAGATGATGAATGCTAGATTATCTGAGCTACGAAATGATGTGCGGTTTCTGGGCTGAGACCCGAGCTAGATATCTCCGCTAGGTGCTACTGACTAGTAGTACCACGTATTGAAGTATGTGTGCTCGTTGATAAACATCTTGGTCTCGAACGCCCTGCAAATATCCCTCAAGCCACATTTTTCGCAAAGCGGTTTATCCCTCAAGCAAATACTTCTGCCAAAACTCCACAGAAAATCATCGAGAGTGAACGGATCTAGGTTTGCATATGCCGCTAGGTGCCTATATGCCTCTCTTACGCTATACCTTATAACAATGTCATCATCAAAGCCCACTTCTTCGCCTTGAAGCACCTTGTCTTCAAGGTGTTTTTCTAAAACAACTATGCCCCACCTCAAAGCTATTCTAGTCAAGTGGTTGTCTACGGGAACACGTATGTTATCTCTATCAACAATTTTGAGCAGCCCTCTATAGCATAGAAACTTTGCCAACAGCATGGTCTTCTTTTCAACAGGATCGCTATACGCCTTGAAAACCCTCATAATGTCTGCAAAACCATACCCATCCGGCTTCCTCAAATACCCTCCGCAATCCTTTATAACTCTCGATGGATCTCCATCAAATAGCTTTAGAATCTTTATTCCCAAATCCCTTAGCAGTGCCGCCCTAATAATGGGGTCAGGTGGTGAAGCCCCACCCACAGATAGCCACGCCAAGACTTCTTCTACCTTGATCTCGCTTAGCTTTCTTGGTGTAAAGAACTCCGGGTTTCTCGTATACATATTCATGCCAAGTCTATACAGAAGATCTGCCCCATGGAGCTCGACACCATCAATAAAAGCAGTATATTTTTTCAATGGTCTGCTGAGCCTGTGATCCATGGCCACCATAACCAAGAAATACATCAACACAGCTTCAGGTGGATCACCTGGTGGAGGGTAGAACATTGTATCAAAGGGGTTTAAGGGTTTCATCTGAAACTTTGCCAAGACTGTAGAGATAGACCTTACCCTGTCTATATCTATCCATGGCATCGGCTTCACGCAACTAACGCTCTGAGACAGGCTCTGCCCTATTAAATAGGGTGTACAGCGCCTTGTAACATGTCTAACATATCTAGTTTGTTGATCCGAACAATCTATAAACCTTGATGTGCAGTTGTATATGGTCGGCAACGATGTTTCTGGAGTAGTACAATATACCCCCGTGTATCTAACATGTATACCAAAGTGCAATAACGTACTGGATTATTCGCGAGCTTGGTGGGGCACCAAACTTGAAATAAACAGGTGCATCATGCTGTCCAGCAAGTTTCTGCCTACAGAAGGAGGAAGTACCAGATTAGTAGTACTAGCGAGGACGTTAGGGCTATTAGGATGTTGTCGTCTACGGGGTTGAATTCTATCCTTTCTATAATAGAGGCTGCCGCCATGGATGCGACCCCTGCCCACCCGGCAATAGTGTAACCTATAGGTATCGTGAGTAGCGCCATAGCTATGTTTCCTAGCCAGTGCTTTGTCCTGTACCCAAACACGATATTCCTGACAATACCTGTAAGTGCATCTCCGAAGGATATAGCGAGTGCTGGTATTATNGATATCCAGGGGTCTCCTGTTAAGAGCCAGAGTACGGCTATCGATGTTCCCCAAGCAATACAGAAGTTGACCTCGTACATGTTGTCCCTAGTCTGGAACCAGTCAAGAAGTTTTCCAGACCTATGGGGTAAGTATGTAATTAAGGCTAGCGTATATGCAAACACCATAGGAACCAGAGGCTCAGAAAACACGAATGGGACTAGTAGTGCTACAACACCACCGCTTAGAATATGTATTATCTTTCTATTGAAGTAGACCGCCACATTGACCCGCAACCCTCTGGAAATCATCAACGAGTACAGCTTTTTGGTTACAACACTAACCAAGACAATGATATATACGAAAAGAGGAATGGCCTTAGCCACATCCAGCGCTATATCAGCAAGTGTGAGAGTACCTAGAGGGTTCAAGGTATATACCCTTTTAAACATACATTATGTAGAGATATATAAGGGTTCTCATAGATCTTTCAGCTAACAAAAACAGCTAAACAATGAAAAACCTGGGATGTGCCAATCGATGGAAAGGTAGCTAGTGCCTGTAATAACTCGTTGTTGAAGCATTATTAAATAGCACAGCCTTCAAAAATAGGAGGAGCCCCGAGGTGTGCAGTATGGTTAAAGAAATTGTGTTCACAGACAAAGCCCCTAAACCCATAGGCCCTTACTCCCAGGCTGTTAAGGTAGGTGGATGGCTGTATATCTCTGGGCAAATACCGCTAGATCCAAGTACTGGGGAAGTTGTTGAAGGCGGTGTGGAGAGCCAGACGCGTAGGGTACTTGAGAATATCAAGGCTATATTGGAGGCTGCTGGGTATACCATCAACGATGTGGTTAAGGTTACAGTTTATCTTGTGGATCTCAACGATTTCCAGGCTTTTAACAAGGTATATAGCGAGTATTTTAGCAATCATTACCCTGCTAGAACTACTGTGCAAGTAAGTGCTTTGCCTCGCAATGCCAGGATAGAAATAGATGTAATAGCTTATAGAGACTGAGTTGGGACCACACCCGACTCTTCAGTTAAAGGAATTGTCATCATATCTCAGCGTGGTGAAGCTACATCACGTAGACCATAGGACTCTAGTGCTTTGCCAGCTCTAGATTGCTGCTATCCAAAATACATGGTTAGTTTTTGTTGTTTGCGTACAGCTCTTTTTAGCGCTGGGTCGTCTGTTGCAATCCCGTCTACACCATAACCTATAACTTTTAACGCCGTTGGAACGTCGTTTAGAGTCCATGTGTATACTTTCAATCCCTTTGAGTGCACCTCCTTGACGGTACGGGGCGAGATAATGTTATACCTCGGGAGTATGGCAAAGGCTCTAAGCTTTAGCGCTTCACCTGTAGGTAGGGGGTACTTGTATGTTAGGAGACCTATTTCAACTTTTTCAATAAGTTGTTTGATCTTTGCCAGCACGCTATAGTTGAACGATATTATTAGGACGCTATCGTAAACCTTATGGTTTTTAATGCTTTCAGCAATTTTTTCCTCTATACCTTCATCCTTTACCTCTATGAATATCGTAGTGATGTTGCCGAAATTAGCTAGTACTTCATCTAGTGTAGGTATAGGCTCCTTTCCAAACACTGTCAACTTCTTGAGCTCGTCTACAGTAAGTTCCGAAACCTTTTTCTCTATTCCTGCTACACGCTTTAAATCTTCGTCATGCAATACGACGGGAATGCCTTCTCTACTTCTTCTAACATCAAGTTCTATGGCGTCTGCCCCAAGATCTATAGCCTTTTTGAACGCCGCTAGCGTATTCTCTGGTTCGTATGCCGAGGCCCCTCTATGCGCTATAACTAGGAACGATTCTTTCCAGCTCATATGCTACGCACCGCTACGTCACTTTTGTGTTCCATGAACAACTCTACGCATCGAAACCTCCTGGTATATATTATAGAACGGCGAGTCGTAGGGGGCTACACCCACCAGAGCCAGGTCGTTTAATAGCCTTTGTGAAAGCGCCTCTATGTTTATGCTTGGCTCTGCACATATCACATTAGGTTTTATGGCATCGGATATGAGCTTGGTTATCAAGGCTATGGCCGCTATATCGTTCTCTTTAATATTGTCTTGCTTTCTAGCTTCTTCACATATATCTCTAGCCACCTGCTGGAGTATTGGATCTGCTATACGGTCTAGGTTTTCGCTTAGTGAATCTATTATTATTCGAAGGTACTCCTCCGGGTTAGACGCTGTTGGGGGAAGCAAGTCTACGTCATTTAGGCATAGTGTATAGCTATGCCTTATAGGTTCTTTTATATCCGGTCCTATCGTGACCATATCAATTATATCTCTAATCAGATTGAGCGCTCTTACCACTTCAACTAGGTGTGTTTCAGATACATTACATCTTCTAGCGGCTAATGTGACGTTCATGCCGTAGCGCATTGGTATAAGCTCGAAGAGCTTCTTTATGATTTCGACATCTTTCTTTTCTCCCTTGGCCAGGAAACGTGCTGTTCTCCTCTGTAGGTATACCACATCGCTATAGCTAAGAATGCTTTGCTTTAATTTCCTTACACACCATAGCGCTATGGATAGTGTGAGGGCTACTCTAGGTCTTGATAGCATATCTATTTTTGATGCTATGTCTGTAGCAAGAATGTTTTGGACTCTATAACACCTCTGGAGTTTTAGCAACTCCTCAACGTACTTCTCATAGCTGCTCATTTACTTTCACACACCAAAAAGTATAATCCTAGTAAAGGATAAAAATCAAGATGTTAATTAGCCTCGGATCGGATGCTGCATTACCTTTCAACTACTATTAATGTTGTTGTACTTTTTATGTGCGGAAACCTCCTGATCTTAGCTATAACAGCATTTCTTAGTGCGTCAAAAGTGGGTGCTTCTACAACTGCCACCACATCGTATATGCCATAGACTATGTGTACCTCCTTGACCTCGGGTATTGCGGATAAGGCTTTGACTACCTCTTCTTCGGTTCCTACGTCTGTGTTTATGAGAATAATTGCTTTAGGCATTCCTCATCCTAGTAAATATACCGGGGTTGTAGTTATAAAAATGTTTATGATTTTTGCATAGTTGGGTGGATACTGTAAAATATTGGAGGTGCTAGAATGAACGACATAGATACGTATGCTAGAGAACACGCCGTAAAAGTCTGTAGAGAAAAATGCATAGAGGAAGGTCTTTGGGGAGCACAGCTAGAGGTCTGCATAAGAGAATGCGTAGAGGAGATTCGGGGCATCAAATATGCTACTAGAAAGAATTAACATATCGATCGACCTAGGGTTTACGATATTCAGACTGGGGAAAGAGAATCCCTGTATCGCTCTGATATCGGGGATTACGTACGATGATGGCTGTGGTGTGGCTACGCTAAGGAACGTGGTTGACAAGCTCAAGAGTTTGACATTGCGCGGGTCTGTGATAGTAGTTCCCCACGTCAATGAGCTCGATCTTGATGTTGAAAACAACAGGTACAGCGGTTCGTTATTCAACCTGTTGATAAAGAGATTCTCAGAAGTTCTGCCTTCTAATTGCTTAGTGATAGAGCTTAGGTGTGCAAGCGGGTTTGAGCCTCATATTGTTATCGATAAAGCTTCCACAGACAATAGCGTGAAGAATGTTCTTGAAGCTATACCGATAAAGTATATAGTTATGTCGAACACCTCGAACACTGCCAAGATCCTTAGGGAGAGGGGTTTCAATGTCATTACAATAGTCTTTGGAGGAGGTAAGGAGTTTAGCTTGGATGATGTTGAGCAATATGTACAAGTGATACTAGATTTTCTTGGTAATCTCAACATAATAAAAAGACGAGTTAAGCAGGTTCAACACGAATATCTAGACAGATACCACGTGATTAAATGCCATAGCAGGGGAATATTCGTACCCTCCATAGCGAGGGGATCCGAGGTCTCCGCAAAGGACTTAATAGGCTCTCTAGACGGTGCCGAGGTAACGTCACCTGTTGATGGAGTTGTACTTTACGTATCAAGCCCAAGGTTATGCAACATTGGTGACGTCATATGCGTTATTGGCGCCAAAAGCAAAGGTACACCATAGCTTTTACTCGCCTATAACTGTAACATATACTGTTCTACTTCCTCTCGGCCCATCCATCTCGAGCAGAAATATGTTCTGCCATGTACCTCTAACAAGGCGGCCGTTGACCACAGGAAATAGCCTATGAGGGGCTATCACAGCCGAGCCTATATGCGCATGAGCATTGTCGTCTATGATGTTGTGCCTCCAATCCCTAGAGGGCTGTGTAAGCTCTTTTACAAATGTCAGGATATCTTCCATAAGTCCCTGCTCGTGCTCATTTGATATTATTGCTGCTGTTGCATGAGGAACAAAAATCATGCAGATGCCGTTGCTTATACCACTTTTACTAACTATCTCTTCTACTTTGCGCGTTATGTCGATCAGCTCAAACTTTTTTGTTGTTGATATCCTCATTATCTCATGGTAAACCCGGCACATTTATAACCACCGCTTGGATCTGATGTTATGAAGGCTTAGATTTAAAGCTTAATATTCTTTTTAGTGAAAAGAAATAAGTGGAAAGGAGTGGTATCTTGAAATACGAGGTAGATGCTGATCCACAGCAGGTCGTCCAAATACTTGAAGGCATAGAAAGAGTTGCAGACCTACTTGGTATAAATGCTTCAGCATATGGGCATAACCATTACCGTGAGAAAAGGTCTATTTAGACCCACCAATGAAACTTACGTTATATCTTACTCCATAGTCAGAGCCGCCAACAACTATGTTGTAACATTTAGGTTAAGCGGTGGGCTAGAGCCTATTGCCAGAGCTGATATTACGAGATCAAACAGTGGATGTAGAATATACCTAAAGTGTCTAGGTGCAAAGCAATTATGTCGCCACATAGATGATTTCCTGAAGAAGCTGGTAAAGAATCTAGATACTGCTGTACAGAGACTCCAAAGTTCATTAGCTCCGTCCAGAGTTGCGCTTGGATTCAAGCTATCGTCTAAATACAATAGAGTTATCGATGGGCTTGCCGAGGTTACCCTCAGCTCGTTGTATCTAAAATATCCGCTTCTAGACAAGAGAGTCGTACCCATAGACGAGGTAAAGGATATTGAGAGCTTTCTCGATAAGCTCTACATGATATATAGAGCCAGGGCCCGCGAGATCTATGTTCATATTAGCGCCTCTTCTTGGATGTTCATTGTTGCAGTGGACCTAGCAAACATGGAGTATACCCCAAGTTTCATCAGCGATAATGTTAGGGTCGTGGGCAAAGAAGCTATTGAAATGTTCAAGAGTAGGTCTGACCCCTACGTCTCGCTATCAATACTTTCTATTCACAGCTAGGTGTTGCATTCTTTTATTAACTACGACAGCTCAAATAGGCTAGCCATAGCTGGGTTTGACAGATACAACGAGGATAGGCTTAAAATCTTTAATATCCGTAAAATGCTTGTATCAATATAGTTCCTTTCCTGCTGGGGACACTGACATGAGCTCAGAAAACATCAGGCTAGGCTTAGAAATTCTAGATGAAGCCCTACCTGATGGAGTTCCTCGATCCTCTCTCCTCGTTTTGGCGGGTCCAGGGGGNACGGGAAAGACTTTTTTAGCGCTTATCATAACCAAGCGATTTCTATTAAATAGCGAGCCCGTAATATACGTAACACTTGATGATGACCCCGCTTCTATCATCTCTAGGATGAACAGACTCGACGTAGACGTCTATAGCTATATAAGAAACAAACAGCTAATGATTATCGACGGCTTCAGTTTCCGTATAAGAGATAAGAAAGGTAAAACTCATTTCTCTGTTGTCGAAGAAGTTGACCCCCAAAATCCTGAGCAGATTCTACTACACAATTATTCAACTAATTGATAAAACAGAAAATCAAGAACAAGGGTACCGTTGTGATAGACTCTCTCAACGAAATTTTAGCATACAACGATATTTCAAAGACAGCAGAATTCCTAAGAAGCTTAAGAGCCAACATATCGAAATATCGCAGTATACTAACATTGACTATACTACATACATCTATTGAAAAAACAGTTCACTTTCTATCAACCATAGAGCATATAGCTGATGGAATTATCCTTACAGACCAAGAACAAAGAGACGGCCACATAGTTAAGTATGTAGTCATCAAAAGGATGAAGGGCGTTAAGCATGCTATTGATAGGATAGGGTTCACGATATCTGATAAGGAACTCAAGAAGGTGTGAATAAGTTTATATCCTATTACTGTGTGCAATGGTTGTGCAGAAAGCTTTATAATAATGTTTCTGGCAACCCCGGCTAGCGTATTCAAAAAGGCGCTCTTAGTCATCTAATGTGTATGGTGACAGCTCATGGATCTATGCCGCGATATTGAATCCCTTGTCACTGTGGATGAAAGCGTAATGGATCTAGGTATAAGCATCGCTTATACGGTATCGTGGACCAGCCAATCTCTAATCCATTTTAGTAGGTACCCATACGAAGAAGATCTGACTGAGCTTTTTAGCTATGTGAAGAATAGCTATACCCTCGAAAATCTCAAGAAACATAAAATCGTGAGAGCATACAGAGACTTCTTCTGGAAGTTAGGTATAGACCCTACCAAAACTCGTCCAGCCAGCGAAGCCCTTGTGCGAAGAGCGCTCAGAAACCAGTTCCCAAGGATAAACCACGTTGTTGATGCTGGCAATATAGCGTCTGCTTTTACCTTAGTGCCTGTGGGGCTATATGATCTAGATAGAGCAAGACCCCCGCTAACTATTAAGAAAAGCCTGGGAGGCGAGGCATTTAGACCCATTGGCGGCAAAGAAGAAGTCCTCGAGAAGGGTCTGCCAATACTAGTCGATAGTAGAGGCGTGGTTATGCACATTTATCCTCACAGAGATTCCGTAGAGACCTGCGTAACCGAGCAGACTAGGAAGATTGCCATAATAGCTGCGGGTGTGCCTGGCGTAGAGAAAAGCCTCCTGATAAAGACCGTGGATATGATAACCCAGCTGCTTAAAAAAGATAGGCTGGACACACTGTGAGCGTATTGTGTACAAGCCCTAGGTCTCTCTCCTTTTTCTACGCGCTAGTTTTAGCGTAAATATTGCTTCGCTGTTTACTATCCTCCTTATTGCTATGAATAGGGCTACACCATATACTATATTTGATAGAGCAGCCATCGCTAAAGCGCCGTGGTCTTGTACTATAGCCAGTTTTGGTAGGAATACTGTACTGGCTATCGGTACTAGGGATAGGACAATTCTTGCAGACAGGGATGACACATCTATGAACATAGGCGTGTATACGAGGATTATCGTAGGTGCAATAGTGTTCCCTATGAGTGTCTGGGCTGTCCTAACATCTTCTGCAAAAAGGCTTAGTAAAAGCGCTATAGAGACCATGAATAGCGCTAGCCCAACAACATTGAGAATCATGTAGAACAGAACATCGCCAGACATAACTATGGATATAGTCGATGTGTATGCCGGCGCTATTTCCTCCGAAGGACTAAGAGCCTCTAGTACTTGACCAAATAGAAAGCCAAACATCATGAGGCCATACATAACCATGTATACCGAGCTTATAAGAATAGATACAAACAGCTTAGCCCCTATAACACTCATTCTACTAATAGGTAGCGATAGCAATGTCTCAAACATTTTCTCTTCTTTTTCAATGGCTATGCTTGTCGCAATCAGCTGTGCCGCAAATAGCACCAGCACTAGCACTATTACGGGTACTATGAACGATCCTATTGTGAGAAAGCTGTAGAGATACTGAGGATTCTCGACAATCCTGCCAGCTAGAAAAACCCTTTGTAGAACTTTTTACTTAATCCCGATAGGAAAACCTCTTCTATACCTTTCTCTCTAGCAACAGTCTCTAGGATATACTTGTTGAATATCCCTACATACCTATCAGCAACAGCAACAACACCTGTTTCCCCGATTGTTAACGATTCTATCTTCACATACGTAACCACATAAGCTGGCATTGCTCTCGAGAAATTTGCGCTAAACCCCGAAGGTATCAGGTATATTATCTTGGTGTCTATGTTTTTAACAAGCTCGACTACATCCGTGGTCGTATTTGGTTCGAGAAGCTTAACCGTCAATCCTATACCATTTAGAAAGTCTATGAACAGATTAGAGTAGTTGCCCTTGTCCAAATCTATTACAGCTACCGTGCCACTCTCTCTTTCTGCTTGCTCTATCTGCTGGGCGATTCCCTGGCCCAAAACAAAGTATAGGGCTCCTATCAAGATTAGGGGTACCACCACCATTGCTATGAGCATCTTGGGGTCTCTAGCAATACTCTTGAGCTCTTTAACTACAAATAGCCAAAACACCGGCTATACACCTGTATTGGACACCAGTTTGACGAAGACCTCCTCGATGTTTGAGGCGCTGTATTTCTCCATAAGCTCCTTTGGCGTGCCTATATCCAGTATTCTACCTCTGTGCATTATCGCTACTCTATCACATAGGTATTCTACTTCAAGCATATTATGGCTGCTCAGCAATACCGTACTACCTGTCTCCTTGACAAAGTTTTTGATGGCCTCCCTAACGTGAACAGCATTAACAACATCGAGCCCCGATGTAGGTTCATCGAGTATGGCCAGCCTGGGCCTAACCATTAGCGTTTTTGCGACTAGAAGCCTCCTCAGCATTCCTTTGCTATATGTTTTTACCTTATCGTTTAGCCTGTCCCCGAGATTGCTAAGCCTTATTCCAATAGATACGTATTCCCGAATCTTATGATCTTCGCGTGTATAGAGTCTTGCAATGAATTTTAGAAATTCTAGCCCTGTTAAGTACTTGTAGGCACCCGCGTCCTCCGGCAAGTAGGAGATCATCTTCCTAACTTTTTCGGCATCTCTAACAACATCATAGCCTTCTACAGAAACCTTGCCAGACGTGGGTTGAAGTACTGTTGCAATAATTCTAAGTGTAGTAGTTTTGCCTGCACCGTTAGGACCAATCAATCCAAATATTTCGCCTGCTCTTACACAAAAAGATATTCCGTCTACAGCCCTAACACTCTTTTGATATACTTTCACGAGATTCTCCACAACTAACACTGGTTTATCGTTGTTTCGGCTAAAGGTCAAAGCCGTTCCCTTTCTTCAAAGCTCTACAGGAAATTAAGCCGTCTTACGCTATATGAGGTTTTGGGTAGGCTACGTGTACAGGGTTGTGTTTGAGCTTCATATTAGGGGGTTGCCAAGCGAGATAGAGTGTCTTAGCAAGCTACGTGACTATCTAGGCAGCGTGGGTATGTGTCTAGGGTCTGCTTCGGCTTACCTATGCTTTTACAGCAATACCATGATAAAGGTCATACCAAAGATTGAAAGAGGTATATCAACCAGCTCGATGCCATCTCTTCATGAACAAATACAGCAGACAGTGCCTATAGCCCTGATCTTTGAAGGTGATATCATCAACGAAATGTCTGAGATAATTCGGCAAGTATATACAATGGCTAAAAACTGTGGCTTAGCTATAAAGCTGGTTGAGTAGGTTGGTAGTATGGATTTAAAAACTCTGGTTGAAGAAATAGCCCGCATAGTTGACGGAGTAAAGGAGAGCGTTGTTACGATATCGACCGTCAGAATATCGATAGACGTGCTCTTCGGCTTATCGCCTGTTCAAGGCGTCGGCTCGGGGTTTATAGTACATAGTGACGGGTATGTTGTAACCAATAGCCATGTAGTGCAAGGAGCTTCAAAGGTGGCAGTTATTCTGCATGACGGCGAGAGCGTTGAAGGAGAGGTCCTGGCATCCGATCCGCGTAGAGACCTAGCTTTGCTCAGAATTGACGCTAAAGGCCTCAAGCCGATTAAGCTGGGAGACTCGGACAGAATTAGAACCGGAGAAATTGTATTTGCTATAGGATCTCCCCTAGGTCTCCCCGGCCCGTCTGTTACAATGGGTATCGTGAGTGCTGTTAACAGAACAATAGTTAGCGAAAACATAGTATTAGAAGACCTCATACAAACAGACGCCGCTATAAATCCTGGTAACAGCGGCGGGCCGTTGGTAAACATCGACGGTATGGCTATCGGCGTTACAACGGCCATAATACCTTATGCTCAAGGAATAGGCTTCGCTATACCCATAAATACCGTTAAACGTTTTCTTGATATGCTAGCCAAGTTTGGGAGGCCTGTTTCAGCATGGATAGGTGTATACGTAGCGCCTATAACAAAGCATATTGCTAAAATGTACGGGCTACCTGTGAGCGAAGGTCTTATGGTAGTAGATGTTGTTAGAGGGGGGCCCGCGCATAGAGTCGGGATAAGGAGAGGAGATATAATAACTAGGGCAAACGATAGAGCTGTTCAGAGCGCAAAAGACTTGAGAGTATCAGTCGAAGAATCTGTACATAAAGGTTTTGTGGTTCTAGAGGTAATCAGAGATGGTAAAGCCCATGTAGTAGAAGTACCTGTAGCAATAGAGGTAATAGAATAGCCTTTTTAGAAAGCTTTATTATCTATGGATTATGTAGGTTATGACGATAACAATATTTTAGGGCGTTTGCTTCATCACAAAGATTCTGAATAAGAATAGCAGCCCAACGGGGTGATCACAATAGCAAACCTGCTTTTTGCGGATGGACATATGCACAGCAACCCGATAACGGGTATGGGAATTGCCAAGGTAGGTAGAAAGTTTATTGAGTCTGGAGGGTGGTTTGCGGTCTTGGTTTCTTTACCGCCTTATCACTACGGATTCGAAAATAGTTTCGAAGGATACATAAAGTCTATAGATGTGTTAATAAAAGAATGTAAAACAGCAAAAGAAGTTGGCCTAAAGGTCTTATGCTTATCAGGTGTTCATCCTGCTGCAATCGAATCGGAGGTGACAAGAGATCCTAAGCATGGCTTGTGGGTGTTGGAAAAAGCTATTGCTGTTATAGACTATGCGGCTAAACTTGTTCGAGAAGGTGTTATCGACGGTTTTGGCGAGGTCGGGAGACCACACTACAAAGCAATACCAGAAGCCTTTGTAGTCAACAATATTGTTACTAGATATGCTTTAACTAGAGCAAGAGACCTTGGATCGGTTGTTCATCTTCATCTCGAGCAGGGCGGAGAGCTAACAGCTCTTGACATCGAGAACCTTGTTAACGACGTAAGGATCCCAAAAGGCAAGGTTATACTACATCATGTAGACATATCTACGGCCAGGGCTTCGCAAAAACGAGGACTTGTTTTTACAGTACCAGGCAAATACCCTGTTCTTAAAGAGGCTTTCAAATCATTGGGACCTACATACATGGTAGAAAGCGACTTTATAGACGATCCAAAAAGGCCTGGGGTCTCCTCATACCCGTGGGACATTGTTGCTAACCAGCTGAGGCTTTTGAGGGAAGGAATTGTTGAAGAAGAATACATTTACAAGCTTAACGTAGACTTTGTCGCTAAAACCTATGGTATTGAACCACCTTAAACACAATTTTACCCATACTGCTAAAACGTGGTGGTCTCTATCATGCGGGGCTATGTAGTGGATATCTAGATCAGAAGACTGTTTATACATCATCAAAATCAGGCACTGGCGGTTACATCACCTGCGCTCTCTTGTATACTACTAAGAGGGCTATATTTTTGGTAATGAGGTGTTTTCAGGTACATCAACACTCATCATTCCATCAGAACGTGGAATCCCCATCATGCCCCTAGTCAGCGTTATTTAGAGTCTCAGAATAAATATGTGACGATTATTTAATAGCAAGAGGCTCCTCAAGAGCTGCAGGAGTTTTGCGTATTCTCGAAAAATGCCCGGTAATCGTTTTTGTATGGATACTACAGGTGGAGCCATAACAAAAGATGTCACTCATCGATGAGGATGTCATGCAACAATATAAGTGGTGCTGCTCAGAACCTCGCTTGACTGTTCACTCAATAGTTTCTCGACATTTTCTTTTGATACGGCTGTTGTTGCCCCAGGTTGTGTAACACANACAGCTCCTGTTGCTTGGGCATACAAAACCGCTCTGGATAGTGTGTTTATGTCAATGTTTTCTAGTGCATCCCTATCCATATGGCCGAGTTCTGTAGCCAAACTATATATAAGCCCTGCCTGAAAAGCATCTCCTGCTCCTGTAGGATCGACCGCCTTGACTTTAAAAGATTTCTGGTAGAGAATGAAACCATCTTTAGCTACATAAGCACCTTTGTCTCCATCTGTGACAGTAACTATCTTGACGCCCTTGTCTACAATTTTTCTGATGCCTTCAACTATATTATCTACTCCAAAAATCTTTTTTATTTCATAGGAATTACAATGGAATATGTCGGTATATTCTAGGGCATTGACAAGGAAATCCCAGTCGTTTTTCCCTAGGGGTCTTGATGCTCCAACATCTACAAAAGTAATGGCTCCTCTTTCTTGCGCTCTACGCAATATCATTGTCATATTGCTATCTACTTCCCCTAATATCCCAGGTGATATGTGTAGAAGACCTGGTTCTACTGTTTCCATGGTTTTAACCACATAATCGAGCGGTAAATATGGGCTTGAGCCTATATCTAGGTGAAACCTTCGGTCCTCGCCTTCGAAGACCAGTATCAAGTTTTTCGTAGACCCCCTATCACGTAGCTTGTAAAACATTGGCTGTAAGCCATAGTCTGTTAGATTCTTTTCGATAAAAACTCCGCAAAAGTCGTTTCCTATAGCTGTAACAACAAAGATTCGCCGGGGATCATACCCAAGTTTTACTAGATCTACCGCTATGTTGATTGGGTGGCCCCCAATGGATATTGTTATTCCCTTGTCCAGAAAAACAATATCACTAGGTTCACTAAGTCTTGGCAAGATGGCGACGATATCGCAAACCGAGGGGCCTACAAACATTAATCTGGATGTCATACTAGGGTCCTCCGAACTGTACTGGGGTCTATATGAACAGCTTAATTAGCTATGTTTCTCCCTGGTTACAAAGCCAAGATTTAAAATCTTTTTCTCCAATAGCAAAACCTAGTGTTCGCATCCTTACGATATGCTTTATTGTGATCGAGCGGTGCTAGGGAATGCAAGGCCCTCTGAAAGCTGTTAAGATAAGGGTTGTCGGTATTGTACAGGGAGTAGGCTTTAGACCTTTTGTTTATCGCTTAGCTAGGAGTCTTGGCCTTAGAGGCTATGTTGTTAATTTGGGCGGAAGCGAGGTCGAGATACACATAGAGGGTCCATTACCTAATGTTCTAGAATTCATAGATAGATTAAAAAGAGACAAGCCCCCAAGAGCAAAGATATTGAATCTCTTCTTGGAAGACGTTGAAGTCCAGGAATTCAGAGAGTTCATGATACTAGATAGTCTTCGTCTGACGACATTCAGGAGTGTTATTCCTCCCGATATTGCTATATGTGACGAGTGTGTAAAGGAGATTCTAAATCCCCAAAGCAGGTTTTACCGATACCCATGGAACAGCTGTGTTTGGTGTGGTCCTAGGTTCTCGATGATGTACACCGTACCCTATGATAGACGCAATACCGCTATGAGAGATTTCAAACTATGCGATAAATGTTTGAGGAGCTACACTGACTCCAGAAGATCTAAGGAGGTTTCATGGTCAGGGCATTAGTTGCCCGAGATGCGGACCAAAAACGCTTGTTTTCACTAGCGATGGCACGAAGATCGATGTTGACGACCCTATAGAGTTTATAGCGGAGAAAATAAATGAGGGGGCCATAGTAGCTATCAAAGGCGTTGGCGGTTACCACATTGCCTGCCTGGCTTCTAGAGACGATGTGGTTGCCAAGCTCAGACTGAGAAAAGGAAGACCCTACCAGCCCTTTGCCCTTATGGCAAAAGACTTCGAAACAGTGACTAGAATAGCTATACCTGTTCCAGGGGCAAGAAATCTTTTGGAGTCGCCGCAGAGACCTATTGTTATATTGCCTAGGAGGCCCGGGGCAAGAGTCTCCGACCTTGTAGCTCCCGGACTTTCAACTATAGGTGTAATGCTTCCCTACACAGGCTTTCAAGTTCTACTACTAAACGAGATTCCCGATGGTTACCTCATAATGACTAGCGGCAATATTCATGGTGAGCCCATGTGCACAGACCTCGACTGCGTAACAATCAAAGCTAGGTAGGTGTCGTCGACTATATAGTGGAGCACGAGAGAGCGATCGTCCACAGAGTCGATGATAGTGTAATAAGGTTTGCTGATGGCGAGGCGGTCTTTCTTAGGAGAAGCAGAGGTTATGCACCGGAATGGATAGAGGTACCGTTAGAACTACCAGATATTGTTGCTCTAGGCGCGGAACTTCAAACAGCTGGAGCTGTCGCATTTGAGAAAAAGGTAGTTTTAACTCAGTACATAGGCGATCTTGATAATCTCGAAGCTCTAGAGGATCTAAAGAAAGAGATTGCGTGGTTTATTAGCGTATACAATGTTAAGCCGAAGATCATAGCTATAGACATGCACCCCCTATACCACAACAGGATTATAGCTAGGGAGCTCAGCGAGAAACTAGGAGCACAGATAGTTGAGATCCAGCACCACCATGCCCACGCTGTTGCCGTCCTAGGCGAACATCAGGTTGACCGCGATTCTAGAGTAGTAGCTATAACCATTGACGGTGTTGGCTACGGTCCTCCAGGAGAGATATGGGGCGGCGAAGTACTGCTAACAACATACAAGTATTTCAACAGGCTAGGTAGTCTGCATCCATTTGTTCTGCCTGGTGGTGACAGTGCTACCATAAATCCGCTGAAATCTCTAGTAGCTCTTATGGCAGCTACAGGACTTAGCGAGGAAGAGACTTTGTCAATACTGGCTAAGCTTGGGCTATTAGGAGCCTTCCAAAGACGGGTATACCGAGGCTGCTATTACATATATGCTTGCACGCAAAGGCATAGGTGTTACGACATCGAGTATGGGTAGAACACTAGATGCTTTTGCCGCACTTTTGGGGGTCTGCCTTAGACGTACCTATGAAGGTGAGCCTCCGATGAGGCTCGAATCTGCAGCAGATAGGGCAGAAAAAGAACTAGAGTATGCCCCAAAGATTACAACATTTTATGACAGGTTTGTCGTAGATGTGCCAGGTCTTCTCCTGTGGATCCTAGATAAGTTGGGCCAGCACAGGGTAGAAGATCTAGCCTTAACAGTGTTGAAGGGTCTCGGTAAGGGCATCGCGATGGTGGCACTGAAAAGCTTAAAAGGATTGAGAAACACCGAGCAGTTTGTAGTAATGAGCGGCGGAGCCGCAGTTAACACTTACATTGTTAGGGGTGTTAAAGAGGTCCTAGGTGAAGAGGGCATAGGCTTGTTGCTACCGAGGAGAGTCCCGCCTGGAGACGGCGGTATAGCCTTAGGCCAAGCATTGGTTGCTTCGCAGGTGGCCCATCTTGAACAGTGACTACACAGACCAACTAAATAAAGCTATGGAAAGTATAGAGGCAGCTTTTAGGCGTAACCTTAGTCTAACGAGAGTAATAATCACTAAAATTAATGAGGTAGTTCACGAACTAACCCGCGTATACAGGTACGAGCCCAAAATAAAGATAATGAACTTTTGCGGCACGCATGAGTGGACCGTTACCCACTACGGGATTAGGAGCCTCATACCCTCTTCCATAGTGTTGGTGGCGGGACCTGGATGCCCTATATGTGTAACTCCTTCTCATTTTATCGAAGAATCTATAAGACTTGCGCTAGACGATATTACTATTTACACGTATGGTGATGTGTATAGGCTTAGAGCCATACGCCCTGTTAAAGGGGTTTACTCTCTCAGTGAGGCCAAGGCCCACGGAGCATCTGTAAAAATCATTACTAGTATTGCAGAGGCTATCAACGATGCCCGAGCACACGGAAAAGAGTCGGTATTTGTGGGAATAGGTTTCGAAACTGTTGCTTCAGGATATGCTAGGGCTATCCTGTCTGGTATGCTTCCTCCGAACCTTAAGTTCCTTAGTGTAGTTAAGCTAACACCACCTGCTATGAAGTATACTCTAGAGATTCACCGACAAGAGCGGCTAGTCAAAGGCGTTATAGCACCAGGTCACGTATCTACGATAATAGGTGCAAAGGCTTGGCACGAAGTTTCTAAAGAGTTCGGTATCCCTATTGTAGTGTCGGGTTTCGAGCCTATCGACGTTTTACTTTCAATTCTCGAGATTCTCAGACAACTAGTTAAAGGAAAAGCAGATACCGTCATCGAGTACAAAAGAGCTGTTACATGGGATGGCGATCTAGAGGCCCAGAAAATGATAAGGGAAGTTTTTGAGGTTGTTGATGATGCTTGGAGAGGCATAGGGTTCATTCCCAGAAGCGGTCTTAGACTAAAGAAAAGATTTAGGATGTACGATGCTTTTGGCGAATATGGAGTAAGGGATGTTGCTCCTGGCGACTGGGTTCACGATCTATCCCCGGGATGTAGATGTGCAGATGTAATTCTAGGCAGAGCCATGCCTAGTCAGTGCCCGTTGTTCATGAAAACATGTACTCCCTCAACTCCAGTAGGACCCTGCATGGTATCTATAGAGGGGACATGCTCTATTTGGGCAAAGCACAGAGTCTTGGATGTCGAGGCAATAAAAGATCTAGAGGCGATACAGTAAATGGCTTCCACGCCTTTACAAAAGATCTTTAGCGCTCTTAGGCTGAGTAACGGCTACCTATATTGACATCTTGGAACCGTGGTAATAAAAATGTGTTGGGGTACACCCGCTATTGTTATAGACGTTGATGAGAAAAAAATGATGGCAAAGGTGGACTTTGGCGATGGAATCTATAGAGATGCTCTAATAGGGATTTCAAGCGATAGAGTCACTAGAGGGGATATCGTAATAGTTCACGCTGGGGTCATCATATCTAAGCTAAGTCTTGAAGGGGTTTTAGAACAGATTGCGTTTATCAAAGAAACAATGGGAGATGAGGCCGCTGATATGCTCAAGCCATATGAAAACCTGGTTTCTATAGCTAAAGCTTTGAGGGATAGAGACAATGAATAGAGTAACCCTGGCCCACGGCTCCGGAGGCGTCGAGACCTTCGAATTACTCAGTAAGCTTCTGCTGTCAAAGGTACCTGAAAACCTTAAGAAGGTTTTGAATGGCCTAGGTATCGATGTGTTGGATGATGGCGCCACCATACCCCTTCCAACGGGGCAACATATAGTACTATCTATAGACTCGTATACTATCAACCCTCCGTTCTTTCCCGGGGGAAATATAGGAACCCTAGCAGCGTGCGGCTCTATCAACGATGTTTTGATGATGGGGGGTAAGCCTATAGCCATAATGGACTCTATAGTTGTTGAAGAAGGGTTTCCCCTAGAAGACCTGGAGAAAATAATCAACTCTTTTATTCAAATACTAACCAGAGAAAACATAGCATTGATAGGTGGGGATTTCAAAACCATGCCCAGAGGACATTTAGACAAGATAATCATAACGACGGTTGCTATAGGTATTGCAGACAAAGTAATAGCCGATAATATCAAACCCGGCGATAAGATCGTTGTAAGCGATTTCGTTGGAGACCATGGTGCCGTGATAATGTTGATGCAGATGGGTCTCGGAGACAAAGTTGAAGAGCTATCCAAAGGGCTTTTGATAAGCGATGTAAAGCCGTTGACATCGCTGATGGTGCCCTTAGTTCAGAAATACGGAGAATACATCCATGCCGCCAGAGACCCCACGAGAGGCGGTCTAGCAGGTGTTTTGAATGAGTGGGCTTCTAGAACTAACCTAGTAGTGGTTATTGATGAAAACAGTGTTCCAATCAAACCTAGTGTTAAGAGGTATTCGGAAATGCTCGGCATAGACCCCCTTTACCTTGCTAGCGAGGGTGCTGCAGTCCTGTCTGTAGATTCCGCTGTTGCCGATGAAGTAGTAGAGTTTATGAGAGAACGTGGGTTCAAAGAAGCAAGAGTCATTGGCGAGGTAAGATACAGCGAAAGGTTTAGCGGAATAGTTTTGGCAAGAACAAGTATCGGCGGGTATAGGATCGTCGATCCTCCTAGGGGCGAGCTAGTGCCAAGAATATGCTGATGCCATGCCAAGGTCGCTTATCAAACAATTTAATAAATTTCGCACAAACAAACCATAATCTTTGTGCTGTGGATGTNCTCGCTACAATACTATCTATGTGTTAAGAGCTTGAGATATATCTTCTATCAGATCTTCAACATTTTCTAGTCCTACAGCCAGCCTAACCAGGTTTTCTGTAATACCCAATTTCTTGCGAAGTTCGGGTTCTATATACATCGAGCCTGCCTTAGCGGGAATCACTATCATAGACTCTGTACCCCCTAGGCTCGGGCAACGCTTTATCAGTTTTAATCTTCGCACAAAGTTTACAGTATCTTCATATGTGCCTCTCACCTTGAAACCTACAACACCACCAAACAAAGGTCTTTCAAACAATTTCTTTGCTATACCGTGATACGGATTGCTCGGTAACCCAGGGTAAGAAACCTCCTCAATCCTACTATGCTCAGACAGATATTCCGCTAAAAATCTTGGCGTTATTACAGTGTTTTTCAAATCTAAGTTCGAGAGTCTTTATACCCCTCATTATCATGTACGCTTCAAAAGGTTGCAAAATACCCCCGAGCATCTTTCTCCACTCCCATAAAGTCTTAATATCTTGCAACCTACCGGCTATAACACCCCCTACGGCATCGTTATGACCTCCGAAGTACTTAGTCATGCTATGTAAGACTAGCCTAGCCTTGTACTTGAGAGGCTTAACTAAGATGGGTGTTGTAAATGTGTTGTCCACTACCATTACAATCCTGCCAAGGTCTAGGTGATGCGATAGATACTCTAGGTCTATGACCTTGTTTGTAGGGTTCGTCATAACCTCTAAAAAGACAATAGAAGTTTTACTGTCTACAGCATTGACTATGTCCTCTGCAGAAGGCCAAACCTTCTCCACCTTTATCCCCAGTTTCGATGACAAGTTATTTAACAGAGCAAATGTCGAGCTATACATCTCCATAGGCATTACAACCTTGCTACCCGGCTCTAGGCCCCACAGCATCAACGTTGATATAGCCGACATCCCGCTGTTGAACGCTAGTGCATCCTCAGCATCTTCAATCTTTGCTACAATGCGTTCGAGAGCCCTTGTTGTGGGGTTTTCTTCTCTTCCATATCTAAGTACGTTGCCTCTGTCTACGAATTTAGCTTCTCCCAGCTCAAAATCTATGTATTCATATACAACACTTGTATAGATAGGCGGTATATGTGCACCGTAATTGTCTTTGTGATCGTGGCCATGTATTGCCTTGGTTGAGAGACCGGCCAAAGCTATTCCCCTTTATAACGATCTAGACACGCTTATATAAACACTTGTTACTGGCTAACTTCTCGATAGCGTTATGATGTTGTACTGTGTATGATGCTTAGTACTCCTTATGCCTGGTTTCTTATCAGGTCTATATGTCTCTTTTGCGAAAAAGTATACCGCCAGTAGCCCGAGCACATTGAGAATTATGATGGCGGTTGACACAGAGGTGTAATCCCATCTAGTGTCCGAGCCCTTGAAAACATAGGGCACTATGTTCTGAAGAAGGGCAGCAACAACAAACGTGCCCATGTTTACATAGGCAAGCGCCGTAGCCGCTATGTCCTGAGGCCAGACTTCTCTAGACATGGGCACTGTAACCATCTGACCCGCCGATGCTATACCCATAGCAGTTACCACGATAATCGCTTCTAGCATGCTTGAAGGCTTTGTAAGGAGATAGAGAGCTGAAATAATCAAAGCTATATGCGCCTCGATTGCAAAGAGTTTACGGGCTTTGACAACCCTATCCGATATAAAACCTATTGTAAACTGGCCCAACAGGAATCCGAGAGAAAAGAACGTTGCTATGCCGCTAGCATCGGCTATGCTCAGTTTGAGAGATTCCATCATGAAATCTCTCAGTATGATTGTTTGTAGTAGGAGTATACACGAATAGGCAATAGCGCACGATAAGAGAGTGCCTATCATGTGCTTGTTTTTCAATATCAGCGGAAGATGCCTAAATACGTCTAGCTTGTTGTTAGTACCTCTAGAACCATATTTATCCCTTACCACGAGAGGGATAAACACCGCTGGAACTAACAAGTAGACTACTATGTGTAACAAGCTTATTCTAACACCAAAAAACTCGACCATCAAGACCATCAGGTATTGAGCATATATTCCTCCAAAACATCCCGCAAAGCCCACAAGCGATGTGGCTATGGCTGACGTCCTTATGGGTAAGTACCTAGCTATGAATTTCTGCGATGCTAGAAATGGCAATGCACATCCAAGACCTATTAGAGCTCGACCCACAAGTATCAGGGTTAAATTCCTGGAGAGAGCCACAATGGCATTTCCTATAGCCGCAATAACAAGGAATATCACAGTACTTAAAATAAGCCCTATCGAATCTATCAGTACACCAAGCGGGAATTGTGCTATTGCATAAGCGTAGAGGTACGCTGACGATGCAAGGCTTCGAAGCACATCAGGATCCTCAAAGCCTATTTCTATAGCCAAGTAGTCGCCTATGTAGCCCATGCAAACCCTATTAACATACGCGGCAAAGTATGCTATGATAAAAAGCGCTAGCCCTAGCCATACCCGCCTATCATCCATGGCTGATCACAGACCTTGCCCCTAATTTGACAATCCAACCTTACGATTATCCCGACTAAAAGATATTTACAATTTATAAGCTAAGATAAACATGAGCCTATCCAGATAAACACCAAGAAAAACGTGTATATCAACAGCACCTCGGTTTAGAGTACAGCTTTAAACTCTAGCGTTAAAAACCTTCACACGTGCATGCCAAGGGGTCTCCACGTTGTATGTACAAGAGTACATTGAAAAAATAGCCAAGCTCACCGCGACCATAGCTGATGAAAGTATTAGAAATATTGTAGAAGACATCCTGAAAAAGCCCAGGCTAAGTTTTACCCGCGCAGAACCTAAAATAAAAATTGAAGATTCTCCTGCTGCTCCAAGAAAACATCATATGTTTACTGGAGGGCTTGCTGTTCACACCTATAGTGTTGCTAAGATTGCTTTAGCTCTTTGCGATATCTTTGCCGAGGTTTACGGTATACCTGTTAACCGTGACCTAGTGCTAGCCGCGTCTGTGCTCCACGATATCTTCAAGTTCTATCAGTACGAGAACGACTTTAAAGATGGTGGATATAAAGCGAGAGACGACTGGTATCTAAGCCATGATTATGCTATAGTGGCCGAGCTAGCAGTTAGAGGAGCTAAAGATGAGCTAATTAGAGTTGTGTCGGAGGTTCACGGTCTAGCCCCTATAAAAACAACTCGAGGGTCTCATAGTTCATCTAGCTGATACCATTGACGCAAAGTTTGGCGAATACCTTCAGAACCACGTTATATCACATATTAAGGAAATCGAGCAAGCTGGGTCTAAACCATTCCAAATACTAGATGAGCTTGTTAAGGCATTTGGAGTCAAGATGCTTGGGCTTTCAGTAGGTAACAGAGAAAGTCTTTCAAAGGCTGTAGGAGATATTCTCTTAAGGTTGTCGGAGCAAAAACCCGCTGACCCAAAGTTTGATAGTCAATGAGATGCCCAATCCTCCTAAGCATTCTCAAAATGCACCATAACTAAACTGGCTCATCAACATCTATGACCGTAGACGTACTGATATTCCGAAACATTACATGTTTACGCCTATCCTACAACAGGATGGTGCCGTCACATCCAACGATGGTGCTCCTAAACTTTATTAACATGTATCTAAACACTTACTCTTTCTTAGGTGAAAGCTTGGTGTTCCCAGGCAAGAAAGTTGCTGTAGGATCTGACGACCTATACCCAGTAGTAGACTTCGTAATAGAATACCTTAAGAGCAAAGGCTTCGAAGTGATCCCCCGTGGGCTCGGCGAAAAACTAGGAAACCCCGAACCCTGGCCCCCTAGTTGGTTACGAGGTCGGGAGGTTGGTTGCCTCAGGAGTTGTCGACTGGGGTATAGTCATTTGTTTTACTGGCACCGGCGTGTCTATAGCTGCTAACAAGGTTAAGGGTGTAAGGGCGGCACTCTGCGTTGATGCTGAAACAGCCAAAGGATCTAGACTGTGGAATGATGCAAATGTTTTAGTGCTCAGCGGGCGGCTGACAACTAGCTATACTGCAAAAGAGATTATAGACGCTTGGCTGTCTATTACTACCCCTGATGAGAGCGAGCAAAGCAACATAAACCTGCTTAAGATACTTGATAGGATGTAAAGCTATGTACCAATTCCTCTATACTGATGTCGAGTTTTTAAAGAAAAAGAATAAGCTTGCCCCTGAGAGCGTATTGGCTTGGGTACCAGCTCAGGTAATTAGGTTTACTGAGTGCAGACCCAAGGAGCTATACATTGTTGACTGTTTCTTTAGTTCTTTGCTAGACAACCCGTATATTTCAATGCTACTCCTTAGAAAGATCCCGAAGACTCGAGACCTCAAGACTTATAGTTCTCCTCCTGTAGAGGCCGTGAGGCTGTCAGCTAGTTGCAGAGACGTGATAGGCGATTTCTATCAAATAGCTAAAAACGTCATAAGCAAAGAATTTGGTAAACTATTTGAACTTTTAGATACCATATTTGAGTACAGAGACATCGAGTTTACCGTAAGACGTTTCTTTAAAGTCAAGAAGCATGTTATCAAAGCTGAAGAGGTTAAGGAAATGGATGTAAGGATCTCTACGCGTATTGCCGAAAAACTCGTTGATAGATTATGTCTTTACGATAAAAAGAGCAACACAATCAACCCAGCACCCATAAACGTTGAGCGTTACAATGTACTGGTATACATAGACCCCGACCTGCTTACATCAGGCATAGCCGTGGGCAGACACGTTCTTGAAGTTAAGGCTTACGCTAGGTTTATAAAGAAATTCAACTTGTATAGCCTATTCTCCTTAAGGCCTCCAAAGCTTTCGACAAGTATACATCATTAAAACCGACTACACAGCCTATCTTCAAGATCCTATCTATGGGTAGGTCAAGCGGATTGTCAAACCCTGCTATGTAAGCTTTAGAGCCTAAGGCAAGGGCTATCTTGAGAGCCGCCCCAACATCAAGGTTTCTTATCTTATTTCTAATATCTATGAACACCTCTGCATTGCCTAGAGCAACATTTATAATGTCAAGGGCTGCGCTACCCAGTACCCTTAACACTCTCTCGCCAGTGTATGACCCCATATATAGTTCGATAGCTCTGAGAGATTGAACACTGTTAAAATAGCCGAGTACGACTTTCTTCGGTGTATACCTTCTTTTGTTTTTTGTACCTAGTATATCGACATTACCGCTACTATATACATATGTTCTATTTCTTTGCAACTCTGAGACCAAGGCGAATACCACATCACGAAGCGTTGCCCCACCGTATCTGTTTAGACCTATAGCAATAGATGTGGCTGACCATGGTATGTCAGACTCAAAGTTAACGCTACCATCCACAGGATCCATCAAAACTACGAACCTCGCTGAACCGTAGACCCTAGTGCCAGACTCTTCACTCACAATTACGACATCTTTGAGCCTGTCGACAAGGCAGTTTATCAGTATTTTCTCTACCTCAACATCAAAGGTCTTCGATACATCTCCTGAAGGGTTTAATCCCACAGGAACATCACTTATTGAGTCTGAGAAGACATACTGCCTTGCTTTCTCAACACATGCCANTGCGGCATCCTTGATGTATTCAATGTTCAATGTCCTCCCCTTGCTACGAACTGAATATCTGTAGAGCCTCTACAAGGTCTAAAAGAGTTGGTGTAATGATGAGGTTGACCGATGACACTATAAGTTTTTTGCTCGACCTGTCTATGAGCATGGCCTTCATGCCTGACGACAGAGCCCCTCCGATATCTTCTATGACGCTATCACCTACGTGTACAACCTGTTGAGGTTTAACATTAGCTCTTCTACAAAATTCTAGAAATATTCTTCTGTCAGGCTTGAAAAATCCTATTTCATCAGAATATATCTGGAATCTAAAGTAGCTCCTCAACCCTGTTTTTTCCAGGATCTCGCGGGTAAAGATACNTTCCCAAAAAACCGTATTTCCTATGATCCCCATGCTTATTCCCATAGAGCCCAGCACTTCCAATGCCGGTTTCACATCGTCGTAAAGCAACGAGCTTGGATCTACAGACGAAAACGTAATCTCTATAGCGTTTTTGATGTCGTCAACATCCNCCCCTAGGGTCCTAGCCAAGAATTGCCTCGATCTTGCGGGAAATGATCTAACCTCGTCACTATCAACAATGTATAGCCTCAGTTCTCTAGTTTTCTTGTAAACTTCGTATATTGTCGTCTTTGCGTCTACGGGGTCTAGTCCTTTCATGACAGATATTGTGGTGGCCAATTTGCTAAATACTGCATCTATCTTCAACAGCGTGTTCCATACATCAAAAGTTACAGCTGACAGCATTTGTCTCTACCTATTTTGCTTAGTATTCAAGCCAAAACTTTCCATCATTTCATTCAAACGTTGTATAAGGCTCTTCCTAGACTCCATGTCCACCAGAAACTTCTTCCAATCTTCTAGTACCTTTCTATATATATCAAGTTTCCTTCTGAAGCCCGGAAGCATTGCATCAGGGTAGCTAAACTGTGAAATTTTATTATAGAGTTCCTCAGCTGTTTCGAGAAGTCTGTTTGCATCACTAAATCTATCCCTCCTCAGATCCTCTAAGGATATTCTTTTGAGCTCGCCTATTACCTCGACTAAACCCAGTATATACGGTATTGGATGGACCTTAATCTCGTCTAGAGCCACTATCTTACTTTCTTTGATTATAGAGTAGAGTTGGAGTGCCTCTACATACTCTATAGCGATGGAGAAAAAGGTGTTCGAAAAGAAAAGCTCTGGATACTTAGCAACACTGTTATAGAGTTCGTTGTACATCTCCTGCAGCAAACCAACATATTCGGTGGCATCTTCTCCTCGCACAACTCTGCTTATCAATGCCCTACAAAGATTTAGTACATCCCTTCCACGTTTAAGCATGTCTTCCCGTGCATTCTCGAGATTGTCTAGGTATTCCTTGATCTTTCCCAGATCTAGGTGAAGATTCAACTTTGAGCGCACCACAGATTGTGCTAATACTCAGTAACTTACCTGCAGGTGAGGATAAAGCCTTATATAGTATTCAGCCAAGGGAGCTTCATCAACGTTCAGACGCTCGACAGCTCGTCATCTTGTAAACCTCGAGTTGTGTAGGATAAAAAGCATTTCCCACTATGGTATCTTCGCGCTATAGCCTAATCCTCTGCTAGTTTCGTGACCCTGATTATCTCTATTGCCGCTTCCCTTGATATTCCCTGCTCACCAAGTATAGTATAGCGTTCTGGCCTGATAGTGTGCGCTATTGTTAGCGCCTCTACCATCTTATCGAATTCTATACCTATTTCTTTAATTGTAACAGGGGCACCCATAGATTTTAGGACTCGCCGTATTCTTTTCCAGTCCTTACCGTGAAGATATAACGCGATGATGGTGCCTATACCGACCTCCTCACCATGGAGAGCGGGATAGCCTGCTACAAGGTCTATCGCGTGCGCAATAAGGTGCTCTGAGCCGCTCGCAGGTCTAGAAGACCCCGCTATTGCCATTGCTATACCGCTGCTTATTAACGCTTCAACAAGTATTCGCACAGCCTTTACTGGTATGTTCTTCTCTGAGAACAGTTCGTAATTCTTCAGAATGTGCCTAGCAGATAAGAGAGCCAGCGATGCAGCATAGTCGCCATAGTACTCGCCTTTGAGTCTATGAGCCAATCTCCAATCAAGTACTGATGATAGCTTGCCCAACAAGTCGGCACAACCCGCGATTATGTGCCTCCTTGGGGCCTTGGCTATAACCTCGACGTCTGCTATAACAAGCATCGGAGGTGACGCTTTCATAGATGTGGGCTTCCCCATGTTTCTTATGGAGGCAAAGGGCGAGGCTATGCCGTCGTGTGATGGCGCTGTTGGGACGCTGATAAAGCAAGTATTTATGACGTGAGAAGAATACTTAGCGACATCTATGGCCTTGCCTCCGCCGACACCTACTATGGCTTTCGCCTTAACCTCCTTAGCCAGGTTGACGACTCTTTCGACCTCGTTTTTCTCGGCCTTTGTAACCTGGATAGACCAGCAGTCCAAAGATGCGTTTGTAAGTGAATCAGCAACTCTCTTAGCATATGTGGTAGTTGCTGAAGAGCCAGATACTATAACAACTTTGGTGCCAACGTTTAGGCTCTTTAACTCCGAACCTATGTCGTCTATTATGTTGAACCCTACTATCACCCTCTTTGGCAATTCAATCCTGTGAATATTGGACATAAACCCTACACATACTAAAATCACATCATAGAAGTTTATTAAGCTTGCGTAGCACAATACTTTCAAACTTGGTAGAAGTACGTTCTGAGGAGCCCAAACATGTTTAACGAATTAACCTTACATGGTATAATGGATAGCCAGAACGTATACAAGGACTATATATTAGGAAAGCTGGACAAGGCGCTTAAGGGGACAACTACTGTAGGAATCAAGCTAAAGGACTGGGTGGTCCTTGCTGCAGATAAAAAGGCCACTGCAGGTATCTATGTAGCGCACAAGAATGTTAAGAAGATAGCTAAAATAAATGATAGATGCGCGCTCACCATAGCCGGTCTTGTAGCAGACGCTCAAACGCTGGCTGATTTCATCAAAGTCCAGTCGCACTACTTTGAGCTAATAAACAAAAGACCTATGAGTATAAGGAGTATGGCCTCGTTACTAGGCCTTCTGCTTAACGAATACAAGTACTTTCCATTCATTGTTCAACTCCTACTAGGAGGATACGATGTGTACGAAGGCCCGAAGTTATTTGCTATCGAGCTCTACGGAGATGTTACAGAAGAAACATATGCTGCGACAGGCTCAGGATCCCCACTAGCTATAAGCGTAATAGAGTCAGCCTATAGTGAAAACATGGACATAGACGCTGCTATCAAACTAGCTGTAAGAGCTGTTGCCGCAGCATCATCTAGAGATGTTTTTAGTGGTGGCATAGGAGTAGACGTTGTTGCTATAGGAAAAGATGCGTATAGGGAATACACGTTTCCCAGCGAAGAGATTAAAAATATTGTTGGTAGAGCTGCTCCATGAGCTTCAATATAGACCTTTCCTACATACGTTCTGTAATTCTTAAAATGATACCGCCGTCAGCACAGGTAACGAGGCTGGAGTTCGAAGGATCTGAAATAGCTGTATATGTAAAGAACCCAGAGTTCTTACTAGAACAAAGCAACATAGTCTCACAGATAGCCAAAACAATCAAAAAACGCATAGTCATAAGAACCGATCCATCAATTAGAAAAAGCCCGCAAGAAACAAAGGAATACATACTCAGCATTGCACCCAAGGAAGCAAATGTAGAGGAAATACAATTTGATCATGTGCTCGGAGAAGTAGTGATAAAAGCCCGCAAGCCGCATCTCTTAGATGATAAAGCTAATCAAATCCTTGTATACACAGGATGGAGGCCTAGAATAGTCCCTGTAACTCCAATGAGGTCGCGAACATTTGAAGAGGTCATGGCCGGGTACCTCGCCCAGAGCGAATTACAGGTTAAAGTTCCTTAGATCCCTTGGCGAAGCAATACATAGAGATGTTCTACTGGCAAAGGACGGCAACAACTATGTAAGGATAACGTTCCTAGGTGGTGCACAAGAAGTCGGTAGATCGGCAATTCTTCTAGAAACAGCAGAGTCTACAATACTTCTAGACTTTGGCATGAATCCCGGCAGAGGACTGACTCCAAATACCTTTCCTAGGCTAGACCTACTAAAAATAGCGCCAGAAGATATAGATGCTGTTATTGTTACACATGCACATTTAGATCACGCCGGCTTTGTGCCATACCTATTCAAGTATGGGTTTAGGGGGGCCGTATATACAACAGAGGCTACAAGGGACCTCATGGTACTCTTGCTAAAGGATTACCTAGAGATAACAGAGAGAGAGGGCATAGAACCGCCATTTACACTAAAAGATGTAGAGAAAATGCTACTTCACACCGTGCCGCTTAAATACGAGGTTGTCACTGATATTGCCCCAGACATAAGGTTAACCCTGTATAATGCCGGGCATATACTAGGTTCCTCAATGGCTCACCTTCACATAGGCAACGGGTTCTATAACATAGTATACACAGGCGACTTCAAATTCGGAAGAACGCGCTTGCTTGAAAGAGCTGATTACAAATTCCCGAGGGTCGATGCCATCATCATGGAGAGCACCTATGGAACATCAGAGCAACCGCGGAGAGAAGAGGCCGAGGAAATGCTGCTAAGGATTATCGCCGAAACATGCCAAAGAGACGGCAAGGTTTTGATACCAACACTAAGTATAGGAAGAGCTCAAGAAATCATGGTGATAATCGCCGACGCGATGAGGCAGAACAGAATTCCTACAGTTCCTGTCTACATAGAGGGCATGGTTCTCGAAGCTACAGCGATACACACAGCATATCCAGACCTCTTGTCGCGAGATCTAGGTAGGAGACTAAGAGAAGGCGAGAATCCATTTCTGCATGATTCATTTGTGAAAATCGAGGGGAAAGAGCCTCGAACAGAAATTGCTGAAAGTCCTGGGCCTGCCATAATAATAGCTACATCTGGTATGTTGACTGGCGGGCCTGCCGTGGAATATTTCAAACTCTTGGCTCCAAATCCGAATAATAGCTTGGTGTTCGTGAGCTACCAAGTCGAGGGAACACTTGGTAGAAGAGTTAAAGACGGCGCTCGAGAAGTTGCCTTTGTCAATGAGAGAGGCAAGGTTGAGATAATAAAGGTTAGAATGCAGGTTTATGCAATAGAGGGGTTCTCAGGACACTCAGACAGGCGACAGCTCCTAGATTATCTAAGGCATGTAGAGCCGAAACCCTCGACGATATTCCTAGTTCATGGCGAGAAAAGCGTTATACAAAGCTTTGCAAACGATATTACGAGGCTCAGACCCAAGATATACCTCGGCAATGCTGAGGTAAAAGTACCTAGTATACTCGATTCGTATACCTTGGCTTTTAATATGTAAAGCGTGCGGATATCTAAGCCGACTTGGCTTTTTCATAGGTGCCGCACCAATCTCTACAGATCTTGGTTTTTATAGATGATGATGAGTAATTGCCTACTTTTTCGTTCATTTTAATTACTTTTATATCTTCTAGGCCTCTGTTTCGGAGCTCTTCTTGTACGTACTCTTGGTCTAGCTGATCGTAGCCTAGTGCTACAATAGATGGTTTGACACTCATAATGGACTTGAACAGGTCTGTTTCAGAGCCAACAATAGCTCTATACACGTACCTGATCGATTCTACTATTTTCAATCTGTCGTTTTCGTTGAAGACAGGGTCGTATCCTTTGAAGCGCCGATAGTTCTTATCCCTTGATACGACAACTATAAGCTTGTCTCCTAGAGAAGAGGCCCACTTAAGAAACTCTATATGGCCTGGATGAATTATATCAAAAGAACCTCCTGCGAGTACTAATGTTTCGGGCGTTTTCTTCCAGCCCATCTCTATGACGTTCAACATTCTAAGAGCGTCAAGCAAGCCCTCGGCATAAGATATTGTAACGAGACCCGTGATGCAGTCACCTTTATCCAAATAATACTGCGAGTCTTTCAAATAGTCTATAGCTAGGGACACTATTTTTGATGCCGAAGAATCCAATAACTTTAGGTTCTTGATACTATTTTTAAAATTTGTTATGTATCTAGCCAGGCGCTCACATGGTGCAACCTCCATGAGCTATCTCCTTTCAAGCACTTAGATTTTCTAACTCTCTTTCTCATACCTTTCTACATACACTACTGTCTTGAAGTCCCCGATGTATCTATAGATCTCCTCAGCAACTATTGCTTTTACAAGCTGTAGATCTCTATCTAGATAGATCTCTCTTGGGAGGTCCACGCTAATGGTTTTCTTATCCTGGTCTACAGCGACAGCAAACCTCTCAACGGGTACTCTTCTGTATCTTCTATGCAATAACCACTGTACTTTTTCACTAACATCATCGATTACCTTCACAATCTTGTACTTGCACACGAGAGTCCTCCCAGCCATGGGGTGATTGAAGTCTATTAGGACGCGGCCGCCAGATATTGCTTTAACTATGCCTGTCTGACCATCTATCTCTATGGGTTTGCCAACTTCAGGAGCAATGTTTCTCTGGAGCAGGTTTCTAAGACTGACTATCTTTACCTTGGATGGGTCGCGAACGCCATAGGCTTTCTCTGGCGGTATTTCAATTATATATTCTTTATCGGGATCCGCAACTTTTTCTATGTGCTCTTCCAACCCTTCGATAATTCTCTTCTCACCTACGATGACTAGCAGGGGTTCGTATATCCTATCAGGTTCATATCTGTTCTCTTGTTTTGCTACATCTTCTCTTGTAGTGTCTACAAGTTCGTTTGTTTCTTTTAATCTTAGCTCGTAATCTATTAAAACAAAGCTATTTTTGGGTATGGGCACCTCACATCTCCTGTTCTCGCGACTTTTAGCTGGTTCAAAATAAAAGGCTAACGTGNGTGCTAATATATGTTTAACACATCTCATATTTAGCTATGTTTCATATAAAAGTAATGCTACATAGAGTTAACTATGATTATATTGTGGCTTAAAGCAGTATAATAAGTAGTAAGAGATTGGGATGTGGTGTAAAGATTGAGAGAATTTGAAATTAAAGTACCTGTAACAGATTTGTCCGAGATAGAGCTTAAGCTAAAAGAGCTGGGCGCGGTCTATAGCGAATACAAAGAGGAACTAGATTACTATATAGATGCCAGGCCATGTGTCGATCTAGCATCTAGCGATAGTGCTCTTAGGCTACGCGTTTTGAAAGACCTCCAATCCGGTTCCACACACTCAGAGCTGACTTTCAAGGGTCCTAGAGAGAAGCACGATTTTGCCAAGATTAGAAGCGAAATAACTGTTTCGGTGTCGGATCCCACAGCAATGTTAGAGATATTCAAGAAACTAGGCTTTGGCATACTCGCTAAGGTATACAAAAAGAGAAAGGTGTACTCCTACGGACCATACAAGATCTATCTAGATGATGTCGAAGGGCTGGGGAAATTTATAGAGGTAGAATATGTTGGAGAGGGCATCCCCAGCGCGCTCATAGAAAACGAGATTGTAAACATCCTGACCTTACTAAATATACCAAAAAATTTTGTTACTAAATCATATCTAGAGCTACTCCTAGACAAACTAAACAAATAGCTTGTGTGGTACCATGGTCCTCCGAGGCGTTTATCCAGGAAGGTTCCAGCCCCCACATCTAGGCCATTTACACACGATTAAGTGGGCTCTAGACAAAGTTGATGAGTTGATCATAGTTGTAGGGACAGCACAAGAAAGCCATACTCTGTCAAACCCATTTACAGCAGGCGAGAGGATCGTAATGATTAAAGAAGGTTTAAGAGACTTCAATATCGATCTTAATAGGGTCTACATAGTGCCTGTAGCTGACATATATATGAATGCTGTCTGGGTTCACTATGTAGCTATGCTTGTCCCCTCATTTAGGTATGCGATATCTAGAAACCCTCTTGTTGTGAGGCTATTTAAAGAGGCAGGCTATGATGTTCTCATTCCTCCGGCATATAATAGAGAGCTCTATAACTCTACTAGGATAAGAAAGCTTATTCTACAAGGTAACAGCGAGTGGAAGAAACTAGTATCACCTTCTATAGCACGTATTATAGAATCCATAGATGGAGTCTCAAGGATAGTCGAAATTGCTGGGAGGGACTGATATGCTAGTAATAGATGGCAGTATGGGTGAAGGTGGAGGGCAAATTCTTAGATATAGCCTGTCTTTGTCAGCACTATTAATGAAGCCCGTAAAGATTATCAATATACGTGCTAAAAGAGTAAAACCTGGACTGCAGCCCCAACACTTAACAAGTGTAAGAGCTGTTGCAACACTAAGTAATGCCGAAGTTAAGGGCGATTACAAAGGTTCGACCGAGCTGATATTCAGCCCCAGAAAGCTGAAAGGAGGCAACTACGTTTTTGATGTAGGAACCGCAGGTAGTGTTACGCTTGTTCTTCAATCTATACTCGCAGTTTTACCGTTTCTAGGAGAGAAAACATCTATAGAAATACGCGGTGGAACGGACGTCCCCATGAGCCCTCCCATAGACTATGTCAGGTACGTTCTAACACCCTTGCTTCAGTTGTTTGGAATCAAGTTGAGCATCAATCTCATCAGACGCGGACACTACCCAAGGGGTGGGGGAATAGTAAAGATAGTAGTAGAGCCTTCGGAATATTTAGAGCCTATCGACATAGTCGAAAGAGGTGAGGTCTCGTTCATCGGCGGAAGATCCCACTGTGTCAAACTCCCAAGCCATGTAGCTTTGAGGCAAGCTCATTCCGCCAAACAATACCTGATATCCAAGGGTGTCGACAAGCCTATAGATATAGAGGTGGAGTATTACGATCCCTCACACGACCCTCATTTAGGGCCAGGTAGCGGAATTGTTGTATATGCAAAAACAGAAAATAGTATTCTAGGGGGTGATGCACTAGGCGCAAAGGGAAAACCTGCCGAAACCGTTGGAGTTGAAGCCGCTGAAAAACTCTATAATGAGCTGGCCAGCGGTGCTGCCATCGATAGACATTGCGGTGACATGATTTTGCCCTTAATGGCTTTAGCTAAAGGTATATCTCGTATTACTGTACCTGAACTCACATCACACATCAGAACAGCTATTGACGTAATTAGAATACTAACAGGAGTAGATGTTCGAGTAGATAAGTACAAGGATAAGAGCTACATTATAGAGGTAAGAGGGCTGGGCTTGAGTGCCCCCGCTATAATTATGTAACCGTATTACACATGCTGTTTTCCACTATTACTTGACCCGTACTCTATTGAATTTTTTGTTTTGCCAGCAATATCTCCTAATACGGCTTGATCTACCAAAGCCGCAAGCCGCACAATAACCCTTCGATACATTGTACGCATTTCTACCACATCTACGGCATTTGATGTGCGTTACTTTCTTATTTCTCTTACCCATTGAAGGTGTGCCCTTCATGTGGCTACACCTACATAGGTGATATTACAACAACATTTTCTCCTCTGATGAGCACAGTCCCAAGCTTTCTCCAGCCACCATCGCCTGTTTCTTCTTCAGCATCATCCAATACTATATTGAGATGGAGATCGTAGCTTTTTAACTTACCGCGAACCGTTTTACCACCACGTAGCTTAATTAATACTCTCTGCCCAAGCGACTCTACCAAAACCTTATGTGCTGTATCTGTTGGTATTGCTTGGTTACTCAATTAGACAGCACCACCTTCAACCTTGCGCGCCCGGGATTATAAGTTTAACCCAAGAGGATACAGGTAGTAAAACCTATAAGCCGCTATTGCGTAACCTATAATATGGGGCCGTAAAGTAGCGGGGTAGGGCAGCCTGGTAGCCCGCGGGGCTCATAACCCCGAGGTCGGTGGTTCAAAACGGGGGCGCCCGCCCATCAAATCAAGTTTTACCCACTGGCGTCAAGAACTGCTTCTCCAATATTAAACTAAAGCGCTGTTTATACCACTAATCATGTATGCTAAAACTAAAGACCCTCATACACTGTTCTTCACTTAGAAACTTATAGTATTGCTATCGATCAAAGCTGTGACCATGAAATAGATTCGGTAAGGGGTGTCCCCGAGTATGGATTGAACATTCCCTACAACGTTATAAGTCATGGGACCTACATCATCACAGGCTATAAATATGCTGTGCCCTCACTGCGGATCCCAAGACATTGTATACGATTTTGTGCATGGATACACCGTCTGTACATCATGTGGATGTGTAGTAGATGTAATATTTATTGATTATTTCGAAAGCGGTGCTCCTGAAAACGGCTACGCAGACATAGGTCTTCCTAGTGTAAGAAAAGGTCTTGAGAAGAAAAAGATGGCATCAAGGTTAAAGAGGTTTTCAAGGATAAGCTTCGAGATAATGGTATACGAGAAATATGCTAAAAAAGCACGCAAAGACGTTTATATAGACTTGGAAGCTGCTCTAAATAAAGAGCTTAAGAGGTCCTCCACTAGCACTAGAATATACCATCATAAAGATGAGGTCAAAGTGTTCAGCATCATTGACAAAAATCCCGATATTAGACTCATCTTGGAGAATATTGTGAGCCAGGATCCCGTGCTCTCGTCACGTACACCAAGAGGTAAAGTAGCGCTAGCGCTAATAATAAAAAATATTGTAGACGGAACCCCAGTAAATTTGAGCTACATCTCCGAGCTAACCTCTTTGAGTACGGTACACGTGAGAAGACTTGTAAATCTGGTTAAACAGAGGCTTCAGTACATAAAACCAAAACTGTGCAACCTATTTCACAGCAGAGATGTAAAGCTTATAATTGAATAGAGTTTTGCCCAGGGCGTCGATGACCCAAAGCCATGACGAACCTTCCTTGTTGCTAATACATGGTCAGATGATGCCATATGATAAGCAATCAACATAAATACTTAGTAAATCAAGACTACTAATATTGAGTCCCGGATAGTAGGGTCTAGGCGTGGTGATAATCTATGTTATTGGGTGTTATGAGCGATAGTCATGACAATGTATATGCTATAGAAGATGCTATCAAGGTTTTTAGAGAGCACGATGTTGATATAGTTATTCACCTAGGCGATGTAATATCTCCTTTTGCATTATCGAAAATCCTCGAATACCCTGCCAAGTTGATAGTGGTCACAGGAAACAATGATGGTGACATTCTCCAGTTAAAGGAAATAGCCTCTAAGGGAGGGGCCGTTCTGAAACAACATATGTTTGTCACTAACATAAGTAACAAGAGGTTCCTTTTAATGCATGGTTTTGGGTCTAGAGAACAGACAAGGGGGTACGCCGAGGCTATGGCTCTGACAGGCTCTTATGATGTAGTCTTATACGGGCATACTCATGAAGCTGTAGCTTATTTCAAGAATAAAGTGTTAGTTCTAAATCCAGGCGAGGTATGTGGTTACATTACGGGACGCCGCACAATAGCTTTAATTGACGTAGATACCTTGAGTTATGAACTAGTAGAGTTTTAGCAGTGCGTGATAAAATATTTTAAGCAGTTAGAAAACCCGTATACCCCGGTATTGGTGGCCGCGGTAGCTCAGCCTGGTTAGAGCGCGGGACTGTGGGGCTTGAACGCACAGAGATCCCGAGGTCCCGGGTTCAAATCCCGGCCGCGGCCCTAACACATTATATTCTAGCATCGAAAGGATGCTGCTTTTAGTATTTAATATCTCTCAGCAAAACTATAGAATCTAGGGTGCCCCGCCACCCCACATCTCTCGGAGACCCCGAGAAAGGGGCCTATGAAGAGAGATTAGTTAGGCGGGGCACAACGTCAACAACATTACACTGAATTAACATGTGATTTGGTTATACTACACTGATAATGCTTGCATTATTCAATCAAAGAAGATATTAGATAGATGGTGGGGCCGGTTGTGGTAGCGGGGGGTGGACTTCCACGGAGGCGCCCGCCCGTCTTATTCAATATGATTTCTTCTTGTATTAGCTTATAAGCTTCAATGCACCATACTATCCTGAGAGAATTTTACTCACTATCTCAGCAAGCTATCCTGTAACGTGGTACCTATTTGCGTTACTTCACCCCATACTGCCACGAAAGTCCATAACGTCCATAGAACCAGGGCACCTATTACAAGCGATTAAACATCAGCACTCATAAGCATCATCATCTTCTCAGCACCGGTCGTTCATCACATGGTAGCCTCGGTGTCACCATATATTATCACGAAAAATTCTATACCTAATTACAATTACTATTTATATTTATAAACCTATGCTCTATAAGACTGAACGCAGTATGTGGTGTACGCTGCCATGAGTGTGTATCAAGGTAACGACTTCAAGAAGATCTCGGGCGGTAAGAAAAGACCTGGAAGAGATAAACGCAAGTATGAGCTAGGAAGTTATCCCACAGAAACTAAGCTCCTGCATAAAGACGTCAGAGAAGTTGATAGAACCTACGGGGGCAATGTAAAGATAAGACTAAAATATGCTTCACATGCCAATGTACTCGACCCAGAATCCAAGACTTGCAAGAAAGTAAGAATTCTAGGCGTTGTTGATGTGCCAGCCAACAAAGACTATGCGAAAAGAGGCATAATAGTAAAGGGCGCCATTATTCAGACAGAGATAGGAAAAGCTGTTGTAACATCGAGACCGGGACAGGACGGTGTTGTAAACGCTATTTTAATTAAGGGCTAGATGACACCCAGAAGTTCTTAGAATGATTTAATATGCCGGATTATCATATATTTTGGTTGGCTTACTTCGACTGTACTTTAAGACGAAAATACGGTCGTAGAGTCCCGCTTGATCTTTGCATTGACAATCCTAAACCGAGCGAATTTATCGAGATATGCAAGAAAATGGGTCTTGATTGCGAGTATGTAGACAAGCGCTACCCCCGGGCCTGGTACAAACCGTACGGTTACATACTTATCAAGGGTGTTACTGTTAAAAAAGCCGATCTGTTAAAAGCAATAGCAAAAGAGCTGAAGAACCTGCGCGCAAAATCTAGGGGTGTTACACAGCAACATTAATATAGGTACTACTTACATAACTTCTAGCAAAACTTCTTTGCCTTAACTATTTCAAACAATTCGTAACCTGTTAACATGTTCATGTGTTGCAGAAACCGCATACACATCTTAAACCCGCCTAAGTGGCTAGTATACTATAAGGTGTTACCTTGAAGACGTTCGGTTTATTGGGTGTGGTTAACACAATAACTAAAACAAAATTGATCTTGGTGAAAATTAATAGAAAGGATGAGGTGCCTAGGATAGGCAGCAAGGTTCTGGATGCAAATGGTATAGAGATAGGAAAAATAATCGATGTAATAGGCCCCGTAGATGATCCTTATGCTGTAGTAAAACCGCTCACTTTTGCCGTCTTATCCTCTATAAAACCATCTACAGCTCTATTCTACAGAATCACCAAGGAGAAACCCCGTGCCAGAGGTGGTAGAAAGTGACTGATACCTGTACCAATACTATAATGGACCACGAGAGAGGCTTGTTGATCTGTGCCGACACCGGTGAAGTTATTGAGGAAAACAACATTATCTTCGCCCATGGATGGCGTGCTTTCGACCACGCCGAGTGGAATAAAAGAGCCCACAGTAGCGCAATATCCCAAACAGTTCACGATACAGGACTAACAACAGACATAGGAGTAAAAAATGTTGGCACGACGCTTATGAGCCACAGAGAATATATGAAGATGTTGAGACTAAAAACATTGCAAAGGAAGACTCGTGTAAATAAACAAGATAGAAAGATTGTAGAGGCTTTATCAAGACTAAACCACATATGTGCAGTTCTAGGCCTGCCAGAACCTGTAAAGGAAACCGCAGCTGTTATCCTAAAGAAAATATTCTATGCCATACATCCAAGAAGAGATGACCTGCTAGCTCTGTCCATAGCTTCTGTAGTCCTTGCAGCTAGAAAGCATGGTATACCCATGAGGGTAAAACAACTACTACACGATTTTGGAGTTAATGAAGACAAGTATTGGAAGCTTATATCAGAAATACATATGAAAGCTGATGTAAGCGAGTTCAAGTCCTTCAACGATCCCCGCTCGTTCCTCTCATCCATTGTAACAAACTTGAAGTTAAGTCAAAAGGCTCTCTATCTCGCATCAAAAATTGTAGAGGTACTTAAGAAGAATGGTCTTGCAGAGGGAAAAGATCCTGCAGGAATTGCGGCTGCCGTCGTATATCTCACATCGATAATTTTAGACGAAAAGAAAACACAAAAAGAGGTTGCAAGAGCATCTAATGTGACCGAGGTTACGATCAGAAACAGATATAGAGATATCGTAGATAAGGTTGCCATAACAGTTTATCTGTAGCTATGCACTACCCTCTTCGTTCATAAACATAAGGTAAAGTTCGTTAAACGAAACTCTCTCTCCACGCTCTAACTTCTTCTTAACATCTTCTTTCTTACGGTTAACAAATGCGTTTAGCTTTCTGCTTTCCTGAAGCTCTTTTAATCTATTTAGCTCTTTCATAATATTTCTATATTCCTCTGACTTTGAAGTTATGGAAGATACAACAGCCTGCAGTCTGCTCTTTAGTTCTTCTCTTTGTTTCTTTAGCTCAGACAATGTCTTGACTATTGTTTCAATATCTTTTTTCATATTATTTCTCAACTCTTTAAGCTGAGCAATACTTTCTCTTATTCTATTTGCAGTATCAATTTTGCTCTTTAACTCGTTTCTCAGCCTATCTATCTCAGAGCTAAGTTCTTCATATTTATGGTATGACTCATAAGAATCTTTCTGTATCAATGTTAGCTCCTTTAGTTTCTTTTCGAGTGCTGCTATTCTCTCTACAATCTTCTTCTCCTCGTCTAGGTCAAGGTTAGGAGTGGTTATGAGTTTCCATTCAAGCCTTTCGATCTCCTCTTTAATACTATCAATACTTTCTTCATTTCGGATGGCGGTTCTCTTCTTAATCTCTGACAATAGTTTTCTACGCTGTTCGGTTAAATTCCTAAGTTTTTCCCTTATTGATGCAATCTCTTTTTTCAAGGTCTGTAGCGAGCTGTATAGGTTATTCAATTCGTCTCTACTTTTTCTCATATCCTCTTTTAGCTTTCTCAACTTAGTTATCTCCTCATTTATCTTATCCCTGGTGATACGGAGCTCTGACCGTATGCTGTCCCTTTCTAGGATTAGCTTTTGTAGCTCTTCCCGAATGCTGCCCAATTTCGATTGTAGCTCGTTCTCCATGCTTTCTATGCTATCTCCAGTCATCAAAAGCACCAGCTCTAAAGTACTTCGCTATATTCCTCGGTATAAAAGTCTTCGCCCCCGGCTAGAACCCTTTGAATAGCAGCATAGAGGTCGTCTAGTCCTTCCCCAGTAACAGATGAAGTAAAGATTGTTTCAACAATAAATTTTGTTATTAGCTGTTCAAGGCTCTCAAAAGCTTCACCATATAAGTGAAGTGCGAAAGACTCCTCTCTACCCAGATCGCTAGCTATCAGCGTTGGATCTTCAATCCATTGACGTATTCTCTCCTGCCTCGCCCTCGATAACAGGTCGGATTTTGTTATTACGAGTATTTGTGGGAGTTTATGAGCAAATAATGTAGCTAGCGAAAGTATCAACAGCGACATAAAAGTAGAGGGTCTTGCAGCCTGCGTTGATTCGACCAAGAATAGTGCTACGCCCTTGTTATTTCTTTTTATCATAGACATTATAGTAGGACCCGAAGACCTAAAAGCAAATACCTCCATCTGGCCGGGCGTATCTACTATAACATAGTTTGGTCTGTATTCTTCAACTTCTTCGACAAGCTTATCTACATAATCCACCGATAGGTCTATAGCAGCTATAAGACCTCCGTTAGGGCCAAGGTTGTACTTCTGCATAACATCTTCGACTGTTATATAGTCACGGATATCTGCATCCGGTGTATATGGGAGCCAAGAAACTGCGGGATCCAGATTCAAAACAGCTACATCGAGACCGTGATCCTCAAGCCAATTTTTTAAAGACGCAGTCAAATAGCTTTTGCCAGACCCTGCTGGGCCTAGTACATAAACAATGTACATATCCCAAGACCTCTGAGCTCGGTGCCGCTGATCATGTCAAAGGCACGATGATAGTCGCTTTAACAGGTTTTCGCGATCTACAATAGCCTCTACTAGAACTTATAATTTTATTACCACAATACTTGCATCTACACTCATTGTCTATTGCCATCTTTACTATCTGAGCACCACTTCGAGCAACTACAGGCATCTTACAGTATGGGCAAATAACCGAGGAATATTCTGTCAAATCTGTCCACAGCGTATGAATAAGAGGGTACTTCTCCCTAAGTCTACTCATGGATTTATGTATAAGTGCTGTATCGAGGATATCCGATACAATGTTTAAAGGTATCAGAAGCCCGAGGCCTGTGACTATTTCAATTGTCGTGTCCGCCAAGCTCTCGATGGATGCAGGGTCTTCCTCCACCAAGACTATTTCGAAATGCTTATTCACTGCAAAGTTTCTCAAGATGTTCTCGAAGAGCTTCATGTCAACAAGTCTGTTAACTTCAACCAATACAATATCGCTAATTTCGATAACTCTAAACATATTTGATAGAACATCGTTTGGAGCGTTCAGAGGTATTATCTTAGACCCCTTAACGGTATCCAAGCTCGTTACCACGGCTAGCACCTTATCCAAACCCNTGTAACGCCAGAAATCACCACCATTTAGAAAGACCATATCAGGCTTGTACATATCAAATACGGAAACAAACTCGTTTCCACACCATTTCACTATCCTCGCGCTACGCATATCCAGATTTGCATCCCACGGGCATGACGAGCAGTTGGAGCTACAGCCGATGAAGTTAATAACTATTGCCGTACCATCAACAAAGCCTAGAGATAGTGGTATCTTATTGGTAGTCCCAAAGTATATGGATGATAGAGGTATGGGATCCTCCAACAACTTGCACCCAGTATTTGATTTAATAACCTTAACCGTAAATGCTACAACCTATACCCATGTACCGCAAGAAATTTTACGTACATACCTAATATAGTTTAAAGACGCTCTAAACAAAATGCACAAAGGTGTGACGGAATATGATAGTGTGCTTGAGTGGAACCCCAAAATCTATGTTGGAGGGCCTAGCTCGCGAATGCCACAGAAAGGTCTATACGCCGTTCAGAAAAATATTTCCGGACGGAGAGCAATACGTACGTTTTGATTATGAGGACACCCTAGACGGTGTCTATATAGTACAATCCATGTTCCCCGACCAGGATAAGAAGGTTGTTGAGCTCTATCTATCGCTTGAAGCATTACTAGGTCTTGGGGCTCGCATCGATGGACTTGTACTGCTTTACACTGCTTATGCAAGACAAGATAAGAGATTTATCAGAGGAGAGCCTATAAGTGTTAAAGCCATATACCAAGGATTGAAGCTTCTGGGAGTCAGCAAGATCATCACTATCGATGTACATTCGCTTCAACCCTTTATAGATATGGGGTTTAACGTTATCAACATTCTTCCCCACGGATACATGATAGCCAGGGCAGGGCTGAAAATAGACATGGTGTTAGCTCCAGACAAAGGAGCCATAGCCAGGGCTGAGAAGGCTGCAAAAATGATTGGAGTCCCTTATGATCACTTGGACAAGTTTAGAGATAGGGTGACAGGAGAAATTTCCATAGATGCCAAGGCTCTCGATGTAAAAGGCAAAAACATTGTAATAGTTGACGATATAATTAGCACTGGTAAGACCGTGGCTAAGTCGGCCGAGCTTCTCTACAAAGCTGGGGCAGAGCGTGTCTATGTCGCTGTAAGCCATGCTCTGGTCTCTAATGAAACAGTTGACATTCTATCTAAGGCTGGAATAGCGAAGATGCTAATAGCGAATACCATAGAGCAAAAGATAAGCTTGCCCAACTGGATTGAAGTGGTGGATATCTCAAGAAAACTATGCGAAGTACTTTAAGATGTCATATAGTTATATTGTCAAGTTATCTCATCAAAATTTCTCGCTAGCATACTCTGAGTTTAGAGCCATTCTCGATTCCGAAGAGATGCCTTACGAAACCAAATTTAAGTTGGACGAGTTCATAATATTCGATTCAACCAAAGAGGCTGTCGATCTACTATTAAGAAGGGCTGCTCTAGCAGTAGAGGCGGGAACATTCATAGAATTGATAGATGTGGAGAGAGGTCTAAGAGATATTGTGAGCATAGTAAAAGAATCTCTTGACAATGAAAATTCGTGTGTTGAAATAGATTCTATTAGAGGTTTTGGGAGCGAGATAGCAAAAGCTCTTGTAGATATTATAGGAATTAAAAGTCTGTGTACAAGGAAGAAAAAAGAGTCCGGAATGCAACCAATAAAGATAGCTCTCATTGCTAACATTGCTCTCATATACCGGGTGATTTATAGAAGAAGACAAAGACTGTATAGCGATAGAGAACCTCACAAAAGACCTTGCTATAGACCAGGGACCATGAAGCCTGTTCTTGCCAGACTTTTTGTCAATCTTTCTAGGGTAAGCAGCTTAAGAAGAGAACTTGTGCTAGATCCCTTCTGCGGTGTAGGTGGGTTTGCTATAGAAGCGTGTTTAATGGGTCTGCGATCTGTATGTTGTGATGTCGACGAGAATATGGTTATGGGTGCTAGGATCAACATCGAAGGCTATGACTGTCACTCCCTAGTAGATATAGCAAGAATGGACGCTGGTCTCGGGGCTTTAGCTAGTTATAGAGTTGATGGTATAGCAACAGACCCTCCCTACGGTATTCAGAGCGTTCCTAGGGGATACAAATCGCTTATACATCTTATGAGCAAATTCATAGAGAATGCCTACAATACCCTCAAAAATAGAAGGTTCATGGTTTTTGCAGTACCTTTGCAACTAACCAAGGAATTAGATCGGGTGTTGACTGAACACGGTTTCGAAATAAAAGAAAAGCACATAGACATGGTCCACGGCTCGTTAACTCGTACACTATATGTGGTGAAGAAAAATGCCTAGGAGATCCATTATATTTCTTGGAACTGCTGCTTCCGCTCCAAACAAGTACAGGTTTACACAAAGCATAGTTATCTGTGGAGCAAAGGAGTGTATCCTACTTGATGCCGGTGAAGGCGTACAAGTAAGATTGCTAAGCGCTGGAATCGACCACAGACATGTTAATCTCGTAGCTATATCCCATCTCCACGGAGATCACATACACGGGCTCCCGCCTTTAGTAGAGACCCTAGAAATGAAGATTTCTACTCAAAAGATGCCCAGCAGATATTTGCTAAAAATAGTTGCGCCAGCCACTTACTGCAGACTTCTTCATATGCTATTTGATATCACCAAAGCCTCAGAGAATAATAAAAACCTAGATATATTGTGCATGGATGCCGGAAACCTATGCTCAACAAACATATATGTAGAAACCCCTAGTAAAGAGATAAGAGTGCTGCCAATACGGGTTTACCATGGTCCCCTCGAAGCCTACGGCTATTATGTTGATTTGAGTGTCAGCGAGAAAAACATAGGCATATTCTACTCTGGCGACGGATTGTGTAAAGATAATTGTGTTGAAAAGTTGAAGACCCTAAAGCCCGCTATTGTTATTCACGAGGCTACATTCCTAGACTATGATGGTGATGCTGCTAAGGCTAGGGAAAGCGGACATGCCACACTAATGGATGCTGCAAAACTCGCTCTCGAGGTGGGTGCCCGTGTACTTATTTTGACCCATATTAGCGCTAGATACGATAGGAATGCTCAGAGAGATTTCCTGTCAAGATCTAGGAGGATATTCGAAGGTGATATATTCATAGCAGAGGATCTANCAAAAATACCGCTAGATCTACTGAGTGTGTAAATCTATGCATCCTTTGGCGGCTCTACTTCCCATAGAGGTCTTCCGTGGGCTGTTCTCGGAGCTAGCCAGTCAATTATCTTCTCTATCTGAGGACTCGATATCATCATTACTATAGCGCCTAGCGGACTTTCATTGGAAGTTTCAATGAGGCTTATATGTCCTTGGTAAGCCGCTTGCTTATTGAACATGAGGATTACTGTTTCACCCCGTCTATGCTTAAACATGTACTCCCGTGCAGTATCTAGTATCCTATGCTTTCTCAGACCATCGTAGAGGGGTCTTAACGACTCTATATCGGTTGTTTCAATAACTATCATTCTATAGCCCCTGCCGGCATCTTCAATCCTAGCATTATCTATCTTGACAACTGTTGACGCTGCTCTCAACACCTTATCAATGTTTTCTGTGGGTCTCACCTCAACCTCGACTCTTACGTACACCATCGCGCAATCACCTCTTGCAGTAATTCCCTAACACTGTTCTTGAACTCCTCAACAGACCCCTCGTTTACAAGCATTTTATCAGCCAATGCAATAATGTTTCCGATCCCCCAAGAGAGCTCCATATAGTCTCTTTTCACAAACTCTTCCCAGCTTTTTGGATCGCCCGCCCTGTTTCTCGCAGATATCCTCGCAAACCGGGTTTTAGGTGAAGCATGAATCGCTACTACTAAGATATCTGCATCAACCTTGTTTTTAATATAGTTGACCTCATCTATACTTCTAACACCGTCTACAACCACAACACAATGGTGCTTTAACAGTTCAACTATTATGGGAAGAGCCAGCATCACTATGGCTTCTCTCCCATAACGCTCTCTAAGCTCTTGTGCAACAGCCAGCACACTTTCTAGTGAGGGTTGCAACCCTCTTTTCCTAACTTCTTCCCTAACAACATCGCCTAAGACCACGACCGGTATCCCTACAGCCCTAGCTACTTCCGAAAAAACGGTTTTTCCAGCTCCTGGAAGTCCCGCAATGAGTACCAGTATTCGCTGCGCCACAATCATTCCCTCTACTGCCTGCTAGGGTCTAAGCAAGTCTCTACGCCCTATAGTGTTTTAAACGCTACTAAGTTAAATAACCAGCGGTGATTCCATGGAGTTCAAAGTTAAGGATATGAGTCTTGCAAACAAGGGCAGAGACCAAATACGTTGGGCAGAGATGCACATGCCTGTGTTGAAACTTGTGAGAGAGACGTTTGAGAAGGAGGAGCCTCTCAAAGGGATTAGAATCGCTGCAGTTCTTCACGTAACTAAGGAGACAGCTGTTCTTGTAAAGACACTAAAAGCTGGTGGTGCCGAGGTATGGCTTGCTGCAAGCAACCCTCTATCAACTCAAGACGATGTCGCTGCAGCTCTTGTCGAGGAGGGTATACACGTTTTTGCATGGAGAGGAGAAACAGAATCGGAGTACTTCTGGGCTATAGATACCGTAGCTAGTTCTGCCCCCCAAATCGTAATAGATGATGGTGCGGATCTGCACGTACATATTCACAAAAACAAACCGGGGTTAGCAGAGGAAATTATTGGTGGTACAGAGGAAACAACAACAGGTGTAACAAGGCTTAAGGCCCTAGAACGAGACGGCATACTGAAGTATCCCGTCATAGCGGTTAATAATGCATATACCAAGCATCTCTTTGACAACAGGTACGGTACAGGTCAAAGCACTATAGATGGAATCCTCAGAGCCACGAACATTCTGATGGCCGGGAAAACGGTTGTTGTAGCAGGCTATGGATGGGTTGGAAGAGGCATCGCAATAAGGGCAAAAGGCATGGGTTCGAGGGTAATAGTCACAGAGGTAGACCCGATAAAAGCATTAGAAGCTGTGATGGACGGCTTCGAAGTTATGAGAATGCGTGATGCCGCCAAGATAGGCGATATATTCATAACTGCAACGGGCAACATCAGGGTTATCACAACTGAGCACTTCCTCCAGATGAAGGACGGGGCTATTCTTGCAAATGCAGGCCACTTTGATGTTGAAGTAGATGTTAAGAGTTTGGAGTCCATAGCTATAGCTAAGAGTGCTATAAGGAATTGCGTTACAGAGTACGTTCTTCCAAACGGAAGGCGCCTATACCTACTTGCAAGTGGAAGATTAGTCAACTTGGCATGTGCAGAAGGGCATCCTAGTGAAATAATGGATATGAGCTTTGCAAATCAAGCCCTATCGGCTAAGTACCTTGTTGAAAATAAGGGCAAGCTTCAGCCAAAGGTCTACGACGTACCATACGAAGTTGACTACTCTGTTGCACAGCTTAAGCTAAGGTCTATGGGCATAGAAATAGATGAGTTAACAGAAGAACAGCGAAAGTATCTAAGTAGTTTCTGAGTCCGTTCTTTCTCAATTAATTTCATTTCGTTTTTCCTTAAAGTACTGTCCTACATATATTTTGCCTAAAGCTGATGCTATCTTGTCGGCTATTCTCAGGGGTAGTGGATCTGCAAAAATCCCGCAGAGCTTTAGCAGGAGTTTCCCTACCCTATCAGAGTTTAGCCCTACTGCGTAGACCCTGATTGTTGTTGGTATGTGCGTTAAATGTAGCTCAAAGCTTCTAGCATAGGTTTTTTTGATAACCCCATACCTATATTTGTAGTCGTGGAAATGGTTTACCAGCGCTTCTCTTACTTTTTCAAGCTCAAGCTTATGCCTAAACACAACCACTATGGGTATGGAGCTTATCGCGTAGAGCCTGTCCGGGTCAATAATATTAAAGCCTGCGTATGTAACGCCATCAAGAAATACCGCCTTTATATCGTGAAGCGCCACAGTTTTTTCTACAATTCTGCTTGCGACGGAAAGCGCGTCTAGTCCATCAACTGTTACCACGTCTAGGAATAGGTTCTCAAACGCATTGTTGCATACTACTGCCCCAGCAAGAACCGTTCTATGGCCTAGCCTAGCCTTTTTGTACGCTATGTCAAAATACCCATCGTCAATCCCTAAGAAGCAACCGTCCAACGTATGGGTCATCTTTTAGCGCCTCCACTACGGTATCAGCTGATACTGCTAGAGATATTATCCTTGTTTTTCCGTATCGCCCTCTGCTAATAACTTGAGCGTTTATCAGGCCAACCATATCCAGTTCGCTAACTATGTCGCTGACTCTTCTCTGTGTCACACTTTCAACTCCTAGTGCCTGGCACAAGGATTTATAGTGGGCATAAACCTCGCCTGTTGTCACCTTACCCCCATCCCTTGTTAACGTATATATCGAGAGAAGAACCAGCTTACTATGCAAAGGCATCGTAACTATCAGCTCCCTCGCCCTATCCCGCTCGATTTCCTTCAAAGCCTTGTAAACATGGTCTACCGTTACCTTCGGACCCCCTTCTCTCTCCGCGATTTCTCCTGCGACCCTCAGCAAATCCAAAGCTCTTCTAGCATCCCCGTGTTCCCTTGCCGCAAGAGCTGCGCAAAGGCTTATAACATCATCCGATATAGCCTCGGGGTAGAAAGCTAGCTTGGCTCGTTGACGAAGTATGTCCTCTAGCTGAATAGCGTTATAGGGAGGAAACACGAGTTCTATTTCACCAAGGCTACTCCTTACACGCGGATCCAGATCCTCTACAAGCTTAAGATCGTTTGTAATCCCTATCACCGATATCTTGGTATGCGAAAGATCTTCACCACTCCTAGTTAGTCTGTATAGCAGTTCATCTCCGTGTCTCTTTACCAGGAAATCGACCTCGTCCAGGACTATAATCATTATTGCGCTTCTAGCATCCGCAATTCTGATAAACCTTCTGTATGCTTCTGCAGTCGATATTCCTGTAAACGGCAGCCTGAGTCCAAGACATTCGCCTAGCTTTAGAATTACCCTATACGTTGTGTCGTCTTGCCTCGTGTTTGCATAGCATGTAATTATGTCGACGCCCAGCTCGGCAGCCTTAGCGTAAAGCCTTTTCAAAACATACTTTGTTACAGCGGTTTTTCCTGTCCCCGTCAATCCATATATGAATACGTTGCTAGGTTTTGACCCCCTTAAAGCCGGGGCCAATACAGCCCCTAGTTTCGCTATCTGTTCTTCTCTATGAGGAAGCTCGTTTGGCACATATTCGTGTCCAAGCACATCTCTATTAACAAATATCCTCGACTTTAGAGTCTGGGCAAATATAGCGTCTAGCACGTCAAAAGCATTGCCGCCAACCAACTCAGAGCCCTAAAAGAGATATGGGCAAAAATTCTGCTATAACGTATTAATGTAATAAACAAGTTGAATAATGCTTAAAACCCTCTGCACATACCTCAAAAACACTGAGCGTGGGCCGGTAGCTCAGCTGGAAGAGCGCTCGGTTCGCACCCGAGAGGTCCCGGGTTCAAATCCCGGCCGGTCCACCAAATACCATAATATATTAAGGTAAAAAATGGTGTTCTGATTGTTGCTCGTATGGGTTTGAGCGCCTATTGTTTCTACAAGAATAGTATATAGGGTAGCAGTACCGATGATGCGACCGCCATTACCTTAATCATTATGTTTATTGAGGGGCCTGCCGCATCTTTAAGCGGGTCTCCAACGGTATCTCCTACAACTGCTGCCTTGTGCGCTTCTGATCCCTTTCCACCGAAATTGCCCATCTCAATAAATTTCTTAGCATTATCCCAGGTATTGCCTACATTACCCTGGAATAATCCTAGCATCAGCCCCGAGGCTATAGCACCTAGGAGCATGCCTCCTACAAGTGATGCCCCTGCCCAGGGATCGCCAGTTCCATACCCTACTGCTATACCTAATACTAGCGGTAGTGCTATTGATAGTAGGCCTGGCCCTATCAGCCTTCTTATGGCATAATACGTAACAATCCTTACACACCTTTCGTAGTCTGGTCTTTCCTTCCACTCGAGAATGCCCGGCCTTTCCCTAAACTGCCTACGTATCTCTTCAACCATTTTACCTGCAGCAGCCGTTGTTGCCTGTATAACCATAGCCACAAAGAGCGCCACTGCTACCGCACCTATCATGAGGCCCCCTAGGAAGTATATTCCGTATGCTGGGTGACCTATGTTGAAAATAGTTGCCAGCGTCTCGGTGATGTCTCTACCCGATACATCCTTTAAAACGCTTACATAGCTAAAGACAAGCCCTAGCGCTGTTAGGGCTGCAGAGCCTATGGCGTAGCCCTTGGATATGGATTTCATGGTGTTGCCCGCCGAATCAAGCTTGTCAGCGAGTCCCCTAACATCTTCTTCATAGCCTGCTTGTTCTGCTAGACCTGCCGTGTTGTCAACTATAGGTCCGTAAGCATCTGCTGAGACTACTATAGGTGTTACTCCTAGCATTCCAGTTCCAGCAAGGGCAGCAGCATACATGCCGGAGAGCAGCGGCTGTGATGCTAGAAGCTGGAGTCCTATTATGTAAGATGCTATTACACCTAGAGCTATCGATACACTCGGTATGAACACGCTGTAGAACCCCATCGATAGCCCGCTTAAGATTGTTAGTGCTGGGCCAAACTGCGAGCTTTCAGCAACCGTCTTTACTGGTCTATACAGAGGCGATGTGAAGTAATCCGATGTGAAGCCCACGATAGCCCCGACTATAAGACCTAGCGCACCAACACCCCAGGCCGTTGCAAGCGTCGGTGCTATCGTGCCTGTCACTACCCCGTTCACGATTATGGCCAGCGCTACCGACAATATCGATGTCAGGGTCAGGGTTCTGCTAGGCTCCTTTAGCGGCGATACGGAAACAAACTGTGCCGTAACTATCGACGTTAGGAGCGCTATTGAGGAGAACAGCAGCGGATACGCCATGAGCTCTGCGTTACCAGCTATAGTGCTTAGAATTGCGCCTATAACCATGGGTGCGATGATCGCCTCTACATACGATTCAAAGAGATCTGCACTCATGCCAGCACAATCGCCTACGTTATCACCCACATTATCTGCTATGACTCCGGGGTTTCTAGGATCGTCTTCTGGTATCCCAACCTCTACCTTGCCGACAAGATCTGCTCCTACATCTGCTGCCTTGGTGTATATGCCGCCTCCAACCCTGGCAAATAGTGCAGCTGTGCTTGCTCCAAATGCGTAGCCCAGCAACGTTTTTGCGGCTTCTACGTAGCCAAGGTAGTCTTTTAAGAGCATATACAGCAACGATATAGATAAGAGCCCTACACCACCAACCATGAAACCTGTTATCGATCCTCCTCTAAACGCTAGTGACAGGGCTTTTTGAAGACCTTTTCTAGTCAATGTATTTAGAACTCTTATGTTGGTTTCGACTGCCATCATCATGCCCACTACGCTAACCGTAGCCGAGCCTATTCCCCCTAGAAGATATAGAACACCTGTTATCGTCAACGAGACGCTACCCAAGACCATACCGATAGCGGCAATCACTATAGTAATTAATGTAACGATAGTCAATATCACCCTATACTGAGCACCTATGTAGGCCTTGGCCGCGCTACGTATATAACTATGGATCTCAGCGGCACGCTTCTCCTCATCAGATTCTCTATGTATCTGGGTTCTCCTGATGGTGCTGGCGATAAGAAGTACATATATTAGCGATATAGCTCCAGACACTAGCCCCAGGTACAGAGCTATATCTATTAAGTTCATGCACTTGACACCGTTCCCTACCAAATTCAATAACTCTAGAGGTAAGTAGGAAAACTAGAAAAGTTTTACGCTAGGGCCAATAACAATAGTGCGAAACCTGGCATAAGGCTGGGAAAAATCTATAAGCTGATAAATATAACATCTAAACACGCTGGGCCCGTAGCTCAGCCAGGACTAGAGCGCCGGCCTGCGGAGCCGGCGGTCAGGGGTTCAAATCCCCTCGGGCCCGCCACATAGTTTATGATCTTCTTGGTGAGCTGCTTAGTGTCGAAGCCGGTCTTGGCAATAAGCACAGGAACAGAGGATTGTAGAAAGGTCTTGGCTCTAATGAGGTGAAGTTGGCGTATCGCAAGCTTAAACCTGATGTTAGTACTTATATGCTGGTTAGGGTACTGTACCAGGCATATTGGGTGGTCTCTTGGCTCCTACCGAGACTTGGCTTCTCGAAATAGCAGTTTTGATACTCATAGCTAAGTTCTTGGAGGGGATGTCTAAGAGAATAAGATTGCCCCAGGTTGTTTTTCTGGTAGCTTTTGGAGTGATTCTAAGCGTTTTTAGGTATTCAACAGGTTTGGAGCTTAGTAGTGTAATAGAGGCTCTAGCTACACTAGGAATAGTTCTCCAACTATTTATGGCAGGTCTAGAGGGATCGCTAAGACTCTTGATATGGGGATTTAGGGCTGCAGGCCTTATAGCGTTTGGGGGTATAGCCGGTTCTCTAGCCTTTGGCGTGATCGCATCATCTATATTGGGTCTTGACCTAATACAAGGATTTGCCCTAGGCGTTGTCTTTTCTGCTACCTCTGTATCGGTTACTGTTAGCGTTTTTGAAGAGCTGGGCATGGTGGATTCCAAGGAAGCTATGTACATCATAGAAGCCGCTGTAATAGATGATGTAGCAGGCTTGGTTCTGTTAAGCTTCCTTTACACCACCAAGTCTGCCGCTAATCTACTGTATATCTCCTTGATCCCCTTCGCCGCATTTGCTATATGGTTTGGAACGGCGTTTTTGACCAGTAGATATGCTGATGACCTGCTTAAAGAGATTAGCAGGCTGGGGGCTACTCGAGGTATTGAAGTAGTTGCCATAGCTATTCTTTTTCTCTTAGCGTTCATTGCACAAGAGCTCGGTCTTGCATCGATTCTGTTAGCATATGCGTATGGAGTGGGTCTTGCTAGTCATAGGCATTTCGCTAAGAGGATAGCCGGCTCGTCGGAGATTTTGGTTGCTATATTCGCTCCATTATTCTTTATAACTGTAGGATATAACCTCGATATATCGTACTTAATGACTGTTAGTGTAGCAACGGTTATCTGCGTCTCTGCCTTGATCACTGTATTCGGCTTCCTCTCTAAAATAGTCGGATGCTATATTAGTTCTAGAGCTCTGAAGCTTGACCATAAAAGCTCTCTCATAATAGGTGTTGGAATGACCCCTAGATCCGAGGTAGCTATGATAGCTGCTACCACAGCCTATAGCCTGGGGTTGATAGACACTACAGTCTATGTAGCATGTATAGTCATGGTACTGGTCTCTGTAATAATATCCCCTATAATACTCAGGCGGTTAGTAGAGAGCATAGAATGAACAATAGCAAGAAAACCTAGGTTGTATTACTATCCAAAACCTGTTCTCGAGTTATCCAAGGTATTTACATTAGCGCTGAATATATACATTGATTTTAGTGCCATTGCTAGAGATCGTAGTTCTACTACAACAAAATCGGAGCTGTTGTAATTACGGCTTTATAGCTATTTCACTGCTAGTCGAGTATTATATCATAGATATCGTCAATATAATTGCTGTTTCTGTCGTAGCGTGATGCCGCGCTATGGGTGTATCTATTCCCAGTATCATAGCTGTAATAGGCACCACTGTAAATCCTCTGATCAGTTTTTGTCTCTACATCTTCTTTGCTTATCTTCTTTACTCTTTCGTTAAACATATGCTTAAGACTTATTCCTATTTTGCCTAGCTTCATAGTGTTTGCCCATTTGAGTATACTTCTTAATAAACTTATATGCTTGTGAGTATATCTGGTATTAACTGAGTATACTCAGTATATACTCGAATACCACAAGTTAACGCCAGTTTAGATTCTTGTTTCTCTATCATTAAGCTTCACTAAGCTTGTACAACGTTTGTCTAGTAATTCCGTTGCTACTCTAATTGTTTGCTGTACATATTTAATGTCTGCGACACACATTAAGTTTTTGAATCAGCTCTTGAATAGCTAGTAAGGTATGGGTTTATGGACTCTGATCACATGTTTTTGTTGCAGTGTATAGGCTGCGGCTATGCTTTTCAAAGTACTACTCCGCTAGTTTCTTTGTGCCCGAGGTGCGGTGGTGTTTTAGCAGTTGAGTATCCGAATACTCTGTTCAAGGTTAACCGCAAGGAGGGAAGTATATGGCGGTACTCGCAGCTTCTTCCATCGTTTTCTAGCAGGGTATCCCTAGGCGAGGGGCTAACACCAATAGCAAAGGTAGGCGATGTTTTTGTAAAGAATGAGCGGTTTAACCCTACGGGCTCCTATTCGGATAGGGCATCGGCTATCATAGCTTCGTATGTTAGAAGTATAGGTGCCCAAAGTGTTAAGGTTGCCTATGCTAAAGACTTTACACGCTCTATTATTCATTACCTCGATGTTGTGGGGGCTAAGGCGAGAATCTTCTCGCCGACTTTTTCAGCAGTAGAGCTTGAAGATCTCGTGTTTTTTGCATCTAAAGGTCTAGAACTGGAAAAGGTAAAGAGCTCCAACGATCTCTTCGTAGACTATGTAAACCCGCTTACCATTGAGGGCTTGAAAACAATAGCTTTTGAAATCTACGAGAAGAGACCAAGAGCTGAGAAAATAGTTGTTCCTGCCGAGACGGGCCTCCTAGCTCTTTCCATAGTAAAGGGGCTAGGCGATATAGGAGAAGAGGCAAGAGAATCTTATGAAGTTGTGGCGACAACTATTAAAGGACATAATGCTGTTTTGCTACATAATATTAAGGGTATACGCGTAATAGAGGTTGGTGAAGACGAGTTTTACGAGGCGTTTAAGAGACTTGTCGACAAAGGGTTTAAGACCAAACCCCTCGCTGCAACTAGTTTTTACATCGCGGAATCTCTGGGTAATGCTGTAGCTATTGTTACAATGGGCTATAGGTCGTCATCAACTAGTAGAAGTGCTGTAAAAGAAGCTTATTCTAGAAATTCTCTCACACAAAGAAGTTGCTACAGCATACGAGATATGGAAAGAACGGCCTGTTTACACACTAAGGGCTGTTTACAAAGCCATCAAAGAAATGGAGATGAAACGCGAAGTTTGCTTCACCATAACAGCGCGGGGGAGACGCAAAGTAAAGCTTTATAGACTTTGCAACTAGGCTGGTGAACGTTCAACAAAGCCTATCTTGTAATCATGTCTGAAGCTGCTTAAGGTGAAAGACATGAGTGTCTACGGTATTATGCGCACAATAGTGTTTACGGTGATAACTTTCATAGCAACGGTGCTACTCGTTGTAGAGACGCCGGCAACCGGAGGCTACTTTAACCTAGGAGAGGTCGCGATCTACGTCATATCGTTTATGGCTTCTCCAATAACGGTTGCAGTAGCTGCAGGTTTGGGACCTGCGCTAGCTGATTTGCTCTTGGGTTACTGGTACTTTGCCCCAGCAACTTTGGCGATAAAGTTTTGTGAAGGGTACTTGGTATCGGCTTTAATACACAAACTTAGGCAAGAGCCAGAAAAATCGCGTATAGTGAAGCTTTTGACCGTCGTCATGGGTGTAGCCTTGTCGCTTATCGTGCTACTGAATACCGTTGGCGAGGGAGAGGAAAGTCTGGGTATAAGTCTTACTTGGACCCAGACATCGCTGATGGGTATCACGATAAGTGTTCCGAGCATTGCCGCATACCTTCCCTCATACACATGGATCATAATATCTGTGCTTATAGTGCTACTCTCGATAGTTGTTGCGCTTATCGAAAAACCTTACATGCTTGCGATGTCCCTCGGGGGCCTGGTTATGGTGACAGGTTACTTTGTCTACGAGTTCTTTGTATCGAATCCTGTTATACTCGGCAGGGATCCTATAGGAGCAGTATTCGAGGTACCTGTTAACGTAGGCCAATTTGTAGTAGGAGTACTACTAGCTATACCAGTGGTGCAGTTTATTGAGAGAGCTACTAAGGGTTGAAAACCTAAAGATCTACGCCGGGACCAGGCCAATAACATCAATAGATTTTTTTAGCGTTAGAGAGGGCGAGGTAGTACTCGTCACGGGTTCCTCCGGTAGTGGTAAAACGTCTATGTTGCGGTGCATAGCTGGGCTAAATAACATATTTGGTTTAGAGTTTACAGGTAGTATAACGTTAAACACCGATAGCCGTGGGCTAGCCTATATTCCTCAAGAACCATGGTTTGGGCTCGTAACACCGTACCCGTTTATTGAAATAAGATGTTTTGGCAGTGATGGCGATTTCCACAGATATCTAGAGCTTTTTAACGTAGGCCATGTTCTAGAGTCAAACTCGGTTGACCTCAGCGCTGGAGAGATACAGCGTATACTTCTTATTGAAGCATTGTTGAGCGGTTCAAAACTTGTTCTCATGGATGAAATAACAGCGTACTTGGATGAGGCTTCGCGAAAGCAAATTGTTGAAACCATAGAAAAAGTGCGCAATGAATCTAGGGTCTCTTTCATAGTTGTAGACCACGACGTAACTCTATGGAAAAAAAGCGTTGATAAAGTCTTGTACATAGACCCCAAGAACGGTTCCAGGCTATACAACGACATCGAAGACCTTCCAATTATCTACAAAATACGTAGTCTATACGAAGAAGCAGAGATGATAGCAAAAGATATTAGGAGAAGCAGTTCAGAGGGTGAAACGCTGATAAAAGTTGATGGAGTTTGGTTTAGGTATCCCGATTCTACGAGATATGTTGTAAGGGGTCTTAGCATTGATGTTGATCGCGGAGATCTTGTAGTTATCCAAGGTCCCTCGGGAAGCGGAAAATCCACCTTTCTCAAGCTACTTGCGGGCATGCATAGGCCTAGCAAGGGAAAAATCTCTAGACGTTATAGAGATGCACAGTATGTTCCGGAGAATCCTCTACTCTATTTATCGGAGCCAACCCCTAATGACGAGCTAAAGGGCGATATAGAGTTTGCAAAAGAGGTGGCACTCCTAGACGTTCTAGAAACGCCGATAACAAGACTTAGCTCTGGAGAGCGCAGGAGACTAGCCCTAGCTTCAGCCATGCTTCGGGGCGCAGATGTCATTTTTATTGATGAGCCGTCTGTTGGTTTGGATGTTGAGAACCTCGTTAGACTGCTACGAGTGGTGGCCAAGGCTGTTAATAGGGGGGTGTCTATCGTCATGGCGACACATAGCAGGTTTTTGTCTTTGGCCGCCAAACACCTCATAAAGTTTTGAATGTGGTGATCGTTTACGCAACTAAGAATGTTGTTGTCAAAATTTATAATAACTATACTTCGCTCACTGTTTCTCTACGGTTTTTCGTATCTAAGAAAGGGTTCCACAGTTCTTAGCATAACACATATATTCATGGTATTTCTATACGGTCTATGCAGCCTCGAAGCCCTTGTTCTCTACACGCTTCCCACTATACTTATCTACAGCATATCTAGAATGCATATACTCTTGCTGTACTCATTCACTATATCGTCTATTCCAGGGCTCTGGATGTCTCTATCCCAGCTTATCCTAGATACGGCAAAAGGTTTTGCTGATCCGCTTAAGTACATCATGATATACTCTAGGGTAGTGCTAGTTTCTTTGAATGTAATGTTTCTCCTACATACGGTAAACCCAACCGAGATCTCTTTTCTCCTCAGCAAGATTAAGAGGGTTTCAGGAGTCTATCCGTATATTTTCATAAGGATTATGTCCTTTCTTATAAAGGAGAGTGCTGAAATAATTTATAGTCATCATCTCAAGAAAGAAAAAGCATGGAAAACCCTGGCTATTCTTTTTATCCGAGGTGACGAACTTGCTAAGGGGTTTAGCGAAGGACTTATACCGAAATATCATAGATTCAAGCCCGTGCTGATATACTCGCTTAGATCGCTACTTCAGCAATTATTGCTGTTCACATACGACCTAGCTATATTGCTATTGTTATACTAGACTTGTGAGGAGCTGCCCTCAACGCATTTATTTTCGAAATCCGGTTAAGTGCGGCCTGCTGTGTTTCTCAGAAGGCCGCAGTGGTAGGTCATAGCTTTAAGGAGGTTTCAGATGTTATTATGTCCATTTTTATATCCTCTAGTGTTTCCTTTAGTATTTTTTCGACTATGTCTTTCCCCCCTTTGGCAAAAACATATCTGTTTCCCGCCTTGAGTACGACCAGTATTTCTCTACCATCCCTGCATTTCATTATAGTATACTTACCGCTGTCAACTGCCCCATCGAATGCGATGTTGAATGTTATATCTATTTTCGTAATGCCACTACTACAAGAATTTAATAGGACGTCCCTAGCAAACTCCGAGATCTTTTTATTGATGCACTGGTTGCTGCCATTCAATGAATGTGGCACCTCTAGAACTACAATATTGCGAGATCTGAGCTGGCCACTAATATATCTAATAAAATGTTCGGGTTCGTTACTACTTATTAGGTTAAGCAAGTCTCTTCCTCTTTTTGGCAGCTCGCCTCCCCATCTTATAGCTAGTTTCATTAACTATACATAACCAAGAGAGTTGAGTGAAAGTATTCTTTCGGCGAACGCTTCACCCGACATGCTGTTGGTTCGATTGGTCAATTCTAAGCAGTTAAAAATATTTGGTTTTCTAAATAATACATCAATTTCGCTCTAGATCTTGGGTCGTCAATAACAAATAGTGATTATATGTAGAAGGCAAAAACTATTTGGTGATTGTTCTGGGGTTCTTAGGTGCAACCACTATACCGTCGATCGGTTTGTTGTTCAGGAAGTTCACTATAGCCTCAACGACTGCTTCGTCCATACCCTTTAGAGCTTCGTAGGTATATGCTGCGATGTGTGGCGTTATGATTACATTGGGGTATTTGAGCAGCTTGTAGTCTGGGCCTATGGGTTCTCCCTCGACAACATCTAGTGCTACTGCGGCTACTGTTCCGTTTTCTATGAATTCACATAGTGCATCGTCATCTATAAGCTCCCCCCTTGCCGTGTTGACTATTATGAGACCCTTCTTTGCTTTGCTTAGTAGATCCCTGTTTATCATATGGTATGTCTCGGGTGTTAGTGGTGTATGCAGTGTTATTATATCGCTTTGTGCTACTACTTCTTCTAGCGTTTTTGCGTATTTATAGCCAAGGCTCTCAACTTTTTCTTTTGGTACGTAGGGGTCGTAGGCTACGATCTTCGCGCCAAAGCCTTTTGATAGTATTTCTGCAACACGCGATCCTATGTTGCCTAGACCTATGACGCCAACCACTAGAGAGCTTAGCTCTCTACCGACAAACTTTGCTCTCTCGCTCCACTTACCCTGTTTAACAGCTTCGTGCGCTTGTACCACGTATCTTAGAGCACTCATCATTAGCGCTACTGCGTGCTCTGCCACGGCTTCTCTTTCTCTCCAGCCAGGTACTCTTGATACGTAGACTCCGTGTTCTTCTGCAGCCTTCACATCGATATTATCGTATCCTATGCCGTGGCGGACTATAAGAGCTACATCGCTATTGTTTTCGAAAAACTCCCTATCGTATATAGGAGTCACGCTTGCCACTATTATGTGGTAGCCCTTGAGCTTTTCGGCTAGTGGTTTGCCCCTATAGTCTTTGGGAACCTCTATCTGGCTTACCTCCCCTATTTTTTTAAGTCTCTCGATGGCATCAGTGTATTTTCCGAATGACTTAGAATTCACTATGGCTATTCTTACCATTCAGGCTCACCGCCTAGGGATTATAGACTCTATAACTTTTTTAGCTTCCTCCACGAGCTTGGGATCGATATCGTGGGCCATTTGTACTGGCGGATAACCGGAGTCGACACCCCTTAGTTTGACTAGCTGGCGCAATGCTTCTTGAGTCTCGACACCGAGTTTGGCTACGACCTTTCTAAACTGATTAACCTTGTTTTGCAGGTCTAGGGCCTCCTTTACCCGTCCCTCCTTGACCTTGTTGTAGAGCTCTACAACTATCTCCGGAATGACGTTGGAGACCGCGCAAATGTGGGCATGCGCGTTTATTATGAAAGTATAGAACAGGAGGTCGTCTCCAGCGCCTGCAATGAAGTACTTATCCCCGAATCTACTTACATAGTCAAGTAGCTGCGTTACATCCTTGCTCGTATCCTTTATGCCCTTTACACTACTAACAGTACTAACAATTGCCTGGAAATCGTCGGGAGAGACATTGTATCCCTGTCTATCCTTGTTGTTGTATATTATTATATCAAGCTCTATTTTCGAGGCCACATACTCAAAGTATTTGACAAGACCCTTCCTAACAGGCTTGTGGAATATGGGCGCTATCATGCTTACTTCTCTGTATCCTAAATCTTTTGCATGCTTTGCAAGGTTTATGACAACATCTACAGAGGCAGCGCCTACGTGTGGCAGTAGGTATAGCTTGCTTGGAGCGTATTCCAGTACTTTTTCATATACCTTCATTCTGATGTCTGTAGGTAGTATCACTCCTTCACCGGCTGTTCCCGTGAGGTATAGCCCATGTACACCGCTTCTTACCTGAAACTCTATCATTTCCTTTAGACAGTCTATGCATAGAGTTCCATCACTATTTAACGGTGTTATAAGGGCTGTTATAACACCTTGTGTGGGCATTTTACCACCCTTCTAGATCGATGTTCATAACCTTTGCAGAAGTATAAAGTTACATATAAAATTTGTTTTATGTCTACCAACATGCCAAGTTTCGAGGTCTGCTGATCTCTACGGTCCGTACAGTAGCTCGAGGTACCTTCTGACTATGGGCTTTAGGCTGTTATAGAGCTCCACAAGATTAGCGTTGGGCTTAATAGTGTTGTTTGTAGCCATGGCTTCTATACTCTTCCTGAATTTGGCTCCCTCTTTTGGATCGAGGGCGTCCAAGGCCATGGCACTATTCCCTATATGGGATATGTGTGGTGTATCTAGGCTGGACACTGGCCTGTTTAATACCCCTGCCAGTATTTCTAGGGTCAACGGTATTTTTGTGATACTGCCCCCAGCTCTAACCTCCTTGAAATCTATGCTGTTTTCTTTCATGGCATCCGCGAAGAGCCACAGCAGTATTATAATGCCTTCTAGTGTTGAGATCAGTATATCTGTAGCGGTACAGTTGAAAGTCTTGATACCTATTATCGACATTCCCAGGTCTTTTCCTATGAATGGTATTCTCTCGGGATATAGAAGAGGTAGTACGTATGGTCTTGGTTTACGGGAGGTTAAATCCTCTACCTTCAATTTATACAGCAACTCAAAAGCCGAGGGCCCTTCCATATTTAGTAATTTGGTAGCGTACTCCAGGGCTATTCCAGCGTTGTTTGTACTTCCACCTGGTATCCAGGTTCTTTTATAGAAGTAGTAGGCATTAAACCTCATTTTATCAGCATCATCTACGATGGGCTTATCATGTACGACCCTAATCATAGCACTAGTACCTAAGTTGACAACGCCGATGCCGGGAGAGCGCCCAGTTAACGCATATATCATGGATCCTCCATCGTAGAGGCTCAAAACCAGAGGCGTTTTCTCCTCTATACCTATCTCTCTGGCTATCGATGACCTTACATATTCTACGTGGTCTCCCTCAGCCAGCTCTGGCAACATCTTTTCGTCTATTCCGGCGAGCTGGAGTGCAAGGTCATCCCACCAAACCTTTGATATATTCAGCATCTGGTAAGTGCCGCTAGCCGTGGAATAGTCCGTTATGGGATACCCTAGAAAGTGTAGTGTTATCATGGATTTTGAGTCTAGGAAATACCGTGCTCTCTTTAGTAGTTCAGGATTGTATCTTCGCAAGTATAGGATCTTGGGCAGGGAGTATATGTATATCGGGGGGACTCCCGTCCTCCTATAAATCTCTTTTGCATATGGTTTTATCTCATCCAGTATTTTCTTAGGCCTTTCGTCGAGCCACGTAATAACATTTGATATATATTCTCCGCGATCATCTGCAAGGGTCATGGTGAAAAGATATGATGAAAAGGACAGCGCGTCGGGTTTGCCATGGACCCGCGTAAAATGTGCTATTATTTTCTTCATAGTATCGAGTATGTAGTTAGGTGAATTCTCGTGGGCTTCTGGCGTAACTCTAACCACATACTGATCTGCATCAACGCTTTCAATAATTGCTGGCTTCCCATCACCGTGTTCGTCTATGCTGATCATGGCCCCCTTTATCTTCGTTGTCCCCACATCTATTGAAATTATCTTCAACATCTCACCCAACTCATAATATTTCCTGTTCTCTCAGCAACGTATTTAAAAATCATAGTTATAGAGCAGAATCGGCTAGTTATGATGTAAAAATATTCGGTATCAAGGCTTCATGAACTCGCCCTTGTACTTCTCCAGTATCTCCTTAACTACAAGCCTCGGGTTAACGAATGTTAGCCCGCCATCAACTACTATCAGTTGCCCTGTTATGAACTCGGCGTAGTCACTTGCAAGGAACAGCACAGTATACGCTACATCGCTTGGGCGGCCAAACCTCTTTATCGGGTTTGCCAGCTCTTGTATGCGGATATCCTCTGGCTTCCATATCGACTTGACCCCAGGTGTTAATATAGGTCCTGGGGCGATAGCGTTTACAGTTATGTTGTATGGGGCAAGTTCTGCTGCAAGACAGCGTGTAAAGCCTACTACAGCCGCCTTGGCAGTACCGTAGGCTACTAGACCTGGAACCCCATGGTATAGACCTGTTATCGAGGATATGTTGACGATCCTGCCGTAGTTCTGCTTTATCATGTACGGTACGACAGCCTTTGTAACATAGAACATCGTGTTTAGGTTTATATCTAGCATCGTGCGCCAGAAATCATCGTCCATCTCTAGGAACGCTTTTCTAGGATACGCTCCCACGTTATTAACGAGAATATCTATACGGCCTAGCTCGCTGACCATAGCTTCTACAGCTTTGAAAGCTTCATCTTTCTTGGTCAGGTCGGCGGATACCCCAACAACCTTTACTCCAAGCTTTTTCAGCTCCTCAACCGCTTTCTCGAGCTCGTCCTTGGCTTTATCTATGACGGCTATGTCAGCCCCACTACTAGCAAAGGTGCGAGCTATTTCGAAGCCTATTCCTTTTGCAGCCCCTGTTATAAGTGCCTTCTTGCCCTTGAAGTCCATATTTTCACCCCAAATATGTTTCACCTTGTTTAAGGTTTCTTGCACTAACGCTAGTATATGTCAAAGAGCGGATGGCCTTTTGTGGCTGTCTCTATGTAGTCTTCTATAGCTTTTTCGTATAGGTACTTGGGACTCCAGCCCAGCTCGTTTCTAATCTTTGAGTCGTCAACTACCGCGGGGTATCTAACAGCTGGCTGTGGTACTATCTCGTATTGCAACGTGGGTATAAACTTCTTCACTAGTTCAACAAATTCTATAACCTTGCACACGAACCCTGCGGCATTGTATACTCTAGATGGGGCCTGGGGCGCCTCTAGAAGTGTTAGGAGAGCTTCAGCTGTATCCTTTACATATATGTAGTTAACTCTATCATCAGGGTTTTTGATTACGACCTTCTCTCCCTTCAACGCTTTCTCTATTATGAGACTCGAGTATTCTGCGGAGGGTCCTCTGAACCTGCCAGGCCCAAATACAACTGTAGGCCTTAGTGCTCTGAAGTCTATCAGGCCCTTGCTTGCATACCACAGCCCTATAAGCTCACCGACATATTTGGTCACACCATAGTACGACAGTACAGGCCTGCCTCCATATTCCTCTATGACTGGCTCGGGCGTATTCGGGTTGTACACCCCCGCCGAGCTTATGAAGACAAACCTGTTTACTCCATGGGTTATGCTCAGCTCTATCAGGTTCTGTGTTGCCTCTAGGTTTACCTTGAACGCCCGTACCGGATCCTGTTCACATGCGTCGGCTAGCAGTGCTGCAAGGTGTACTACTGCTTCTGGCTTGTACTTAGCTAGTAGCTTGTTCAGTGCTAGAGTATGCGTAATATCAACCCTGTGATGTATTATCCTTGGGTTGGGCTTGAATGGTGACGGCGATAAATCGAGCGATAGCACAGTATAGCCTTTTTCAACGAGTCTTCCGACAAGGAACCTTCCTATGAAGCCCCCTCCTCCGGTTACAGCTACATTTACCATCCTTTCATCCCAGGGTAGAAACTGACTAGCACCTTATTAAGAAAGGAATAAAACATGTTTTATTCATATACCCGAAAAACTAAAATATGTTTTTGGGATACACTAAGAATGTAGAAATACTGTTTTAGGCGCTTTGTTCATGAACTCTGCGAAAATCCAAGCGGTTATGATAACTGTGACATCTTCACCCAGTAGCATATTCGGTAGGCTAAGTAGACAGACAGGCGAGAAGATAAACCTGTTTGTGCTTAAACACCCAAGGGAAAGTCTATACTATACGCTTGTATACATACCAAAACCCATAGAATCTGGCATCATAGTAGATACTCTGAGGAGCCAGCAGAACAAGCTCATCAAGATTTCTAAGCATGTGGGTGTTTACGAAACATTTATCGCTGCTTTGAAAGAGCGCTGCGAATTCTATGAACTTGTAGAAAGATACAATGTTGTTCTATCAGTACCCTACATCATATATAGAGGTCTCCGAACATATTGTGTTTATGGAGAACAAAGAGATGTCGATAGATATCTGGAGAACCTATCGGCCCTCTATAGCAAAGGTGATATCGTGACTAAGCGTGTCGATCTTGCTAGGTGTATGGACTACTTGATGAGGAATGTAGTAGACATATATTTGCTCTCATTCTTAACCGATAAGGAGAGGCAAATTCTGCTCAAGGCGTTTGAAAGCGGCTATATATCCTCAAGGAGAAAAGTAAACCTAGGAGAGCTGGCAGAGACACTTAATATTGCTAAACCTACTGCGAGTCTTATGCTGCGCAGAGCGGTGGAGAAGGTTCTTAAGAGAATATTTGAGAGCGAATCCCGCTAGTGCCCACAAACGTTTGCGCATAGCGATGACTTAAGTAAGTTTGGAATTGAATTGAAACAGATGTTGGGATTTTATAGAATTCATAAAAAAGTATGTTGTAATGTTAGGATCTATACGCCGGACATTCCAAGCATTCTTGGCAACCACAGCGATAGGTCAGGTATGTACACAGCCGCTACATACAGTATGAGGTAGAATGGCAAGAACCACTTAATCCCTCTGAATATATCCTCTAGCCCTATCTTCATCGTGTCTGCGACTACGAATACCCCGCTTCCTACAGGCGGTGTTGCCGTTCCTATGAGCACGCCAAGTAGGAATAGTGCTCCTACATGGTATATGTTTATACCGAACGGAGCTAGTGCTGCAGATATATAGGCTCCCCACGCTATCGCCAAGACTATGACGTCGAAGAACATGCCCAGAACAAACAGTATGAGTGCCATTATTGTGAGGGCTATGTGGGCTCCATAGGTTCTTGCTGTGCTCATCAGGAATAGTTTGAATGCCTCGTTTATACCTGCAAGAGACCACGTATACTGTAAGACGAACGACATTGTTATTAGGAACATTACTACAGATGTCGATTTTACGGCCTCTACGAATATCTCTATAATATTTCTCCTGTTGATTCTTCTATATGCCGCTGCAACAACAAGACTTAGCACTGCACCCATAGCACCGGCTTCCGTTACCGACATAAGGCCCAGGTATATGCTAGCTAGAATACCTATCGTAACAATAAAAGGTGGGCAGGCCTTGATTATGTTCACCACTATTTCTCTTCGCGTGTAGACCCTCTCTACTCCCCCATAACCCTTCCTCATAGATATGATAGTGTTGATCAGTATTAGTCCCGGGATTATAACCAATCCCAGGGCCGCTCCAACAAGAAACATCGTAAGGATTGACCCCCCTATAGCTATGCCGATAACTATAGCCGGTATACTCGGGGGTATAAATGCTCCTAAGGGTGCAGCTGCTGCTATCAACCCTGCAGTATAGTTTCTATCATAGCCTCTTTTCACCATTTCGTTGCCCAACAATCGTGTGTATGCCGCAGCCGTCGCTGCAACAGACCCTGTCAACAGCCCATAAAACGCGCACCCCAGGATTGCGACAATGCCTAGACCGCCCCTGAGCCTGCCTACAGTAGGCTGGAGGGCATTAACTATCAGCTCTGTCAATCCTGATTTTTCGAAGACAACCCCCATGAAAGTAAATAGGAATATTCCCAGCATTGGCCATGCATCGTATGCCTGACATATTGCTGTAGTGATCGTAGACAACTTAACGTTGTAGAGAACGATGAAGAGAACGCTGGTTAGACCTATAGATATGCTCACGGGTATGCCAGCAATTATTAACCCTACTAATATGACTAGGTATGCTAGTGCTACAGCCCACTGCGGTAACGTGGTTATTAATGAAGATAGGGCTTCCAACACCATGGAGCTCACCTCAGATATAGCTTAATTATCTTCAAAATGTATCTAACAATCATGAAGGAACATCCTACGATTATAGGGTAGTAATAGTAATAGCCGCTTGGTATTTTCATTATCTGTGTTTTTTGTGCCCAGTATATCCGGGGCAACGACTGTGTAGCATACAATATAACTCCTAAGACAACTATGTCTATTACATAGATTAGTGTCTGGTATCGCCTACCGAGTCTTCTCGGGATTAGTGTAACATTAGGGTGATCCCCTAGTCTTAGAGCTAGGCTCGAGCCTATGAAAACCATTACTATATACATCCACGTTGTGAGCTCGACTTCCTCAGAAGCCCCCCAGAGATTTGTGTATCTACCTATAGTTGCATAGAATATATCTGCTATAATTATTGTACCAGTTACTATAGCAACCAGCACTTCGACTACAAACATTACTTTATCTACTATGTTCACCCCCTTCACAATGGCATTTTTCATGTTCAACACCTTTACTTCTATGCTCAAAAGGCTATACCCTTTGCATGCATACTTGGGCTCGGGGTAAAAAGCTGTTTGCTTAAAATGTTAAAAAATAATTTAAAAAGTTGCTTAAACCGCTATTCGACAACCACTGATCTTTATGCTGAAAGTCCAGATCTGTACTGCTGCAACCACTCTTTGACCTCTGGTGGTATCAGGTGCGCGTACTGTGGATGTAGTTCTTGTTCAAACTTCTGCATTATCCTGTTTAGCTCGCTCTCAGGCAGTTTGATGATCCTGGCGCCGTGCTCCGCCAGGTACTGTGGCCCGATCACTTCCTCTACGTAAAGCGCGTGCTCGTTCTTAATCCTGGTTATCTCCCTAGCAGTATCTATTATGATCTGCCTTATGTCACCAGGCAGGCTGTCTAATACTTGTTTGCTGGCTACTATGAAGTGCCACGTGTAGATCCATGGTATCAAGGCTATGTTTGGCGCTGGCTCGTAGAACCTCATAGATATTATAGTACCTATCTCGTTCTCCATAGCATCGATAGTTCTTGTCTGCAGACCTGTGTAGCATTCACCATACGCTAAGGTGCTCGGGGTTCCACCCAGAACCTCTATACCTCTTATCTGGACTTCTACATTCTGAACTCTTATAACCATTCCTTTGAAGCTCTCTAGACTTGTTATCGGTTTATCGGGTACCGATACAAAGTACCTTGCACCGCCAACAGTTATGCCAAGGACTTCCCAGCCGAACTCGTTCAGAACCTGGTTCGAGTAGTCCAGTATCCAGTCCCACTCGGAGAACGCCATTGCCTCGTGTGTGTTCTTGAACATTCCAGGCATTGCCATGAACATTAGCTTGTCCGTGTAAGCTGCAAATCTCGAGACTTCTATTGTTGCTATGAACAGGTCTCCTGTGGCCATAAGCTCGAGGTAGCGTGCTTGGTCACCTAGCTCGCCTCCAGGGTGCAACACGATATCTACTCTACCATTTGTTCTTTTCTCTACCAGCTCTTCAAATAGGTAGAAGAATATGTGGTGTGTATCATATGGGTTTGGCTGCGTTAGGTATGCCGCATGCAACACGAACTCAGGCTCAGCTGGTGCTCCTCCAACCGTGGTAGTAACGGTGACAGTGGCTCCCGCACCACCCACAGTAGTTGTAACTGTCTTTGTGACTGTTGTAACTGGAGCAGCAGAGCTTCCTGCAAAGTATCCCGCCAGACCAGCAATAATAGCTATTACTACGACTATTGCTGCCCAGGTAGTACTGCTAACCGGACTCATACACTCCACCTTCAATATCTATGTTGTAGAGGGTAAATATTTATATATGGTTCATAAAATCGGTTTTAAACAATTCTTTGGATATTGCACGCATTCTGCGCCTGGGAACATAAACTGTGATGCAAAACCAAACCTATAAGTTATTGAACACCGAGGATCGTTATGTTCTAGGCAGACCTAAGCTCTCTTCACCCAGAAAGTCCAAGTCCAATATATGCTGTCTCTGTAGCTCAGCACCGTAGAGTAGAACAACATGTTCGTTGTGACATGGCGTATCGCAAGCCATTTCAGCACAGGCCGACGTCATCACGATGTCAGAAGAGAATGAACTCATCACATAGGGTATGACCTAAGACTCTCTACACAAAATAAACTCTCATGTTTACCCTATACTTATTTATATACCCAGCTACAGCATCATTGTATAGGCATCAGCCCGTGGGAATATTATATGGATTTGCCAGAAGAGGATGGAATATATAGCTACGTTGGTGGTAGATGGCAACGGCTATCTGTTGAAGGCCCCCTTGTTCCCGAGACTGACGGTATTCATGTGATATACTTTAGAAATTCTAAGTGTCCTGGATGTAGATCCTTTGACGGTGTTTGGCGCGAGTTTGTTCAAATGCATTATTCTGTAGTAAACATCTTTGTTATACAGTGTAAAAGTTTTTTTGTTGAATGTAGCGATAGTTCAGCATCTGACACATTTGTGTTCTACCTAGTGTTTGAGACTCCGCAAGTTGTTGCATTAGTCGTTGAAAGCGGCTATCCTGTGTATATTGAGCGTGAAGTTGGGGTACTAGATGCCGAGACTCTTAGAAGCTTTGTACTAGGCGTTAGAGAAAGAATGAGCACGGCTCCTCTAGATGAATCTGGCGAAGAAGGTGAGGGCATCTATATAGATATTTCCACCAAGAACTGGAAAAAAATTGTAGAACAGCTGAAGAAACTCGTAATCGAGGGTAAAGCACTTCGGGAACTCTGCGACGAAAGAGGCTGTAAGATTGTTGTAGGGTAACAAGACCAATGTATTTCTCGGGCCGTCTACAGCTAGTATCAACACCATACGAAATAGTAGACGGGATAATGTCATTGTTAGATATAGACTGGTACGATGCTTTTTACGACCTTGGATGTGGGGATGGCAGAGTTGTTGTCGAGGCCGCTAAGAGGGGTGCTTACGGTGTATGTATAGAATACAATAAAATGCTGTGCAATATCGCAGGCGTGATGTCTAGTGTAGCAAATGTTGAAGAGCGGGTTAAAATAATATGCAGAGACATGTTCGATCTCGACCTGTCTTCTCTTGACCCAAAGCCATCTGTGGTCTATCTCTACCACTACCCGTCAACTCTTGATAGGCTTGCTTTAAAGCTGGCAAAAGAACTTGACCCAGGTGTTGTAATCGTATCCCTAGATATGCCATTAAGTAGTTGGCGCCCAGATGCTGTGATCCCGGTTAAGGATTTGCTAGGGTCCACATGGCTTCTATGGGTTTACTTAATAGATCCTTAGCGGTGGCGTAGCTGAATAGACTCGCATAAGCTGTCTTGATAGAGATAGGCTGTGATTCCAAAANCACCAGAGAATAATGCCTTGAACTCAAACAGGGATATCCAAGGTAGGGAAAAGAGGCTTTAAAAAGAATTACTAGTGACCTCGCTAACGCCATGTATCGGGACAGCGCTTTTCGGGAGCGTACAGAATGACTGTGGACACACTTAATGTTTTGGATGCAGCAGTATTTCTAGGCGTAGCAGGTCCTTGAGCTTGGCTGGCGTGTTGAAACATAAAACATAGTAGCAACAAGATTAAAGGTCTTTAACATAAGGTTTCAAGTTTCTTGATGCCGACCCCAACGCTATATCATGAAGTCCGGGATATCGTAAGGATTGACTGCTTTTCTGGGTTTGAGTCTAAACTTATTCAGAATTTCTACTACGTGTGGGTAGAGGATCACGTATTCCTCGTCTATGGATTCGGCGAGGGTTGGATGAATTAGAGAAAGCCTTTTCTTAAAGGCTCTGTAGTTTTCATCTGGCGAAAAGCTTAGCATAACCGCTGGGTAGAAGTCTTCTCCGGGTTTCATACCGCTGTTCATCAGGTTCTCCAGGGCTTTGAACTGCAACTCGTAGAACATTGGCTCTGCACCCGTTAAAACGTGGAATTCCTCTGCTGTTGTTCCCTTAAATGATATGCGTATAACGACATTGCTGAAGTTAGCAAGTTCCTTAGCGAGGTTCTCGTCATATCCTAGCAGTATGCCGTTGGTCTCCAAGATAAAAACCATGCTTGTTTCGTCAATAAGCTTTAGTATCTCTATGAGATGGCTCCAAGATATTGTGGGCTCTCCACCGCTTAGTCTAATGTATCTATATCCTCTGTCCAACACGATGTCGAAAAGTTTTTCAAATACTTGTTTCGGTGAATAGAACTCTCCCTTATCTAGCGCGTGGCTAAAGCGCCAGCTCCAGCAGAATTTGCATCTAAGATTGCAGCCGACAACATCTCCTGTAGCTATACCTCCATACCATTTGCCACCCCTAAACCTGTAATACCTGCGCTCCTCTACGCCGCGGTTGTACCTGACAACCCATCTTCTAACGGTTTTTGTAAGTTCTATGGGATTAAAGCCTCTCATCTCCACCAGCTTGCTGACTGACAATTCCAGGAGAACCTCTATATATCGGTACGTATTAGTCTTAAAGCTTGTAGTTGAAATAAGCACCTCAGTCTAAGGAAAAAGTAACAGGGTTGCTAATCCCCCGGATGCCGCCATTCCTATAAGTGCTATCTCTTTAGCTGTTGGTGTCTTAACCTCTATATTGTATGATGATGGGAAGCCGTAGAGATATAGTGCTTGCGACACATCACGCGATAGAATAGCTGTTTGGATTACTAGTGGCTTTACCGCCTTGTAGACCTTTCTCTTACCGAACTTCAGCATGGCTGCAGTATAAGACTCAGAGTACATGTTAAATATTATCGGTATAATTGCCAGGGATAGCGTTAAAAGTGCTGATATTCTCTCTAGTTTTATCCTGGCGAGGATGTACCTCAATTCCCTGATGCATACCCATTGGAAAAATAAAGTCATGGACAGAAACATCAACGATATCTTAAGGGATGATAAAACCAAGGAGTATATTGAAGGGCTTGGGTACCCCAAGAACCTTGAGAGCATGTGCATCAAAAGGCCTATTATTATGAATAGCAACGGAAGCATCAAACCTCTAATGGCCTTACCCAAAGACTTGACTCTATGCAACGCCATTATTGTTACCGTGTAACCATATATTACGAATATGATGCCCCTTTCTGGAAACACCATTGAAACCATAGATAATATTGCCAGCATTGTAGGGAGCGCTATTCTCGCATGTAGAGATAACGAAGAACGCCTAGAACATATGAAGATGCTGCTAAATGCCTTAGCAACACTCAATGATGATCACCTAGCTTAGCCATTTGTATGCAAGCTTGATTCCTTCAACAATATCATTATCTTGATGTACCAGAGGCTTGAGTACTCCATCGTCTAAGGCGTATACTCTTGCATTTCTCAACAACGCAATATAGTCCCTGCTACTTACAGTGACTATCTTTGTGACATCGGAGAGCATTCCTAGGGTGTTTACTATGTTGACACTATCGATATATGTTGACCCTGTGAAAGGCTCGTCTAGTAATAGTATACCATTTTTAGCGACACTATAGGCAAGCAGAGTTGCTAACCGTGTTTGCTGCCCCCATGAAAGATTTAGCGGAAGTGCTTCTATATAATCAAACCCGAAACTCTTCAACACCTCCACGGCTTTGTTAATACAATCTTCACCTAGCCTCCATGCCTTGCACAATTCTTGAATTTCACCCATAATACTATCTTCGGTAAAGAATAGATACGATACTTGAGGTACGTAAAGCATTTTCCTATGGATCTTCCTAACACCTCTAGTAGGTCTTAAGATGCCGGCCATGATCCTAAGTAGTGTCGATTTGCCACTCCCGTTACGTCCATATATAACAACAGTATCGCCGTGGCATACATTCAAGGTAACGCCCTTCAAAACCCACGAAGGTTCGTCTTCATATTTAAACCATACATTATCCAGCTCTAAAACCCGCTCACAGAAACCCCTGGAGTTGTGAGGATGATAGAATCTGTCGTCTTTGTACCGGTTTTTAACTGCTTCAAGTTCCTGGCTGATAGTAACAGGATGTAGGACTCCATCTTTTAGGACGTATATCCTGTCGACTTTATCGAGTAAGTACATAAACCTATGTTCCATAACTATAACGGTTTTATTTAGCCTCTTTAGCTCGTAGATAATGCTGTTGATAATGTCGACCCCCCTCGATATCATCAAGCCACATAAGAGGTTCGTCAAAGACCAGTATGCGTGGATTTGCCATGAGCGCCTTGGCTATAGCCAATCTCCTTAGCTGCCCTCCCGAGAGATTTGTTATAGGTTTCTGTACAATGTCCTCTATCTTTAGCTGCTTAACAATATAATCAACAATTTCCCCAGCCCTACTGCCACCATAAAGTTTCTCAGCATAGCTCATAAGGTCGTCAATCGCTATGGGTTCAAGAAAGTGTGTATAGGGATCCTGATTAACAACTTGAACACATCTCTGAATTTCTATTGGCTCCATTTCATTTATATCCTTGGAACAGACCTCTATCCTCCCCTTTATCTCGGCTCCAAAGAGTTTTGCAGCCGTACCTGTCAATGCCCTTGCCAGAGATGTTTTCCCACCGCCGCTAGACCCTATTATTAGAACGCTTTCGCCATCTAAAACCTTTAGGCTTAGTCCCTTGAGTAACCAACCACCCTCTCTATACTTAAGCCATAGGTTATCCACGCTTATAGCATATTGAGCGTTGCCCATGGTTAAGCCGGCACCTTCCTTCACGTTGTTTTCTGCAACTCCTGAACAGGCCATTGCCTTGACGACTAAGCCCATATAGGATTAAAATCACATATGCATATACCTTCTGATAGACTTCCACACAGCTATGGCTAGCGGTACAACATACAACACAACTATAGCATTGAATAAAGCCACGTGTGGAAGCATCATCAGTGTTGCTTTGTAAGCAAATTCGTATGATTCTGCCCATCGGGCCCATATCATCCAGTGAGGCGATATCACGTAATTTGCTAGTGTCATAATCCCGACGCGACATGTAAATGCAACAACAAAAGATACAAGCCATGCTTTGTTTTCATTGGCACTCTTGCTCAGCATGGATCTGTATACTAGTGCAAAGGGTATTGATGTCGAAAGTTCTGCTAACACCTTCATTGAAGGCCCAATTACGCGCGTTGGATCTGTTGTAAGCATTAGTGCACCTAGATAGAATATTAGTGATGACCAAAAATCCAGTATCGATAGAATACAGCATAGCTATTGCCAAAGGTACACCAGCTAGGTCGAAGCTAAGTGCAGGATATAGTGGGTATGGGTATTTGTATATATGGAGCACAATAGATAAAGACGCAAACGCTACTGCAAAGGAGGCCTTACGGATCTTAGCTATGTTACTTAAGGTCTTATCCCTACTACTGCCTCTTCTCATAATGACCATAGATGTTCCCATCACAGCATAGGCCTTGACCGTTATTTAAGTTTGATCATTAATGTAGTTTAAATACATGCCGAAAAAGCTAACACACATCTATACCAATGTTATTTAAACAGTATTAAACTAATAGATGTTGAAACCCGTTGGATAACGTGGTTATTGACAGGCTTTAGACAGTGTTTGAAACATTGTTAGGGCTTCCACACCATGGAGTAGCGCAACCATTGCGCAGGTCTTCGTAAAACCATGCTAAGACCGTAAACAAACCAATACACCAAAATAAAGCCCGAGTCCATAGCTTGATTCTTCTCAGAAATCTCATTAAAGCGATAATAAAACTTTATACGAGCCTTTTAGAAAACAGTATATTGTCTACTAACCATCTGCTCGGTGATAGTTTGAAGCTGGTATTCGGGAACGTTACTGTAACAATAGTAGTAGGTGATATAACAGAATTTAGTGGAGACGCCATAGTCAACCCGGCTAATACGCTACTTATAATGGGAGGAGGTGTAGCAGGAGCATTAAAGAGAAAAGGGGGTAAGGAGATAGAAGACGAAGCTAGATCCTATGCGCCCGTTGAAATAGGCAGGGCTGTAGTAACCTCAGCTGGAAGACTTAGGTGCAAAGCCGTGATACACTCGCCAACAGTAGACCTTCTTGGGGGGCGATCTAGTTACGAGAACGTTTACAAAGCCACCCGAGCTTCTCTTGAATGCGCAAAGAGACATGGATTTAGGTCTATTGCATTTCCATTGATGGGCGCAGGAGTTGGTGGTCTACCCATAGAGAAGTCCGTTGAAGCTATGGCAGAAGCTTTCAAAGAGCTTGGCGAAGGTATGGATATAAACATATATGTGCTCAGCAGCGACATAGCAAATAGAGTCTTTCAACGCCTCGTAGAGCTAGGATTTAAACAAGTAGAATAGCCCAGCCATTATCAGCATACTACTTCTTGTTATTATAATGCTGTACCACACATCATATAAAACATGGAATGTACATCATAACTACTGGTTGTAACGTCATAGAGTATAGCACAGAATTCAACGCCGAAGTTCTCCATTCAACAAGTTTCTTCTATTTTTAAAATTGCTTTACATCCAACTACTTTATGTACACAAAAAATTTAAGCTTGCAAGCAGAAGCCACCGCATAGAAGACGTTGTGAATAACTATGGATGAATCCGATTCGGAAGAAGAACCACATAGTAGATGTATAGATCTTATCATTCGAAGGGCTCGAGTAGCGGATGTTGACGGCATAGTAGAGATCTACAATAGCAGTATTGAGTATCTTGATTTTGAAAGTAGAGAATGGATAGAGAGTGTTGTTAAGAAAAGAAGCAGAAGAGCTAGGATTTATGTAGCTATTAGTGACGGTAAGGTAGTGGGGTTCCTACTTCTTTACAAAAAGAGGGACAAGGCATACATCGATGCCTTTGCCATAGACGCGCATTATAGAGGGAGAAGGATAGGGAGTTGCCTACTGACATACGTTGAAAACACCCTTGCATCAGAAGGGGTTCACAGGATCTTTCTAACAGTGAAAAACAATAATCACAAGGCTATGAATATGTATATAAAGCACGGGTACAAGATATCGAACGTTGTTTTGATCCTCGAGGCTACGTCCAACAGCATAGAAGAGTACCAATACATACCGCAGGATATAACAATAAAGATAGATAGCATTAGAAGGAGCGCCTTGCCCAAAGTTAAACTTCTCGATACAACGCTATGGAGTAACTTCACATGGGATATCGATGAGGTCCTATACAGAGTAAGCGGCGAGGAAGCTACAGTGGTATCAGTCTATAAGAGCGGAAAAATCCTAGGCATAGCCAGGATATATATTCACCAAGATAAAATAGTAGTAGATAGACTTGCTGTGTCTTTTTACAAACCCACGGAGTGGATTAAGATAATGATCCACGTTATCAGATCGCGCATTGCTCAAGAAAACAACAGATCGATAGTAATACCTGTCGACTCAACAAAAGCTTCGCTCCTAAAGTCACTCATATCCTTAGGTTTTAAGGTGAGAGACAGTGAGTATGTCCTACACAAGGATATTACGGAACTTGTAACGGCACTATTAGACACTATTAAATCAAGCTAGCCCTAGAGTAGGATACTTTATAAACTCTTGGCGCACAGACAGTGAAACGCGGTGAATACTATGGCTGTAGAGAAGAAATGTGTAGATATATGCGACGAGATTATAGACTGTAGCGCATGTTCAGATGAAGACTGTGAGAACGTGTGCAACGAGCTCGAAGACCGTTGCCTAGCGATATGCACCGAAGTATTGGGCTAGCTTAAAATAATAGAGGTCTAAAACAGGGGCAAAACTCTTATGCTGAATTGGTCTTGTACAAGTGATGAAGCTTTAGGCCTCTGCTGAGCTATGATGTAGTCCCTACCCTCTGATCAGCATGCACAATGCTTGTAGTAAATAACATGCAAGGACTATAATTGGAAAAGTGAAACACTGAAGAGCTCTTCAACATTCCGAAATAATGGTGGTCTCCTAGTCGGTCTCCTTTGATCTACTTTGATCTAGGTCTATTCTTAAACAGCTACACACTAGAGAGCCGTGTATTGTTATAGACTATAGCTTCGCAAGAGTTGGAGCTATACCCACAAGTACATTATACAGGCAATGTTTCTCGATAAGACTGTATCGGTTATATTATAAAAATATTCATTAATTATCTTAGACTATGTGTTACTATACCACATCACGAACTCTTTAAGCGTGGACCTAACATGGTTTATGTATGACTGGCTGTAGTTAGCCGATATAGTGTGTAGGTATCTTTCAAGAGAATCTTCGCTAGGCTCTAGGTGCTCATTCTTGCACCAGTCTAGAAACGCTTTAACAGCTCTAAGCTTCGCTTTTTTTGTTTTTACAGCATAACCATATAACGTATTCTCGTATTCTTTCAGTATCTCATCCACGGATGTTGTGAGCCACTTGTTTTCTGAAATCCACTTCTTCAATATTCCGATAACCAGCTCCCTTGGATCTGTACCGAGCTTAACCGATGCTTCGCCTATCCTCGCTGCTACATCGCCATCCAAATCAAGGCTTAGTGTAGCCATTTTCTCTACCGGTATAAGATTCTACATCCAGACGATTTATAAAATGGGAAACATATGCCCTAGTTAGCCCGCTACAATAATTTTATCAGTATATGAGATGGATCTAAAAACAGTTTTATTGTGTATCGAATACACTGCATCTACTTGATTATTTTTCCTCTTAGCCTGTTAACCCAGTCGCCGGAAACGGATTCAGCGAATCCTTTAACAAGTTTAACTGTGTTGATTACGTCACTCATATCGACAACTTCAACCGACGAGTGAAGATATCTTGTAGGAATCGATACGGTGCCCGCTGGAACACCTTCTTTGTTAAGCTGTATAATTGATGCATCTGTGGTTCCTCCAGGCAATACTTCTAGCTGGTAGGGTATTCCTAAGCTAGATGCAACCTCAATAAGCTTATCAACAATATCCCTCGGAACAATGATGCCTGAAGCACTTCTACCATCGGCAATCTTGATGGCTGGTCCGTGTCCCAGCGCTGTACACCATTCATGTTGTGATATCGAGGGTATGTCATTCGCTACTGTTGTGTCTATCGCTAAGGCTAGGCTAGGTGTAATCGAATAGGCAGAAGTTCTAGCACCTTTTAGGCCAACCTCTTCTTGGACCGTGGCCACAAAGTAGACATCTATTTCGTTGTTCTCTATGAGCTGGAAAGCTTTTACAGCAACCGCAAGGCCTACCCTATCGTCAAAGGCTTTACCCGTTATCCTGGAGCTCCCTAGGGGTGCCACGTCTCTTTCAAACACTATCACATCACCTACATCGATACCCATGTTTTTGACCTCTTCCCTAGACTTTGCGCCAACATCAACAAATAGCTCTCTCATCTCAGGGATTTGGCGAGCCTCCTCAGGCTTAGCGGCATGCGGAGGCTTAAACCCTATAACACCTCTATAGCTCTTCCCACTCCTAGTCTTAACTATGACGCGCTGGAAAGCAAGCGCCCTCTCATGAATACCACCAATCGGTTGTACGCGGATAAAGCCGTTGTCGTCTATGTGTGATACGAACAAACCTATCTCATCCATATGAGCGGCGATCATTAAGCTTAGACCTTTCTCCCTCCCCCCTTTGAGAGCTACAACATTACCTAGTGTGTCCGTCCAAAGCTTGTCAGCACTATCCCTAACCAGATCTACCACTATTCCTCTAACATCGTGTTCGTAACCCGATGGCCCAACTGCTTCGCTTAACCTTTTTATATAGGCGAACATCTCATCAAAACTTACTGACACTACGTGCACCCCTTATATAAACCATTGAGCGGGGCTTAAAATATAGCAATACAACAATTTCAATTTGATTAAACGTTATAACGTCATACAATGAATTATCTCTAGAACGCCTACTAGATACATGGTGTCCTCAATGACCCCCCTTTTCGGCAAGATCGTTGTTACCGGAGGAGCCGGGTTTATAGGGAGCCACTTTATCGACTTGGTCTTGTCCAAGCAATTAGCCGAGAAAATAATCATAGTAGATAACCTTAGCAGTGGATCTAGGAAAAACATTTCTCACCACCTGGAAACCAATAAGGTCGAACTTGTTGTTGCAGACCTAAAAAACTTTGACAGAGGCTGGGTCAATAAGTTTAGGGATGCTGAAGCTGTTGTTCATCTCGCTGCAAACCCTGAGGTTAGGATATCATCGATCGAGCCCAGGGTCCATTTTAATGAAAACGTTGTAGCTACGTTCAACGTGTTAGAGGCGTCTCGTTTAAATGATGTAAAGGTACATCTTTTTGCATCTAGCTCGACAGTATATGGAGTGGCCAAGGTATTTCCGACACCAGAAACATATCCTTACGAGCCCATTTCTGTTTACGGTGCCTCAAAAGCTGCTTGCGAAATCCTTTACAGAACCTATCATAGCTTATACGGGTTCAGCGTAGCAATAGCAAGGTATGCAAATATCATAGGTCCCAGGGTCAAGCCATGGTGTAATAATAGACTTCATAAACAAGCTAAAGAAGAACCCGACAATACTCGAAATACTAGGCGATGGAACACAAAAAAAGAAGCTATCTGTACGTGCAAGACGCTGTAGAGGCTACAATGCTTCTACTAAAGCATTCTAAAGAAGTTAAGGGTTATCACGTGTTTAATGTCGGAAACGATGATTGGTTAACAGTTAAGGAAATAGCAGATATCGTAGTTGAGGAGATGGGTTTAAAGAATGTTAGATACATTTTCAAGCCTGTAACCCCAGATGGGGGAGGGTGGCCGGGAGATGTAAAGTTCATGCTACTCGACATAACGAAGATCAAGACCATGGGCTGGAAACCCCTGCTACGTTCAGCTGAAGCTGTTAGAAGGACTGTAAGAGAAATTCTAAGGGGTTGCTCCGGTCCTGCAACATAGGATTCAATATGGCATGACGATGGACCTGATGCCTAGGCTATTACTAACATAGCTGCTAAAAACATGCGCATAGCTACTCCGATACCCGTCAACAATCAGGAGGCTGGGTCTGGCCATATCCACGTAATATTCTAGCTCCTTGAAATCAGCGTGGCCGCTTAAACCTATGATCCCAGGCATCACCCATCCGCATGATTTTCTTGCCATATCTTCCGGTGACAACAATATGCGATATACCTCTCCTCCTCTTCATATAGCTCAGCTTTGATGTCAAATTAAACTCTATATACCATTGGGTCCGCTTGACCTCTTCCGCCTCTTTTGTCGCATCAAGGTAGACGTTGGTTGTGCTGTACCCGTATCTGGACAACACCATGTATATATTCCATTGGCTCCAAGGAAGAATATAGGGAGCGTCTATGCCCCATGCCCGAAGCTTAATCATTATATCGTTTATTTTACCGTGATAAGCATATATTGCCACGGGTCCATAGCTTAGCAGCCTCTTTAACAGCTTAACAAATTCGCTCATTATTGCTTCCTCGCTCTCTCTTACATATGATGGATCACCGTATGTGGCATCTATAATTAGTATATCGAGATCTTTGAGAATGGCCGTTTTTGACCCGGGATTTCTGAAATCCCCTGTGTAGCCTACGGTAAGACCATCCATCTCTAAAACTACTTGTGCTGCACCAGGGATATGATCCGCTTCATGCACCCGGAGCCTGACAAATCCATTGGAGTTTAAATCCATGCTCTGCCCGTAGTTTAGCGCTAGGCTTTTTGATTGTGGTATTGTGTAACCCATAGCTTTCAAAAGCTCTAGTGTAATGGGTGTCCCTATGACATGTCTACTGAATGCTATGCTTTTATCTACATCTATTATATGATCTGCATGAATATGCGTAACAAAACGATAAATACAGCCGTTTTCGTGTCCATCGACACATAGGTTGTGCGGAAAGATTATCGCTCCTCTACGACCTATTGTAACCTCCATTATTAATCACTGTAGTTGGTCCAGGCTATCATTCTTATTTACAGGCGGTTTTACTTAAAGCTNTATCACTATATGAGTTCCTCTTGCAGTGCTCCGTATTCTCCTGAGTATTCATCACCAAAATCCTTGTCGTACCAGCTGTTGGGCGGGTTGCCGTACCTTATGACGGGATTGCTTAGCTTGGATAACAAGACGACTCTACTAGGGACACTTTCTGATACTATGTTGTATCCTAGTTCGCGAGCTAGTTCTTCGGCTATCCTTTTCACTTCATCGTGATGCGGCATATCGTGCCTATCAAGTCTTAAAATCGAAGACCCTATATGCATGTACGCCTTAACCTCGATAAACGTTGGCTCGGCGATCCTGAGGAGCCTGACCCAGCCTTCGATAGCCCTCCTATGCATATTGAAGCTTTTGACTAACGTGATCCTTATGACCGTTGGCGATGTAAAGCTGGGTAAGAGCTCTAAGGTATCTAGGGTTTTTTTCCATAGTCCCGGCTTAACTGGGTTATTGAAACGCTTGTAGCTATCTTCATCATAGGCTTCTATTGATATATAGATTTGCGTAGGCTCCTCACTGAGGTTGGCCAGTACTTCAGGTCTAACGCCTCTAGTCACAAGAAACGTTGTAAGATCTCGCCTGTGAAACTCTTCTATCAGTTCCCCAAGCCTTGGGTATAGTGTGGCCTCGCCGGTCAAGCTTATAGCTACGTGCTTCGGGTTCAACGCTTCTTCGAACATCTTTGTGTCCACATTAGGATATTTTTTATAGCCACTTACGGTTCTTCTATGTTCTTTTATAGCCATCTCGGCGATGTAAGCCGGATCGTCAACGTGCCCTGGGAAGTTGCTCCATCCACTAGGTCTGTACCTCCAGCAGTGAAGACACAGGTTCCAGCACCAGAGAATAGATGGTGAAAATTGTATACACCTATGCGATTCGATACCGTAGAACTTTGCCTTATAGCAAAACATCTTCTCCGTTAAGGATTTGTGAACCCAGTAGCATTTCTTCACAGCGCTATGCTCACCTATAATGTGATACTTCTGTTTATTCAGTATGTCTAGAACATCTAGGGTCGCAGCACCACTTGCCACCAAAATCCACCCACCCCAATCTCGCCAGCACATCAGGATATATTTAGCGCGATAATAAGTATAACGTGAAGAGGCAACACTCTATGAAAAAGAGTGCTGTTTTATTTCACGGAGATTGCGATGGTGCTATAGCTGCTGGACTGTACATTAGAAGGTTTTTTAGGGACATGTACCCAAGCCAACTAGTGTTGAGACACTCCCACCCATGGAGACTCGCCATAGACTTAAAAAAAGTTTTACACACCCCCAACATCGAAATAGTCATACTTGTAGACCTTGCTCTTAGCGAGGAAAACGTAAACATGTTGATAAACCATGCTAAGAAGGGCATCCTAATAACCATAATAGATCACCACCAATCATCTGAAAAAGCCATAAATATGCTTAAGGGCCTTCCCAACATCAAGATCTACTGGTCCGTTGTGCAATCCACTCCCCAAGTGTTAGCCCAGACAGTGCTACACAACTTAAACAGCTATGAACAACTCCTTGTTAATGTGGCCAACATATGTGAAGGTGGAACAGCTGAAAATGAGAACGCCAGGTTAATAGCCGATAAAGTTAAGCTGGCCTTAGCTGTAGAACCTACGAACACCGAGCTTATACACAAGACTGTCGACTATATCGTATGTGGAGAGGAGTTCTGGAACTCCCCACTTTTTAATGAAATATACTGGAAAGCTAAATGGCTCCTAAACCTGCTAATAAAGAAAATACAGCTCAAGGCAAAGACAGTCTGCGAATGGGATATAGCGACTTTTACCTCCCCAGAGTCGCTAATATTTGCGGGCCTATTTGGAATAGCATCGTCCGAATATGTAAAAAAGGCAAAACGTTCTATAGTGCTTATACGCGAGGAGGAGGATAAACTTGTTATAACCATACGTTCACCAAAGAAGAGAGCACTAGACCTATGTCAAGCTATTGTAAACAGTATAGACGAGAAAGCTAGGAGCGCTTTTGGAGGACATAAAGAGGCGGCTTCGTTAACTATTAAGAAGGCTTATAGCCTAGATGAGGCTGAAAAAATCGTTGAAAATGTTCTTAAAAGCTACGAATGTGATAATAGATGAATAACTGTGTCGAGCTCTACACCGCAGATTGTCAAGAGCTTGTCAAGAGGTTAAACACTGCTAAGAAAGATATGGTTATATTGATTGTGGGTGAAATGTCTATAGAGTACCTCGGAAGAGCCGCTTCTTATGCATACCCTGCTACCAGGCTTCTCCTCATAAAACCAGATGGAACTCTCCTAGTCCATGAATCCGCTCGTGTAGAGCCGCTAAACTGGCAACCTCCAAAATCTACGATACATTTTGAGTGTATCGAAAATGCGCTTAGGGTAAGAGCTATACGTGAAAATCCTCGCGAAGAAGTTATAGTAGAATTTATAAACATCGACTTTGCTAATGCCTGCAGACTTGCCCTAACCAAGCTCACTGTGGTTGGCAGGGAATCCGATATAGTTAAGGTTGTTCTTCAAAATCCCTCTATAATCGAAGAAGGTGCCGTAGTCATAGGATCCGATGTTTCTACGCCATATGGTAAGGTTGACGTTCTTTTAAAGAAGGGCGATAAGGTGATAGTTGTCGAGGTTAAGAACGAAAAAGCTGGCATACAGGCCATTATGCAGCTGAAGAGATACGTCGACTACTATTCTTCTCGAGAGAGGATTGTCGAGGGCGTCTTGGTAGCGCCAGGAATATCGCAAGATGCTTTTATGTTACTCAACAAAGAGGGCTTTAGATTCATTGATTTCAGAACACTTAAGAGTAGAACAGGCGAAAAGACTCAAACACTAGAAAAGTTCTTTAAGATAGCCACATAGAGATGCTATAGAGGGTCAAAATGGGCGTAGACATCGTTGACACACTCCCCACAGCTCTTAAAAATATTATGATTATCAGAGATGTTATAAAGAATGAAAAAAGAGGCTGTATCAGACTAACAGTCAGCATAAGCCCTGATGTAGCCTCCATCCACGGCGGTCTAATTGCTCTTCTTGCCATGACCTCCGCAGAAGTCGTGGTCACAAGCTTACTTCACGAAGAAGAAGCCCTTGTGGTGATTAATCACAACATAAACTTCTTAAAACATGTTGCACTATACGGGCAAGAAATAGATGTAGAGAGTTGCATCATAAGCAAAGGCGAGAAGGTTATTAATATACAGACCTTTGTGCGTTCTAATGAAGAGGACGTCGCCTATGCGGTGACATCGTTCGTCTCCGAGAGTCCATGATCAGTGGTAAAATATGAACCTAGAGTTTGTAGCATTCGAGAGCATGGGAGTCAGAGCCCAAGCTGTTTTCATCCAGACTAGAGACGCAAATATATTCGTAGACCCGTCAGCAGCATTAGCGCCTAGGAGATATGGTCTGCCGCCACACATCATCGAGGTCGAGAACTTACTCAATATTTTCGGTAAGATAGAGAGTCTGCTCAGAGACAGCGATGTTATTGTCTATACCCACTATCACTATGATCACCACGACCCGGGCAGGTTTATAGACACTACACTATATAGGGGTAAGGTTGTATTCCTAAAGGATCCCCACATCTTCATAAATACTTCGCAGAGAATTNGGGCCCATAGGTTTCTAAGGATCTTAAACGACAAGGCAAGATCTATCAACATAGCTGATGGAAGAACCCATGCGGTAGGCTCTACAACCATACGTTTCTCAAATCCTCTGCCCCACGGCGAAACCGCCAACCTTGGATACGTTATCGGGGTATGCATAGAGGACGAAGATGAAGGTTTCATGTATACCTCGGATATTGAGGGAGGGCCCACGAAAAACCACGACGACTTGCTCACTCTTTGTAATAGAGCAAGAGTAGCTGTAGTCGATGGACCTCCAACGTACTTGCTAGGGTATAGGTTTAGCGAGAAAAGCCTCGAATCATCAATTTATTTTCTTAGCAAGATTCTAGAACTGGAGTCTCTAGATATCTTAGTACTAGATCACCATATATGCAGAGACATGGAGTATCGCGAAAAAAAAANNATCCCAGCTTCTAATCAGGGCAAAGCATATGAAGAAACGTATAGAGACCGCAGCAGAGTTCATGGGTATGCACCCCCGTTTCTTAGAAGCTATAAGGAGAGACCTATATAGAGAAAGGCCGGAAGACGGTATAAAGCTTCTTAGGACCCGTTATAAGGATTCTATTAATGACAACGTTGAGCATATGTTCGGTGATTAGATATGAAGATCCTAGCAATAAGCGATATACACGGTCATTCCGAGATGCTTGTAAGCATCTTAGAGAAAGAATTAAAAGAGACGAACATAGATGTTATAGTATTCTCCGGGGATGTTGCGCCCTATAGAGCACCGCACAAAACGCTTGAGCATCTGATGAAGATCGTAGATTTAGCGGAGATATACAAGATTAAACAATTTCTAGCAGTTCCAGGTAATATGGACGTAGCAGAGCACTACGCCAAGATAAAGTCAAGCATATACGTTAATCTACACAAAAATGCTAATGTATTTGAAAACTATGTCTTTATAGGTTTCGGAGGATCGCCCGTAACACCCTTTGGAACCCTACTTGAATTTGATGAAGATGCCATTGAAAACTCTTTACTGGATCTATACCGCAGCATATCGGATCTGCTTACTAGAGGTTACAACCTGATACTGGTATCTCATGCTCCGCCATACGGAACAAAATGCGATATTGCTTATAGCAGAAGCCACGTAGGATCCAAAGGTATCAGGAAATTCATTGAATTGGCTAAACCACTGCTTGTAATCTGTGGCCATATACACGAGTCTAGGTGTATTGACAATATCAACAGCACTGTTGTGGTTAATCCGGGCCCCCTATATAGCGGGTTCTATACCATTATAGAGGTTGAGAATGGTAACGTCAGGGCTTTTCAGCGCAACTTAAGGCAGTAGATACTTTCTCAAGCCATTTTTTCACAGTATCGATATTATCGTAGCCCATATCTTCGAGCATTTCTATATAATCACCTAGTTTTGTAATCGGTAGTATGGTTGATGTAGTGCTCGTTACTTCTACAACAGCATCGCCAAGTATGTATATTGCTACAGTTTCGCCAGTATCGTCATTAACATAGATTCTGTCTACGTTTTGTTTAGGATCTAGCACGCACTCAATTAGGCAAGTGCAACACTCACCCAGAACTTGAATATCCATTGGAGTGTCTCTAGGCAATTGCGTGATGCACGGATCTTCTGCTGAGCAGCTTGGACATGAAATCTTCAGATCTTCTATTCTGCTGAATATCTCGTTGACAACATCGCTCCAGCAGATGCCCATCTTAACACCTAACTCGTGCTTGGTCTGTAGTGATGTAACGATATTTTTCCGAGGTTTTTATCCACATCTTCTTTCTTAATGCCTATGAATTGTTCTACAAGTCTCTCAGCTATATCCCTTACGGTGTCTATAACCTTGCCTCGAAAAGTGTGTAGGATTTCTGCTGAGAGCTCCCACGTGGATCCCTGCAAGACCTTTATTATTGTTACGAGCTCCTCGAATTTTGCAAGTTTTCTACACTCTGCAGGCTGAAGCCAGTAGTGTTTGACTAGTTTCAGCAAAACATCGTTGCACGATTCGTATGTCATATAGCCTTCTATATAGCTTAGCAACCTATCCAGCTGTATTGCTGTAAACTCTATGTTCTTACACCGGTTTGAATCGGCGCTTTCTTCAATATCTATGTATTTATCAGCGTTAAGAAGCAAGTACGCTACTTCGACTTCTAAATCCTTGTATGTATCGTAAAGGCTCTCAATAACTTTTTCCTTAAACTCGCTATAGAGCACCCTGACTATTTCTTTCCACTTATCATTGAGGGGCCTTAGCACTAAGACCGTATACTCTGCACTAACAGGGTTCCTATCGGGTGAAATGTGTATCGCTATAAAACCATTCTTTAACCAGAATTTCAACAACTCTTCTGTAGCACCGAAGCCACTGCCGATCCAGTCATACCCTCTTTCAATGGCCTCCTTTATCAGCATAGATAGAAGGTATGAGCCGATACCCCTTCCCTGCACCTCAGGATGAACTGCTATTCTAACAATTCTCCAGCCCTTTCCATAAGCGATGTCTCTCAATCTTCCATGCTTAAGCAGACGATCCGGTATGATGTTCCCTGGGATCTTTCCTCCTCTTAGCAACGAGTCTATGTATTCATCGGGTATGGGGCCCTCCTCGGCTAGCTGAGCTGCTGCAACAATTTTTCCGTTTGGCAATGCTAGCCCCCTTATGCTATGGTGTGGCGCGTCTGCGATCATGCCTAGATCGTCTGGCTCGTTCCTATAGTGTGCTAGTACGTATATACCGAACAGCTTCCTCAGAGTCTCTTCATTCTCCACGGTGAAGAGCTTTTCTGGGTCTAGAACTAGGTATACAAACTCCTTCCTTTCAATGTGTTTGAGATCATCTTCTGTAAGCTCATCCGGCTCTGCGTCGAGAAGCAATACCCGAAATACCCACCTTTCGACAGGATCGCTGGCGCTATAACGGATAGGCTCCTCCATCTCAAATATTATCAGCTTTGTCGATGCATCCTCCTTGAGTCTCTTTAAGAATCTAACGGAAAAACCTCTGCCCGCACCCTCATATCCGTGTATCGTAGTCGCGAAAATAGTTCTCTTGAACTTACGCCATATTTTATGTAGTAGCGGCACAGGTATGCCCGCTGCCTCGTCAACAGCGACTATATCAACATCTTGTTTTACTACAGAGGCAGGATTCCAATACTCTATGCTAAACCTTTCACCCTTTATCTCCAATATCATACCATCTTTTTCGATAACCCTGTACTCCATTCCTAGCGAGTTCAGCGCTTTTCTTGCCAAAGTCATTAGCGCCTGTACATTGGACAGCTCTGGTGCTGTGACAGCTATTCTTATTCTATTCCTAACATTCAGCATATGTCCTATCAATCCTACTAAGGCAATACCAATAGCACACGATTTGCCCCTGCCTCTATCCGCTATCAAAACTACTGACGCTCTTTTATACGGGTTCTTAGGTTGTTCTATAAGCTCCTCTACAATCTTAATAGCTTCGACCTGGTCTTGCGTAAGAGCAAGCTGATATAATTCTCGAGGAAACCTCGTGTTACTAGGAATACTGATGGGCCTTGCGATTGTCTTCTCTATATCCAGCTCGTCAAATTTTATAATGTTATCGCCATCTACATCGTAGATTATTATACCTTTGCTGAGCATGCTTATCGTCTGGAACCATCTAACGAATATTTTCCTAGGCTCAGGATGTTGGGGGACAGCCAAAGACATCTGAAAGAGATTCTTCCTATTGGACCACTCGCTCCACTTAGGTGTAAATGCTATGATCATGCCCCCTCCTTCTATTATATTAACAAGCCTACCAACATCGTTAGGTTTTAGGCTGTTAACAAGATCCATAACCAGTAGCTGATATGTTGTTCCGAGAAAACGTTCACATCCTTCATAAACAGCGATCTCTATTTCAACGCTATTTCTGAGTTTGTGTTTCTCGATGAACCTCTTGACAAATCTTTCAAAAATCATCTTCCTATACGTTGCATCCTCGAATTCGTCATGATATATATAGAGAATTTTTATGTGTTTCTTCTTGCTTAGAACCCACTTAATGTACGACAGTACAAGATCTACGCAAAAAACTCCCTGTTTTTCTACATCATCACCTGATAGCATGACCATTAATCTGTATCTGTTGTCTAAAGCTTTGGCGATTTCCCTCTTGAGTTTGGTCTTAAGGTTTTTGAAGTTACCCGATACGTATTCTTCTATCCTGTCCTTTAGCCTAGACAATCCCTTGGCCATTCCTGCTCACAGCAATAGGCTGAGTAGAAAGTTGTGTTTAGAAAAACTTATGTTACATGTACAAGATTTTTCTGGTTAACTCCTCTCTTACCTTCTCGTAGGCTTGCATAAGCTCGTGAGTGAGACTGGGTTTTACGTACTCCATGGCTTTCTTGAAGTAGCTGTATGGTATGGGTCTAGGCTTTATGTCCTCTCTTAGCGCAAGCATAACCGCTTCTCTTACCAGCGCCTCTAGATCGGCACCGCTGTATCCTTCAGTCATCTTTGCAAGCTCTAGTAGATCTACATCTTCAGCTAGTGGTATCTTTCTCGTGTGTATCTTCAGTATTTCGTACCTAGCTCTTACATCTGGTGGAGGTACGTAGATAATTCTATCAAACCTTCCAGGCCTCAACAGTGCCGGGTCTAGCAGATCGGGTCTGTTGGTAGCACCGATAACCACTACTCCCCTCAATGGCTCAATACCGTCCATTTCCGTTAACAGTTGGTTAACGATTCTGTCTATAACTCCTGAGGTATCCCTTCCCCGAGCCCCGGCTATTGCGTCGATTTCGTCAAAGAATATCAGTGCGGGAGCTGCCCTCCTTGCACGCCTGAATATCTCTCTGATTGCCTTTTCCGATTCTCCAACCCATTTGCTTAAAACTTCCGGCCCTTTAACAGCAATAAAGTTTGCACCGCTTTCAGTTGCTGCAGCTTTTGCAAGTAGGGTCTTTCCACAGCCAGGAGGGCCATAGAGCAAAATACCTTTGGGGGGCCTGATGCCCATTTGCTCAAATACGTGCGGATATTTGAGAGGCCATTCAACTGCTTCTCTAAGTTGCTGTTTTACTACCCTCTAGACCTCCTATATCATCCCAGTGTACCTCCGGCACCTCAATGACTACCTCCCTCATAAGTGATGGTGTTATGCTACGCATCGCCATGATGAAGTCTATCATTGTTACCTTAAGTTTCTGGAGGAGCTCTGAAGGTATAGGCTTGTCGAGATCCACGGCATGGCTCTTGAGGAACCTCCTCAAGGCACTCATAGCCGCTTCTTTTACCAAGGCTGCTAAATCAGCACCAGTGTATCCGTGTGTCATCTCTGCAAGCTTATCGAGGTCTATGTCCTCCGACAATGGAACATTTCGTGTATGAACCGCGAGGATATCCCTCCTAGCCCTTTTATCTGGTGGAGGAACCTCTATTTCTCTATCAAACCTCCCAGGCCTTCTAAGAGCAGGGTCTATTGCATCAGGCCTGTTGGTAGCACCAATAACTATGACCTTACCCCTCTCCTTGAGGCCATCCATTAAAGAGAGCAGCTGGGCAACAACACGTTTTTCAACCTCGCCAACAACTTCTTCTCTCTTAGGAGCAATAGCGTCTATCTCATCAATAAATATTATAGTAGGGGCATTCTTTTCTGCTTCCTCAAATATCTGCCTAAGCCTCTGCTCAGACTCGCCGTAGTACTTAGACATTATCTCTGGCCCGTTTATAGCTATAAAGTACGCCCCCGTTTCGTTGGCTAGCGCTTTTGCAAGTAGGGTCTTTCCACAGCCAGGAGGGCCATAGAGCAAAATACCNTTAGGCGGTTCGATTCCCAATCTTTCGAACAACTCTGGATGCTTTAGCGGTAGCTCAACTATCTCTCTAATCTTCTCCTTGACCTCCTCTAGATCGCCTATATCCTCCCAGGTAACCCTTGGTATGCCCTGGGGGGCAACCCTGACAGGCTCTGGTCTTATAACGATATCCGTAGACTCTGTAACATATACTACCTGGTTCGGGATGGTTGATACGACCCTTAGCCTAATAGGGTTGCCAAAGTATCCAAAGTAAGATACTACCACAAGATCTCCTTTAATTAGCGGTTTTTGTAGCAAATCCCGCTTAACATACTGCGCAAGGGTTCGTGCATAGTGTTCTTTGTACCGGGGATCATAATCAGGGCCAAAAAACTCTGTGTCCGCAAAGGCCAGTATAACCTTCTGAGCCGGGACGGCGTAAGCTTTTCTAACCCTTACAACATCTCCTACGCTGACTCCTAGAACCTCCCTCAAAAACCCGTCTATTCTTATAATCTCGTATCCTTCGTCTTCGGGGTACGCAGGCCATGCCTGGGCGACCGTAACACCCCTACCGCTTCTGATCTCTATGTAGTCCCCGACATCTATTTTCAACTCCTTAAAAACTTTTCGCGGCACCCTCGCTATTTTCTTACCCACGTCGCGCTGGCGCGCAGATTCAACTCTTAATACAATTTCTTGTTCGCTCCCTGCCATACAGCAACACCATCAGCTCCGGCCTGACTAATTTGAAAATAACGATACAAAGCATATATAACTTTATAGTAATGGGCCTGTCTAAAACAATGGTGCTCGTAGGTTGTAAAAAAGCTGGATGAAAATCTGTTACTTCTTTGAATACTTAAGCGTTGCTTGAGCAGCAGCTAGCCTCGCTACAGGTACTCTAAACGGCGATGCTGATACATAATCTAGACCAACCTTATAGAGGAACATTATCGACTCTGGATCGCCTCCGTGCTCTCCACATATGCCTATCTCTATACTCGGGTTAGCTTCTCTAGCAACTTTAACAGCCAATTCTACTAGCTTGCCAACTCCTTTTATATCGAGCGTCTGGAACGGATTGTACGGCAGTATTTTCTCTTGTAGATACAGCGGTAGGAACTTGTTCTCTACATCGTCCCTGCTGAAGCTGAATGTCGCTTGCGTTAGATCGTTGGTTCCAAAGCTTAAGAAGTCTACCTCCTTAGCTATCTCATCCATTGTTAGACATGCCCGGACTGTTTCAACCATTGTACCTATCTTTACGTTGAGCTTAACTCCATACCTCTTTTCAACATCTTCCAAAGCCGGTAGTATCGCCTTCTGCTTTACGTATCTTATCTCGTTAACATCGCTTACCTGCGGAATCATTATCTCGACTATGGGATTGAAGCCCTCTTTAACGAGCTCGGCTGTCGCTTCTAGGATAGCCCTTGATAAGTAGTAATAGAACTCAGGATGTGTCACGCCTACCCTAACACCTCTGTGTCCTAGCATTGGGTTTGCTTCTTGGAGTGCTCTAACTCTTCTTAGGAGCCACTCCTTCTCTTTCACAGCTTCTTCAGGTGCACCTTTGGCCCTTAACTCGTATATTTCTTGCAGTATCTCGTCGGGCTTAGGCAAGAACTCGTGAAGCGGCGGATCTATTAGGCGTACTATGACGGGTTTGCCGTTCATTATCTTGAATATCTCTCTGAAGTCCTCCTTTATCATGTTGGCCAGCGGCTCCAGATGCTTAACTCTCTCGTCCTTTGTCTCGGAAAGTATGACTTTTCTCAGTAGTTCTAGACGCTCGGGCTTTCTAAACATTCTCTCTATTCTCAGCAGACCGATGCCCTCAGCGCCAAACTTCAAGGCTACTTCAGCGTCTTGAGGGACATCAGCATTGGCTCTAACGCCAAGCTTTCTCACCTCGTCAGCCCAGCTCAGTATTGTTGCCAGCTCCGGTATCAACCCGCCGGCTATCGTTGGAACGATGCCTATGTAGACGTTGCCTGTATTGCCATCGATAGTTACCCAGTCACCTTCTTTCACAATGGTGTCGCCTATCTTGAAGTATTTCTCATCCTCATGAACCTCTATAGCCTCTGCACCCACGACAGCAGGTTTACCTATAGCCCTAGCTACAACAGCAGCATGGCTAGTCATACCACCCCTGCTCGTGAGAATGCCTACAGATGCGTAGAATCCGTGAACGTCATCAGGCTTGGTCTCAGTTCTGACAAGAATCACCTTCTTTCCTTGCTTAGCCCATGCCACCGCCGTGTCGGGATCGAAAACAGCCTGCCCGCTGACCGCTCCAGGAGACGCTGGAAGACCTTTTGCTACTGGAGGTGCCTTGGCGCTGGGGTCTATTCTCGGATACAGAAGCTGTACAACATGTTCTGGCTTCACCTTGAGTATCGCTTCCTCCTTCGTTATAATACCCTCTTTGACCATGTCTACAGCTGTCCTAACCCTTGCTAGCGGGGTCATCTTGGCGTCTCGGTGCTGGAGGAAGTAGAGCTTGCCACGCTCTACCGTGAACTCTATATCTTGTACTTCCTTGAGTGCTTTTTCAAGAAGCTTGGAGTACTTGTACAGCTGTTCATATAGTTCAGGGTGGAGCTCCTTGAGCACCGAGATCGGGTATGGCGTTCTTATGCCTGCAACAACGTCTTCTCCTTGAGCATTTGGTAGATACTCTCCATACAGCTCGTTTTCGCCGGTCGCAACGTTCCTTGTAAAGACAACACCTGTACCACTATCCCAACCCATATTGCCAAATACCATAGTCACAACGTTGACGGCTGTACAGTGAGCAATTTCGGGTGTTATCTTGTTTACAATCCTATAGAATATCGCGCGTGGGTTCATCCAAGACCTGAAGACTGCTTTTATGGCAAGCTCTAGCTGCTTCCATGGATCTTGCGGGAATTCGCCCCACCGCTCTTTAACTACACGCTTATACGCCTCTACAAGCTCCTTCAAGTATTCGACAGACCTCCTCCATAAATTGGGTGCAAGCTCCCTGGGTGGCTGTGCATCGAGCCTAGGCTCATAGTTAGGTATCTTTGCCTTTATTTTGGCCATCTCGTCTCCAAACTTCTCCTTAGCCTCCTTCACGTACTTTTCGTTGAGCTCCTCAAATACTTTTGCAAAGAACTTTTCATCTATTCCTAACACAATCCTTCCGAACATGTTTATGAATCTCCTATATGCATCGTAAGCAAACCACTCATTATCTGTCAGCTTTGCCAGCCCAACAACTACCTGATCATTTAGACCAAGGTTTAGTACAGTATCCATCATACCTGGCATCGATACAGGAGCTCCACTCCTAACGGATACTAGCAACGGATTGTTCGGATCCCCAAACTTTTTACCTGTCTTCTTTTCAAGTATTTTCATGTTTTCTACTACTTGATCCCATAGCCCGCTTGGCAGTGTCAAGCTGTCAATTATTTCCCAAATATTCCTTATCAGCTCATCCCTAATCTCGGGGGGCGGGTTTTTAGATAGTTCGAACTCCAGTGCCTCTATCTCTGTTTTCCTTGGTGCATAGAAGTCAACACAGGTCTCAGTTGTTATTGTGAATCCCGGTGGAACCGGCAACCCAATCTTTGTCATCCTTATTAGGCTTGCGCCCTTGCCTCCAAAGAGTCTCTTGTTCTCAGGGTCGCCCTCTTCAAATTGGTATACATACTTCTTAACAATGCTCATGATATAGTACCTCGCAAAGGTTTTGTAACACGCCTAGGATTAATAAAGCTTAGCTATTTATAGCCTCGATAGAATACGCCAAAAGCTATATATAGCTATACACTAGTGTGTATAGAATTTTAAGTATAGTTATGCTGACACTAAATTAATCACCTTATATAAAGCCGCTCCTGGCATATCTAAGTTAAGGTATATGCGATGTACACAAAGTATGTGAGCAAAAGCTCTGTCATAGAAAACCCGGTCTTTTTGGGAAACAATACAAAGATATATGGACCTTCTAGGATAGGATCCCACACTTTCGTTGATAGTCATGTAGTGATAGGCTATCCAACGAGACAAAAGATTCTCGGCATTCGCGAACAGAGCCCTACAGACAATATAGACGGAATTCTGGATGCCCTCAGCGCTGGAGCTTCGATAGGACGCAAAGCTGTCATACGTAGTGGTACGGTCATTTACGAAACAGCTGAAATTGGTGACGATGTTGAACTAGGACACAATGTAGTGATAAGAGAAAGAACCTCCATCGGTTTTGGCTGTAAGATAGGTACGGCAACAGTAATCGATGGAAATGTTGTTGTTGGGGAGAACACCGTAATACAATCCTGCGTATACATCCCTCCTGGGGTCAGAATCGGAAGAAACGTATTCATAGCTCCTCGAGTCGTATTTACTAACGACAGGTATCCTCCAAGCAAAAGGCTCGTAGAGACTGTAATAGAAGATAACGTTGTTATAGGCGCCAATGCTGTTATTACCCCAGGTGTTGTTCTTGGCACAGGCTCTGTTATAGCCGCAGGTGCCGTGGTAACGAGGAGTATAGAGCCTTATACCGTTGTTGCAGGTGTTCCAGCAAGGAGAATAATGAAAAGAGAAGAATACGAAGAAAAGAAGAAAGCATATGAAGAAGCCCAGGAGTTTCCATATCGCTAGTAAAGCACAGTTTTTATAAACAACAACAGACATACATTTTCATAGTGGCCGGGGCTAACACTAGTTTTTAAGTAGCCAAACAGACATGTGAGAGGTTTGGGGTGCGTGGCTAAACAGCGATCGTTGTTAGAATTTGCGAAGAAGCCACAAAAGCATGGAGACGAAAACAACGTCAAAACAACCTTCTAAAGCTGGAACTGGTGTATCTACTCCTAGCCCCGCTACCACAAAACCAGAAGAAAAATCACGAGCCCCTGTCACATCATCGCCAAGTATGCACCAGCTCACCATGGAGCAAGAAAAAAGCTTGCAAAACACATCAGAATGTCCCTCATCAACTCAATACAAAAGATTTTATCATCCTGAAGCACGAGTCCTCATACCACGGGACCTTGATCTAAATAGAGAATTCGCCGTAAGATTCTTTCGAGACCCCCTATACGTGGACTCTGTAGAGTATGCATACCTAATCGATGTCAAATACAATGGCAACCTAGGAAAAGCTGTACTCGTACTGTATGATCCAGCTAAACACGAGCTTCTCTACTGGTACGATAGGACAGGTCATAGACCGTACTTTCTAACAGATCTTCCACCAGAAAAAGTCAGCAAAATCTCAGAAATAGTCAGGCACAGATCATTCGATTCCATTGAAACAGTAGAAAAAATCGATCTTATAAATAATGTCAAAAAACGTTTAACAAAAATCAATACTAAGGATCCCCTCGCAGTAAGACAACTTAGAAACAAGGTTCCAGTAGCCTGGGAAGCCAACATACGTTATCATGTTAACTACATCTACGATCTAGGATTGATACCTGGCATGCCGTATAGAATAGAAGGAAGTAAGATTGAGGAAATACTCGAGGTAGACCTCGAATCACTCAAGGAAAACATAAGAAAGCTAATCGCAATCTCCAAGTCCGAGAGCCTTGAAACGGCTACAAACCTCGCAAAGCTTTTCGAAACCAAGTGGGTCTCCCTCAAGCGTGTAGCAATAGATATCGAGGTTTTTACTCCATTCGAGGGAAGGGTACCCTCACCCGAGAACGCCATATTCCCTATCATGTCCATAGCCTTTGTGTCCAATGATGGTATGAAAAAAGTCCTAGTTCTACATAGAGAAAGTATTAGGGCTTTGCACCCCCCGCCAGACGACGTAGAGATTGAGGTGTTTGACAGCGAGCTACCTATGATCCTAGAGGCCCTGTCCATAATCGCCAGGTACCCGGTGGTCCTCACATTCAACGGTGATAACTTTGATCTTAGGTATCTGTATGTCAGAGCTCTGAAGCTTGGAGTTCCCAGCGAACTAATAGGTATTAAAGTCAAGAGAGTGGTTAAAGGAGGTAAAAGAATTGAATACGTGGCCGAGCTAAACAGCGGAATACACATAGATCTTTACAAGTTCTTCAGCAACAAGGCTATCCAAACATATGCATTCGAAGGCAAGTACAAGGAGGTCAACCTCGATAGCATTGCCCAAGCTCTGCTGGGAGTAGGAAAAGTTCAGCTAGACGAGGAGTTGAGTAAACTAGATTTGTCAACCCTAGCTAGGTACAATGTAAGAGATTCACAACTAACACTCGAGCTGACGACGTTTGCCAACGAGTTGGTATGGAAGCTGATCCTGCTGATCATGAGGATAAGCAAGCTAGGTATTGAAGATGTTTGTAGAACCACGGTTTCTGTATGGATTAAGAATCTGTTCTATTGGGAACATAGAAGACGAAACACCTTGATACCAAGACCCGAGGATATCCAAGCGCTTAAGGGTAAAAAGGTTACGGAGGCCTTGATAAAAGGCAAGAAGTACGCAGGAGCCATAGTCATCGACCCGCCGCAAGGGCTATTCTTTAATGTTACAGTTCTAGACTTTGCCTCTCTATACCCATCAATTATAAAGAGGTGGAACATAAGCTACGAGACTATAGATCCCGAACCAGGAACTTGTAACAATATCGATGAAATAGTCGATGAAAAAGGTAAGACCATACACACTGTATGTTTAGATCGTGTGGGCATAACCTCAGAGATCGTCGGCTTTCTAAGGGACTTCACGAGTCAAGATATATAAGAAAAAGGCAAAGGATAAAAGCATTGACGAGACGTACCGAAGCTGGTACGACGTTGTTCAGAGAGCTATGAAAGTATACATTAACGCAGCCTACGGTGTCTTTGGAGCCGAGACTTTCCCACTCTATGCCCCATCAGTTGCAGAGAGCGTCACAGCTTTGGGAAGACGTGTAATAACAACAACTATTGCAAAAGCAAAGGAGCTAGGGTTAAGAGTTCTATACGGTGATACAGATTCTCTGTTCATATGGAATCCAGATCCTGCTAAGCTGGAAGAACTGAGGAAATGGGTAGAAGAATCCTATGGTCTAGAGCTTGAGATGGACAAGGTCTATAGGTTTGTAGCATTTGCCCTAAAGAAAAACTATGTAGGAGTACTATCCACAGGCGAGATAGATATCAAGGGAATGGTTGGTAAGAAGAGAAACACCCCCGATTTCATAAAGAATCTCTTTAATGATATAATAAAGCTTATGGCCACAATAAACGAGCCCGAAGATGCTGTAAAGGTTATAGAGAGCGTTAGAAACATCCTTGGAAAGTACTACCTACTTTTAAAGTATAGACTGCTGACACTAGACGAGGTAGCGTTCCACGTAGGATTGACGAAGAATATATCAGAATATAGGAAGACTACACCGCAACATGTTAAGGCTGCTCTCATGCTACAAAGATACGGCGTTGATATATCCCAAGGAGACATAATCACGTATATCAAGGTCAGATCTAGGGAAGGTGTCAAACCCATTCAGCTTGCTAGGATAGGAGAAATAGATGTTCAGAAATACTTAGAGGCTATGAAGACAACTTTGGAGCAATTGTTTACAGCACTAAACATTAGTTGGGAAGATATAGCCGGAAGCACAAAGCTAATGTAGTCCATGTTTTTGCGGGATAATTCTGGAGATAAAGCTTATGAAGTGTTCAGCTTATAGTATGCAGACATCGTAGCCCTGCCACCAGCTAACCACAACAACGGCTCGCTAAGGAACTGAAAATGCGCTTACCAGTAGATGTGCCCTATGTATCAAAGATATTTGATCATGAAGTGCTTCAAGCCCTTAAGATAGCTATTCCTCTAGTAGTAGCCGAGCTTGTATCGAGTCTTTACGCATTAGCTGATACCTACTTTGTTAAAGGGCTAGGCGAGAGTGCTATATCAGCTCTAGGCATAGCAAGCTACATATTCTGGTTCGCTATGGCTATTCTAGCGCTCTTTAACGTTCCGCTTTCAATTGCAGTAGCCCAATACATAGGGGCTAAAGATTTTCGTGGTGCAAGGACCTCCCTCGGGTTGATCCTTGCCCTAGGCACTATAATCGTTTTACCAATATCTTTGATCCTTTCGTATCTAACACCGTGGATAGTTCTTGTGCAGTCGGGGTCGAGTGGTTCAACCCTTAAATACGCCACTGAGTATCTATACATAAGGTTCTATGGGTTTCTCATACCATTTACTGCACTATGTCTTGACACCGCCATTATCTCCTCTGGAAGAACTCTATACTCGATGATATCTAACAGTATAGGCTTGATTCTGAACATCGTTCTGGATCCCGTACTCATATATGGTTTGCACGGGTTTCCGCGTCTAGAAGTAGCAGGAGCAGCCTACGCGACCTTGATATCATGGCTAGTAACGCTTGTAATTAATCTAATGTTTATAGTTAGGATGCGGCTCACACCAATCTTTAAGATAGAGTATCAAAAGGCGCTGGTTCTGCTAAGACTAGGTCTATTTGCATTCCTTGAAAGACTGCTATTCTCTTTGGGTAACAACATCTATGCCGGTATTATAGCAAGATTAGGAGACATCGCCATGGCGGCCCACAACATCGGACTTAGAATAGAGAGCTTGATCTATATGCCGGGCCATGCCTTTACCATGGCAGCATCAGTCCTTGTGGGTCAGAAAGTAGGAGCTGGCGATATTGAGGGGGCCAAAAGAGTTGGCTCTAAGGTAATCATGCTTGGGACTTTGGGTATGGGTTTCATCGGAATCGTTATAGCGTTCCTGGCCCCCCTAGTAGCTACCCCTTTTGCACCTAGCGAAGATGTGCGGAAGCTAGCCTCGATATATCTACTCATTGCAGGTCTTAACGAGTTCGGTCTAGGGCTAACCATGATTACTGGCGGTGCAATTCGTGGTGCAGGCAATGTAATTGTTCCATTCATCACAAACCTGACATGCTTATTTGCAGTAAGAGTGGCGCTCGCAGTATATCTAGCACCATTAATTAACGTTATAGGTCCCTGGATTGCTATGTTCATAGATATTTATCTTAGAGGCTTTGTATTGTATTATGTTTATTCCACTAGATTTCATAGACTAGTCAAGAGAGTTGCCGAGCGCGTCGAGCTAGAAAACAAGAGCTCTTAGCTTTTGTTCATCGAGCTATTTTAGCTTGCCAAAGACTGATATTGAATAACAGGATAACAATTAGGTACCAGAGCCATGACCAGGCTTATCACCATCAATATAAAAGTTCCCCAAAACATCTATGAGGAGCTTGAAAGAAGAGCTAGGATTGTCGGAACGAATGTAGAGGTATACGTGAGAACCCTTATTGAGAAAAATATTAGCAGGTCTAAGAGGGGGGTAGGGGGACTTAATGTAAGAGAGGTAGACCTGGTGCTCAAATTCAGGCATATGATCAAGAGAGCTTGTGAAATGACCGAGCGGGGGCCATCCAATGTCAAAATGTCAAGTGTATGCTTAGCGGATATAGCGCATATCATCAAGAACTCTATGGATAGAATAGAGAGCGAAATCGTTAACTTGTGCAGAGACGTATCCTTAAAGAGCTGCCCCGAGTATCAGAGTTTCTTACAGTTAAGCGAAAAAATCCGGAAAACATTCGATCCGCTGGAAAAGGTAAGGCTTTTGATAAGATATCGCGAAGACGTGGTTATAGGGTTTCTAAAAGAGTTATTCTTTATGGAGAGATGCAGCCTGTACGAGCTTGCAACGATATTGCACGGCACTACGGGCAACGCTATGGCAAAGCTCATTATGGCTCTTTTAGATATAGATCGTTGGAATCCAACGTGACTTTATTAGGCTAGAGCTGCGATAGAGCTATACAGCGTTAAAGCTGATAATCTTTATATAGAGCTCTAGATATGAGGCATAATGATGACATATTGCTACCATTACTCGGATGTTGAGGGAAACCTGAAGTGAAAACCTTTGGCAGGCGTGCACGATTCTGGGTTAAAGAGATTGGCAACGTAAAATGTCTTGTATGCGAAAGAAAATGTACAATAGCACCAGGCAGGTTGGGTATATGCAGAAACTATAGAAATATCGATGGTGTACTTTACAATATAGGGTATGGAAAGGTTAGCGCTATAGAGAGTAGACCTATAGAAATTAAACCCCTATTTCATTACTGGCCCAACAGCACATCTACAACCTTTTCGTTTTGGGGTTGCAACTTTTATTGTCCATGGTGCCAAAACTTTCATATAAGCTTCGAACACCCTGAAAACCATAACAGGGTTACTCCTCCAGAGCATCTTCTACATGCTGCCTTAAAACTGGAAGATGATGGTTTTAGCGCCAGCTTTAATGAGCCCTCGGTGAGTGTCGAATATATCCTAGACTTAGCGAAATTGGCATCCGAGAAAGGGCTGTACTTCACAGTGGTAACTAACGGGTATCAAACCATAAACGTTATAGAAGAACTTCTCAGGCACGGTGTCGATGGGTGGAGCATAGATATTAAGGGATGCCCTAGAATTAAAAGGGTCTTGCCCAACATAGACCACAGTATTGTGTATAGGAACGCTAAATACATTCTCAGCCGAGGAGGCCATGTGGAGATGGTATACCTTGTAGTTACCAATACCAACGATTTTGATGAGTGCGTAGATTGGATATTAGATAGCCATTTAAGTGCTCTGGGTCCTGAGACCCCCCTGCACATCAACAGGTACTACCCATCTCATAGATGGAGTGAACCGGCCACACCAATAGAAAAGCTCTTGGATATAGCATCAAAAGCTAAGAAAGCCGGTATTGAATATGTATATGTTGGAAACATTGGAAATCCTGAACTAGAATCAACTAGATGTCCTAGATGTAACAAGATGCTGATCTATAGGTATAGTTATAGGGTGGTGGAATTCAATGTTGTTAAAGAAGGCGGTGCTTACAGGTGTCCTAGGTGTTCGCATATTATACCTATTCGTGGAGAATATGTTCCTCGTAAAAACACCATATTGTTTTAATACACCGTTCGAGTTGAAAATAAACAATACAAAAAGTCCTTCACTGTCTCTTTGGGGGCCATGCCCTGTCGAAGTATATGTTCTTAGCGGTTGCTGAGAGCGGTATACCTATGGCAAAATCAGCGTCAACAAGCTTTAGCTCTTGTACTGCTACACCAACGGTAAACATAATCCTGTTGTCGACGTTAAGTAGAGAAGCTATCTTTGCTGCCGATCCTAGGGCTATGCCGAGGTTCACAATGCTCAAGACCTTGCTCGCGTCTAAGCTCCAAAAACTTGGCGTTTCTACGCCCATATCGACGAGCTTGCAGCCAATAATAACGACGGCTATGCTTCTCCTAACATTGTCTGCGTCTCGTCTCCACCTGTCCTCGTTGTAAACCTGGGCGAGCTCCTCCATCTTTTTAGCTAAGGCTTCAAGCTCTTCCCTAGAGCTTAGGATTCTGGTGACGATGTTGTCCACACCTTTTGCTTTAGGTGCCGTTTTAGCTGCTAAAACCATGAGCTTTGCTACGTGAATCACCGCTTCCTTGATTGTTTCCTCTTCAAGCACCATCAGGCTTGCACCTTATGATATCGTACCAGCCGAAAATTTAAGCGTCTTGACTAATCGATATTAATGTAGAGATGCTCTCCTTCTAGAGCATAGACCACAGCATCGCATAATACGGTGTTTAGAACAGATTTCTCGACGGCAAACCTATATCCTCACTTGATGGAATCCTTTTGTTGCAGCAAACCCTCGCCCCATAATCTCCAGGCTCTTGAAATCTCGTCTTCGACGTATACGCTGTCTATTTTCTCTATTCTTCCGTTGCTTCTGTGGACAATTACAAGGCTCTCTTGGCGTTTCTCTACTCTGCCTATAGTGTAGGCGTTTACCCCAATGCTGTTCAGCAGCTTAATCGCTTCGTCAACTTTATTTGGCGGAACCGTGGCTACGAGAGTACCGGAGCTAATGAGCTTTAGAGGATCTAAGCCTAGTGCGCGTGTGATGATCTCTGTCTCCTTGGCTATGCCGATCATATTTTCCCAGACCCGTATTGTCTTACCCGAGGCATAGGCGATCTCGGCTAACCCACCTAGTAGTCCGCCCTCTGTAGGGTCATGCATAGATGTTGCAAGTCCTCTGCCGGCTAAGGCCAGTGCCTCTTTCACCACACTAATTTTTTTAATGTAATTCCTGCCCTGCTTGATCACTTCATGGTCTACGCCTTTACTAGCCAGAATATCTGCAAAATCTGTTGATAGTANCGCTGTGCCCTCGATACCAACGCTTTTTGTCATTAAGACGATATCCCCAACTTTGGCGCCTCCCGTAGTTACACAATAGCGCTTCTCCGCTATCCCCATGGCTGTCATTGCTATCAAGGGTCTGTTAATACCTGAGGTAAACTCAGAATGCCCTCCGACAACCATAGCGCCTACCTCTTTTGCTGCTTCATCAATCTGCCTTGTTATGCTATCTATTAGCTCCTCGCTCGCGCCCTCGGGAAGATATAATACTGAGACCAGCCACCTCGGCCTAACTCCCCGAACCGCAATATCATTTGAGGCGACGTGGACCGCGAGCCATCCTATGTATTCAACTGCGCCGCTTATAGGATCTGCATGAACAGCGATAACCCTTCCATCGCCTAGGTCTATGATTGCTGCGTCTTCTCCTATCGATGGGCCCACTATTACCGATGGATCTCTAGACCCAATTCTGTTGAAGACATATTTGGCTAAAAGATTTGGTGTTAGCTTTCCTATCATATATTGCGTCCCCTGCAACCTAAGTCTCATTATCGATTTATTAGCTAAATTAAAATCAAAACTACCATATGCGCAACGACACGATGAGTGGAGTTAAAATCTAGACGTTTTGCCACCTTGATACAGCATCGCCTAACGCCCGCTCATAGCGGCAATGCCTAAATGTTCTAGCCAAGTACAAGCTTATTCTTCCGAGCTAGCCTTGCACTATACAACAAAATAGAATAGGCAGCATTATTCAAACTCGCTCCAGCTATATCCGCAGGAACTACACTTATAGACTTTCTCTATTACGTCCGAACTTTCTGCGGACGATCGATGTCTTCTCCAATAGTATACCCCTTTATGGCCGCACTTAGGGCATAGGATGCCATTATCTAGGATTGCGGACTGGGGTACTCCCAGCCCTTCTACATCAACTTTTTTCTCATGGATTTTAGCAAACTGAACAGACTTCTTGTAATATTGCGCTATGGACGGATTGGAACTAATTACTGTGCCACAGCGGGGACACACTATAGTACCACCTTTTACAACTACAACTGACCCACACCTAGGGCAGAAGAACATCGCCATCATCTCCACAGGTTTCTACACTATTCTGTGATTCTCAGAAACTAATTAATTTTTCGTATAGATAGACCTAGTTTAGCTGTTTGCGCTGAACCGCTGACAAGATGTACTCCTTAATCCATCTTATCTTCTTTATGATCAGAACCGTCATTATTACCTGGGTCGTCAGTATTGCGCCAACCATGGCGACTGACCTAGCGCTGTATAGCATCTTGAATATAGTTATGTCTGATACAAAATCTGTTGGCGAGTAGAGCGGTTCCATTATATAGGTAAACGGTCTATAGACGAGAGAGGATATTGCAAATACATAGTAGTTTAGTGACTGTGCTATAAGTGCTCTAGCGTTCCATTGAACGAGGTCTTCCACTACTAGTATGGGTTGATTTACTGCAGCTGGCGGCACGTATAGCATGAACGCATAGAATAGTGCTCCGGTGAGCCCCAGAGCTGCCGTCATCTTGTATATCTTGGCAATGTGCTTCTCCTCGAAAGCCATGAAAGCCGCGGGTACAAACCATACTACGTAGTTTAGGTTTCCTACCTTGTTTAGTGCTATGAAGAGTAAAAGTACTACAGAAGTATATGCCGCTAAGAGTTTTTCTCTAGGACAAGAACTACAGCACAACACTTGGTGATAGAACATGAAAAGAATTAGAGCATAGCCTACCAAGAAGAATGCTGCCCAAAGACCCCCTAATACCGAGACAACCTCAACGACCTCTTCTCCGAGTAGGTGTGTGGGTAAGGCCCATAGAGACAAATCCTGGGGGGCCCTTGAAGAGTGGAAGAAGACAACATGTTGTAGAAAGTCTATAGGCGACACAACAAAGAAAGGCAGTGCTATACAGCCTACGGCTGCTACGAGTATTGCTATGTACCTATACAACATCTTCGTATTTCTTGATAGCCACAGATACAACACATGAAGAGGTAGTAGGATTAACGCTACATGCTTTATCATCGAGGCTAGTCCTAAAAACAAGGCTGCTTTGTCAACTTTTTTCTCTGCCAACATTACCGTGGACATAAGTACGAAAAACGCGAGCAGCACATCGTATTGAAGTGCAAATAGTATTTGTATAAACGGTATACTTGCAAGCCATAGTAGTGCTATCCTAGAACCTCTATACTTTTTAAGCACTCTGTATATGGCTAAACCTGGTCCCATTACTAAAACCAGCTTGAGCAATATAACCCTCCATTGCACTGGCACTAGATTTGCCAATGCGTAAACAGGGAGAAATATCAGTATGGCCAGCGGCGGGTATGGTGCTTTACATTCGGGATACGAGCATAGACTATATATGTTGATGAGCCCGCCAATACCGTGGGTTTCCACTATATTATACCACTGGAGTCCACCACAACAAGTCATAGTAATTCCATCCTAGAACTAGTGCACCTATAACTACTGCTGCTATGGCTATTTTGTGCTTAATTCTAAATGGCATGGTGCTGATGCTCCCTTCCGCAACACCGCGGGATTTCATGGAAACACCTAAGCTATTAACAATGACTGTGCTCTAGTATATTGATTACAAATACAAATATAATATATAAAAAGCTATAAAAAGCTTAGCAATATTGAGCCCCTGTCAATGCTGGTGAAGATCACATGAACAGCCCGTGGCTGGTAATCGTACGCTACGGAGAGGTCTCTATCAAGGGTAAGGTTGGAAGGGCTAGAATGGAACGACAGCTTGTGAGGAATATAGTAGATGCACTAGAAGAACACAACATATCCGCCAAACCTCGTTTATCTGAAGGAAGGATGTGGATATGCTGTTTTAAGTCAGAGGAAGAGGCTTTAAATGCGGCAAACGTGCTATCACATGTAATGGGTATTGTAAGCCTGTCTCCAGCCGTTGAGCTTTCTTTTGGATCTCTGGACGATCTTAAGGATGAGGCAGTCAAGTTCTTTGGGGATAAGCTTAGGGGTAAAACGTTTGCTGTTAGAGCTAGAAGAGTTGGAACCCATAGTTTTACTAGTAAAGATGTTGAGAAAATAGTGGGTGCGGCGCTTTTACCGTACGGCAGCAAGGTTGATCTATCAAATCCGGAGTATATAGCTTACATAGAGCTAAGGAAAGACAAGGCTTATTTCTACGACAAAATAGTTAAAGGACCTGGAGGGCTACCTCTAGGTTCCGAGGGGAAGGTGCTGAGCCTTTTCTCGGGCGGGATTGACTCTCCTGTAGCTACATGGTATGCACTTAAACGTGGCTGTGCTGCTGATCTCTTATTGTTTAATATTGGCGGTGAGTAAACAGGTCTGGAGTGTTGCTATGGTTGCAAAGGTTTTAGCTGACAGGTGGTTCTATGGCTATAAACCGAAGATGTATGTTGTTGATGTGAGGCCTCTTATAGCTAGGATTGCCGTTAGCACGCCCGAAAACTATGTCGTCATCATTCTTAGACGATATATGAATAGAATAGCCGAGAGGCTGGCCCAGCGAATAGGAGCCTTAGCGTTGGTTACAGGCGAAAGCCTAGGTCAAGTAGCATCGCAAACGCTTAACAATATATATGTTATAGAAGAAGCTGTGAAGATACCCATACTGAGACCCCTGATAGGACTAGATAAAGAGGAGATAACGACGCTGGCGAGAAAGATTGGCACCTATGACTACTCCATAAGGGTTGAGGAGTACTGTTCGCTGGGAACTAGGGTAACCACGCCTGCTGCTAGGCTAGACAAAGTAAGGGAGTACGAGAGCAAGGCCTCGGTTTCAGACGGCGAGATCGATAAGATGCTAGACGAAGCCGTGGTCGTGGATCTTAAATCTATAAGTATAGACCATATAAAGTCGAAGCTCGGGTCGCTGGGTCTTGGAAACAGGTATGGGTGTAAGGCTTAAGAACGTCAACATCTTAAGAGTTCTTCAGCGACCTGTGTAAATGTCTTACCCTCTTTAGTAGCTTTGCTCTTGACCTCTTTGTAGAGCTCTGCATGTGCCTTGTCTCCTTGTCTAAGGAAGAACAGTATGTGATTTACAAGATGCTTAATGTCGTCAAAACTCTTACCGCATGCGCTACACCTCCAGCAGGTCTCCCCCGTTGTAGTAGGCTTTTTCTCGCTAGCAACTCTTTGCCCCGCCGCAGAGACCTCTATAGGCATAGGCCTTTGTTTATAGCTTGTAGCTAAGCTATACCAAAGCCTGTACGGATCTTCATTACACAGCCTAGCTATGGATCTAACAACCTCTAGGGTAAAGGGTGCCTTAACATCCTGCACTATTCTGATAAGTTTTGCTGTACATTCGCTCACACCTATACACCAAGCTAGAATAGCGCAACCCAAGACATAAAAACTGATCAGCGCATACCCATCCTACAGCCCATCGCCCATTATGTAAGCATATAAGATTCTAAGCACCTTGTATAAACACGTGATGAAGGCGGCCTGACTGATATACAGAATTTGTGATGAAGCTTAGAAGGTCTGAAGGAACACAATGGCCTAGATGGTCGAAGGGTCGTCGAGACGTTACTAACAAAGTTGTTGAAACTTTTAAAGCCCATTCAAGATTCAGTATAAGCTTGAAGCCGCCGTAGCTCAGCCCGGTTAGAGCGCCGGACTCATAAGCCTACAACACTGGGAGATCCGGTGGTCGCGGGTTCAAGTCCCGCCGGCGGCACTATAGCACTAAACATATCGATGTCTTAATTCAATAACTTCTTTAGGTGTCTAACTCATATACTAACCCACTACAAGTCTTCTAAAACGGTGTAAGCTTACATGGCCTTGATCCTAGAGGACCTAGCCCTCTGCGCCTATGCGCTCTGCGAAGATGATTTTTCTGAAGCTAGTGAATTCCTAGACTGCGTACCCGAAGCACTATATACGTTACATAGCATCGCCTCTAAGCTTAATACCAAGATAAGATTCTCCACGGTAGTAGCACTCATAGACCATGTGGTAGAGTTCAACAAATTAAAAGAATGGGAAGTCGCAAAAATAATAGACACGCTAAGCGGCATGATCAACAGCAAAAATACACAGACATATGCAAAACAATTGCTAAGAATGCTCCTTAGAAACAACGCAAACATAGACTTAAAAGAACAAGATCTAATTGAAATAGCAATAGCAACACTATACGCATCACTAACAAAAACAGTACACAAAGCAAACGAATCACCACCGCTAATCGAAATTCCATCACTACAAACTGAAGCAACAACTACAATAATTTAAAAAGGTACCACGTAACTACATAAACAGGCATTAGGAGCCTATGAACCTATCGATGGGGCCGTAGTTTAGCTTGGGAGAATGCGGGGCTTGGGCCCCCGTGGTCCGGGGTTCAAATCCCCGCGGCCCCACTAAATAAACTAAACTCAAGAACTTGGCATTCAAGCCTTCTAATTGATTCCAACCGATTTGGTATATCACTAAGACCTTACAAGTCCTTTTCAGCTAAAGAAGTATTGGTTTAACTTTGCTTTGTACAGTGTCTTAATGGCTATAACGAATATTATTTTTAAGGTAGCTTACCAATATTAGTTGTAGTAGTGTATATCGAGAAAGAAGTATGGGTAGAATTGTTCGTGCCCGATACGAGAATGGAGTTCTGAAGCCTTTGGAGAAGCTAGATCTTATGGATGGTGGGGAGGTTAGGGTAGTGTGCTTTTAAAGGATGTATCTGGAAACTTCTTCAGCATCTCATTGCCTCCAACCTTGATCTCTGCAGCTTCAAGATAGGTTTCCAAGTCTAGTTCAACTACGAAGCAAGTTATTAGGTAAGTTCTATTATACTCTTCAGAGCTGGTATCCTACCCCTATACCAGTGGGTAGCGTACTCCATAGCCACGGTGCTGGCATCAAACTTCTAATACGCTTCTTCCTCACATCACCTAGTACCTTGCGAGCTATTTCGCCAACCTCGTCGTAAGCTACGGCGAGGAGGATATAGGAGTCAACAACTACCTCTCGCTTGGGAGCTATAGCTGTAGTGCTACAGGAGATTACAGAGCTTCGTAGAGTATAAGGCGTTGATAGAGGGAATTAGAGTAGTATAAGTAGACCCTAGAGACATATCTAGAACCTCTTCAAACGAAAAGCCATTAAAGTTCATTAACTGCAGGTTCGCCCAGCTCGGAGATGCCGTCACAAGTAGAGACGTTGTAGCATCCTGAAACCTCGCTTTGAGGCTTAACGCAGATGAGTGACTCACGGGTTAAGCGGAGTCCCAATAGCTCCATGAATGCGGGGATGAGATCCCAACACAACACGGAGAACCCCGGGGCAAGAAACACATATTCATAAGCATTCACAAGTAACTACAAGTAATCGTCCTGGGGAAACCCCTAAAGCACGACACGATTCGTGAATCATGATAAGTTCAATGTGTTGTTATCCAGGTATCAATGGAAATGATACTTAGTTCATACGTTACTGGACAACATATTGATGGTAGTTTATAATAGTGAAATCTTAAGTGGGTTTAAGGGATTACTTTGAGCCATGGGACTCTCTTAAAGTCTTCGTCGAATGTAAGTATGGTGTCTATGTCGTAGTGTTTAGCCGTTATTGCAATCAGAGCATCTCCTGGTAGGAGGCCATACTTTCTCACGGTCTCTGTAAGCTCTTTGATACTACCCTTATCTTCTAGAACCAGGATCCCAAGCTTGTCTATAAACTCTTCAACATCGTTTATAGCATCACTAAACGCCTCTAGACCATACCTCCTTATGTAGTCCCGTAGCTTGTCTAGTTTCCTCAGTTCAACTCTTCTCCAAGCCTCGAGCCTTATTAGGGTAAAGATTATNTCNTCGACAATTCTAAGAGTTACTGCAAGATCTTTACTTTCTATCAGTATCTGTTTTACTTTAGAAGCATAAGGTTCAACGCGATGAAGATAGTATACAACGGCATTGCTATCTAGGAGAATCACTGCGCCTCGGCCTCTAACATGAATTCATCAAGTAACTCTTTGGGGGCAAAACCTCGTTTTCCATAGAACTCATCAACTATCTTCCTCCTATCCTCAAGCTTCTCAATTTTGATTAGAACCTCCTCACCTTC
>Ga0065719_100001_pt1 | contig 175425 bp, 156 predicted proteins | sample GBSCel85sediment_FD_59106 | JGI IMG/M metagenome (GOLD analysis project Ga0065719, IMG submission 59106) | Hot spring sediment microbial communities from Great Boiling Spring, Nevada - Cellulolytic enrichment CS 85C v3 (version 3) | ecosystem: Environmental > Aquatic > Thermal springs > Hot... | reverse complement strand
GAAGACAAATTTGGAGTGACTGCCGCTGCTCCTGTGGCCGTTGCTGCTGCCCCAGTTGCTGGAGCTGCTGCCGCTGCTACCCAGGAAGAAAAAACAGAGTTTGACGTTGTTTTGAAGAGCTTTGGTCAGAACAAGGTTCAGGTCATCAAGGTTGTCAGGGAAATCACCGGACTTGGTCTCAAGGAAGCCAAGGACCTCGTTGAAAAAGCAGGTTCACCCGATGCAATCATTAAGAGTGGTGTTCCCAAACAGGAAGCAGAAGACATCAAGAAAAAGCTCGAGGAAGCCGGTGCTGAGGTAGAACTGAAGTAAATTTTCGTTTGTGAAAAAAGAATGTTTCAACCCTGTACCGCCTCTTGCCGGTACGGGGTTTTTGTGTTTTAATAAATAGAGTGTGGTGCAAACATTCTTCCTCACCCTGTTGTTTCCTCTCCGTTTAATCTAAGCAAAACCCGGGAGAGAAATCCTGGGAGTTTCTTATTCCACATTGAGAGGTGAGAAAATGAAAGAGATCTCTTGCGGTAGGAGGACAAGGGTTTCTTTCGGTAAGACTCAGGAACCCCTACCAATCCCAGACCTTGTGGAGATCCAGAAAAGTTCCTACCGAAGATTCCTCGAAGAAGGTTTGCTCGAAGTCCTCAAGAAATTTTCCCCCATTTATTCGCAGGCGACCCGCTCGGATTTGAAAAAAACGGACAGAGGATTTGCCCTTGAATTTGTTTCGACCAGGATTGGAGAACCCGTTGTTGATCCCCTTGAGTGTAAAGCAAAGGGTTTAACCTACAGTGTTCCAATATATGCAACGGCTCGTCTCACCGACATGAAAAGTGGTGAGATGAAGGAAGAAGAAGTGTTCCTTGGCTACATTCCTTACATGACAGATCGTGGAACGTTCATAATAAACGGAGCCGAAAGAGTTGTGGTCAATCAGATTGTGGTTTCTCCTGGGCTTTATTTCTCTTCTGAGTACATAGACAGGGAAGAGTACGGCGGATACTTCCTTCCTTCTCGAGGTGCATGGCTCGAAGTCATCCTCGATCCTTACGATGGGGTCCTTTACGCGGGTCTTGACGGAAAGAAGGTCAATCTTTTCCTATTTCTGAAAACTATCGGTTACGAAAAAGATGAGGATATTCTCTCACTTTATCCTGCTTATCTGGATGCAGATGATGAAGATAGTCTACTGCTCCACGTGGGTTCTATTCTGCTCGAAGACATCTACGATGGTGACAGAAAGATCGCTGAAAAATGGGATATCCTGACCAAGGATCTCGCGGAAAGGATTCTGATGATAGATGACATAAATCAGATAAAGATCGTTCATCCAATAGCTCAAAATACGTTTGAAAAGATGCTGGAAGTGGTGTCTTCCTCGAGTGAGGAGGAAGAGGAAGAAGAGGAAAAGACAAAGATTTACGGTTTAAACGAAGTCACCGTTGTGGACGCTTATCTGGAGATCTTTAGGAGATTGCGACCCGAAGAACTTCCGAGAATAAACGCAGCAAAGAGGTATCTGCACGACCTCTTCTTCAATCCAGAAAGGTACGATCTTTCCGAGGTAGGAAGATACAAAGTCAACGAAAGGCTCAGAAACGCTTACATCAGATATCTAATAGAAGTTGAGGGAGAAGATCCAGAAGAGGCGAAGAAGAAGGTTTACAACGAAACTTCTCTCGTTCTGAAACCACTCGATATAGTCCTCGCTTCCAGAATTCTCTTCGACTATTTTGAGAGAAGATACATCAACGATTTCGAAATAGATTCCTACGAGTTGAGAAATTTGATCAGAATCTTCAAGGAAGAATATTTGGAAAAGAGAAAAACAGCTTCTTACGACCTCAGAAAGCTTGTATCGGTGTTTCGGAGGAACTATGGAGTAACATCCGATCTCAGTGTCCTTGCTGCTATCAGGTACATCTCCAACATAAACAAGGAGCTTCCTTCGATACCTTTCGATACAAAAGACCATCTCGGGAACAAGCGCGTTAGAACGGTGGGAGAACTCGTCCAGAGAGAGTTCGAGAGGTTGTTCGCAAGGGCACAGAAGGCCATTCAGGAAAGACTCACACTCATAAACTCTCTGAGCAAGGTTTCCATTCAGAGTCTTATAAACATAAAATCTATCATATCAACGGTCAACCAGTTTTTCGCGATGAACCAGCTTTCTCAGTTCATGGATCAGGTGAACCCTCTGTCGGAACTCACTCACAAAAGAAGGGTTTCCGCTGTTGGACCTGGTGGGTTGAGAAGAGAATCCAAAGTCTTCGAAGCAAGAAACGTGCACTACTCACAGTACGGAAGGCTGTGTCCCATTGAGACACCTGAAGGTGCGAACATAGGATTCATAACATCGCTGGCTATATACACCAAAATTGATGAATACGGATTTCTCATGACTCCTTACAGAAAGGTAGTCAATGGAAAAGTGACGGATGAAGTAGTCTACTTGAGGGCCAACGAAGAAGAAGATTTCAAAATTGTACCTGCCACCACACCCGTGGATGAAGAGGGCAACATAATACCAGAGAGAGTAGTGGCTCGAGTGGGTGAGGATATCAGGCTTGTTCCCAGAGAAGAAGTAGATTTCATGGATGTATCAACAAAACAGCCCTTCAGTGTCTCGGCTTCACTCATTCCATTCCTCGAACACGACGATGCCAGCCGAGCCCTTATGGGTTCGAACATGCAGAGGCAGGCCGTCCCGCTTCTGAAAGCGGAAGCACCCTTTGTTGGAACTGGAATGGAATGGGAAGCAGCGAAAAATTCTGGTTATGTCACTCTCGCAGAACACGATGGAATAGTGAAAGAGGTTGACGCCGCCAGAATCGTTGTTCACAGAACAGACGAGAATGGAAATCTCATGTACGATGATAAGGGCAATCCAGTGGTTGATGAATACAGACTTCTAAAATTTGTGAGATCCAACCAGGATACGATGATAAATCAAAAACCCATTGTCAACGAAGGCGATTTTGTGAAGAAGGGTGATCCCATAGCCGACGGTCCGGCAACCGACATGGGAGAACTGGCACTCGGAAGGAACATCCTCGTCGCCTTCATGCCATGGGAAGGTTACAACTACGAGGACGCTATTCTCGTGAGTCAGGAGCTTCTTGAAGAAGACGTTTTCNCGTCGATCCACATAGAAGTTTATGAAACTCAAGCAAGAGAAACGAGGCTCGGTCCTGAAGAGATCNCCGCTGATATACCGAACGTGAGCAAAGAACTCCTGAAAAATCTCGACGAGAACGGAATCATCAGAGTTGGAGCGTACGTTGTGAGTGACTATGGAGTGGGTTCTCAGGCAATACTGGTTGGAAAGGTGACACCGAAAGGTGAAGGAGACACAACACCAGAAGAGAAGATCATCAGATCTGTTTTTGGTGAACGTGGAAGAGACGTGAAGGATACATCTCTCAGGCTGCCTCACGGGGTTGAGGGAAGAGTTATAAGGGTCGATGTTTACGATCAAAACGATATAGCAGAACTGGGAGCGGGAGTTTTGAAACTCGTCAGGGTGTACGTCGCCTCAAGAAAGACGCTCGACATCGGAGACAAGCTCGCGGGACGCCACGGAAACAAAGGTGTTGTCTCAAACATACTTCCAAAAGAAGACATGCCGTTCCTACCCGATGGAACACCGGTTCAGATGGTACTGAACCCGCTGGGAATACCCTCACGTATGAACGTCGGTCAGATTCTGGAAACGCACCTTGGATGGCTCGCCAAACTAACTGGAAAATGGTTTGCAACACCTGTTTTCGAAGGGGCGAAAGAAGACGAAATTCTCAGACCGCTCTACGAAGAAAGGAAGAAGAGGGGTCTTCACCTTGGAGACGACGAAAACAACCCGAATGGAAAAGTGGTTCTCAGAGACGGAAGAACGGGAGAACCCTTCGACAATCCTGTGGTGGTCGGTTACATGTACATGCTGAAGCTCGTTCATATAGCAAAAGAAAAGATTCATGCAAGATCCACAGGACCTTACTCTCTCATTCACCAGCAGCCTCTCGGAGGAAAGTCTCACTTCGGTGGACAGAGGCTTGGAGAAATGGAGGTCTGGGCTCTGGAAGCGTACGGAGCTGCTCATACTCTCGCGGAGATGCTCACCATAAAATCCGACGACATAAAAGGAAGAAATGAAGCTTACAAAGCCATACTGAAGAACATGAATATACCTGAACCTGGTGTTCCCGAAAGCTTTAGGGNTCTCATCAAAGAACTTAAAGGTCTCGCGCTCGATGTGAGACTCTATGATGAGAACGGNAACGAGATAGATATCGACAAGTACTGATTGGGAGGTTGGTAGAATGCCAATGTCCTCTTTCAAGAGGAAGATAAAGGCGATTCAGATAAAGATAGCCTCTCCAGAAGTGATAAGAAGCTGGTCTGGAGGAGAGGTCAAGAAACCTGAAACGATCAACTACAGAACGTTCAAACCCGAGAGAGATGGTCTTTTCTGTGAGAGGATTTTCGGTCCTGTGAAGGACTACGAATGTGCCTGTGGTAAGTATAAGGGAAAGAAATACGAGGGCACCGTCTGTGAGAGGTGTGGAGTCAGGGTCGAATCCAGAGAAGCCAGGAGAAAAAGGATGGGGCACATAGAACTGGCAGCACCCGCTGTGCACATCTGGTACCTCGAGAGCATACCGAGTGTCCTTGGAACACTCTTGAACATGAGCACTTCAGACCTGGAAAACATCATCTACTACGGCAGCCGCCGTGTCATAGAAAGGGCTTTCATTGTGACTGATCCCAAAGATACTCCGTTCTCCCAGGGGGACGTGATCTACGAGACCGAGTACAGGATATACAGGAAAAAGTGGGATTTCGAAGTTGAGCAGGCGTTCGTGGTGAAGAATCCAAAATCTCCTGTTCTTTCTGATATTGATGGAGAAGTGACTTTGAAGACAGAAAAGTCCATCACAGGAAGGGAAATCACCTGGATCATAGTGAAGAACATCNCCAGAGCCACACACACGGTGCTCCCTGGAATGATTCTCATTGTGAAAGATGGTCAGGAAGTGGAAAAAGGACAGGATCTGACGAAAGAAATGACAATCGACCCTGTTTACGCTCCGTTTGACGGTCACGTGGAAATAGATGAACTTTCGAATACTATTACGTTGAAACCTCTCACAACCAGTAAGGATCAGCCGGTTGTTTTCACGGCTCCTTACGGAGCAAAGATTCTTGTTTCGAACGGCCAGAAGGTGAAAAAAGGTGATCAGATCACGACTTCTACCAGCCTCCCATCCGTCAAATCGAGCATATCTGGTACAGTGAGATTTGGTTCCAACCTCAACATAAGAGCGCTTGAAGACGGAAACTTCGAAGTGCTCTCCACCGGTGAAGTCTATGTAGAACAGGTTATAGAGGAGAGAAAATATCCTGTCTTTGAAGGAGCGCTTGTCTACGTTAACAACGGCGACCAGGTGAAGAAAGGGGATCACTTAGCTGACAGATTCCTCTTCGAGGAAGAGTATCTCTCTGCCACCGAGTACAAAATCTTCGAGTCTCACTATCCAACCATGTTCGATGTTGAAGAGAGAACGGAAAACGACAGACCGATCGTGGTCATAACGGATATAGATCCCGAGGTTTCCAAAGAGACAGGCTTGAAAGTTGGCGATATAGTCACAGAAAACGAGTACGAAGCGTATCTTCAGATATATCCAGAAAAGATAGTGGCTGATGCCGGAGCGCAGGCGATAAAGAAACTGCTTCAGAATCTGGATCTGGAAGCGCTTCAGGCGGAAATCGAAGCGGAACTCAAAAAGTTACCTTCTTCCAGCTCGAAGGCGATAAAGCTCAGAAGAAGGTTGAAGATGGTGAAGGATTTCCTGAAATCTGGCAACAAACCCGAATGGATGGTTCTTGAGGTCGTTCCCGTGATTCCACCCGATCTCAGGCCGATGATACAGATTGAGGGAGGAAGGTTCGCCACAACAGATCTCAACGAACTTTACAGAAGACTCATAAACAGAAACAACAGACTCAAAAAACTCCTGGAACTCGGGGCACCTGAGATCATTCTGAGAAACGAGAAAAGAATGCTTCAGGAAGCGGTTGATGCTCTCATTCACAACGGCTCTGATTCGGAGGGAAAGAGAAGCAGAAGAGCCGTTTTGAAAGACAGAAACGGCAGGCCTCTGAAATCGCTCACCGATCTCCTGAAGGGAAAGAAGGGAAGGTTCAGAAGAAACCTGCTTGGAAAGCGTGTGGACTACTCTGGAAGAGCGGTCATTGTCGTGGGACCGCATCTGAAAATACACCAGTGCGGTATTCCAAAGAAAATGGCAATGGAGCTCTTCAAACCGTTTGTTCTGGCGAAACTTCTTGGAGAGGGTTCTTCCAGCAAAACCATGAGAAAGGTCAAAAAAGCGATCATAGAAAAAGAGATGCCGGAAGCTTGGGAAGTGCTCGAAGAAGTGATAAAGGGAAGCGTTGTTCTTTTGAACAGAGCTCCCACACTCCACAGAATGTCAATTCAGGCGTTTGAACCAAAGCTCGTTGAAGGAAACGCCATACAGCTCCATCCTGTCGTGTGTCCGCCTTTCAACGCGGATTTCGACGGTGACCAGATGGCGGTTCATGTACCTCTTTCAGCCGCAGCGCAGGCAGAGGCAAGATTTCTCATGCTTTCGAGATACAACATCATCTCCCCAGCGCACGGGAAGCCGATTTCACTGCCAACGCAGGATATCATCATAGGCTCTTACTATCTCACAACGGTCAGTAAAGAATTCGATTCACTGAGAGAAGAAGATGTGAAATGGAAGTTCTCTTCGCCCGAAGAGGCAATGCTGGCTTACCATCTTGGATTCATAAAACTTCACACTCCGATTCTGATAAAGGTAGCTGTCAACGGCGAGGAAAAACGAATAAAGACGACACTGGGAAGAGTTATCTTCAACAGCATTCTCCCGGAAGATTTGAGGGATTACAATAGAATTTTCGACAAAAAACAGATAAACACCCTCGTCTATGAAACGTTCAAGAGACACGGCATAGACAGAGCTGCGGATCTCTTGGATGACATAAAAGACATCGGCTTCCACTACGCAACCGTTTCCGGACTGACCCTCTCGCTGAAAGATCTGAAGGTACCGCCAGAGAGGGATGAGATTCTCAGGAAGACCTGGGAGAAGGTCAGAATAATCGAAGAGAATTACGAAAAGGGCTTCCTGACGGAGGAACAGAGAAAGAGTGAAATCATACGACTCTGGATGAGCGTGACAGAGGAGATCACAAAACTCACATCTAGAACGCTCGCAGAGGATCCGTTCAACCCCATATACATGATGGTGAACTCTGGTGCCAGAGGTAACATAGATCAGGTGAAACAGCTTGCCGGTATCAGAGGTTTGATGATCAAGGCGTACGACCCAAGATCCAGGGAAATAAAATCCAAGATCTTCAAGGGTCAGGCGATACACGAAGCACTCACATTCGATTACCCGGTCGATAAGAACCTCAGAGAAGGTGTTGACATCCTGCAGTTCTTCATATCCACCTACGGTGCTAGAAAGGGACAGGTTGACACGGCAATGAACACATCCTTCGCGGGATATCTAACGAGGCGTCTTGTGGATGTAGCCCAGAGCGTTACAGTGGCGGAACCCGACTGTGGAACCCACGATGGAATCAGAGCCATGGACCTGATAAAAGAAGGAACAGTTGTAGAGAAGATGAACGAGTTCCTCTTTGGTAGAGTGCTTGCAAGGGATGTACTTGATCCAGAAACAAAAGAAGTTTTGAAGAATCCAGAAACAGGCAAGGAGTACACGAGAAACACCATGCTCACGGATGACGATGCGAACTTCCTGGCCTCTTACAAGAAAATGGTTGACGTTGTGAGATACGAAGAGATAGACATAACAGAACTCTCGCTTCCCAACATGTACGCCGAGATTGCAGAACCCGTTGGAGAGTACGAAGAAGGAACGGAACTCACCTGGGATGTGGTAAAAGCCGCTAAGAACGAAGGGAAATACCGCATAAAGGTGAAGGTCTATCCTGTCGTTGGAACCGTTTACGCGGAGGAGGAACCTTTGTACGATAAAAAAGGTGAAAGACAGCTTCTCGTGTACCAGGAAGTGATAAACGAGATCGTGGCGAAGATGCTCGAAGAGAATGGAATAGAAAAAGTTCCCGTGAGACCCGATATCATTGTGAGATCACCTCTCACCTGTGAGTCTGAATACGGCGTCTGCGCTGCCTGCTACGGTATGGATCTTTCCAACCACAAGATAGTGAACGTCGGTGAGTCTGTGGGAATCGTAGCCGCTCAGTCCATAGGAGAGCCTGGTACACAGCTCACGATGAGGACTTTCCACGTTGGAGGAGTCATGGGTGCGAGCGACATCGTCAGCGGTCTCACAACTGTGGAGAAAACGTTCGAACCGTACGCGTTCTTGAGAGAAGAGAAGAGCGGTGGAAAGAAAGAAATCAAAAAATACTATGGATCCGAGGCGATTCTGTGTGAAGTCGATGGTTTCGTGAGGGACATAGCAACCGATGAAAGTGGTAGAACGGTGATTTACGTCGAGGATTACGCCGGTAACATCCACGCTTACAAAGTACCGAAGAGAGCGAAAGTAAGGGTAGAGAAAGGCCAGAAAGTCCTGAGAGGAGAAACCCTCACCAGCGGTGCCATTGTGTGGTGGAAACTCCTGGAGCTCGAATCGGAAAAAGGTGTAATGACGGCGATGAATCTTCTGAAGATCATAAAGAACGCCTATGTCCAGCAGGGCGTGAGTATACACGACAAACACTTCGAGATCATATTCAAACAGATGCTCAGCATGGCAACGATCATCGATCCAGGTAACAGCGATTATCTACCGGATCAGCTTGTACCGCTTGTGGATATAAAGAGATTCAACAGGGAAATCCTCGAAGGAAATGCGAAAGTGGAAGAGAACAGGAAGTGGGTCATAGGAAAGACGCTCGCAAAGAGGATCATCACGGAAACAGAAGGGGGAGAACTTGTAGAACTCGCTCAAAAAGGCGATGAAGTGACTGAGGAACTTTTGAAGAAGATCATAGAAGCGGGAATAAAAGAGATCGACGTCTTCGAAAAAGATAAAGTTGTGACGTACCAGATTCTCCCGAAGGAACCTATCAAGTACAAGAGAAGACTCCTGTCGCTCAAAAAAGCAGCTCTCAACTACCCTGGCTGGCTCAGTGCGGCTGCGTTTGAAGAAACTGCGTGGGTGTTGACCGCAGCGGCGATCGAAGGAAAGGTTGATCCGCTCATTGGATTGAAGGAAAACGTGATCGTTGGTCAGTTGATACCCGCAGGAACCGGTCTCGATGTCTTCGCGGGAATCCAGGTGGAAGAAACCCCAAGGGCCGCGGTGGAAGAAGAACTCGCGTGAAGAACAAAAAGAAAAAAAGAAGGGGCTCCGAAAGGAGCCCCTTTTATTTTTTACTCTTCTGCTTTCCAGAGCACGTAGTAGTCGTCACCAGGTCTCATTGGATTGTAGTACCATCCTTTGACCCAGCTTCTCTGGACTCTCACACCGAGCGGCTGGTAGAGAGGCATTCCGAGGGCGTACTTCATTGCGAACCTCTGGATCTCTTCGTAGAGTGCCTGTCTTTCTGCAGGATCGGTCTTCGCGATCGCTTCTTCTATGAGCTCGTCGAGGCTTCTACCACCAAGGTCGGGATGTGGTGTGGAAACGAACTTCCTGAAGTTCTCACCCTGTCTTCCAGAGTAAACTCCTGCACTATGGTAGTATGTGAAGATGAAGTTGTGAGGATCCGGATAATCTGCGAGCCATCCTATGATGAAGACAGGCACTTCTCCTCTCTTGGTTGCGTCGAGATACGTAGGCCACTGAACGCCTCTCACTTCGACCTTGAACTTCGGATTGATCATCTCGATGTATGCCTTCAGCATTTCTGCGGCTGCTCTTCTCACATCGTTACCGGTGTTGTAAAGCAACGTGATCTTGAATCCTTTCTTCCAGACTTCACCGTTCCACGCCTTCTTGAAGTACTCCGTTGCTTTCACAATATCGAAGTGTGGAGCGTCTGGATCGTTCAGCAGCTCTTCGTTGAATCCGAGGAGTCCTTCTGGAAGGTCTGTTGGTATCTTTCTACCAAGGCCTTTGAGCACTTCGTTTATGAATGTGTCGTAGTCGAACGCGTAGATGAAGGCTTTTCTCACGTTTTCATCAGTGAAGAAATCGGGTGGTATTCCGTTTCCGTCGAGTTTTCCAGAGCCTATGTACTTGCTGTCTTCGGGAACGCTCCACGCGAAGTGAAGGGATGTTATTGCAAGTTCAGGAAGTCCCTTTATAACGGTGACACCGGGTTTTCCTTCCACCTGCTCGAGGTACTGGGTTGGGACAGCACAGATATCGGCGTCTCCCTGAAGGAACATCGCCCTTCTTGTGCTCCACTCGTCGATTCCCCAGATGATAACTCTTTTGATCTTCGCGGGTTCTCTCCAGTAGTTGTCGTTTCGCTCGAGGATGACTTTCTGCTGAGCTCTGTCCCATTCGACGAATTTGAAGGGTCCAGTTCCGTTCATTCTCGCGTAGAGAGGAGAATCTTCTTTTCTGATATCGTGATACTTCCACCAGGTATCGGCTCTTCCGTCCCAGCATCCTATCTCTATACACCACTCTTTGTCGAGGACAGCACTCCAGCTGGCGCTCTGGGCGAGTATGTACATGAACGGTGCGAAGGGTCTCACGAGGTGGAACACAACGGCGTCACCTTCAACTTCAATGGTGGGATCGATGTAATCCGTGTAGATCTTTATGAGAGCGTCTCTGTACTCTGGAAGCGGTTCACCGTTTTCGTCGAAGAGTTCGCTGTAAGGCTTACCGATCTTTTCCTCAACGAAAGTTTCCAGTGAATCCACACCGAACAGGGCTTCCCAGAGCATCCACATAGGACCCGCTGTTGGATCGAAGATGAGGCCTCTCTCAAAGCTGTATTCCACGTCTTCTGGTGTGAGATCTCCTCCTTCGTGGAACTTCACACCTTTTCTGATGTAGAACTTGTAAGTTTTCCCGTCGTCCAGAATTTCCCATCTTTCTGCAAGGCGTGGTTCGAATTCTTTGAGGCTCTCTCCTTTGTAGGCGATCAGGTTCTCGTACACGTTGTAGATAACTTCACCACTTGCTGTGTCGTAGGCGTAGTGTGGGTCGAGAGTGTCGGGTTCTCCAATGGTGGCGTCGATTATGGTGTCCGGGTTTTTCACTTCGGCCAGTACCAGAACTGATAGGACTGCCAGAAACAGCACAAACAGTTTCTTCATAGCGAAACCCCCTTTCCAAAAATGTGATGACTCCTTACTATATTTGAATTATAGCATACTGTGCCTATCGGGGAACGATTCTGTAGCGATATTCATCCGTTAGAGGTCGGTAGCCTTCATACCTTACAACAGCCCCGTTTTTAAGGACTTCCGTTATCTCGTTTTGACCGGCCTTTTCCAGCATCGCGGTGGGATCCACTCTGTACACGAACCTGGTGTTTTCGTTGAAGGGCCAGATTTTGATGATCTTCTGAAGGGGAGAGAGGAGCACAAGGTGAACACCATCGGGAACGTCTGTTCTCAGACGGCAAACGGAAAGGCCATCCGTCACGATGTTTCTCGAAACTCTTTTGACGAGCACAGGAAGGATCCTACCATACGTGAAGACATCGGCTATACGGGCAAAGAGTCCTGTGGGAACTTCATGAACGGGTGTCAACGGGAATCCCATGCTCTTTTCCTCGAGCTCGGTGATGTCTCCTATTTTGACGGTTGAGCTTTCCTGCTCCACCTTTTCTCCGAAGAGGCTTCGAATCTCAAGAATATCTTTCTCAACCTTTTTGTTCAGTTCTTCCAGTGCCAGTTTTCTGTTTTCATAAAGTTTGTCGAAGGCGCCTGCTGTGATCAGGTTTTCCACAACGTTTCTCGGAACTCCGGTTACCCTTTCCTGAAGTTCTCTCACACTGTTGATCGGCCTGATTTTTTCGATTTGTTCAACCAGGGTTGCTCCCACTCCTTTCACAACCGTCAGGGGAAGGTAAACGTCTTTACCGTGAAAGACCAGTTCTTTTCCAGAGGTGTTGATATCTGGAGGATGTACTCTGTATCCTTCGCTTCTCAGTTCCTGAACGGCAAGGAAGATCTTTTCGGTGTCTGAAGAATTGTACGCGAAGTAGAGCTTGAAGAATTCTTCAAGATGATGGACTTTCAAATATGCCGTCTGGTATGTGATGTGGGCGTATGCGACGCTGTGAGACTTGTTGAAGGCATAGGAGGAAAAGTTCAGGAGGATCTCGAGGATCTGTTCTGCGTTCTCCATACCTTTTTCAAGAAGGCCTTTTTTCATCTTTTCAAGGAGAGGTTCCATTTTTTCTCTTTCTTTCTTTGCAATGGCCCTTCTCAAAATATCCGCTTCGGTGCCTGAGAGACCCGCGAACATGGCGAGTCGCATGATCTGTTCCTGATAGATCAGAACCCCTCTTGTCTCTGGAAACGTCTTCCTGAAAAACTCGGGAACGTTCTTCGGATTCGAAAACATAACATCCAGGCCAGACCTCAATGGACCAGGTCTGTTGAGGGCAAGGAGAATGGAGAGTTCGTCCATGTTTCTGGGAGAGATTCTTCTGCAGAGCTTTCTCGCCTGGAGGCCTTCGAGCTGAAACACACCAAGGGTTTTTCCCTTAGAGATGAGGTGATACGTTTTTTCATCAGAGTAATCGAAAATCTCTTTTTTGAAATCTTTTATGAAAGAAATGGTTTTAAGACCCAGTATATCGATCTTCACAACACCTATCTCTTGAAGATCGTACATGTCGTAGTCCGTTATCGGGATATCTTCTTCCGTTCTTGTAGGTAGTGGCAGAGGGTTTTCTGAGATCACGACTCCCGCGGCGTGAACACTGGGATGGTGCGGCAGTCCATAAACGATTTTGTAGATTTCGTTTTTTTCTTCAAGAGACGCATCTGGAAGAACGGAGTTTATGAGGTTTTTCAGAGATTTCTCTGTGAGGTTTCCGAAGGTTGAAACCTGATAGACTTGAAAAGACTTTGATAGCTCCTTTATCAGGTCCTTTCTTCTTCTGTCTTCCACATCCACATCTATATCGGGTGGTTCCTGCCTTTCTTCGTTTAGGAAGCGTTCGAAGAGAAGATCGTATTTTATGGGATCTACCTCTGTTATTCCGCACAGGTACGCAACGAGAGAACCTACCGCACTTCCTCTTCCTGGACCAACTTTTATGCCCATTTTCTTTGCGATCTCTACCACTTTTTCCACCGTGTAGATGTACGGGGTGAAGCCCTTTCTTTTTATCACCTCGAGTTCTCTTTTCAGGCGGCTGACGTACTCTTCACCCAGCGGCTCTGCCTTTTTTATTAGTAATTCGTTCCAATTTTTAGGAGGAGTGGGAAATCTGTGATTCACTCTGAGATCGTAGGCTTCTGCGTTCAAAGCGTCGGCCACATCTTCACATTTTTCTGGAAAACCCTGAACGTCTTCGTCGAGTTCGAAGACTTTTCTCATGAAGATGCTTGCCTTTTTTTCATAGACATCGAGATATCTTACAGGTGTGAGTTCGCTTTCGTGGAAAACAGGTATGTCTTCGAGTTCATGCGTTTCTCCACTGTAGTACCTGACCAGTCTGTCGAATTCCTCTCTGTTTCTCGCGACGAAGATTCTGCCGCCTTTCCAGAGGCCGTGAACCGGTATCAGGCCGTGTTTTCTCATGATCGTGTTGAACTTCACAGCGGCGTGGAAGTTTCTGTCGGCGAGGATGACAGATTTCAATCCCTTACTTTTCAAGAGAAGGGCCAGTTTTTCGAATCGAACGACTGAGCCATCGAAAGAATAGGGAGATATCACCCATGGAATCATGATCTTTCCCTCACGTACTCATGGATCCTTCTGATGGCTTCTTTGAAGTCCTCTGGCAGAGGTGAGACGAACTCCATCCATTTGCCCGTTCGAGGGTGGAAGAAACCGAGTTTCAGGGCGTGAAGCATCTGCCTTTTTATTCCGAAGATCTCATCCTCTTTCGGCTTCCCGTAAATTTTGTCTCCCATGATCGGATGCCCGAGGCTTTTCATGTGCACCCTGATCTGGTGTGTTCTACCTGTTTTAGGAAAGGCGAGAACGAGCGTCGCAACGTCATCGAACCTTTTCAGAACTCTGTACTCCGTGATCGCTTCTTTCCCTGTTTCAACGACGGCCATTTTTATCCTCAGAACAGGGTGCCTTGCGAGAGGAAGGTCTATAACTCCTTCATCACTCTTCACTCTACCTTTCACTAGGAGTATATAGGTCTTCTTCACCTTTCGATCTTTGAACTGCTTCGAGAGGCTCTGATGGGCAAAATCGTTCTTGGCTACCACTATGACACCGGAGGTCTCTTTGTCGAGTCTGTGAACTATTCCCGGACGGAGCTTTCCCCCAACTCCCTGAAGATCTTCGCAGTGATGAAGAAGGGCGTTCACGAGAGTTCCGCTGAGTTTGGAGGGAACAGGATGAACGATCATGTCTCCAGGTTTGTCGATAACTACGATGTCTCTATCCTCATAAAGAACTTTCAATTCTATCTCTTCGGGTTGAACTGTCGCTTCCTGTGGCTTTTCAGGGAGGTCAACCTCTACTATCTCACCCTCTTTCAACTTGTAACTCGGCTTTTTAATCTGACCGTTGACCTTCACTTTGCCCTCTTTTATCGCTTTTTGAATCAGTGATCTCGAGATCCATGACGGTGTCTTCTCCTTCAAAAACTGATCCAGTCTCCAACCCTCTTCTCTTTTTTCGACTCTCCAAACTTTCATTGTCTCCACCTCTGAAAACTCCCAGTATCATAAGTGCTCCTCCGACTATGATGAACACGTCTGCAAGATTGAATATCGTTGGGAGAAAAGTCAGATTCAGGAAATCAAGAACGTATCCGAATCTGATTCTGTCGAGAAGGTTACCGAGAGCTCCCCCAAGAATGAAGCCCATGGCTGTTCTTTCCAGCCTGCTGAACTTGAAAATATAAGGAAGTAGGGATAGAAAAACAACAACGAACATCACGGTCCAGAGAAGCTGTTCGGAAAGATTTTTAAACAACCCGAGTGCGATTCCTCGGTTGGTTGCCTTCACGAATCTCAAAAAACCCGGAACTATGAAGAAGGTTCCGTGTATCTCGCTTGCTATCCGCTTTGTAAGCTGATCCAGAACAATCGTGAGAACCATCACAAATGCCATNTACTCCACCTTTCTGTAGATGAACGGTTTGTATATCTCAAATNCCAGTTCTTTGTAATTGAAAATTCTTTCAGTGTTTCCAACGAAGAGGAATCCCCCCGGTTTCAGTGATTCAGCGAACTTTCTGTAGAGCTCATTTTTCGCTTCTGGTTCGAAGTAAATGACCACGTTTCGACACACTATCAGATCGAAGTTCTTTTCGAACGGATCCTTCAAAAGATCGTGCCTTTTGAACTCCACAATTTTCTTCACAGAATCTTTTATCCTGTACCTTCCATCTGGTAACTTCTCGAAGTATTTTTCCAGGTATTCCTTTGGAGTGCTGACGAAGGCCCTTTCTTCGTAAACACCTTCCTGGGCTCTTTTGAGCACGCCGATGTCGATGTCCGTTGCCAGAATGCGAGTTTTATAAGAAAGATTGAGTTCGTGAACCAGAATAGCCAGGGAGTATGGCTCTTCTCCAGAGGAACAGCCCGCGCTCCAAAATTTCATTCTCAGAGAATTTTCTGAAATCAAAGGAATGATTTCATCTCTCAGTTCCCACCATTTCTCCGGATTTCTGAAGAACTCCGTCACGTTTATCGTCATCTTATCCATGAATTCATCGAGGTACTTTTTGTCCTTTGTGAGCATGTTCATATACTCTCTGTAATCTACGTTGTACTTTCTGAGGAGAAGCTCTGTTCTGCGCTTCACCCTCTGCGGTTTGTAAGAAGAGAGGTTCAGTCCGAACCTCTTTTCAACCTCTTTCACAAACCATTCGAATTCTTCCTGAGGAAATTCCTTCCACTCAAAATTCGATTGAAAGTTGAAAGGCCCAATTTTCTTTTCCGATCTTTCCTCCTGCATGGAATCTTCCCACCTTCCACTGTCCTTCTACGTAGTCACTGTTGATGAAGATCCAGCCGTTTTCCTCCAGTAATGCCAAACCGGGTTTGAATTTTCCATCGTAAAGAAAACGAACCACCGTTTTTTTATGTTCAAAGATCAAACCAACCCAGTTCGAAACACCAACTTTTAAACTTCCAAGTTCTAACCAGACACCGGGCTTTTCGTTTTCAACGAAGAGTTCAAGACCTGTATCGAACACTTTGAAGTTCAGCCCAATGTGGTAGTTATCATCGTTCGACAAAACGAGAAACACGGGTTTCTCCGTGAAGAAGAAAACATTTTCTCCGTTCCAGATTCCACCCATGAAACCAAGTCTCACATTCCAGCTCTTTTTGAACGGTACAAAGGTCGCTTTCAAGACTGCTGGTGCGTGATATTCGAACGAAAAATCATCGATTCCGAATCGAAAATAAACAGGATTGTCATAAATGAAAGGAAGGAGAGAGAGCTCCCCTTCCGAAAAACTTGCAAAAAAATCGAACCTGAACTTTCCTTCTATGAAGTCTGTTTTGAGCTCAGGAGACAGTACAAAACCCACCGTGGGAACTTCATTATAAACTCCTGCTCCCACTTCGATGAAACCAGCGTATGCAGGAACAGTTACCAGAATAAACAAAAGTAAGATCAGCCCTCTAACCTGGAAAGTATCTCCTCCATCTCTTTGTCGTCCATTTCAAAGTTCGAATACACTTCCTGCACGTCGTCCATATCTTCCAGCGCGTTGAGAAATTCAAGAACTTTTTCGGCATCTTTACCCGTGACTTTCACCGTGTTTTTCGGAATGAATGTTACCTTTGCTTCCAATTCGTAACCGGCTTCTTCCAGTCTACTCTTCACTTCCGAAAGATTATCAGGTGCTGTGATTATCTGTATCGGATCTTCTGTGTCTTTTATGTCTTCTGCTCCCGCGTCTATAGCAATCATCATGAGTTCTTCCAGGTCTTTCACCTTGTCTCTTGAGATTTCGATAACTCCTTTTCTCTCGAATATCCAGCTCACCGAACCGCTTTCCGCAAGACTGCCACCGTATCTGCTGAACAGATGCCTGAGTTCTTGGGCAGTTCTGTTCTTGTTATCTGTGAGCGCTCTGATGTACACAGCGACTCCTCCGGGTGCGTATCCTTCGTAGATCACTTCCTGGTAATCTACTCCTTCGAGTTCTCCTGTTCCTCTCTTTATGGCCCTTTCAATGTTTTCTTTGGGCATGTTTTCTGCCCTTGCTTTTTCAACTGCCGCTCTCAATCGCGGATTTGTTTCTATGTTTCCTCCTCCTTCTCTTGCTGCAACGATGATTTCTCTGATCAGTTTTGTGAAGATCTTGGATTTCTTCGCATCCTGGGCCATCTTCCTGTGTTTAATATTGGCCCACTTGTTGTGACCTGACATCATTCCACCTCCTGCTGTCCTTTATATTTTAACACCACGATTGTCATATCATCGTGCTGCTGGGCATCTCCCATAAACGACTTAACGTTTTTTCTCAGTGCCTCCAGCAGTTCAGCGGGTGTTTCACCCTTGAATTCCCTCAATATATTTTCCAACTTTTCGTATCCGAATTCTTCGCCCGCTTCGTTCCTTGCTTCTGTCAATCCGTCGGAGTAAGATATCACGAATGTATCTGGTTTCAAATGAATGGTGTGCTTTCTGTATTCCCACTCTGTTATACCGATTGGGATCGCAGAAGCTTCAATCTTGACGAGCTCTCCCTTATGCAGGAAATAAACTGGATTGTGGCCTGCGTTTATAAGATTCAAAGTTCCATCTGGAGATATCTCTATAAAAGCCATCGTTACAAAGCGGTCGTTTGTCATGTCTTCGCAGAGAATGGAGTTCAACCTGTTCACGAGTCTTTCCAGATCGGGACACGTGGTGACCAGCACTTTCAGATAACTCCTCACTGCGCTCATTAGCAGAGCCGCCGGTACACTCTTTCCTGCCACATCACCCACGACTGTGAGAAACCTTTTCTCCTGTGACACGAAGAAATCGTAATAGTCCCCACCAACTTGAACAGCAGGTTGAGAGCAGGCATCTGCTTCTACGAAACCAATCTCTGGAATTTTTCGGGGAAGAAGATTAGTCTGTATCTGTCTTGCTATGTTCAATTGTTCTTCCAGTCTTTCTCGCTCTATCTCCTTTTTGAGAAAATCCAGTCTGTCGAGAGCACTCGCTATGTATCTTGCCGTCATCTCAGCTATTTTCCTGTCACCTGCGGTGAAAACTCCTCCGTCTTCTTTTCCAGTGAAGCACATGTATCCGTAGTATCTGTTTCCTTTTATCGGTACAAACAGAAGATTTGAAAACTTCTCAGATTTTCCGGGCTCTATCAGAACGGTCTTCTCTGGATTTCCTATTTCTGCTTCTATTTCTTCTCTGTTTAGATCCCCGGCTGTCAACTCACCTTCCAGATGAACAACATAACCCTCAAATTTTATCACGTTCCTGAGGAGTCGAATGACTTTTTCCAGTTTGTTCTGCAAGTTCAAAGGGAACTCGAACGTACCGAAAATCTCCGAGATTTCGAGCAGAGTTGATATTTCTTCGTACGAGCGCGAAAGCTCTTCGATTTGAGCTTCCATGAACATGGCCTGTTCTTCTAAGCTTTTTCGATATTCGTTTATTTCGTACTCCAGGATCTCCAAAAGATCATCTATTCCTTTCGAACAGTCGTGTTCAAGATTCAAGATTTCAGCGATTCTTTCGCAAATTTCCCTTTCATTCATTTAGTAAATGCTTCACCTCCTCGATGAATTGGGAGGGGCTGAACGGCTTTCTCATGACCTTTCTGGCACCCAGGGAAAATGCCAGAGATTCGTCCTCTTCACCACCCTTTGCCGTGAGGACTATCACCGGGATTCTTTTCCAATTTTCTTTTTCTTGAAGTTTTTTCAAAACGGTGAATCCATCCATTACGGGCATCATTATGTCGAGAACTATCAGGTCTGGTGTGAACTCCGAGAGCTTTTCTAGGGCTATCTGCCCGTTTTCCGCTTCTATCACTTCGTAACCTTCTTTTTTCAGATTGAAAGAAACGATTTTTCTCAGAACCGCTGAATCGTCAACAAGAAGAATCTTTTTAGACACGCGTACCACCCCTTTCGAGGAGAGAAGAGAGAGGACCGTGCCCGGTCATGGCTTCTTCACATATGGGTAAGAAAAAAGTTCCTTCTTCTGCAAGGAGTAACGGGTTTATCAGTTTCTCCCTCTTTTGAGTATACCTGAAGATGTGATACTTTTTTCCACTCGATACTTCAAAATCAAGAAGACTCTCTTTGAACGAAACTTTTTTGTTCTTTTTCAAAATAGTCTTCTCCAGATCCACAGGTTTTTCTGAGATCACTAAGAAACGATACGAGTTGACCAGTTCGTTGATGTTTCCATCGAAGATCCATGCGCTTTCTAAAGCGAAATCCTTTGGGAGGATGTTTTTCAGAGTCTCTATGTGTTTTTCTGAGATGTTTTTCACAAAGAGTTCCACGTAGAAAGCGAGGTTCACCACACCCACCGGCATGGCGTCGAGGAAACTCATCTTCGGTTTTGGATGGAAACCTTCCGTGAAAACGATTGGAAAATCTGCTCTCCTTATGGATCTTTCCACGAGTTTTATAGACTCAAGTGTTGAGAGAAATCTCCTCATTCCTTTTTTCTTGAATCTGAGAACGATCTTCATTTTGCCACTTCCTTCGGATAGCGGTAAATCAAGAGGAATGCAATGCCGATGAATATCGGAAGATAATAGGTAGAAATCCTCCAGATGAGAATGGAGGCGAGTGTTTTTTCAGAAGAATTCAAAATCTTGGAAAAAACGATCTGATAAACCGCTTCCACTCCTCCACTCGCTCCAGGAGTGGGTATGTAAAACACGACCAAACTCAGGAAATAGAAGAGGCCTGTGACGTCGAGAAAACCTATTTTTCCGGATGTGAGCCAGATGGCAAGGTAGAGAACAAAAGATTGAACAAGCAGGGAAATGAAAGTGAGAGGAAAATCGAAAAACATAAAGCCACTTTTCCAGAGTACTTGAACGCTTTCTTTTAATTTTTCTGTCCATTCGAGAAATCTGGTATCCCAATCTTCTATTTTGGTGATCTTTTTGATGAGTCGATCTATCCATCTTATTCTTTTGAAAGCGTTAAAAAGACGTGCGATAAGAGGAGGATTTATCAGCGCAGACATCAAAACGGCTATGAACGATACGCTGATGAGGTACGCGAGAAGTATCAACTTTGAAGTCAAAAGTGCGTTCGAGAAGAGAAGGTTTCTGTATCTCACAAGGCCCAGAATCGAAAGAACAGTAACAGAGATCAGGTATTCTACGAATCTGGAAAGAATCACGTTCACATTGTGCTCAGATTTGAAACCCATCTTTGAGAGGTGATACGTCTGGAAAAACTGTCCTCCAAAATAAAAAGGGGTGAGCATACTGAAGACAAAACTCATGTAATTGTTGAAGAAAGAATCGTACAGTGGAAACTTCTCTTTCCATACGAACGAGTAAAGCCACTTCATCCTGAGAGAGTCTATGACGATAGAAAAAACAAATGTTCCGCAGAGGAGGAACATGTAAAGGAGAGATTTTAAATGAAAATATCTGGAAAATTCAGCGGGATCTACTTCCCTGAAAATAAAAAAGACGGCGAGAAATCCAAAAGCCAGCGCCAGAATTATGTTGATCCACTCTTTTTTACTCAGATTTTCACAACCTCCTCAAAGAAGATTCGAGGGATGCAAGCAGATCTTCAACGGTTTCCATCCAGTCTTCGACCTGGGCGACTCCGTACTCAAGCATCGGCTGTTTCGTCCAATCCAATCTCAGGAACTTTCTCTTCAACCTTTTGAGGAGTCTTTCCGCGCCTTCTTTCGATGTTCCGGGAAGAACGATCATTATTTCGTTTCTCTTCAGGAAATCGAATCTATCAGAAGACCTCAAAAGTTCTCGAAGGAGTTCATAGACACGTCTTGCCGTACCGTCATCTTCGAAAAAGAGATAGATAACAGAAAGTGGAAATCCGTATCGCTTTGATTTTTCGAATTCGTCTTCGAGATAGCTGAGGATACCAGATGGGAATATCAGGTACGCTTTCATCATTTCGAATTTTCTTCTCAGCAGAAAATCCGGAAGGCGTGGATCGATCACGTCCAGCACACCTTCCGGAATCTTCTCAGGTACGTTCTTTGAGACCAGAATCACCCACCGACCCTGTTCCTTCAAATCGTCGGTGATGATCACATCCGCCGATTCATTTATGAAAAAACCTACCTCTTGAACGATGCTGGCTATTCGTTCACGAAGTTTTTCATCTTCCAGATCGATTTTCACTTTCATTTCACCATCTCCAGGAAGTATCTGTGCAGTCTCAAATCGTCGGTGAGTTCTGGGTGAAACGTGCACGCGAGTATATTTCCTTCTTTCACCAGAACAGGGTCATAATCGTAAGTTGCCAGAATTTCCACATTCTTTCCTGTTTCAACGATCCTTGGAGCCCTTATGAAAATGGCTCTGAATGGATCTTTTCCTACAGCGGGTATCTCTACAAACGTCTCAAAGCTTTCGACCTGTCTTCCGTAGGCGTTTCTTTCAACGGTTATGTCCAAAACTCCAAGTTTTTCCTGGGAGTAGTTTTCGATGCGCTTTGCGAGAAGGATCACACCGGCACACGTTGCAAAGACGGGAAGGCCGTTGTTTATTCTTTCCACCAACTTTTCATCCATATCCATCTCTTTGAGAATTCTTATCATGGTGGTCGATTCTCCACCAGGCAGGATGAGACCATCCACCATGTCCAGCTGCTCTGGAAGTTTCACTATCAGGGTCTCAACTCCGAGCTTGTGGAGAGCTTCCACGTGTTCTCTGACGTCTCCCTGAACACCCAGAACTCCTATTTTCATCCCTTACCACCCTCTCTCCTGCATTCTCACTTCGAGTTCTTCGACATCGAGCCCTCTCATCGGCTCTCCTATGTCTTCGGAGATCTTGAGGAGTATCCTTGGATTGTCCCAGTAGGTAACGGCCAGCACCATGGCTTTCGCCATCTTTCTTGGATCCTTGGATTTGAAGATACCGGATCCCACGAACACTCCATCTGCTCCGAGCATCATCATGAGAGCCGCATCCGCAGGAGTTGCCACACCACCCGCTGCGAAGTTCACGACGGGAAGTCTTCCAAGTCTTTTGACCTCTCTGAGAAGCTCGACGGGAGCTCCTATCTCTTTTCCGTAAGCGACGAGTTCTTCGTCTTCCATCTTCGTCACCTGTTTTATCTGTTCCATCACCCTTCTCATGTGCTTCACTGCTTCTACAACGTTTCCCGTTCCGGCTTCTCCCTTCGTTCTGATCATGGCTGCACCTTCTGCTATTCTTCTGAGAGCTTCTCCCAGGNCCCTTGCACCGCAGACAAAGGGCACTTTGAATTCGTGTTTGTTGATGTGGAACCTGTCGTCAGCTGGTGTAAGGACTNCGGATTCGTCGATGAAGTCAACTCCGAGTTCCTCCAGTATCTTTGCTTCGGCTATGTGACCGATTCTCACCTTCGCCATCACAGGGATGGATACTGCCTCCATGATTTCCCTGATCTTTGCGATGCTTGCCATTCTGGCGACTCCGCCCTCTTTTCTGATATCGGCCGGAACTCTTTCGAGGGCCATTACCGCAACGGCTCCCGCTTCTTCTGCGATCTTGGCCTGTTCAGCAGAGGTGACGTCCATGATGACACCGCCTTTGAACATCTCCGCAAAACCCTTCTTTATGATCCAGGTACCCTTTTTGATTTCCATTCCATTCACCTCCTCACTCTTCCTCCCAGTAGCGTTTCCCCACTTTTTTCAATCTGGGATTTTCTATCTTGTATCTTCCCACCTTTGCGCAGTGTCTTCCATTGACTTCAACGATGTCTGCCGTGATATCCACCTTCTCCCTCAGCAGGCGAGAACCAACACCGTACGCGTCTGCCGGTACCCCCAATCTTTCGAATAGATCTATCTTCTTCTCGTCGAATCCTCCGGAGACGACTATCTTCAGATCCTTGAGCCCCACTTTGTCGAACTCCTGACGGGCTCTCCAGACGAGTTCCGGACACACTCCAAAAGAGGATTCGTCTTTTGGGACCACAGATTTATCCCTCAGATTCCCGGAGGTGTCGAACCTCACACCCCATATCTTGTTCTTTCCAGGACCTATGATCGGTGAAGGATCTGTCACTCCGAGTTTGAACGGCTTTTTCATCACGTACTCGTAGAACTTTTCGATGACCTTGAAGGTTGTTCCTATCACATCGTTGTCCCAGTCCACAAGAACGATCCTGTTCACATCTTCCTCCATGTGTTTGTCAAAAGCGATGGCAGCGTCCTCGGTCTTCCCATCGTAGCAGGCTATCAGGGCGTGAGGCATCGTTCCCATGGATTTGACACCCCAGTAGTCCGCGTTCGCGTCTGTAGAAACTCCAAAGGCCCCCGCTTTGAGAGCTGCGTAGCCGTCTGTTGCCTGGACCCAGTAGTGATCGAAACGGGCACTGAAAAAGAGCACGGGTTTTCCTCTCGCTGCCTTCACCACTTTCTTGACGGCCGTTGCCGTGCTGGTGGCTCTTGCGATCACACCGAGAAGCACCGTTTCGAGATACCCGAAATAGGTGGGATCTCCCTCTATTGTCATTATCGGCTCTCCTTCTTTCGCTTCCTCGCCGTCGTAGAGGGCGTGTACTTCTATTTCATCCCATTTGTCTACCCAAAGATCGTTCAGTTTCAATCTGAGGTCCCACTTTTTCTGAGTGAGCTCCAGAATCTTCTGAACGTCCATTTCAACTGAAGCAGCCTGCATTTCTTTGTCTAATTTCAAGATCTCTTCGAAGAGTTCCCTCGCTTTTTCCTCGTCTTTGTAGTATCCCGTGCAGAACTTCAGAATGGCGAGGGCCTCGTCAATTCCGCAGATTACGGCGTCTTTCCTCGGAAAGAACTGATAGTACACCCGTGGATGGCGGTTGTCCCTTTTCAAGACCTTCACATAGTTTATGAAGTATATGTCCGAGTAGTAACCGTTCCTGATGCGGTCGATGGGAACCTTGAAGACCTCGGGACTGAGTCTTTTCACATTGATCACCTCAAATGAATTCTGCTCCTAAAATTTCTTTCATTTCCCTCAGTGCAAAGCGGTGAAGCTCTTCATCGTAAGAAGCAACGCCTTCAGTGATTATTTTAACAGGGATATCCCTGTTTCTCAACTCTTCGACGGTGAAGAGCACACAGATGTGTGTTACAACTCCACAAACGTAAACTTCGTCTATCTCGTTGTCTCTGATTATCTTTTCAAGATTCGTGTTGTAGAAGGCACTGTAACGGTTTTTTTTCACAGAGAAGTGATTGGGATAATCTTTCAAAGCTTTCTCGAGTTTTTCAGTGAGTCTTGCACCATCAGTGTTTGCAACGCAGTGTTTTGGCCAGATGTTGAATTCTCTGTCTTCAGGATCGTGCCAGTCCTGTGTGGTGATGATGGGAAGGTTTTCCTTTTTGAACTCTTCAACCCACTTCAAAATGGGATCGATCACCTTCTCTGCTCCTTCGAAGTAAAGAGCACCGTCTTTGTCAACGAAATCCCTCTGGAGGTCCACCACAAGAAGGGCTCTCACGTTTTCACCCCCTAAAAAGAAAAGCCCCGTGCGGGGCTGGCGGAGGCGGTGGGACTCGAACCCACACGGGCCTTCCGGCCCACCGGTTTTCAAGACCGGCTCCTTAGCCAGTTCGGACACGCCTCCAGTTTTAAATTATACAACAAAACAAAACCCCCGGCAAGTGCCGGGGGTTGATTTGCGGTGGTGTGGATTAGAATGCAACGGAAGCTTTCAAGTAGAGGTACCAGGTGAAGTAATCGTTGATATCAGCAGTACCATCACTATTGGAATCAAACAGAGTTCCGAAGAAGAATCCTGTTGTGAGAGGACCGTAGACGTAGCTGGCGTCGACGTTGTAACCCAGTTCGTTGGTGGCAACTTTGTATTGTGCAGCTGCTTTGACTGTAAGATTTTCAACGGCTGTGACTGTCAGGTTGGCATCGATGGTGACATTAGTAGCAGAAGCGACAGCATCATCCCAGGAAGCGCTCACATTTGCCTCTGCCATATCGGAGTCGTAAGCAAGAGCAAGCGTCACAGGCAGGCTGAAAGAATTGGCATCAAGATCGTAAGTCGGTGTCAGTTCTGCACTGAAGGTCACTTCATCGGTGACACCAGCTTCCGCTTTGAGACCAACTTTCACGAGTTTGGATCCCCAGGGTGCTGTCCAGCCATCGCCATCAACAGAATCATCGTCGTAGTATGTGGGGGCTCCTTCAGAATAGACAAAGTATGGAGACACCGTCAGAGTAACAGGTTCCATTTCAAAGGATTTGCTGTACTGTGCTTCTACCAGGTACATGCTGGTTGCTTCGTAGGCGTAGGCAAGATCGACCACGAGATTTTCAAGGATGTCTTTTCCAGTGAGATTCAAGTGGGCAGCATAGCCATAGGCGCTTGTGGCATTGTTCGTATCAGTATCATAGAACGCACCGAAGAGTGTCGCATCAAGGAGATCAAGGTTCGTCACACCGAGTTTCAGAGCAACAGCGTCGTCGAAGTAATTGTTGGTATCATTCGTGGCGTTGGTGAGATCTGTCTCAGACACAATGTCTGCAAAGTAGGCGGTCAGAGAAATTCCTTCAAGACCAAGTTTTGGCGTAAATTCAAGTGCTCTGTCTCCTACGTAGTAGAACACATAGCCATCCCCATAGATATCAGAGTTGTAGTAAGTGAGATCGAACAGATCCGTTGTGACAGCTATCTTGCTGAGAGAAGCGTCTGTTCCAAGGACGTCAATGGAAAATTCTGCTGTAATGGTAGCAGGTGCTGTTACACTGCCAGAGCTTGGAGAAATGGACACAGACAAATCACTAATATCACCTTCGAGGTCGATGCCTTCTTCGTCGAGGTACGCGTTGAAGTAGCCAGTTCCAGAGACATTGACTTTAACGACGTCTTCGTAGGCAAACGCTGCTGTGACTAAAAGACCCAGTACCAGGAAAAGAGCGAGCAACTTCTTCATAACATCTTACCTCCCCTCAGAATAAATTTTGGTTTTATTTACCACTGATTGCGATCAGAATGAGACCGAGAATTCCAAAGAACGCACCTGTGAGGATGCTGAGATTCCTGTTGTAAGCCTTCACGCTTTCGATTTTGTCCTCGAGTTCCGCCTTCACCTGATCGATCTTTTCGTTAGTCTCGTTGTACTTCATGTTGAGGTCTTCTTCGAGAGACGACGTTTTTCCGTAGAGGTTGACGATATCCTGTTCATGAAGATCAACCGTCTTCTGTATCTCCGCGTCCTTTTCCTTGAGAGCGGAAATTTCATCGTTCAATTTGCTTTCTGTGTCGAGGAGTTTTGTGTAGACCATGTTCAACGTTTTCTCCTGTGACTCTATTTTAGCAGAAAGTTCGGCCTTCGTGTCAAGTATTTTTTTGTTGAGATCTTCGTTGAGTGCAGCGACTTTGTTGTAGAGGTTTATGATGTCTTTTTCGTGAAGTTCGACCATTGCGGAGATTTCTTCATCTTTCCTGGAGAGTTTCTCTTCTGTCGCGGCGATCTTGTTGTTGAGTTCCTCGTTAACGGAACTGATCTTGTTGTAAATGTTTATGATGTCTTTCTCGTGTAGATTGACTATTCCTTCGAGATCGGCGATCTTGTTTCCAAGGTCCTTTTCAAGGGCTGCGAGTTTTTCGTTCACTTCAGAGATCTTTGCGTCCACATTCTCCTTGTATCTTTCGTAGTCTCTGGAGAGATTTCCAAGTTTGAGCCCGATGTTGTTCACAACTTCTCTGTTGAGCGAGATCTCTTTGTCGAACTCCATCTCGATCTCTTCTTTCACAGAATCGATCTTCTCGAGCAGTTCTCTTTCGGTTTCTGTGAGATTGGCCTGAGTGGTACCTATCTGGGATGCCAGAGTGTCCAGTATGCCGGTGAGACCGTTAACCTTCTCCTCGAGGGCCATGTACTTGTCGGAGAGATTTCCAACAACCTGTGCCAGATCACCTGAAGCACCTGCAAGCATCTTCTGTTCGATGAAATCGAGGAGCCTGCTCACCGCAGTCGCTGCTTCGTATCTGGTGATGTACCTGTCCCCTTTGAACTCGCCGTCCGGATAACCTATGAAGATACCCCTCTGCCACAGCTTCCAGACGTACTCGTAAGCCCAGTGATCTTTTGGAACATCAGGGAAGAACGCGAACATCGCTGAGAAGAAAACGGACAGCATTGCAACGGTAAGAAGAACTCTCTTCATGGGACAAACCTCCCTTCTCATTGATCACAGTTAAATCCTGTGGTGATTATACCATCCCGTCCAAAGGAAATTCAAGAGTTTTCTAAAGTTTTTTTGTCTCTCCACCTGATATTCTGTAGAACTTCCTCTTTCCAACTCTCAAAACTCGCTCTCCATCAGGTTCTACAGTGAATTTTATGTCCTCTATCCTCTCTCCGTCGATGTACACTCCACCTTGAGAAACGAGTCTTTTAGCCTCACTTTTGCTGGATGCAGCTCCTATCTCCACGAGGAGATCCACGATGTTCTTATCCTGAGAAATCTCAACGACCGGCATCTCGTCAGGAATTTCTTTCTTTTGAAAGACTTTCACGAATTGTTCCTGGGCCTTCTTTGCGTTTTCCTCTCCGTGGAAGAAACGGGTTATTTCGTACGCGAGAACCATCTTTACGTCTCGTGGATTGATCGTTTTTTCCTTCATCTTTTTCTCGTACTCTTCGATCACTTCTTCTGGGATGTTCGTGAGAAGGTGCATGTATTTTATGATGAGTTCATCAGGTATGGACATGAGTTTCCCGTACATCTCCTCGGGCGGATCGTTGAAAGCGATGTAGTTTCCGTAGCTTTTGCTCATCTTCAATTTTCCATCCGTTCCTTCGATGATCGGCATCGTCATGACGATCTGGGGCTCTTGACCGTATTCTTCCTGTATCTTCCTTCCCACAAGGAGGTTGAAAAGCTGATCCGTTCCGCCGAGTTCCACATCTGCCTGGATGGCAACGGAATCGTAGGCCTGTGCGAGCGGGTACAGAAACTCCGATACGGCGATGGGAATGCCTTCTTTGAATCTCTTTGCGAAATCGTCTCTCTCGAGCATCCTCGCAACCGTGTACTTTGAAGCCAGAACGATCACATCCGCGAAGGTCATCCTGTCGAGCCATTCACCGTTGAATCGAAGCTCCGTTCTTTCTGGATCCAGTATCTTGAAGGCCTGTTCCTGATAGGTCTTTGCGTTCTCCAGAACCTCTTCTTTGGTCAGCATGGGACGCGTTTCGTTCCTTCCAGAGGGATCACCAATGCGTGCGGTGAAGTCTCCTATGATCAGAACGACCGTGTGACCGAGATCCTGAAACTCTCTCAGCTTCCTCAAAACGACCGCATGTCCCAAATGCAGGTCGGGCCTTGAGGGATCCACGCCGAGTTTCACGCGGAGTTTTCCCTTTCTTTTTATTCTGTCGAGGAGTTCTTCTTCGCTTATGAGGTCAACAACATTTCTTTTGAGAATTTTCACCTGTTCTTCCGGCGTCATCCCATCACCTCGTTAGGACGAAAGCTGTTACTACGCAGGAAACGAAAAAGAGTACAGACAGGACAAGAGTGATCTTTCCACCGGTGTCGAGGCCTTTCCTCCTTCCAAAAACGGTGTGAAGTCCTCCACTTCCGAAGGCACCACCGAGCTCTGAGAATTTCGACATCTGTACCTGGACCATGTAGATGAGAGCCACGCTTATGATGGTGTGAACGATTAGGAAAAACGTCTTCATCACTACACCTCCCTGGGCATTATAACACGTTCTTCAAGAATCTTCCGGTGTAAGAGTGAGGATTCTTTGCTATTTCCTCTGGTGTTCCCGTTGCAACTATGTAGCCACCTTCTTTTCCACCTTCAGGACCGAGATCTATGATGTGGTCTGCGTTTTTTATGACATCGAGATTGTGTTCTATCACGATTACGGTGTTTCCTCTATCTACCAGCCTGTGGAGAACTTCCACGAGTTTTCTCACGTCTTCAAAGTGAAGTCCAACAGTTGGCTCGTCGAGTATGTAGAGGGTTCTTCCCGTATCTCTTTTTCTCAACTCAGAGGCGAGTTTGATTCTCTGCGCCTCACCCCCGGAGAGGGTGGTGGCTGGTTGCCCGAGTTTCACGTATCCCAAGCCCACATCGTGCAAAACCTGAAGCGTTCTCTTTATAGAGGGTATGTTCTTGAAGAACTCCAGCGCTTCATCCACCGTCATATCGAGTATATCAGAAATGTTTTTTCCTTTGTAGGTTATCTCGAGTGTTTCTCTGTTGTATCTCTTTCCCTTGCAAACATCGCACTCCACGTACACATCGGGAAGGAAGAGCATTTCTATCTTCACGTAACCCTGACCCTGACAGGCTTCACATCTTCCTCCCTTCAGATTGAAGCTGAATCTGCTCTTGGTGTAACCACGTGCCTTAGCAGCGGGGGTCATGGCAAAGAGGCTTCTTATTTCGTCGAACACCTTGGTGTAGGTAGCCGGGTTGCTCCTCGGTGTTCTTCCAATGGGAGATTGATCTATCGCGATCACCTTGTCGATGTTCTCGTGTCCTTCGATCGAATCGAATTCTCCAGCGGGAAGTTTGGTTTTGTGAAGGAGATTCATCAACGCCGGGTAGAGCGTTTCCATGACGAGGGAAGATTTTCCAGATCCCGACACTCCCGTGACACAGACGAAGACACCGAGGGGAATCTCAACGTCTATGTTCTTCAGATTGTTGTGACGAACGCCTTTGATCTTCAAAGACGCGTAAGGAAGCCGCCTCGTTTTGTTTACTGCGATCTTTCTTTTCCCCGAGAGGTATTCACCCGTCAGAGAGCTGTCTGGATTTTTCAAAAGTTCATCCACGGTACCCTGGAAGACGACCCGACCACCGTTCGTTCCCCCGCCCGGTCCGATGTCTATGATGTGGTCAGCGTTCCTGATCACTTCCTCATCGTGTTCCACCACTATCACCGTGTTTCCAAGATCTCTGAGCTTTTTGAGGGTTTTTATCAGTCGCTCTGTGTCCCTTGGGTGGAGTCCAATAGTCGGCTCGTCCAGAACGTAGATGACTCCCGTGAGACCCGAACCTATCTGTGTTGCGAGCCTTATTCTCTGAGATTCTCCTCCAGAGAGTGTGGTGGCGGATCTGGAGAGAGTGAGATATTCGAGTCCAACGTCCACGAGGAATTCGAGCCTTTTTTCTATTTCCTTCAGGAGTTCTCCCACGATTTCTCGCTCTCTTTCGGTGAGATTCAGATTCTTCAAAAATTCGAGTTCTTCTGAGATAGAAAGCTCGGTGAACTCGTGTATGTTCAAACCGTTTATCTTCACAGAGAGGGCTTCCCTGTTCAGTCTTTTCCCACCGCAGACGGAGCAGGTTCTCTGTACGATGAAGTTCTTTTCCAGCCACTCCTTCATCTCGGGAGATTCCGTTTCTCTGTGCCACCTCTGAACTTTTGGAACCACTCCTTCGAAACGATCATCTCCGTACAAGATGAACTCTTTCACATCTTCAGGCAGATCTTTGAAGGGAAGGTGAGGGGAAACACCTCGCTTTTCTATCTCCCTTGCGACCCATCTCGAGAGCCTTCTGTCCCATCTGTACGGAATGATCGCACCTTCGAGAACGCTCTTCTCTTCGTCTATCACGAGGGATGGATCCACCTCAAATGTGAAGCCGAGGCCGTGACAGTTCGGACACGCACCGTACGGACTGTTGAAAGAAAACAGCTTTGGTGTGATCTCTGGAAACCCGATACCACACACCGGGCACATGAGGTTTTCGCTGAAGATCTTGCATTCTCCGGTGTCGACGTTTCTGATCTCGACGAATCCTTTTCCTTCCCTCATTGCTAGCTCGAGACTGTCCAGTATCCTGTGTTCGTTTCTGGTTTCAAGGATCAACCTATCGACCACCAGCTTCACAGTGTGTCGTTTGTTCTTGTCGAGTTCCGGCACTTCCTCGAGCCTGTAAATCTCGCCGTCTATTTCTATTCTCGCGAATCCTTTGGAGATGAACTCTTCGATCTCTTTTTTGAATGTTCCTTTCTTCTCCGTCGCAACTGGTGCGAGTATGTAGATTCGACTCCCTTCTTTGAAAGAATTGAACAAATCCTGAAGGATCTCATCGATGCTCTTTTTCTCGAGAGGCCTTCCGCACTCAGGGCAGTGGGCTTTTCCTATCCTCGCGTAGAGCACCCTCAGGTAATCGTAAATTTCCGTCACCGTTCCAACGGTCGATCTGGGATTGTGAGAGACGGTTTTCTGATCTATGGCTATGGCGGGGGAAAGCCCTTCTATCTCGTCAACATCGGGTTTTTTCAGGTTGCCGAGGAACTGTCTCGCATACGTAGAAAGTGACTCCAGATATCTTCTCTGCCCTTCGGCGTATATCGTGTCCATGGCGAGTGAAGACTTCCCCGATCCTGAAACTCCCGTTATGACAACAAGCCTGTTCTTTGGAATCCTCACGGTTATGTTTTTCAGATTGTGAATTCTTGCTCCTTTCACCACGATTTCGTTCACAGGATCACCCCCAAAACGAGGGCGCCGAGGATCAGAGTCAGCACCAGTGGGAGGAACACCTTCTTTAGAATGTCGAACACCTCTACCTCGAAGAATTTCGCAGACAGCACGACGCACAGATGAACCGGAGACAGTATGACACCACCCACAGCGAACATGTAGGTGTACACGGCGTACTTGCTGCTGAACACCTCCATCAAAACAGGAAGAGAAATACCGACGGCTGCCTGTGTGATACCCGTGGAGATTCCCGACACGAGAGGTAAAAAGATGAGAAGGATCCAGGGAGAAAGATTCCATCTGACAAATTCAGCCGCGATGCCTTCACCCACGCCGGAGTGTTCAACTATGACCTTGTAGATGTAAACAAGAAAAAGGACGAGAAAAACATCCCACTTATTGAAAACCTGCTTCAGAGTCTTTAGAAGGTATCTTCTCCTGAATACCGCATAACCCGATGTGCTCAAAAGAAGTGCGAACCATCCTGGAACTTTGAAAATAAGTATGAGAACACCCGTTCCCAGAACGGGTATCAGTGGAAGAAGATTGAAGAAAGATCTGGGTTTAGAGAGACGGGGAAGTTGCTTTCCATTGAAAAAAAACCATCCCAGAAGAAAGGCTATGGCAAACACAGGAAAGAGAGTCAGAGAAACCTTTCCCGGATGGATCCCGGAGAGTTCAGAGACGAGCACCACAGCTGGATATATGGGCCAGAAGAATTCTATCGTGTGTCTGAACCAGTAGTTCTTGACGGCGAGTTTCAGCGGATTCTCTTCGGGAAGTGAATTCTTCACTATGGGAGCTGTGAAGAGAGCTCCGCCGGGCATCGGCATGAGACCTATGAGAGCGGGGACGAACGAATCCACGTTCTTCGAAAAGATAGTTCGCATTTCCTCGGAAAAGCGGTTGTAATCACCTGAATTTTCCATCATTCCTGAAAGAAGGTATATCAGAAAAACCGTCGCAATGAGTGACCAGAAGGAATCTGAAGAGATCGTCCAGGAAAGAATTTCCGGAATGTTTCTCACCTTGAGAGAGAGAATCATCACGATGACACCAGAGAGCAGAGAAATGGAAAGTTTTTTGAAAACTCTCTGCACAACAATGACTGTGAAAAGGGATAACAACACTGACAGAGTGTTCAAGACTCTTCTACCTCCACGACGTAAAGAAAAAGAAGAAGGGGAGATTTCCCCTTCTTTCTTGTCTGGAGCGGGCGACGGGATTCGAACCCGCGACCCCCAGCTTGGCAAGCTGGTGCTCTACCACTGAGCTACACCCGCCTGCTCTATCCTGGTGCGAGAGGTGGGACTTGAACCCACACGGGCTTCAGCCCACTGGATTCTAAGTCCAGCGCGTCTGCCAGTTCCGCCACTCTCGCACCGCTGGTGACCCGGGTGGGATTCGAACCCACGACCCCCTGATTAAAAGTCAGGTGCTCTGCCTGCTGAGCTACCGGGTCGCCGGTACAAATGATATCACAGAGTGGAGAGGATTTCAAGAGGTGAGTTGAGACTGCGAACGTTAGGTGTTAAAATATTCAACAAAGAGGTGATGTGAAATGANCGGAGTGTGCATCGGTTCCTCGAGTGTTTCATTCTACAGTGAAAGGGNGAAAGGAAATCTTCCTCACAACGGAGATCCCCTCGCTCTGCTTTCCATGATGATCCCCGCTTTTCTCGATGAAGGGCCCGTGGTCATCACAGGTCGAAAGACAAGAGAAATAATAGATCTGCCTCAGATATCCGAAGCGGAGGCAACGGAAATCGCCTACAGGCATCTCATGAAAAAATACGGAAAGGTCGAAGCCGTTGTCAGTGCCGGTGGGGAGAACACCATTCTCTACAGAGTGAACGATAAGGGAATCATAACCGGCATATACACGGGTAGCAAGTGCGCCTCGGGAACGGGAGAATTCTTCCTTCAGCAGCTTCAGAGGATGGGAATATCTCTTGAGGAAGCCAACAGTGTCGAGACGGAAGAGTACTATGAACTCTCCTCGAGGTGTACCGTTTTCTGCAAGAGTGATTGCACCCACGCGCTGAACAAAGGGGTTCCAAAGGAACTCGTTCTGAACGGTCTTGGAAAGGTGATGGCCGACAAGATAGTGGAACTGGCTCACAAGGCAGGAGTTAAGAAGATCCTCCTTGTCGGTGGAACGACGAGAAACAGGCTCATGTTGAAGCACCTGGAAAGAGTTCTGGAAGTGATCGTTCCGGAAGAAGCGCTGTTCTTCGAAGCCTACGGGGCTTACCTGTGGGGAAAGCTGAACGGAGTGGTATCGAAAAAGACCTTCACGATCAAAAAAGAAGAAATTACCAGTTTTCCCACTCACGAGCCTCTCAAAAAGTACCTGCACATGGTCGAGTTCAAAGAAATGCCGTTCCAGCAGGCAAGAGATGGGGATGTGTGTGTGCTGGGAATAGACGTTGGATCCACCACAACGAAAGCGGTGCTGATGAGATACGATGATGAAGCCATCCTGGCGGGAGTGTACCTTCGAACTCTGGGAGATCCCATAAGAGCGGCAAGGCAGTGCTACTCCTCTATATTGGAGCAGCTCAACGGGACGAAAGTGAAGATAATCGGACTCGGTGTGACGGGATCAGGGAGGAAGATCGTTGGGCTGTATTCTCAGACCGACGCCGTGTACAACGAGATAATGGCGCACGCGAAAGCGGCCGCTCATTTCGATCCAGAGGTGGACACGATCTTCGAGATAGGAGGTCAAGATGCCAAGTACACCTATCTGGTGAACGGGGTTCCGGCGGATTACGCGATGAACGAAGCCTGTTCGGCCGGGACGGGATCTTTCCTCGAAGAGGCAGCGGGAGAGTCCCTTGGAGTCCACTACACCGAGATCGGAGATCTCGCTCTGAAAGGCGAAAATCCTCCGAACTTCAGCGATCAGTGCGCGGCCTTCATAGGAAGCGACGTCAAGACGGCGGTGAACGAAGGGATCTCTAAAGAAGACATATGCGCCGGGCTTGTGTACTCCGTGTGTATGAACTACCTGAACAGGGTGAAAGGAAGCAGACCTGTAGGAAAGAAGATCTTCATGCAGGGNGGAGTTTGCTACAACAAAGCGGTGCCTGTTGCCATGGCTGCNCTCGTTGGNAANAACATAGTNGTTCCCCCGCACCCGGGTTTGATGGGCGCTTACGGAGTGGCTCTGCTCACCAAAGAGAATCTTGAACTCGGTTTTCTGGAAAAGAAAGAGTTCAAACTGAAGGAATTGATCTCCAGAGAAGTCAGATACAGAGGAACGTTCATCTGTCCCGGTGGGAAAGAAAAATGCGATAGAAAGTGTGAGATCAGGATCATAGAGATCGATGGAAAGCGGTTCCCGTTCGGTGGTGCCTGCAACAAGTACGAGAACGTGCTGAGACACGCCAACATAGACAGCACAAAGTACAACTTCGTCAAAAACAGGGAGAAATACATTTTCCACCTCGAGAGAGAAGTGAAGGGNNCAAAGACCATCGGTTTGAGCANNTCTTTGGCGATGAACAACNTTTTCCCGCTTTTCTACACCTTCCTTACAGAACTCGGTTTCGACGTTGTGGTTCCCGAAAAGTCCGACAGACGCGGCTGGGAGATGATGAACTCCGAATTCTGCTCCCCGGTGGAACTCTCCCACGGCTACATGTACGATCTGATCTCGAAGAATCCGGATCTGATATTCGTTCCAAGGTTGAGAGGAATCAAAGTGGAAAATTCAGAGAACTACAACGTCTTCTGTCCCTTTGTTCAGAGTGAAGTTGACTGGCTCACATCTGCGTTTCCTGAAATGGAAGAAAAGCTCGTGACGGGCTATTTCGATTTCTCGCGCGGTGATGAAAAGGAAGAATTTCTCAGAGTGGCTGAAAGGCTTGGAAGATCACGCGAGGAAGGGGAACGAGCCTTTGAAAAGGCCTGGAAGGCTTTCAACGAAAGGTTTAGTCTCATAAAGAAACAGTGGAATGAATTTCTGAAAATTCTTGACGAGTCGGAATTCGGTGTGGTTCTCTTTGGAAGATCTTACAACGCCTTCTCTTCCGATGCGAACATGGGAATCCCCGAAAAATTCGCCACCCGCGGAATTCCCATCATCAACTTCGATTCCATACCCTTCGAGGATGAAAAGGGCTACAGAAACATGTACTGGTCGTGGGGAGAGATGATTCTCAAAGCGTCACGATTCGTCGAAAAGCATCCAAAACTCTTTGGGGTTTACATCACCAACTTCAGCTGTGGGCCCGATTCTTTCATCATCTCTTACTTCAGAGACATAATGGCGAAGAAACCATCACTCGTTCTGGAACTCGACAGTCACACAGCGGACGCGGGCATAGAAACGAGAATCGAAGCCTTCATAGACATTGTGAAGAGTTATCTCAGACTTCAGAGAAAGAAAGAAGAAAGAAAGAGTGCGAAAAGACCCCAAACAGTGCTGGAGAAAAACACCCTCTACGTGATCACTCCGGACGGAGAGAGACTGCGGCTCAACGATGAAAGGGTGAAGGTTGTTTTCCCGTCGATGGGTCAGTTCGGGTCTCAGTGTCTTTCTGCGGCTTTCAGATACTACGGTGTCAGGTCCGACGTGTGTCCTCCACCGGACGTCGAGGAGTTCAAACTCGGAAGGGGGAACTCTCTTTCGAAGGAGTGTCTTCCTCTTCAACTCACTCTTGGAAGCCTCATAAAGTACATCAGAGAGAAAGCATCCGATGACGAGATCATACTTTATTTCATGCCAGAGACGATGGGACCGTGCCGTTTCGGGCAGTACAGTGTCTTCATGAACCTGTGGCTCGACAGGAACAACGTGAGAAACGTGACGCTCTTCGGTTTGAATTCCGAAAACGCCTACGCGGGGCTTGGAATCGCTTTCAGGATCAGAGCATGGCTGGCTGTTGTCGTTTCCGATGTGTTCTTCGATGTGGAACGCGCTGTGATGACGCTGGCGAGGGACAAAGAAGAAGCGAAAAAAATCCTTGAAGGATGCAGGGAAAAGATATTGAACAGTCTTGCAAACGATTCTCTCAGGGACTTCTTCAAAACACTCGATGAAGTCTCAGAGATACTTTCGGGTGTTGAGAGAATAATGGATTACGAAAAGGCACCGAAGGTACTGCTCACAGGAGAAATCTACGTGAGAAGAGACGAGTTTTCCAGAAAACACCTCGAAAACCTGATGGAGAAGAACGGGATCATCATGCACATATCGCCGGTCCACGAGTGGATCTATTACACGGATTATCTGTACCTCAACAGGTTGATCTCTCCGAATTCCACCCGCGTGGACAGGCTGAAGAAGCGAATCGAGATCCTCGTGAAAAGGTACGTAGAGAGAAGAGTGAAAAAAATCTTGGAAAAAAGCGGCTTTTACAGGTCTCATATGGTGGATGTAGAATCCATTGTTGACGCGGCGAAAGACTACCTGAATCCAAAGCTCACCGGAGAAGCGATCCTCACCATAGGAACCGTCCTGCATGAGATCGTAAACCACTACGATGGTATCATCTCAATAGGACCCTTTGGTTGCATGCCGAGCAGGATAGCGGAAGCGGTTGTGAAAAAAGGCTTGAAAGAACAAAAAGAGAAGACCACAGGGGTTTTGAGAAAAGTACTGGACGAGTTCGGAGACCTTCCCGTGATACACATAGAGTCCGATGGGAATCCGTTCACACCAACGGTACAGAGCAAGCTGGAGGCGTTCATGTTCCAGGTCAGAAGATTGAGAAACTACCTGAACGGTCTGCTGAACACGGAGAACACCCTGGAGGAAACTGAAGAGACTCTCCCTGAAAATATCAGGGTTGATTCATGAGAGTCTCCAGCACCTCTTCTTCTATTTCTGAGAAACGAGGATCGGAAAAAGTTTTTATGGTTCTCGGCTTTGGAAACGGCACGCGTATTTCCTTCAAAATCCTTGCGGGGCGATCGGAGAGGATCAATATTCTGTCTGAAAGGAAGACCGCTTCCTCCACGTCGTGAGTGATGAGTACGACCGTACTTTTCATCCTGTGTACGATCTCAGAAAGCCATATCTGGAGTTTCTTTCGAGTGTAAGCATCTACCGAAGAAAAAGGTTCATCGAGTACGAGGAGCTCCTCGCCCGATAGAACGGCCCTCAGAAGAGACAGTCTCTGCCTCATACCGCCACTCAGCTGGTACGGCCTTTTCTCTTCAAAGCCAGAAAGACCGAATCGTTCAAACAATTCTTTTATGTTTGATGGCGGCAGTTCTTTTCTGAGAACGAGTGGGAGCACGGCGTTCTCATAGGCGGTCATCCAGTCGAACAGCACATCCTTTTGAGGACAGTATCCGAGACGAGATGTGAAGATCTCTATCTTTCCCTCGTAGGGAATCAATCCCAGAATAGCCTTCACAACGGTGGTCTTTCCACATCCGGATGGTCCCACAAGGGAGAGGATCTCTCCCCTTTGAACCTCCAAGGAGAGATCCTCCACCGCTTTGAGTTCTCCGTAGCAAACCGTGAGGTGGGATACCTTTATCACGGTAGGAACTCGTTTGTGAACGCCTTCGTCACGTCTATCGTCTCTTTCAGGAATCCCATAGAGTGAAGCCATTCCGCGTATCTCCTCCAGACTTCTTCTTTCTGGTAGCCCCATTTTTCCGCGTCCGCTTTGTACTGACCTGCGAGGTACTTTTGAGATTCTACAACGATCTTTTCATCCAGTTCCGGAGCGTATTTGAGGAGTATTTTGGCTGCCTCCACAGGGTGCTGTATTGCGTACTCGTATCCCTTGGCCGTGGCTCTCAAAAATCTTCTTACGAGATCTGGATTTTGCTTTATGAGAGATTCGCTCGTTATCAGAACCGGCGTGTAGTAGTCAAAGACTTCGTCTATATCCTTCAGCGGGAGGAACTCTATCTCTATCCCTTTCACCTTGCTGGCAACACCGTCCCATCCGTAGAAGATCCAGGCAAAATCGAACACATTGTTCAGCGTTCCCGCAAAGAAATCCATCTGTCCCACGTTCACAAAAATCACCTTTGAAGGATCTGCACCGTATTTTCTCATGATGTATTCTATGGTCGCCTTCTCTATAGGAGAACCCCAGCTTCCGTATCTCTTACCCTCCCAGTCTTTCACACTTTTGATTCCTTCATCCTTCAGCCAAGCGAAACCCGATGTGTTGTGCTGGATGATGGCAGCTATGGAGACGATGGGCATCCCTTCTCCTCTGGAGAGGGTGACCGCTTCCTGATAACTCACGCCAAATTCCGCTTTTCCACTCGCTACAAGCTGTTCCGCTGTCAACCGAGACGGTTGAACGATCTTCACATCCAACCCTTCTTCTCTGTAGTATCCAAGGTCCTTGGCTACGTAGAGCCCCGTGTGGTTCGTGTTGGGATACCAGTCCAGTACGACCGTTACCTCTTCAGCGAAAAGTGCAAGGACAGAGATCAAAAACATCGCAATGAAGGTCAGTCTTTTCATTTTACCAGCCTCCTTTCCTCGAACCAAGGTGTGAGTTTTCTGGAGAGAATATCAGCTATCTTGAAGACGGCAACGCTGAGCACAACCACAACTATCACAGAGAGAAAGAGCCTGTCAGCTCTGAAGGTGTTCATTGCCCTTATCATGTATATGCCCAGGCCTTTTTCTGCTCCAAGCCATTCTCCTATCACAGCGGAAACCACAGCGTATGTGGCGGATATCTTGAGCCCAGAGAGAACGTAAGGTAACGTGTGCGGTAGTACAAGGTACCTGTAGATCTGGATCTTCGTTGCCTTCATCACTTTGAAAAGATCCAGAGCGTCCTGATCGATCGTTCTGAATCCTTCGAGAGTGTTGAGCGCAACCGGAAAGAGTGTGACGAACGCTACTATGCCTATTTTCGTGCCCACGCCCAGACCGAACCAGATGATGACGAGCGGTGCCACAGCAACGATGGGTATCGCCTGTGAGATGATGAGGATCGGGTACATTACCTCTTTCACCGTCTGGAACAGATCCATCAGGACCGCAAGCCCCATTCCCAACACGAGGCCTATAACCAGGCCAGAAAAAGCCTCAAGGATCGTGTAGAGACTGTGATCCATCAAGATTTTCCACTGCGAAAGTCCCTCGAGAACTATGGAAGAAGGTTTGGGAAGAAGATACTGTGGGACTTTCGAGAACTCCCACACGAAAATCAGAGCTATAAAAAACAGCCATTTAGCGGTACTTCGATACCTTCTCTTCAATCGTGATACCTCCGACTTTGTAATCGATGTCCAGCTGAAGAACGAATCGTTTCGCGAACTGTTCAAGGTATCTGACGAGCTCTTTCACACGATCCATGATCTCTTCGAATTCACCTTCCACGGTGGTGTTGGAAGGACCCACTTCGTATTTCATGCCCCACGAAGAGATCTTTTCGATCGCTCTGTCGATCACCTCGTGGAGTCTTCCATCTTCCACGGCGGGAATCACCTTTATGGAAACCGTTACTTTCGGCATTTTTTCACCTCCTCAATTCGGCTCTTCTAATTTGAATTATAACATAGTATAATAGAACCGGGAGGGATGCCGATGTCGAAAAAGGTGACTAAAGAAGATGTTCTGAACGCCCTGAAAAACGTGATCGATTTTGAACTCGGTCTGGATGTGGTGAGTCTGGGTCTGGTGTACGACATCCAGATAGACGATCAGAACAACGTGAAAGTCCTCATGACAATGACCACACCCATGTGTCCTCTTGCCGGAATGATTCTTTCCGACGCTGAAGAGGCGATAAAGAGGATCGAGGGAGTCAACAACGTGGAGGTGGAGCTCACATTCGACCCACCATGGACACCAGAAAGAATGTCTCCGGAGCTGAGAGAAAAATTTGGAGTTTGATAAAAGACTGCTCTGGAAAACTCGAGGGAGTGACCGAAACTCCTGTTCTTGAGGTGTTACTCATCGTTTCCCGGGTACTTGGGATCCGCAAGGAAGATCTCTTTTTGAAAGACTTGGTAGTTTCTCCAACTGAGGAAAAAAGGATTCTGAAACTCGTGGAGAAAAGAGCAAGTGGATATCCCCTGCACTACATTCTCGGTGAGAAAGAGTTCATGGGTCTTTCTTTACTCGTGGAAGAAGGTGTATTCGTTCCAAGACCGGAGACGGAGGAACTGGTCGAACTCGCCCTCGAGCTGATAAGAAAGTACGGAATAAAAGCAGTCGCAGACATAGGAACAGGAAGCGGTGCCATTGGAGTGAGTGTAGCGAAATTCTCCGATGTGGTTGTTTTCGCGACGGACGTTTCTTCCAAAGCTGTTGAAGTCGCCAGAAAAAACGCGGAGAGGCACGGTGTTTCCGACAGATTCTTTGTGAGAAAAGGTGAGTTTCTTGAACCGTTCAAAGAAAAGTTCGCATCGATCGAGATGATCCTTTCGAATCCTCCATACGTGAAATCAAGTGCTCATCTGCCAAAAGATGTTCTTTTCGAACCTGCAGAGGCGCTTTTTGGAGGAGAGGACGGCCTCGACTTTTACAGAGAATTTTTCGGCAGGTACAACACGAGTGGAAAGATTGTGCTGATGGAGATAGGAGAAGACCAGGTGGAGGAGTTGAAAAAGATCGTTTCCGACGCTGTTTTCCTGAAGGATTCCGCCGGAAAGTACCGTTTTCTCTTTCTCAACCGGCGTTCCTCTTGAACAGTTGGAGTATCAGTCTGACTTCTCCAACCGTGATACCCAGTTTTTTGGCGATATCCACTTCTGAAAATCCCCTGTCGTACATCGAGACGATTCTTCTTTCTAAAGCGGTTTCCAGTTCCTCTTCTTTTTCTTCCGCTTTCGTTTCATCCTGCTCTTGAATAACAGGGATAATTGGTTTTTCCATCTTTTCAGATTTTTCCCCTTCATCTTCAGAGGAGAAGATCCTTTCTCTTTCTATTTCGGACATCTTGACCATCAGCCTTGACATCACGGTGTTGGCTTCGGATATGAGTTTTCTTAACTCTTGTGTCTTCTTTTCGAGGAGTTCGAGTCTGTTGGCCGACAGGTAGCGGAACTTTCCCATGAGTTCCATGATCCTCTCTTCTACATCCTCCTGATTCGGCTCTTTTGAGTTACCGTTCCTCCCAAGGAGAAGATACGTCCACGAAAAGACCACCGTTCCCACCGTGGAAAGCACCACCAGATAGTCTACGAGATTCATGAGATACCTCCTTCTTCCATCACTCTTCTGGCGAACTCGACAACGTCCATGTTGTACTTCAAAGTTGCGATATCATCGAAAGGAGTTTCTCCCAAATTCACGATAACGAGCTTTCCACCGCTCCTGACAGTTATGAGGGGAAGCTCGGCAGCGGGATACACAACGAGCGAAGATCCCAGGACGATCATCAAACTGGCCTTGGATGAAAGTTCGATCGCTTCCNTGAGGGCGTCTTGCGGCAGATTTTCCCCAAAGAACACGATGTTCGNCCTGATCAAACCGTTGCAGTCATCACAGCGTGGAACATCCAATGATTCGAGTTTCTCTATAACATCTTCGACGGTGTATTTTTTCTCACACCTCACACAGTAATACTCCTCAACGTTTCCNTGNAGNTCTATCACTTTTTTACTGCCCGCTCTCTGGTGAAGTCTGTCTATGTTCTGTGTGATCACAGCCTCTATCAGGCCCTTTTCTTCCAGTTTTGCGAGCAGCACGTGTGCAAGGTTCGGTTTTGCTTNTAACATNGGGAAAATNCCTTCNTTNGCGAATTGGTAGAATTCCTCAGGGTGAGAGTAGAAGAAATCAATGTCGAAGACATTCTGGGNATACTTTTTGTATATCCCATTCGGTCCTCTGAAATCTGGTATGCCGCTTGGGGTACTNATACCGGCTCCCGTGAGAGTGACGGTCAATCTGGATTCATTGAGAAGATCCAGGAATTCCTTCATTTTCATTCACCCTTTTAAAGATAACTTTTGGAAACACCATGGATGAATCTGGACGCCAGATCAGGGTGTTGTTCTCACGTTCAGATGGGGTTGGTGTGACCGATATCACAGCTGCGTCTTCAGGTAATTTCACGACGATCTCCGTTTCACCCGCTACGTTCATTGTGAGACTTCCCATGCTGGTGTCCAAGACATCNCCCTTCACCTGTGCAGCTCCCCTCAGGAGCGTTGTTTCTGTGACTTCGAGCATNCCTCCTGTGTCTTCAACTCTCACGTTGTAATCCAGTGGAANTATTTCTCTTCCAACTTCTTTGCTGATCTGAGAAAAGTATTTATTCAACTCCTCCTTAGATGCAGAAGCATAATTGATCTTGTACTCTTCTTTTTTCTTCTCATCTTTAAAATAAAGCTTCGCACTGGTGGTGAACGTGGCGTTCCCGGAATAATCGTATTCCATGGTGCTCCTGTAGTATACTATTTCAAAGGGAGCTCTTCCTCCCAGAAAGAAAAAGAGAAATTCGACGAGCATGAAAACAACCATGATGATCAGCAAGATGTAGATGGTTCTTGAGCTCAACCTTTTCACTCTCCTCATTCTTGATATTCTCAATTAATATTATCACAGAACATGGAGGGATAAAAGTTGAGAATACTGAGCGGCATGAGACCTACCGGAAAACTCCATATAGGTCATCTCGTGGGAGCTCTGGAAAACTGGGTGAAGCTTCAGGAAGAAGGAAACGAATGTTTCTACTTTGTCGCGGATTGGCACGCTTTGACCACCCACTACGACGATGTTTCGAAGCTCAAAGAATACACCCGCGACCTGGTGAGGGGATTTCTCGCCTGTGGAATAGATCCTGAAAAGTCCGTGATTTTTGTTCAGTCTGGTGTCAAAGAGCACGCTGAGCTTGCACTGCTTTTCAGCATGATCGTTTCTGTTTCACGTCTCGAGAGGGTTCCCACTTACAAAGAGATAAAAAGTGAGCTGAACTACAAAGATCTTTCCACGGCTGGTTTTCTCATCTATCCCGTTCTTCAGGCAGCCGATATTTTGATCTACAAAGCTGAAGGAGTACCAGTCGGTGAAGATCAGGTTTACCACATAGAACTCACGAGGGAGATCGCCAGGCGTTTTAACTATCTCTACGATGAAGTCTTTCCAGAACCAGAAGCAATTCTGTCTCGAGTTCCAAAGCTTCCAGGAACGGACGGCCGAAAGATGAGCAAAAGCTATGGGAACATAATAAACCTTGAAATCACGGAAAAAGAACTGGAACAGACTATACTGAGAATGATGACCGACCCGGCAAGAGTGAGAAGGAGCGACCCTGGAAATCCGGAGAACTGCCCCGTATGGAAATACCACCAGGCGTTCGATATCAGTGAAGAAGAGAGCAAATGGGTATGGGAAGGCTGTACAACGGCCAGCATCGGTTGTGTTGATTGTAAGAAGTTGCTGTTGAAGAATATGAAACGAAAATTGGCACCGATCTGGGAAAATTTCAAAAATATAGACGAAGATCCACATTACGTAGAAGACGTTATAATGGAAGGGACGAAGAAGGCCAGAGAAGTAGCCTCTAAAACGATGGAGGAAGTGAGAAAGGCCATGAACTTGATGTTCTGAGGTGAAAGAATGGAACTTGTCTTCAAACTTCCCGTTTTCGAGGGACCTCTCGATCTTCTGCTCTATCTTGTGAGAAAGAAAAAGGTAGATATCAGAGAAATACCCATCGCACAGCTCGCAGACGAGTTCGTAGAATACCTCGAGCAGATGAAAAAGTTGGATATGAAGGTCACCTCCGATTTTCTGGAAATGGCCTCCACTCTGATGGAGCTCAAGTCGAAAATGCTCATTCCGAGAGTGAGAGAAGAAGAAAAAGAAGAGGTAGACAGAAAGAAAGAAGAACTCTACAGAAGAATTGAGGAATACTCCAAGGTGAAGGAAATTATCCAGAGAATCAGAAATGAAACGAATCTTCTGAAGAGAAAACAAATCAGGGTGAGAAGTGTCTTCTTTGAAAGAATAGAAGGCCTGGAAAGGTTCAGGAAAACGCTCGAGAGGATATGGAAAGAAGAATCACTACGTGAAGCTGTACACAAGGTGAGGAGCGAAACTCTTTCTGTTGAAGAGATGATGGAGAGAATACTTGATGAAATAGATGGTGAGATCGAGATCCTGCGATTGCTTTCCAGAGCGGAGAATGTCTACGAACTGATAGTCAGACTTCTTGCTATCCTCGAGCTTGTGAAGATAGGGAAATTGATTCTCGTGGGAGAAAGCAGGATCAGGAGGTACACAAATGCAGCTCAAGGCCGCTATTGAGGCACTCATATTTGCTTCAAATGGTATCACTCTGGAAAGGCTTATCAAAATACTCGAAAAAGATCCTGAAGAGATAAAAAGAGTTCTCGAAGAATTGAAAAAGGAATACGAAGACGAAGCACACGGAGTTGTTCTGAGAGAGGTGAATGGAAGGTATCGTTTTTTCACCAAACCTGAGTACGCTGATTTCGTTTCTAAGCTGTCCGGAAGGAAGTACAAAAATCTCACCGATGCGCAGATGGAAGTGGTGGCACTGCTTCTCCTCTCAGGACCGATTCCAAAGAGCGAAATAGACGCGTTCAGGGGGAAAGACTCATCCGCTGTTCTCTCCTCGCTTCAGAGAATGGGAATTGTCAGAAAGAAAAGAAAGGGGAAAAGCTATCTGTATCAGCTTTCCCCTTCGTTTGTTGAAAGCACCATGCTGGATGAAATATTGAAAGAGGTCTCACAGAAGCTCAGCAGCGATGGTGGCGAGTCTTGACCTTTCTCCCTTCTCCAGCTTTATCACCGCGGAAAGATCCGATTCCAGAAGTTTCAAGGCTGCGTAAACCAGTCCGTTCGTGTCTTTGTCCAGATACGGGGTGTCGATCTGGTACGGATCTCCAACGAGAACTATCTTGGTGTCTTCTCCCACACGTGTGAGGATCGTTTTTACCTCGTGTGGAGTGAGGTTCTGTGCTTCGTCTATGATGATGAACTGCTTTGGTATGGATCTTCCCCTGATGAAAGATATCGCTTCCACTTCCAGTATTTCCTGTTTCTCGAGTTCCTTGATTTTCAAACCGGAAAGAGAAGATATGAGTTCAAGATTGTCCATTATCGGTTGGAGCCACGGTTTCATTTTCTTTTCAAGTTCTCCGGGGAGATACCCGATATCGCGTCCCATGGGAACCGTAGGACGAGTCACTATCAGTTTTTTGTAGCGTTTTTCAACGAGGACTTTGTAGAGACCGCAAGCGAGAGCGAGAAGCGTCTTTCCGGTTCCTGCGATTCCAACAAGGAAGACCAGAGGTATTTCGTCATCCAGAAGGGCATCCATGGAAAAGATCTGTTCTCTGTTCCGCGGAGAAATGCCCATAGTCTCGAAAGGTTCCACTCTCAGAACTTTTCCTTTGCGATATTTCCCGTACACTCCACCCAGATCTATGTAGAAATTGTCGAGAAGGTCGAGTTTCTTTTCCACAACTCCTTTCACTTTTAACTGTTTTTTGAGTTCTTCGTCGTCGATTTCGACATACCCCTTAGGCATCGTCTCCAGCTCGGATCGATCGGTCAGATAGTCCTGGGCGGGAATACCAAGAGAGTCCGCTTTCACCCGAAGATTTATATCCTTGCTGACGAGAATGGTGGGGATCTTTTCTCTGTTCATGAGCTCTATCACGTACGCGAGAATGATGTTGTCCACGTAGCGTTCGTGAAGGAATCTTGGAACGTTCTCCACTTCTCTTTCCAAAACCATGACGCGGAGAATTCCGCCGTTCTCCAGCGGGATTCCTTTTCTGAGATTTCCTTTCTTTCTGAGTTCATCGAGGTGTCGAATCACCTCTCGGGCGTTCTTTCCCACACTTCCGTGTTCTCTTTTCAGCTTGTCGAGCTCTTCAAGAACGGGAAGAGGAATGATCACGTTGTTGTCTTCGAAGGAGAAGATGGAATCTGGATCGTGAATCAAGACGTTCGTGTCGAGAACGTAGTTCTTAACCATTTTATTACCCCCGTTTTCCACGGATGAATTCGTTGACTCTGTTTTCACCAAGAAATTCAACAAGCTTCACAAAAACTCTTGCGGTCACCAGGGCATCTGGAAGTGCACGGTGCCGTATCGTGGTTTTTATCCCAAGTCTTTCGCAGAGCCATTTGAGAGAATGGGGTCTTCCAAAGATCTCTTCTGAAAGATCGAGTGTGTCAATGTAGGGATTCGTTATTGGAAAATTTCCCGTTTCTTTTGCCATCATATCCAGAAAAGTGAGGTCGAAGTTGGCGTTGTGAAACACGAGCACCGTCCCTTTCACGTAGTCTCTGAAGAGATTGTAAACCGCATCCATATCAGGTGCTTCCTCAATGTCCATGTTGCTGATACCGTGAACTTTCTGAATCAGCGCAGGGATTCTTATTCTGGGATTCACGAGAGAGTGAAACGCTTTGTTCCTGTAGATCTTCCCCTTGAAGACAGGAACAGCGGCTATTTCAACTATCCGGTCTCCGGCAAAGGGATCGGTTCCCGTGGTTTCTGTGTCTACGACGCAAAAAACGGTGTCGTTCCATATCATGGCGAGCACTCCTCAGATTTCGATTCCAAAGATCTTCCTCGCGAGTATACCGACGAGGAAAGAAAATCCTGCCACACCGAAACTCAAAAGGAACATCTCAAGAAAGTATTTCGCGAAATCCTTCTCTTTAACCACCGAGACAAAAAAGGTGAAAAGAAGAACTATGAGAACGGCTCCCGTCAAAGTAAGGACAAGTGATAAGAATGGGTTTTTGAGTATGAGGTATGGAGCCACCAGCACGGCGACCGTTACGATGTAAGCGATGCCTGTGTAGATGGCGGCTTTTAAGGGTTTGGATTCACCTGATCCTTCTTCCGCTCTCTGCGAAAGATACTCGGAAGCTGCCATGGAGAAGGCTGCAGCGATACCGGTTATCAAGCCGGACAATCCGACTATCTTGGTGTTTTGAAAGGCGAACGTGAGACCAGCGAGTGCCCCCGTCAGTTCCACGAGAGCATCGTTCAACCCGAGAACCATAGAACTCACGTAATTGAGACGCTCTTCGTCGAGCATGTTCAGAAGCTCTTCTTCATGCTTTTCTTCGTCTTTGAGAATATGGACTACTTCTGGATACTCTTTCTCCAGTCTTTCATAGGCTCTTTCCGCTTTTTTCTCGTTGTTTTCCATGAGTTTGAGAGTGAAAGTCAAACCAAAAAGAACGGAAAGCAGTGAGTACCAGAACATCCTGATATAGGAAGGCTTAACATCCTTCCCGGTGATGTTTTTCAGTTTTTCGTAGTGGCTTTTCTCATCTTCCGCTATCGCAAGAAGGATCTCAGCGTTTTTCTTGTTCGTTCTCTTCGATAGCTTTCGATACACGTGGTATTCAGTGATCTCGTTTTTCTGAAAATCAAGAATTTCTTTCAAGACTCACTTCCTCCTCAACCGGATTGAAACATCTGACGTAGTGGTTTTCTTCTATCTCGGAAAGCTCTGGTAATTCTTTCAAGCACCTCTCCACTCTTCTTGGACAGCGAGGCAAGAAGGGACACACCGGTGGTATGTCGACCATCCTTGGGGGTTGCCCCGGTATGGACTCAAGCTTTTCAAGTCTTTTATCCACTCTCGGCACGCTTCTCAGGAGCATCTTCGTGTAAGGGTGTCTGGGTGAGTAGAAGATCTGATCGGATGTTCCTATCTCGACCTGTCTTCCTCCGTACATCACCATAATCCTGTCTGCCATGGAAGCGATCACACCAAGATCGTGTGTTATGAAGATGAGTCCCGTTTTGAACTCTTTTTGAAGTTCTTTCATGAGTTCCAGGATCTGTGCCTGTATGGTCACATCGAGGGCGGTGGTGGGCTCATCCGCTATGAGCACACTGGGATTGCAGGACAGGACGATGGCTATAACCACCCTCTGCCTCATTCCACCTGAGAATTCGAATGGATAGTTGTTCATTCTTTTTTCGGGTTCCGGTATTCCAACGAGTTCCAGCATTTCCACCGCTCTCAGATAGGCTCTTCTCTTGTCGTAGCCAAGATGATACCTGATCGTTTCCATGAGCTGGTCTCCTATCGTGTAAAGCGGATTAAGAGACATCATCGGATCCTGAAAGATCATTGCGATCTCTTTTCCTCGAATCCTGTGCATTTCTTTTTCGGGTATCTTCAGTATATCCTGACCTTTGTATATGATCTCACCGCTCACTATTTTTCCGGGAGGCTTTATGAGGCGCATTATGGATTTCACTGTCACACTCTTGCCGGAACCAGTCTCACCGACAATTCCGAGAACTTCGTTGGAATTCAGCGAGAAGTTCACATCGTTCACGGCTTTGACTACACCTTCTTCCATGTAAAACCACGTGCTGAGGTTTTTCACTTCCAGAAGCGTTGCCAAACCGTTCACCTCCTATTTATCGAGAAAAACGAGTTCTCCAGTTGACGGATCGTACTCCGCCACACATTTTCCGTTTGAAAACACGTAGATCTCCCCGCAGTAGTAAGAATTCTCAAACAGAGACTGATTTCCTTCAAAGAAACTTTCGATCACAGCTTCCAAAAACACCTCTGCTGTAGCCATCTGTGATTCTGTGGCGGAAAGCTCTATCTTTTGAAAGAACGGTTCAACCAGTTCTTTCACCTTCTCTTTCACTTTCTCCGGCCAGTCCAGGTGGAGAACTACTTCGTTTGGCGGTACGATAGCTCTGTCCTTTTCTATTATCAGAGCTCTCTCTCTGGTGTCGGTGAACTTGTATCTGTAACGTTTTTCCCGAAGAATTTCCTCAACCATTTTTTTGATCTCTGGATCTTCAACGTGTATTCTCTTCACTTCCCACTTCACTCTAAAAAACAGAATGACGATGGCGATCAACAAAATTACCAGCCAGTACCTTCTCACCTCAGCTCACCCGGGAAGTGACAGGCGACGAAGTGTCCCTCTTCAACCTCTCGAAAAGCCGGTTCTTCCTTGGAGCAAATCTCTTTCGCTATGGGACATCTTGTGTGGAATCTACAGCCAGACGGCGGATTTATAGGGCTCGGAACATCTCCTTTGAGAATGATTCTTTCCCTCTTCTTTGTTGGATCAGGTACCGGTATCGCAGACATGAGAGCTACAGTGTAAGGGTGGAGCGGTTTTTCGAACAAGTCTTTTTTAGGAGCAAGTTCCACCATCTTTCCAAGATACATCACACCTATTCTATCGCTTATGTGCTTTACAACAGCCAGATCGTGCGAAATGAAAATGTACGTGAGTTTGTGTTCCCTCTGAAGATCTTCCATGAGGTTTATGATCTGACTTCTTATCGAGACGTCCAGAGCAGCGACGGCCTCGTCCGCCACGACGAGTTTGGGTTCCAAAGCCAGGGCACGTGCGATTCCGATTCTCTGGCGCTGACCACCGGAGAATTCATGTGGAAACCTGTACACGTAAGCCGAAGGAATACCCACATCCTCCAAGATTTCTTTGATTCGTTTCTCTACTTCTTCCCCCCTTGCGATCCTGTGTGTGACGATGCCTTCACCCACTATGCTCTTCACTCTCAACCTCGGGTTCAGGGAACTGTATGGATCCTGGAACACTATCTGCATCTCTCTTCGAAATTTTTTCCTTTTCTCCGGTAGATCATCGAGAAGAATGGACATGAACTTCTTTGGAGAACCCTTTGCCTCCTCAAAGAAAATACGGGCGTACTCTCTGTCGACACCTTCCAGTTTTTCCACATCTGACTCCTTCATGTTGACGAACCTGCTCAGATAGGTGCGCTTTATGTATTTTTTTGCCTTGGAACGCGGCATGAAGTAGTAGGTCGTGTCTTCGTTGTCCACGATGATGCGTCCCGATGTTGGCTCGTACAGTCTGAGCAGGGTCATTCCAATCGTGGTTTTTCCACAACCCGACTCTCCAACGAGGCCGAAGGTTTCTCCCTCGTTTATGCTGAAGCTGACACCATCGACGGCCTTCACCCATCCAACAATTCTCTTAAAAACACCAGCCCTTATGGGAAAATGTTTCACCAGATTTTCAACTCTAAGGATTTCCCTGCTCACGTTTCACACCTCGCTTTTTGCATGTCTCATTTCATCGAGTTTTTGCCAGAAGAAACACCTCACCTTGTGATTGCCATCCAGGTCTTCCAGTTCAGGTTCTTCAACGTCGCATTTTCCTTTTTCGAAGAATTCACATCTGGGATGGAATTTACATCCCGGAGGGAAGTTGAGCGGGTCGGGTACGTTTCCCGGAATGCTCTTCAGTCTCTCCTGTTCTACGTCTATTCTGGGAATGGATTCGAGAAGAGCATAGGTGTAGGGGTGCTTGGGTTCGGTGAAGATGGTTTTCACGTCTCCGTACTCGACCACCTTTCCCGCGTACATGACAGCAACTTTATCGGACATTTCCGCAACGACGCCCATATCGTGGGTGATCAGAATGATTGCCATTCCGTATTCTTTCTGGAGTTCCTTCATGAGCTCCAGGATCTGAGCCTGTATGGTCACGTCGAGAGCGGTGGTGGGTTCGTCCGCTATGAGAAGACTCGGTCTGCAGGAGAGTGCCATGGCTATCATAGCCCTCTGTCTCATCCCACCGGAGAGCTGGTGGGGGTACTCATCCACTCTCTTTTCAGGTTCGGGAATTCCCACTTTTCTNAGAAGATCTATAGCCATTTTTCTCGCTTCTTTTTCAGAGACGTTCTGGTGAAGAATTATTGCCTCCATTATCTGATCCNCTATCGTGAAAACAGGGTTCAAAGCCACCATGGGTTCTTGAAATATCATGGCGATCTCTTTTCCTCTGATCTTCCTCATTTCGCTCTCTGAAAGTTCGAGAAGATTCCTTCCTTTGAAGATGATCTTTCCATCAACTATCTTTCCGTTCTGATCCAGGAGTCTCATTATTGAGAGCGATGTCACACTTTTTCCACTTCCGGATTCCCCAACGATGCCCAGGGTTTCTCCCTCTCTGACCTCAAAAGAAACACCATCGACCGCCTTCACCACACCGTCTTCTGTATAGAAATAGGTTTTCAGATTTTCCACCCTAAGCAGAGGCTCTGTCAATTCGATCCCTCCTTAGAATTTTAGCCTTGGATCGAAAGCGTCTCTGAGCGCATCGCCCAGCAGATTCCATCCCAGAACGAAGAGAACCATAGCGGTACCGGGATAAACGAGGGCGTACCAGTGCTTTCCTATCTCCATCATCCAGTCTCTCGAGTAACTGAGGATGGATCCCCAGTCGGCGTATCCCTGGGGGGCACCGAGTCCCAAGAAACTGAGCACAGCGGCCGTTATCACGAGAGATCCCATGTTCATGGAAGCCCATATCAGGACGGGGAAAATGGTATTCGGAAGAACGTGTTTCAGTATGATGAGAAAATCGGGCACACCTATTGCTTTCGCTGCCAGAACGAATTGTTCTTCCCTCACCTGAAGAATGTTTCCTCTGATGAGCCTTGCCGCTCCCATCCATCCAAACACGATCATCGCTATCATAACCTTGTCGAGACCTGTCCCGAGAACGGTTGTCAGCACAACAGCCGCTATGAGGAAAGGAATAGAGAGAAAGATATCGGTGATCCTCATGAGAACCTCATCTATCCATCCTCCAAAGTAACCTGAGATTGAACCTATGAACACTCCTATCAGGAGTCTTGCGAGTGTGACTATGAGACCTATCTTGAAAGCCGTTCTTGTGCCCCAGACGATTCCGTATAGAATATCACGGCCACCAATGACACCGAATGGATGATAATCAACACAGCGTATAGGTTCTCTGTTGGGATTCTTCGCCAGGGCATCCTCTTTCGTGGTAGGGGGTTGTGGGCTCTGATTCCAGCTCACCACGGGCATCAAGTAAGGATCGGGTAGCTTGGCTCTGGTGAGCGGGTGAATGGGAGGAGCTATAACAGGCGCGAGAATGGCTATCACCACAAAGAAGAGCACCAGAGAGAACCCTATGATGGCGGATGGATCTCTAAAAAATCTCTTCATTATTCTTTTGAATTCCTGGTTCACGTCGTTTCACCTCTCATCCAAGTCTTATTCTGGGGTCTATAAGGGCGTACAGAATATCTATTATGAGATTTCCAACAACAAGAATTGTTGAGAAAAACAACGCAGAAGCCATCACCGAAGCGTAATCGAGCTGCAGAGCTGCCTGCGCGGTGAAACTTCCCACACCCGTTCTGTTGAAGACCGTTTCCACGATCACGGTACCGGAGAAGAGACCGATGACCATACCACCGGCAACCGTGGTAACAGGAATCAAGGCGTTTCTTCTGGCGTGTTTGTTTATAACCACATCTTCGGGAAGACCCTTTGCCCTGGCGGTTCTCACGTATTCTTTGTTCAGGACTTCCAGCATGCTCGACCTGGTGATTCTCAGAAGATACGCCCACCAGAGCCACGAAAGAGTTATGATGGGACCTATGAGGTGCTTTAGCCCATCCCAGAAGATGTCCAGTCTGCCGTTCAAAAGTGCGCCTATTGTAACGAGCTTTGTGTAGCGATGAAACTCCGGAGATTTGATCACTTCTTCAGCCCACATACTCAGATTCCCAGGAGGAAGCCAGTTCAGTATGCTGTAGAAGATCATCAGAACGAGCAATCCAAAGACGAAATCAGGAAAAGACCAGCCAACCACGGCGAAGATTCTTATGAAATGATCGAGGAATTTTCCTCTGTGAACCGCAGCCTTCACACCGAGCCATATTCCAACAAATACAACAGGGAAGATGGCGTANAGCGCAAGTTCAACGGTGTATGGGAGTCTTCTCAAAAGAGCATCTTTCNCCGGTTCTTTCCCAACAAGGGACCACCCGAGATCACCTCTCAGAGTGTTTGAGAGCCATTTGACGTATCTCACAACGAAAAAGTCGTTCAAACCGTACTTTTCCTTCAGGGCATCCATTTGCTCAGTCGTTAATTTGTCCAGCATATTCGGGTTGACGTACGCTGCGAGCAATTTATCCGGCCCGAGGGACTGGATCATCGAGAAGACGATGAAAGTTACTCCTAAGAGAATCAGGGGCAAGAGCAGAAGTCTTCGTATGATGTATGCGGTCACCTGGTACACCTCCTGGTCGTAAATTGGGTATGTATCTTCATATGATTATACAACATACCCTGAACCTTCCGACATTTGGAAGAGTCTGAACAGTGGTATAATAAAGGTGGTATAATAAAGATGGATTGATAAACCAGGGGGCGAACGGGTTCGACGGGGATGGAGTCCCCTGGGAAGCGAGCCGAGGTCCCCACCTCCTCGTAAAAAAGGTGGGACAAAGAATAAGTGCCAACGAACCTGTTGCTGTTGCCGCTTAATAGATAAGCGGCCGTCCTCTCCGAAGTTGGCTGGGCTTCGGAAGAGGGCGTGAGAGATCCAGCCTACCGATTCGGGCTTCGCCTTCCGGCCTGAATCGGGAAATTTCAGGAAGGCTGTGGGAGAGGACACCCTGCCCGTGGGGGGTCCCCCCTGAAATCGAAAACACGGGCTGCGCTCGGAGAAGCCCAGGGGCCTCCATCTTCGGACGGGGGTTCGAATCCCCCCGCCTCCACCAGAAAAAGGGCGCTTCAAGCGCCTTTTTACTTTTCTTCAACCTCTTTGACTCATTGTTTACCCATTATTAACGATAATGTTGAGTTTGTGTTCGTTTTTCTTAATCAATATCCCTTGAAGAGGCTCGTAAAAAGTAGTATATTTATATTAGCAGTCGAACGATGAGAGTGCTAAAAATCTACGAAGGAGGGATGGATGATGAAAGTGATACCTCTCGGTGAAAGGCTTCTCATCAAGCCCATCAAAGAGGAAAAGAAGACTGAGGGAGGAATCGTTCTTCCAGATTCCGCAAAGGAGAAACCGATGAAGGCAGAGGTCGTAGCCGTGGGAAAGATCGATGACGAGGAAAAATTTGACATCAAAGTTGGAGACAAGGTTATTTACTCCAAATATGCGGGTACAGAAATAAAGATTGATGATGAGGATTACATCATCATCGATGTGAATGACATACTCGCGAAAATCGAAGAGTGAAGGAGGTGTGAGATATGCCGAAGATTCTGAAGTTCAATGAAGAAGCGAGAAGGGCACTCGAAAGAGGTGTGGACAAGGTTGCTAACGCGGTAAAGGTGACTCTCGGACCGAAGGGAAGGAACGTTGTTATCGAAAAATCGTGGGGTTCTCCAACAATAACCAACGACGGTGTTTCCATAGCCAAGGAGATTGAGCTCGAGGACAAATTCGAAAACCTCGGGGCTCAGCTCGTGAAAGAAGTTGCTTCCAAAACAAACGACGTTGCCGGTGATGGTACAACAACTGCTACGGTTCTCGCACAGGCTATGATCAAAGAAGGTCTCAAGAACGTTGCAGCGGGCGCCAATCCAATTCTCCTCAAGAGGGGTATAGACAAAGCCGTTGAGAAAGCCGTTGAAGAGATCAAGAAGGTCTCCAAGAAACTTTCCGGTAGGGAGGACATTGCCCACGTTGCCGCTATATCTGCGAACAGCGCCGAAATAGGAGAGCTCATCGCAGAAGCTATGGACAAGGTAGGAGAAGACGGGGTCATCACTGTGGAAGATTCCAAAACACTCGAAACCTACGTTGAATTCACCGAAGGTATGCAGTTTGACAGAGGTTACATCTCACCATACTTCGTCACGGATGCCGAGAAGATGGAGGTCGTTCTGAAGGAACCCTTCATACTCATCACTGACAGGAAACTCAGCGCTGTGAAACCTCTCATTCCGATCCTTGAAAAGGTCGCTCAGACCGGAAGACCACTTCTCGTTATAGCGGAAGACGTTGAAGGAGAAGTTCTGACAACACTTGTTCTCAACAAACTCAAGGGTACTCTCCAGTCCTGTGCCGTGAAGGCTCCTGGATTCGGTGAAAGAAGAAAAGCCATGCTTCAGGACATAGCAATTCTCACCGGAGGTCAGGTGGCAAGTGAAGAGCTCGGAATCAATCTCGAAGATCTCACCCTTGAAGATCTCGGAAGAGCCGATCTTGTGAGGGTCAAGAAAGATGAAACCATCATAATTGGAGGAAAAGGTGATCCAGAGGCTATCAAGAAGAGAATCGCTCAAATCAAAGCCCAGATAGAGGAAACCACATCTGAGTACGAAAAAGAAACTCTCCAGGAAAGGATGGCAAAACTCGCAGGAGGAGTAGCCGTCATAAAGGTTGGAGCGGCCACCGAAACAGAGCTCAAGGAAAAGAAACACAGAATTGAAGACGCACTGAGCGCTACAAGAGCAGCCGTTGAAGAAGGTATCGTTCCCGGTGGAGGAGTAACACTCCTGAGAGCAAGAAAGGCCGTTGAAAAGGTCATAGAAGAGCTCGAAGGCGACGAGAAAATAGGAGCTCAGATCGTTTACAAGGCACTCTCAGCCCCCATTAAGCAGATTGCTGAAAACGCAGGATACGACGGAGCGGTGATCATAGAGAAGATACTCTCGAATGACGATCCAGCCTATGGATTCGACGCACTCAGGGGAGAATACTGCAACATGTTTGAAAGAGGAATCATTGACCCAGCAAAGGTTACAAGGAGCGCCCTGCAGAACGCCGCGTCCATCGCTGGAATGCTCCTGACAACGGAAGTGCTCATCGTTGAAAAACCCGAGGAGAAAAAAGAAACACCGAGTATTCCTGAAGAATTCTAAATGATAACAAGGGGGCCAAAGGCCCCCTTTACTTTTTTTACTTTCTGTGGTATGATGAAAATATCAATAGTTCCTTTCAGGTATGGAAATCTGTTGCGGAATAGATCCAAGAACTCGTTTGAGTTGATTCAATACTTCCTCAGAGGTCTTAAAAAAAGAAGGGGCGTTTGCCCCTTCTTTTGGTTTCATCAAACGCTGAACTTTTCTTCGAAAATTTTCGTTGTTTCCTCGTCTATATTGCATATGCGGATTTCTTCCAGAGCGGTATCCGGATGTTGATCGATGAAATCTTTTATTGCCTTTGAAAAGATTCCCACCGCTCTTTCTTTCGGAAATCCGAAGATTCCTGTGCTGATGGCAGGCATTGAGATGCTTTTCAATTTCAGTTCGTGAGCTCGAAGGAGTGCGTTGTAAACTGCTTTGTAGAGGAGTTCGTCCTCTCCATGACTGCCTCCTCTCCAAACGGGTCCCACAGCGTGAATCACGTATTTTGCCTTCAGCTTTCCAGCGCCGGTTACCACCGCTTCGCCTGTCGGAATTCTTCCACGCTCCTGAACGATCCTGTCGCTTTCCTCCTGAATAACGCTTCCACCTGCTCTCACGATCGCTCCCGCTACTCCTCCTCCGTGTTTCAGATATTCGTTCGCCGCGTTCACTATGGCGTCCGCTTCTTCTCTTGTGATGTCTCCCTTTACGATTCTGATCTTTTTCCCTTTGTATTCCAGTTCTTTTCTCACTTCGGCCATACTTTCACCCCCGTACTTCTCGGGCCAAAGACGTTTGAGCCTTTCAAAGAGTTCTTCCTCAAAACCTACTCTTTTTGGCTGGAAGATGACCTCACCTTTCAACTTTTCTGGAAGATAGTTCGTTTTCACAAAGCCGCCGAAATCATGAGGATAAAGATACCCTTCCCCGTATCCACGCTTTTTCATTTCTTCGGTGACGGGATTTCTCAAAAAAAGCGGTACGTCCTCCACAAGAAGTTCCTGGGCCTTTTTCATTGCAAGATAAACAGAATTGCTCTTGGGAGCGAGGGAAAGGTAGATGGCACACTCTACAAGGTTCATCAAGCATTCGGGAAGTCCCACGTGTTCGACAGCGATGGAGGTCGAAACGGCGATATGTAGAGCGTTTGGGTCGGCGAGTCCAACGTCTTCGCTGGCGAATATGATCATTCTTCGTGCTATGAATCGCGGGTCTTCTCCCATCTCTATCATCTTGACGAGGTAGTAAACGGCGGCGTTTGGATCGCTACCCCTCATACTCTTTATAAAGGCTGAAGCGAAATCGTAGTGTGATTCCTTCGTGTACCCGCTCACATTTCCCAGCAGAGTTTCCAGATCTTCAAGAGTTGCCCTCTTGTTTTTGAACGCCTGGTGGACGATCTCCAGGGTGTTCAAGAGTTTCCTGGCGTCTCCTTCGGAATACCTTACTATGGCTTTCTCTACCGTTTCTTCCAGATCGATGTTGAGAACCTCTGTTGCTTTTTTCAAGATCTTCATCAGGTCCTCGTCAGAGAGTTTTTTGAAGTAAAGAATCCTGCATCTTGAGAGAAGTGCGGGTACGATGGCAAAACTTGGGTTTTCAGTTGTTGTCGCAACCAGTACGATGTCTCCTCGTTCAACATGGGAAACCAAGACCATCTGCTGGTTTTTGTTCAGGCGGTGTATTTCATCGAGAAAAAGAAGCAGTTTTTTTCCGTATTTTCTCAGCTGTTCTCCTCTTTTGAGAACGTTCTTTATTTCAGAAACCCCGTGAACGGTGGAGCTCAGATAAACTACCTCGCCGTTGAAATACCTTTTCAGCAGTGAAAAAACCGAGGTCTTACCAGACCCCGGTGGTCCATAAAGGATGGAGGAGAACATGTTGCCTGTTTTTAAAGTTCGCCGGAGAATCCCTTTATCGCCGAATATATGATCCTGACCGACGAAATCCTCGAAATCTTTCGGCCTGAGCAGTTCATTCAAGGGTTTTTCTGAAATACTCAACGGTGAGCTTCAATCCCTCCTCAAGGGAAACTTTGGGTTCCCAGCCGAGTTTTTCCTTCGCCTTCGTGTAATCGAGAATGCTCTTTCTCACGTCGCCCTTACGCGGTGGTTTATAGACGGGCTCTTTATCGTAGCCAGTGATCTCTTTCAGCAGTTTGAAGAGCTGGTTCACGGTCGTGCCCCTTCCCGTTCCTATGTTGAAGACTTCGTTGTCGCCTTTCTCCATGGCGAGAAGATTCGCTCTGACTACGTCATCAACGTAAACGTAGTCTCTGACGTACTCTCCATCACCGAATATGTGAACTTCCTCTCCCCTGAGCATCCTTTCAGTGAAGATGGCCACCACGCCCGCTTCACCGTACGGATCCTGTCTTGGCCCGTAAACGTTGGCGTATCTGAGGACTGTGTACTTCAGCCCGTACTCTCTTGCGAAGAATTCCAGGTACATCTCGATGCTGTACTTCGCAATACCGTAAGGTGATATCGGATGAGGTGTCTCCGTCTCTGGTGTTGGAAAGACCTTCACATTCTCTCCGTATATAGCCCCACCGGTGGATGAAAAAATGAATTTTTTAACACCGTGCTTGATGGATTTTTCAAGAAGCACAAGAGATCCAATGATGTTCGTTTCCGCGTCTCTGACAGGTTCCCTAACGGAGATGGCGACACTAGCCTGAGCGGCGAGGTGAAAGACATACTCGGGTCTGTGCAGAGAGAAGATCCGCTCCATCATTTCTTCGTCCTCTATACTCTGTTCATAAAACAGCGCGTTTCTGTTGAGGTTTTCGACCTTTCCAGAGGATAGATTGTCCACCACAATGACGCCGTATCCGTTTTCTATCAGTTTGTCCACCACGTGGGATCCTATGAAGCCCGCTCCGCCTGTTACCAGAACGTTCATGGTTGAGCCTCCTCTTCTTCATCTTCTTCCATAATTCTGGCTTCTTCAGGGATTTCCTGAACGTTCACAAGTCTTCTGCTCTCTTCGAGGAATTCCTTCAGTTCCTGCACCTTGCTCTCATCGAAATTCACCATTATGTCGTAAAATCTCTTGAATCTTTCTCTCGTTTTTGTATCCAGGAAGTGTGAGAAATGACGCGCGAGTTTTTCCGCGGTGGGCGAAGGTATTCCCATCACGTAGAAGAAAAAGTTTCTGAGTCTGTTCTGAGAACCTCTCAACGATCTTGCTCTTCTTTTTCCCTTCTCGGTAAGGGTTATGTATCCGTACTTCTCGTATTCGACGTATTCGAGTTCTGCCAGTCTTTTCATGGCGTTTGTCACACTTGGAAGGCTCACACCCATCTTTCTCGCGATGGTGCTCACCCTCGCCGCGGGTTGTTTCTGAAGTATCTCCTGAATCACCGCAAGGTAATCTTCGAGCGCAGGTGTCAGGGTTTTCTTTCTTCCTCTTGGCATGCTATCGACCCTCCTTCTTTATGAAACTTTTTGCTTTCTCAATATCCTCAAGAACGATCTTTCTGAGTTCATTACTTCTATTTCTCAGAAGATAACTCGGATGGAATGTTGGAATGACCTTTTTTCCTGCGAGCCAGTCGATGGGATTTCCTCTGATTTTGGTTATGGATACCTTTTTCCCATCCATGAGGAAAGACAATGCCGTGGCTCCGAGAGCAACTATCACATCTGGGTTGATGATTTCGATCTGAGCGAGTAAAAAATGTCCACATGCCGCCTGTTCTTCAGGAGTGGGTGTTCTGTTGTTGGGAGGCCTGCATTTCACAACGTTGCATATGTAAACATCTTCTCTTCTGATACCTGATTCTCTGAGTAGCTCCGTCAGAAGCATTCCCGCTCTTCCGACGAAAGGTCTTCCCGTCTTGTCTTCTTCCTCTCCCGGTCCTTCTCCCACAAAAACGATCCTCGTATCCAGATTTCCTTCTCCTACGACAACGTTTGTCCTATTCAGATGAAGTGGGCAAGCCGTACACTTTTTCACTCTCTCTGACACTATCTCCATGAGTTCTTCCCTTGTATACAAGCCTTTCTCCCCCGGATTCTGGTAAAATATTTCTGGAAATTATCAGAACCTTACTTAATTTTATCATCCACTATAAATTTTTCCAAAAATCTTATTGGGGTGATGATTCGTGCCTTTTAGATTTAGACTTCAGAGAATATACGATGTTCGAAGAAAGGAAGAAGAAACTTTGAAAAACGATCTCTCAAAAATCAATGAAAAAGTGGAAAATACCCAGAGAATTATACAACAACTTTCCGCTGAAAAGAAGCGAATAGAAAGTAATTTTCTTCACAAAAAGGTTCTCAGAAAGGAAGATCTCCTGAATATGGAGATGCAGATGATGTTTTATGAAGAAGAGATCAAAAAAAAGCAAAGTGAACTTTCTGAACTGATGAAGGAACAGGAAAAAACGAGAAGTAAACTTTTTGAAAAAATGAAGGAGAGAAAGATTCTTGAAAAATTAAAAGAAAGAAAGATGCGAGAGTACTTTCGTGAGGAAAACCTCAAAGAAAGGAAGACCATGGATGAAATAGCGGAGAGGAAATTCTGGTGGGAAAGCTAACTCTCTCTGAACCTGTACTGAAGCGCTTCTGCGAGGTGACTCATTTCTACACTGCTCGAACCTTCCAGATCCGCTATTGTTCGTGAGATCTTCAGAACTTTATCGATCTTTCTACCCGACAGTCCGTATCTTTCCACGTATCTCTTCAGGAGGTCCTCACTCTTCTCGTCCAGCTGGACAAACCTCCTCAGCATTCTGTGAGACATCTGTGAATTGCAGGAAATATGAGTATCCCTGAAACGTCTTTTCTGTATCTCCCTCGCCTTAATCACCCGCTCTCTGATTGAAGAGCTTTTCTCTCCTTCGGGTTTTTTCATCATTTCCTCGAAGGAGAGCTTCGGAACGTTGATCACCAGATCCATCCTGTCCAGAAGAGGACCTGAGATTTTCTTTCTGTACCTCATGATGTCTCTGGGAGAGCAGACACAGGGTTGTTTCGGGTCTCCAAGATTTCCACAGGGACAGGGATTCATGGCACCGACCAGCATGAAGCGAGCGGGGTAGGTGACGGTGAACTTCGCTCTGGCAACCGTGACGATGCCTTCTTCGAGAGGCTGTCTCAACGCTTCCAGCACGTCTCTTTTGAATTCCGGCAGTTCATCGAGGAACAGAACACCGTTGTGTGCGAGGGAAATCTCACCGGGTCTTGGGTTGGTGCCGCCACCGATGATGGAGACGGTCGACGCTGTGTGATGGGGAGATCTGAAGGGACGGAGTTTCACGATCCCGGGATAACCAGATGCGCTGTACACCTTACTCGTCTCGAGGATTTCCTCTTCGGACATGGGAGGAAAGATCGTGGGAATTCTCTTCGCTATCATGGTCTTTCCGGAACCGGGATTTCCTATCATGAGGATGTTGTGAAAACCTGCGACGGCTATCTCCACCGCTCTTTTCACCATCTCGTGGTCTCTAACGTCGGAAAAATCAATCTCGTATTCAACGTTCGTGTTTCCTATACCCGAATACTCGATCTGTTTCAGCGCTCTATCTCCCCTCAAAAACTCAACGCATTCTCTGAGAGATTCCACTGCATATATATCCAGCCCTTTCACACACTTTGCTTCTTCTTCGTTCTCTTTTGGGATGAGCACCGTACCATTGAACCTTTCTGAAAGAGAAAGGAGAACGGGAAGAACCCCGTTCACCCTCTTCACTTCTCCATTCAGCGAGAGTTCTCCTATAGCGAGGATGTTTTCGCTCACCTGAACTATTCCTGTTGAAGCGAGTATGCACAGTGCGATTGGCAGGTCGAGCATGGAACCTTCTTTTCTCACGTCTCCAGGAGCGAGGTTCACCACGTATTTACCGTGTGGAAGAGAAAATCCGCTGTTCAGAATAGCACTTTTCACCCTTTTTCTGCTCTCTTTCACAGCGGTGTCACCGAGACCGACCACGTCTATATCGTTGAAAACGCTCCTGTTGTCGAAATCCACTTCCACATCTATTTTCATTGCTTCTATTCCCTGTATCGTGGCGGAGGAGAGTTTGCTGTAGTTCACCTGGCAGCCTCCTTGGGATCGTACTCCCGCTTCATCTTTTCCAGTGTTTCCAGAAGCGTGCCGAAACCGTTTTTGATGTTCACCTTGACGAGTTCTTTCGAATAGCGTTTCTTCAGTTCAACAACACCTTCCTTGAGGGATCTTCCCACGTTTATTCTTATGGGAAAGCCTATGAGATCGGCGTCTTTGAATTTGAAACCAGGCGAGACTTCTCTGTCATCCAGAACAACCTCTTCTCCTTTTTCTGAGAGAACCTGGTAAATCTTTTCTCCCACCTGCTTCTGTTCAGCGTCGTTCATGTTCAGAATGTCCACCACAACGGTGTAAGGGGCGATCGAAAGGGGCCAGATCATACCGTTCTCATCGTGGAAATGCTCCACAACAGCCGCCATCGTTCTGGAAACTCCCCAGCCATAACAGCCCATGATGAAAGGCTTCATCTCACCGTTTTCATCCATAAAGTAGGCCTTCATGGCTTCGGAGTATTTTGTACCGAGTTTGAATATGTGACCAAGCTCTATCCCTTTTGTTGCCTTGAGAGGCTCACCACAGACGGGACAGGGATCGCCCTCCACCATCGTTCTCAGATCGTACCACTCGTCCACCTTGAAATCTCTGGGATGGTTTGCGTTTACGTAGTGCGTGTCCTCTTCCATACCCCCAACGACGAAGTTTTTCAGCCCCCTGACGCTGTGATCGGCCACTTTCTTCACATCCACACCGATGGGTCCAATGAATCCGACAGGAACACCGAAGTCCTTCAGAATTTCTTCTGGAGTTGCCATTCTCAGCGACTGATCTTTCAAATGTGCTTTGAGTTTCGCTTCATTGAGCTCCAGGTCTCCTCTTATGAGTACCATGACGTATCCTTCTCTTCCTTTGTAAAGAAGAGACTTCACGATCTTCGACGGAGGAACACCGAGAAACTCTGAAACTTCCTCGATCGTCTTCACCCCGGGTGTGGGAACCTTCTTGAAGGGTTTCTCTTCTTCCTGTTCCTGAGTATATTCACCTTTGTATTCGGCTTTTTCGTCGCTTGCCTGGTAGCCGCACTTTTCACAGAAGAGTACGTTCGTCTCTCCTATTTTTGCAGGAACGACGAACTCGTGGGAAGCGTTCCCTCCGATGGCACCCGTTTCTGCCTCTATGATCATGTACCTCACGCCGAGCCTTTCCATAATTCGGGAGTACGCTTTTTTGAACTCTTCGTACGTCTCGTCCAGAGATTCCCAGCTTGCGTGAAAGCTGTAAGCGTCCTTCATGATGAATTCTCTTGCCCTGAGAAGGCCAAAACGGGGTCTGATTTCGTCTCTGTACTTGTTCGCTATCTGATACAGAGTGAGAGGAAGCTGTTTGTACGAACGGAGCTCGTTCTTCACAAGGTCCGTGACGATCTCCTCGTGCGTGGGACCGAGTGTGAAGTCTCTTTCGTGCCTGTCTTTGAGTTTCATCATTTCGGGACCGTAATCGTCCCACCTTCCTGACTGTTTCCAGAGTTCCGCAGGTTGAAGGATGGGCATCAGAATTTCCTGTGCCCCTATCCTGTTCATCTCTTCCCGAACTATATTCTCTATTTTGAGAAGCACTCTTCTCCCTAATGGGAGGTAGGTGTATATACCGGCAGCTGTTTTTCTGATGAAGCCTCCTCGAAGAAGATACTCGTGGCTCACTGTCTCAACATCGGAAGGGGTTTCTTTGAGAGTAGGAGCGTAGAGGTCTTTCATCCGCAAGGCCGATCTCCTCCTCGATTTCGAGTTCTTTTGAAACTATTGTATCATAGATAGGAAAAGGAGGATGGGCCGTGCGATACAGAAAGCTCAGCGATTATCTGAAGGAAAGATACGGTGAAAGGGTTCAAAGAATAGTGATACACGGGGGATTCTCCTGTCCGAACAGGGACGGTACGAAAAGTAGGGGTGGCTGTATCTACTGTGATGCCACGGGAAGCGGTTTTACCACTCTGATGAAGCTCCCGATAAGAGAGCAGGTCATGGAAATGAAAAAAAAATACGAAAAGCGTGGAATCAAGAAGTTCATCGCGTACTTTCAGTCGTTCAGCAACACCTACGCTCCTGTTGAGGTGCTCAGAGAACGCTACGAGGAAGCCCTCGTGGACGACAGTATAGTCCAGCTCTCCGTTTCTACAAGGCCCGATCTCGTGTCCGAACGAGTTTTGGATCTGTTCGAAGAATTCAAAAAGCGTGTCGATGTTTCCGTTGAGCTTGGCCTTCAGACGGCAAACTATCGAACACTCAAGAAGATCAACAGAGACCACACCCTCGCGGAGTTCGTGGATGCCGCTGTGAGAGTGAAAAGGAGAGGCATCGAACTCGTGGTGCATGTGATTTTGAATCTGCCCTGGGACGATATGGAGGATGTGGTAGAGACGGCCAAGATTCTCTCCGCTCTGGATGTAGACGGTGTGAAACTCCACTCGCTCTACGTAGTGGAAAGAACAAAACTCGCGGAGATGTACAAAAAGGGAGAAATAAAAATCTGTTCACTCGAGGAGTACATCGACAGAGCGATCACATTTCTCGAATACCTCTCCCCAAACGTGGTCATTCACAGACTGGTCGCAGATCCTCCGAGAAAGGGAACGATTTTCGGCAATTGGGGAAAGAGCAAGATAGAAATCATCAACATGATAGAAGAAGAACTCGAGAGGAGAGATACGTATCAGGGCAAGAAGTTTGATTATCTTAACAGGTAGTCTTTTTCTCTTGATTTTCGGGTGCATTCCTGTTTACAAACACACGCTTTCGTTCCTCGTCTGGATAGCGGGGGACAACGATCTGGAGCAGTTCATCTCTCAGGATCTGAAGGAGATGACGGGCAACCTATCTTGGATAGACGTTTTCGCTCTGGTAGATTACAGGTCTTCTTCTTCTTTTTCTTCTGATACGCTCTACCGTGTGGAGGAAGATTTGATTCCTCTGGAAACTTTCGATGAGGTAAACTCAGGAGATCCGATTATTCTTTCTTCGTTCCTGAACGGGTACAGGGGAGAAGATCTTTCTTTCCTTGTTATCTGGAACCACGGAGATTGGTGGCGTGGAGAGTCTCAAAAGAAGGTGAAAGGCGTAGCTTACGATTTCACGGATCTGGATTTTTTCACCATAAGCGAGATAAAGAGCGTTTTGAGGGGTTCTCCCGTTACGGTACTGGGCTTCGATGCCTGTTTGATGGGAACGTTTGAGATCTTGTGGGAACTGAAAGACTGCGCTCGATACATCGTTGTGTCTTCAAAAGAGGTGCCCGGGAACGGCTGGGACTACTCAGTGCTGAGGTACTCAAAAGATATTTCTTCTCTTCTCTCGAACATCGTTAAGAGATACGGAGAGATCTACGGTACAGAATATTCTCTGAGCGTCTGGGACACTTCGAAACTGGCTGAGATCATGCTGTGGTTGAACAGAGTGGCCCAGTACATGATCGAGAGCAACCTTTCTCCGTGGGAGTTCGAGGTTGAAAGAAGAGTTGTGGGTGGAAGTGCCACCGAACTCGTAGAACTTGGAAGTTTTGCAAAATCGCTTCAAAATTCATCAGATAGTGTCCTAAGAGAATACGGAGAAGGTCTCTACAGTGCCATAGTTTCCGCAAGGATCTATGGAACACCTGATAGCTACACGGACCTGACGATCTACTTGCCTCAGAAAGTGAAAAATCCGGAATACTGGGACGATTTCGTTGCTTTAAACGATTTCACCTCGGAGAGCTCCTGGGACGATCTCATCGAACACTGGAGGGATAGAAATTGAAGAGGGTGAACATGAACCTGGCCTGGATGGGTGTTGTCTTTTCTGCGATGAGTTCGATTCTGCTGTTAGAATATTACAGGGAGATTCTGGCAGGATCTCCCAGTTACACCCTTGGGTCTATGACCCTTTTTCTTTCTCTGATTTCCACGATTTCTCTTTTGATCGTTTACAGACAGTGGAGTGTGCTCCTGAACATCAACGTTCTGGAAACGCTGAAACTATCGGAACAACATTCTGTGAACTTGAATGAGAGACCGTTTGTTCCAAACTGGCCGTACATTGCCTTTATAGCCTTCTGGTTTCTCGAGTTTCTCTTTGCGGGAATATGGATTTTCTCGCTGCTTCAGTTGATCTTTTTTGTGATCTTTCTTCACTATCTGTTTGAAACTATAAGGAAACTCCAAGAGATAAAAATCTACCTCTACAGAACCCTTTTCAACATCGAATACAAACCGGTAATAAAGGAAAGGAACGTGTTATCGGTTTTTCTCCTCACTCTCGGTGTGTACTGGTTGTATCTGGTTGTCAGGCTCTCTCAAGAAATAAACGAATTTCTCGATATGGACGATCGAATCATGAGAAATCTGGAGGTGAGATCGTGAAGGCCTGCCCGAACAAGGAGAGGAATCTCTCTTACTGCAACTGTTCTTATCCTGGATGTCCGAGAAAAGGCATCTGCTGTGAATGTATGCACTACCACAGACAGCACGGAGAACTTCCCGCGTGTTATTTCCCGAACGACGCAGAGAAAACCTGGGACAGATCCATCGAGCACTTCAAAAGAGTGGTGTGAGGGAGAACCTCACACCACCTTTGATACGAGTTCGCACACCTTTTCGAGAAAGGCTCTGTCTTCTTCGGAGAAAGGAGAAGGACTGTACGAATCTATATCCAGTTCTCCTATGATTTTTCCATCTTTGAAAATGGGAACCACGATTTCCGCTTTCGTCTTTGGACTGCAGGAGAGATAGTTTGTTTCTTTGCTCACATCCTGAACAACGAAGGTCTCTTCTCTCTCCGCTGCCTGACCACAGATTCCAACTCCGAACGGTATCTCCACGTGTTCTGTTGGCTCTCCTATGAACGGACCGAGTTTTAGCTTTCCATCCTCCACGAAGTAAAATCCCACCCAGTCGTAGTACGAAACGTGGTTTCTCAAAAATTCGCACAGATCACCGAGAGCTTCTTTTCCTCTTTTTAAAATCTTCTCGATTTCCTTCAGCAGAGAATCGAAGTACTCTTTTTTTCCTCCGTAGTTCCCGATTTCTTTTCCTTTTCTGAACTCTATCACCGCGTGGAGCGTGGCGAGTGAAAGCTCTCTTAGAAGTCCCTTTCTCCAGAGAGAGAACACATCCATCACCACGATCTTCTCTTTCTCTCCATCCACAACAACCCAGTCTGAAAGACCCAAAAGCGACATGAGGAAAACGGAGAAGTCTTCTCTTTTCAAATCGAGGAAATCTTCTCTCTCTGAGAGCGATTCTGCACACTCTATTTTTTTGTTCCTCGAGACGTCCAGCCAGTCCCACTTGAATCTGTCGAGCTCTCTTCGTTCTATTTCCCAAAGGATCTTCTCGATCTTTTCATCGTTCAATTCGAGTTTTCTCTCGTAGTTTGGGACTATCGGGCCGAACTTTCTTCTCAACTCTCTCCAGAAGTCGATCCATTTCGTTTTGTCCCACTTCAATATCTCGAGACACTCTTCCACCTTGTTCTGAACGATGCTTCTCATCGGATTCCCTCCTTTATAATCGCTCCTCCAAGGAGTGTGTCTTCATCGTAAAAGGCGGCGATCTGGCCCGGTGTGACGGCAAAGACCTTCTTCTCGAACCTGACCTCCACTTCGTTATCTCTTACCCTGACAACTGCGGGGGCTTCTTCCGATTTTTTCCTCACCCTGCAGACGCATCTGAACTCTTCCGGCACTTCAACATGCCAGACAGGATCTTCTGCGATCAAACCGGAGAAGAAAACATCTTCCAGATCTGATACGACAACAACGTTCTTCTCCGGAATTTTGCCCTTCACGTAGTATCTCTTTCCAAATTTTTCTATTTTGAAGCCCTTCCTCTGACCGATTGTGTAGAGTGGATACCCGAAGTGCCGACCAACGACCTCTCCCTCAGGTGTGATGATATCTCCATCTTTGAGCGTTATACCCTCGTCTTTCAAAAAGTTTTCGATGCTGCCGTCTGGTATGAAACACACATCCTGACTTTCCTGTTTCTTTGCAACGTGTATTCCTGCTTCCTCGGCGATTCTTCTGATCTCTTCTTTCGTGTAGATGCCGTTCGGGAAGATGAGTCTTTCTATCCTCCAGGGTTCGATCCTGGCAAGGAAATACGACTGATCTTTCTTCAGATCCACACCCTTTTTTATCACCTTTTTTCCATACTTTTCGCTGAACTCTATTCTTGCGTAGTGTCCACTCGCGAACGCATCGAACCCCTGTTTGAGAACGTAATCCATGAGGTATCCAAATTTCACGAAACGATTGCAGTGTGCGCAGGGATTCGGAGTGAGACCTTTGAGAAGATCACTCTTGAACGGTTCGATGACTTTCTCTCTGAAGATCTCCTTCACATCGACGATCTCTATCTCCACTCCGAGAAAGTGTGCTATTCTCATTGCGTCAGCCGTATCCGATGGACTACAGCATACCTTCTTCTTTATCTCTTTTCTGATGAAGAATTCATCTTCCTTCGTCTTCATGTGGAAGGCCTTTACCTCGTGCCCTTCTTTCAGCAACAGATAGAGAGCTACCGCACTGTCCACTCCTCCGCTGAGAGCCACCCCTACTTTCAAGTTCGCACCTCCTCATTTAAGATGATACCATTTCCTTCATTTGAGAAATTGAGTTAAAATAACTTGAGGAGGTGTTGAACCATGAAATTTCACGGAACAACGATACTGGTTGTGAGAAGAAACGGGCAAACGGTGATGGGAGGAGACGGTCAGGTCACTTTCGGTTCGACCGTTTTGAAGGGAAACGCGAGAAAGGTTAGAAAGCTTGGGGAAGGAAAAGTACTCGCTGGTTTTGCGGGATCTGTGGCGGACGCTATGACGCTCTTCGATAGATTCGAAGCGAAACTGAGGGAATGGGGCGGCAACCTCACAAAGGCCGCCGTTGAGCTCGCAAAAGATTGGAGAACGGACAGAGTTCTGAGAAGACTGGAAGCCCTGCTTCTTGTAGCAGATAAAGAGAACATCTTCATCATATCGGGAAACGGCGAGGTCATCCAGCCCGACGACGATGCGGCCGCCATCGGTTCAGGAGGACCTTACGCACTCGCCGCCGCCAAGGCCCTTCTCAGAAACACCGATCTCTCCGCGCGGGAAATCGTGGAGAAAGCGATGATGATAGCAGGTGAGATCTGCATCTATACGAACCAGAACATAGTGATCGAAGAAGTTTAGGAGGTGTTCTTATGAAGAGTTTCGATGAAATGACTCCGAAGGAAATCGTTCAAGAACTCGATAAATACATAGTTGGTCAGTACGAAGCGAAAAAGGCCGTGGCGATAGCAGTTCGAAACAGAATCAGAAGACAGAAGCTTCCAGAAGAATGGAGAAAAGAAGTGCTTCCCAAGAACATCCTGATGATCGGACCCACGGGTGTGGGAAAGACAGAGATCGCCCGGAGACTGGCTCAGCTTTCCGGATCCCCGTTCTTGAAAGTCGAAGCGACGAGGTTTACGGAAGTGGGATACGTGGGAAAGAACGTGGACTCGATGATAAGGGATCTGGTTGAGATCAGTGTCAACATGGTGAAGCAGGAAAAGATAAAAGAAGTGGAAAGACAGGCAGAAGAACTGGTTGAAGAGCGAATTCTCGATGCTCTCGTGCCCGAATCGAAAGCCGTGCCGGTTGTCACGAATCCCTTCATAAACCTCATAACCGGTGGACAGCAACAGCAGTACACGCCGGAAGACAGGAGAAGGTTCAGAGCGAAAAGGGAAGAAATGAGGGAGAAACTGAGAAAGGGAGAGCTGGAAAACGAAGAGATCGAAATAGAACTCGAAGAAACGGTTTCTCCGTTCATGGGAATCTTTGGACCGGGTATGGAAGACCTCGGGATAGAGATCACGAATATGTTCAGTGGGATGCTTCCAAAGCAGAAGAAAAAGAGAAAGATGAAAGTCTCTGAAGCGAGGAAGGTTCTGCTGCCTTTGGAAGCGGAAAAACTCATAGACATGGACAAGGTGGTTCAGGAAGCACTCGACAGAGCTCAGAACAGGGGAATCATCTTCATAGATGAAATAGACAAGATCGCCGGGAAAGAGAGTGCGGTGGGACCAGATGTCTCCAGACAAGGTGTCCAGAGAGACCTTCTCCCCATCGTCGAAGGTACCACGATCATGACCAAGTACGGACCGGTGAGAACGGATTACATTCTCTTCATAGCGGCTGGAGCATTTCACGTTTCGCGACCATCGGATCTCATCCCGGAGCTTCAGGGACGTTTCCCGATACGTGTGGAACTGTCACCTCTCACCGAGGAGGATTTCGTGAGGATACTGAAAGAACCAGAGAACGCCATCATAAAACAGTACCAGGCACTCCTTTCGACGGAAGGCGTGGAACTCGTCTTCACCGAGGATGGAATCAGAGAAATGGCTCGAATAGCGTACCAGTTGAATCAAAGGCTCGAAAACATCGGAGCCAGAAGGCTCTACACGGTCGCGGAAAAGGTCCTCGAGGAGATCTCTTTCGAAGCACCGGATATTCCGGAAAAGAGGATCGTTGTGGATGCCGAATACGTGAGAAGGAGGCTCGAAAGGATCGTTCAGGACGAGGACCTTAGCGCGTACATACTGTGAGGTGTTTCCCGTGAGGGTTCTTCTTCCTGCTTTTCTTCTGCTGCTCGCCGTTGGCTGTGCTCTGGTGAGCCCTGGAAAGGCGGATCTGTACGTCTATTTGTTCAACGTGGGAACAGACGAAAACGCTACTGTGGATCTGGAAAGCAGTTATTTATCGGTGAATGGAAAAGAGTACACGCTCGAGGATGTATTGGCCAATGATGAGGGAGTCTTTTTGACCACGGTGGATATACCGTTCGATCTGTCGGATTTTGAGCTCACCGTGGCGGCTACGATCGTGTTCGATGAGCAGACAAAAGAAGTGTCTTTTAAGACAACACCGGTGGTGCTTTACCACTCCGCGGGAAAGTTCAGCACCGACACGGTGCTGAAAAGCAACGCGTACCAACTCCTCGATCTCGAAAAGAAAAAAATCTTCGCAGTGGAAGACCCTGTGAAGGTGTACGGTGAACTCACCAGCGAGGGAAGTGTGGTGACGCTGAGTTTCGGGGAATACGAAATGAAAGTTCCCGTTTACAATGGGGAATTCCTGTTTTATCTGCCAGGAACGGATGAAAGTTACGATGTGGATGTGTTTTTTGATAGTGATTCAACATCCCTCACCATACAGGAGGGGAGGGACGAATACGAGGTCGCGTTCTAAACTGAGGCCAAGAAGGCGGAAACATTTCAGAGTTAATCTGGGACTTCTGACGCTTCTTTTCTTTATGATCTTTGTTTTTCTCGTGAGCTATCACAACTATCAGGTGGCACTGGAGAAGCACAATCGGTTGATGTCGAAATACCAGGAATTGANGATAAAGATAGAGGAACAGAAGGCGCTGAACGAGAAGCTCTNAGAGGTGATAGAGAATGAGAAACTTCGTGGTCACAACCTCACANAAACCGGACAGGGAGCAGGTAATGAAAGCGAAGGAACTCGCTGAAAAACTCGGCACCATCTACGTTTCAAGAAGGAGATTGAAAGAGTTCAAAGTGGACTTTTACTACGTGGTGGAGAAGAACAGAATCTCAATAAAATGGCCCGGAGGAGAGTTCTTTTTTCATCCTTCTTCGGCTATCCTCCGGATGAGGAACATAAGAAGCGGTCAGAAGGACTACCTGATAGAGTCCCTTCAGCCGGAGGGGAGCGAACTCGTGCTGGATACGACCTTTGGTCTTGGAAGCGAGGCCATACTCATGGCCGCTTTTCTTCCTGAAGGTAAGGTAATCGGCCTTGAGGGATCCATTCACATATACACCGTCGTGAAATACGGAATGGAAAATTTTGAGACTGACATTCGGTGTTTGAAAGACGCTTTAAAAAGAATAGAGCTTTATCACGCGAATTTCAAAGAATACATCAGAAGTCAGCCCGACAATTCTTTCGATGTGGTCTACTGTGATCCCATGTTTGAGAATCCCGTGTACGAGTCCTCTGCCATGAATCCTCTGAGGCCCTTCGCCGTGTACGACACGGTGAACGAAGAAGACATTGAGGAAATGCTGAGAATCGCGAAGAAGAAGGTGATCCTCAAAAGCCACGTGAAGGATTCTCTCTTCAAAAGAATCAGGGTTGACGAACTGAAAGGTTCCAGAAAGAGCGGTGTTCTGTACGGGGTGATACACAAGCGATGAAGATAGCCATAGTCGGTGGACCCACTGCTGTCGGAAAGACAGATATCATGATCGAAGTGTGTGAAGAGATAGGTGCGGAGATCATCTCGATGGACTCGAGGCAGATCTATCGCTATATGGACATAGGAACAGCCAAGCCAACATCGGAGCAGAGAAGAAGGGTTCCTCATCACATGATAGATATCATCGATCCCGATGAATATTACAACGCCTTCATGTACAGGAAGGATTCTCTGAGAGCAATGGAAGACGTTCTCAGACGTGGGAAGATCCCTGTTTACGTTGGAGGAACGGGACTGTACGCCGACGCGCTGGTTCGGGGTATATTCGAAGGAGTGCCCGCCGACGAGAACATAAGAAAAGAGCTCAGAGAATTAGAGAGAAAAGAGCCCGGGATTTTGAGAAAAATGCTCGAAGAGTTCGATCCTGAAGCGGCGACACGCATTCATCCAAACGATCTCAAGAGAACGATCAGAGCCCTTGAAGTTTACATGAAAACGGGAAGAAGGATCTCGGAACTTCAAAAAGAAGCAAAGGGTGACGACAGGTTTTTCATAATTGTTTTGACTCGGGAAAGGTACGAACTTTACGAGAGAATAAACAAAAGAGTTGATAAGATGATAGAGATGGGCCTAGTAGATGAGGTGAAGAGACTCTTGGGGATGGGATATTCGAAAGATCTCAATTCGATGAAAACGATAGGATACAGAGAAGTCATCGACTATCTGGAAGGGAAGTACGATCTTGACAAGATGGTTCATCTCATAAAACGAAACACCAGACACTTTGCCAGAAGACAAATCATATGGTTCAAAAGATACAAAGAAGCTGTGTGGTACAATTTAACGTTCGAAGATGTAGGAGAAGTAAAGGAGAAACTCAAGAAGCTGATAGTTGAAAATTTTTCAGTATAATTCTATTTTGAAATCACATCGAGGGGGGAGTTTGCCTTGGCGGAGAAGTTCAACCTTCAGGACAGGTTTCTGAACCATCTCAGGGTTAACAGAATCGAAGTGAAGGTGTATTTGGTGAACGGTTTTCAGACAAAGGGATTCATCAGATCTTTCGACAGCTACACGGTTTTGCTGGAGAGCGGAAACCAACAGAGTCTCATCTACAAACACGCGATCAGCACGATCATTCCTTCCTCTTATGTGATGCTGATGCCAAAGAAACAGGAAACAGAGCAGGAGGATGAGATCTCTGAGAACGAGGGATCTTGAAGGGAAAAAAGCGGTGATCGTTGCTGTTGGTAAAGATGAAGAGAAAATAAAAGAGTCTCTTGAAGAAATGAAGGGTTTGTGTAAAACCCTTGGTGTTGAGGTTGTTGAATGGCTCTGGCAAAAGAGGGCAAAACCGGATCCGGCTACCTACCTTGGAAAGGGGAAGTTACAAAAGCTCAAAGAAGTAGTTGAATTCTGCGAAGCGGATCTCGTGGTCGTTGACGATGAAATCACACCGGTGCAGTACAAAAATATGCAGGAAGAGCTGAACATAGATGTTCTTGATAGAACGCAGGTGATCCTTGAAATCTTTGCCCGTCACGCAACGAGCGAAGAAGGAAAGCTCCAGGTGGAGATGGCGAGTTTGCTTTACGAGCTTCCAAGGCTCGTAGGAAAGGGTGAGGAACTCTCCAGACTCGGTGGAGGTATTGGCACCAGAGGGCCGGGTGAACCCTTGCTGGAGGTTTTGAGAAGGCACATAAAAAACCGCATCGCACAGCTTCGAAAAAGATTGAAAGAAATAGAGCAAGAAAGAAACACTCAGAGAAAACAAAGACTGGAAAAGAAAATCCCACATGTTTCCATAGTTGGATACACAAACGCCGGGAAATCTACTCTTCTCAAGGTTTTAACCGATAGTGATGTGTACGTCGCTGACAAACTCTTTGCCACTCTCGAGCCAGTCACGAGACGGTTGAAGCTGAAGAGCGGAAGAGTAGTTCTTGTGAGTGACACTGTCGGGTTCATCAGAAAGCTACCTCACACCATTGTGAGTGCGTTCAAAGCGACACTCGAAGAGATAAAGTATTCGGATGTGCTCATACATCTTGTTGACGCTTCCGATCCGTATCTCGAAGAAAAGATGAAAGCCTCTGAGAGGGTTCTGGAAGAAATCGGTGCCGATAAGATTCCAAGGATTCTTGTTTTCAACAAGATCGATCTCTGTCCCAGAGAGAGGATAGAAACGCTGAAATGGAAGTATCCGGAGGCTCTGTTCATTTCAGCGGAAAAAAGGATAGGACTGGATCAGCTTCTGGACACACTGGAAGAAATCATGGGACAAAAGGATATTCAGGAAACTTTGAAAGTTCCCCTGGAAAAGATAGGGCAGATCTACGCTCTGAAAGATCGACTGGAGATACTGAACGAAGACTACGGGGAAGGATACGCTCTTATCACGTTGAAGACTGATCGGGAAACTCTTGAGATGTTGAAAAGGAAGGTGGCATCTTGAGAATTGTCTTTGNGGGGACACCGGAGTTCGCAGCGGAAATACTGGAGCATTTGATCAAAAACGGGTTCAACGTGGTGNGTGTGGTCACCCAGCCGGACAAACCGAGGGGACGGGGAAGGAAAGTTGAGCCAACTCCGGTGAAGGTAGTAGCTGAAAAACACAGAGTTCCTTTCATTCAACCCGAATCGATAAACAAGAAAGAAGCTTTAGAATTTCTCCGGTCTGTGGGGCCAGATGTTATAATAGTCGCATCCTACGGAAAGATCCTGGGTGAAAAGGTACTTTCTCTTCCAAGCCTCGGTTGTTACAACATTCATCCCTCTCTTCTTCCAAAATACAGGGGCGCTTCTCCTATACAGAGAGTGCTCGAGAACGGTGAAGAAAGAACGGGCGTTACCATATACAAAATGGTGAGAGAGCTCGATGCAGGTCCCATCGCACTCCAGAGGGAAATTTCTATAGATCCATTTGAAACTTTCGATCAGCTGGAGAAACGTTTGATAGAACTGTCGAAAGAGATGTCGATCGAATTCTTAGAGAAGTTGAAAGTGGGGGACATAGAGCTGAAAGAGCAGGATCATTCTAGAGCAACCTATGCTCCAATGATAAAAAAAGAGGACCTGATCGTGGATTTCTCAAAGGACGCTGAATCGGTGAAGAACAAGATCAGGGCTTACGATTCCAGACCCGGTGCAAGAGCCTTCTTGGGAAACGATGAGGTGAAGTTGTTCGGAGTGACAGCGATAGATAGTTCGGGAGATGAACCAGGTTTGATAAACTATATTAATAAGGAAGGTGCATGGATAGGTACCGGCAGAGGAAAAGTGAAAGTAGGATGCATTCAATTTCCCGGAAAGAGGAAGATGACCTTCTGGGAAGCAAAAAACGGAAGATTGATAATCGAAGGCATGAGATTCGAAAGGAGGCATGAGATTTGAGAAGACTGAACTATTTCATGCTCAAGGGTGCAAAAACGGAGGAAGATTACAGGAAAGTGATAGAAGTCATTGAGAAGCTCGAGGGCGTTTTTGATGTGGATTATGAGATAACAGCTGAGGTTGTCGGTGTGGATTACGATGATCGAATAATCTCCAAAGAACAAATAAAAAATATTGTGGACAGTTTGGGATACACACTCATCATATGAAGGGGAGCTGTTCAGGATGAAGAGTATCGAAGTGCTGAGTCTGAGAAAGTATTTCCCGATCAGAAAAGGATTTCTTGTGAAAAAGATCGTTGGTTACGTGAAAGCGGTCGATGATATCTCTTTTTCCGTGGAAAAGGGAAAAACGTTCGCCCTCGTTGGCGAGTCGGGATGTGGGAAGACAACGACCGCAAAGACGATCCTGCGCCTCACGAATCCCACCGCGGGCCGTGTTGTGATCGACGGTGACGACACAACATACTACTTCATGAAGAGAAAAGATGCGGAGAACTACCTGAAAACGACCTACGTGGGTATATTCCGCGAAATGAGGGAAAAACTCTCACCGGATCAGATTGTGGACGTGCTCGAGGATGTGGATAAGAAGTACGCGGAGATCTTCTTTAAAGAAGCGAAAGAAAGCGAAGAGAAGTTCTATAATATCCTGCTTGATAACATCGATGAAAAGAGGATGAAATTCAGAAGGAAGATACAGATCGTCTTTCAGGATCCCATGAGTTCCTTGAACCCGAGAATGACGGTTGGCGACATCCTCACTGAGCCCATTCTGTTCCACGGACTGGCGAAAACACGAGAAGAAGCCGTAGATATGGCAAAAGATCTTCTCAAAAGCGTGGGGCTCAAGGAATATCACCTCGAAAGATATCCCCATCAGTTCAGTGGAGGCCAGAGACAGAGGATCGCTATCGCAAGGGCGATCTCCATAAACCCCGAGATAGTGATACTCGACGAACCCACGGCTTCACTGGACGTTTCCGTTCAGGCACAGGTTATAAACCTGTTTCTCAAACTGCAGGAAGAGAAAGGTTTTACGTATCTCTTCATCTCGCACGACCTTGGACTTGTGAGATTTATAAGCCACGAGGTCGGCATCATGTACCTCGGCAGGATCGTGGAGATGGGAAACACCGATGAGATATTCGACAATCCCCTTCATCCGTACACCCAAGCCCTGCTTTCTGCTGTTCCCGTGCCGGATCCGAAGGTTGAGCGCACAAGAAAGCGTATCATTCTCAGGGGTGGGGTTCCAAGCCCGATCAACAGGCCGACTGGCTGCTTCTTCCATCCGAGGTGTCCTTACAAGATGCCCGTGTGTGAGAAAGAGTATCCGGTGATGAAGGAAATTTCCCCAGGTCACTGGGTGGCGTGTCATTTACATTCGTCATAGAGGAGGTGTGATGTTATGCGTAGGTTTCTTGGTATTTTCCTTATGATTGCAGCCGTTGCACTTTTCGCAGAACTTTCACCGTTCGCTCAGTTCGAAACGTACATCGGAGCAGAGTTCACAGGACAGTACGGGGGAGTGCTCGTAGTACCGACGCTTTCTGGTCCCAGAACGTGTAACGATGTCGTGGCTCAGGAGACGAGCTCTACAGATGTTATAGCGAGGTTCATGGCTTCCATGATCGAGCTCGACAATTACGCAAGGATCCATCCCGCTCTCGCAGAAAGCTGGGAACTCATCCAAAACGAGGACGGAAGCATGGAAATCGTTTGGCACCTGAGGAAGGGTGTCAAATGGAGTGACGGAACACCGTTCACAGCAGACGATGTGGTCTTCACAATTAACGATGTCTATTTCAACCCTGACATACCGAACGATATGCAGGATCTCTTTGCAGACAACTGGCCAGTAGCCGAAAAGCTCGACGATTACACGGTGAAGACAACCCTCAAAGAAACGTACAGACTTGCGGTAAGGTACATTGGAGGTATTCCCATCTTCCCAAAACACCTCGCGGAACCGTATGTGAAGGAAGGAAGGTTCAAGGAATTCTGGACGGTTGACGCCATCAACAAGGGAGAAATCGTGGGACTTGGTCCGTTCATTCCGGTTGAGTACGTTCCCGATCAGTACGTGAGATTCGTGAAGAACCCCTACTACTGGAAGTACGACAAAGAAGGAAAGCAGCTTCCTTATCTCGACGGTATCATCTTCAAGATCATTCCAACACAGGATGCACAGAGACTCGCGTTTGAAAACGGAGAAGTCGATGTGTACGGACCTCGCGGAACAGAGTACGCAGAACTCAAAGCCATGGCAAGAGAAAAAGGCTGGGTTGTGGGTATCGGAGGCCCGAACTTTGGAACCACTTTCATCAGTTTCAACTGGAACGCTCCCGATCCTGTGAAGCGGAAGTGGTTCAGGAACGATTTCTTCAGAAGGGCAGTGGCGTACGCCATCGACAAGCAGTCGATGATCGATACACTCTACAACGGCCTCGCGGTTGAACAGTGGGGCCCCATCAGTCAGGCTGCGACCGTTTATTACGATGAATCCGTTCTCAGAAAATACCCGTACAACCTCGATCTTGCCAGAACGATGCTCAAGCTCGGTGGTTTCAAATGGGATGAAAACGGCCAGCTCCTCGACAGCGAAGGAAACCCGGTGAAGTTCATCATCATGACTAACGCCGGAAACCAGATCCGCGAAGGAATGGGTAACATCATAACAGAAGCGCTCAAAAAACTCGGAATGGATGTCACCTTTGCTCCCATCGATTTCAACACGCTCGTCCAGAAGCTCGTTGTGAACGGTGACTGGGAATCTATCATTATAGGACTCACCGGATCCGATGAACCTCAGGGAGGAGCCAACGTCTGGAGAATCAAGGGATCTCTCCACTTCTGGAACTACCATCCGGAGGTCAAAGACTTCGTCGATCCCAACGATTACTACCTGCCAGACTGGGAAAAAGAGATCGACAGAATCTTCGAAGAGAACGTGAAGATACTCGATCAGCAGAAAGTCGTAGATATGTTCAGAGAATTTCAGAGGCTCGTGTCTGAACACATACCGCTCATCTACACCACCCAGCAGCTCTATCTCTACGCCTACAGCAACAAACTTCACAACGTGGAACCCACCGCTTTCGGCGGTGTGTGGGGTTGGAACCAGGATTGTGTCTGGAAAGAGCAGTAATCTATCGGGAGGGGATCTTCCCCTCCCCTTCAAATTCTGTTCAAAGAGGTGATCTTGCTTGCTCAAGTACATCGCACGTAGATTGATCATCATGATTCCTGAGCTCATAATCATCTCTTTCATAGTTTTCATCATCATGGAGGCGGCTCCAGGAGATTTCCTGGACATGTACCGTCTCGATCCTTCCGTTTCTCAGCAGTTCCTCGAGAAGATGGAAAAGGAGCTTGGCCTGGACAAGCCCTGGATCGTTCAGTACGGCATCTGGCTGAAAAACGTTTTGAAAGGAGATTTTGGTTACTCGTTCTACTACAGAAGGCCCGTTTCCACACTCATCTGGGAGAGGGTCTTCGCTACGGTGATACTCTCCGTTTCTTCCCTTGCGTTCGAGTGGTTGCTTGGAATAATCGTCGGTGTTTTCTCGGCTCTGAAGAAGTACAGCATCTGGGATAAGATTCTCACAGTTGTCGCTTTCAGTGGAATTGCCCTTCCAGGGTTTTTCCTGGCCATTCTGCTCCTTTACATGGCTGCGAAGACCGGCTGGTTTCCAATCGCCGGTATGGTCTCGGTGAATCACAACCAGATGACAACCTGGGAGAAGTTCAAGGATATCGCATCTCATCTTGTTCTTCCAACCATCGCTCTTGGTTTCGGTGGTTTTGCTTCCCTCATGAGATACATGAGAGGTAGTCTTCTCGACGTGCTGAACGAGGACTACGTGGAATTTGCCCGTGCGAAAGGAATGCCAGAACGTGTGGTGATATACAAGCACGCCCTGAGGAACGCTATCAACCCCATGATCACTTTCCTTGGGTTCAGTATTTCCAACGTTCTCGGAGGAGCGGTCATCATAGAGAACATCTTTGCCTGGCCCGGCATGGGAAGGCTCATTTACCAGGCACTCCTTCAGCAGGACATTTACATCGTTATGGCGTCCGCCGTGATCAGTGCGATAATGCTCGTGATTGGTAACCTTGTGGCGGATGTGCTTCTCGCCGCTGTGGACCCAAGGGTCAGATTCGAGTGAGGGAGGAATCGCAATGGCTGAGGAAAAGACGATGATAGAGAACGGGGAAATAGAGTTTAAGGAAAGGGTCCTTTCCAGGAGGGAACTCGTCTGGAGAGCCTTCAAAAGAAACAAACTCGGAATGTTCGGGCTGTACGTTCTGATCGTCCTCTATCTCATGGCGTTGTTCGCGGATTTTCTCTCCCCGCACCATCCCTACGAACAGTCTCTCAAGCATTCCTTCGCTCCTCCCACGAAGATACACAGGGAGTACAAGGGAGAACGAGTGGGTGCCTACGTGCTTCCCACGATAAGCTACGTGGACAAAGCAACTTTCGAGAGAAAATTCTACGAAATGCTCTTCCCGAAAAGGCTCGTTCTCGATGTTTTCGGAACACAGGTTGAGTACGAAATCGGAAAAGACGGTGTAACGGGATTCTCTTTCATGCTGGACGAAGAGTATTACATCGTTCCAAAGGACGGCACCATGAAATACGCCGGTTCAACAACGAAAGTGGTTGATTACCTTCTGTTCGGATACGACGAAAAGGTTCTAACGAAAGGAGAGGCAGATATAGAAACCTCTTCCGAAGCCGCGAAAGACACGTACTTTGGGAAATACGGTTTCAGACTTGGCCTGAATTCCCCCGATGAGATCGAAAAGGTCGTCATAAAAGAGAAGCTCAACATGATCCTCGTGAAAAAAGGTGAAGACATTGAGATGATCACAGGAAAGGTGATCGACTACGACTACAAAACTTATCCGGTGAAGTGGTTTGTCAAATCCTGGGGTGGAGATGCGAAGAACCGTATAGGGTACCTCTTCTGGATCTTTCCGTTCCACTATCATCTCTTTGGGGTGGACAACTACGATAACAACGAGTACGTGAGACTCTACATCATGGGAGCTGACCAGTATGGAAGGGATGTGTGGAGCAGAATAGTGTTCGCTTCCAGGATCTCGCTTTCCATAGGTTTCATCGGAATGTTCATCACGTTCGCCCTTTCGCTCGTCTTCGGTGGTATTTCCGGCTACTATGGAGGCATCGTGGACGAATTCATGATGAGGTTCTCCGAGATCATCATGTCGCTGCCGGGTTTCTACCTGCTCATCCTTTTAAGATCTCTTCTACCACTCGATATCCCATCCACACAGGTGTATGTGCTTCTTGTGTTCATCCTCTCTTTCATCGGCTGGGCAGGAAGAGCCAGGGTTATAAGGGGAATGGTTCTTTCAATAAAACAGCGTGAATTCGTGGAAGCGGCGAGAGCACTTGGTTTTCCTGACACGAGAATTCTCTTCAGGCACGTTCTGCCCAACACGGCAAGCTACCTCATCGTTGCCGCGACCCTTGCAATACCCGGTTACATCCTCGGTGAAGCGAGCTTGAGTTTTCTTGGACTCGGTATCAGGGAACCGAGTGCCAGCTGGGGGCTCATGCTCGCACAGGCTCAGAACGTCACCTACATGACGAAGTACCCCTGGCTTCTCATACCCGGTATCTTCATCTTCATCACCGTGCTTTCTTTCAACTTCGTTGGTGACGCGTTGAGAGACGCTCTGGATCCGAGGTCTCTCGGATAGAATGCTGAAATACAGACTGAGAAGTAAGAGAGTTGAAGAACTCGTTGAGTACGCGCAGGCAGGATTCAAAGAAGCCATCGACCTCATTGTTGAGAAGTATTACCCTATGGTTGTTAAGATCGCTTCCCAGTATTTTGCGAGCTGGGCCGAACACGAAGATATAGTTCAAAACGGCCTTGTGGGATTGATAAAGGCGATTTTCTATTACGATAAAACCAAAAGCTCTTTCACGTCTTTTGCATGGAGGAGTGTTGACTCCGAGATAAAGTCCTTTCTCACTTATCTGAACAGAAAGAAGAACAGGATGCTCTCAGACGCTGTGAACGTGGATGGTATGGAAAAAGAGGAAGATGACGCACCTTTTGAAGTGCCCGATAGCGAGACCGATGTTGCCAGAAGCGCATTTTCTGGCATAATTTTAGAAACAGTCCTTGAACTATTGAATGAAAAAGAAAAAGAGATCTTTCTCAGATGGCTTGATGGATGCTCATACAGCGAGATAGCGAAAGAGCTCGGTGTGAACACAAAGAAAGTTGACAACACGGTTCAGAAGGTGAAGAGAATGATTTCTGGATTAGGGTGATCGAAGATGAAAAAAGACAGTCTCGTAACGTTTTTCGCTTCTTTGATAGTCATCGCTATTTTACTCTTCTTCGTGCTGTCTGTTTTCAATTTCTATTTTTTGAAGAAGCTTGAAGCCAGGATGGACGAAGTGGAAAAACAGTTTCAATCTACACTGAAGAGTTACGAGGAACGACTGAAGGTGGTAGAGGAACTTCTGAAACCCAATTCCATTATCAGTCGCTATATAACTGCGTACGAATACTTTGAAAAAGCCAGCGTGGATTTTGAAAGGATATTTTCTGAGATCGAAGACGATCCCACGACTGGATACATGAGGATCTTTGTCATAGGGAACGATCCCGTGTGGATCACCGTCAAGGACGGAAATGAAGTACTCTTTTCAAGGGATGTGAAGCCAGGTCTTTCACCTTACAGGTTCTTCTACTACAAAAAACCGAAGATCTCCACAGAATACGATATTGTAATACCGCGAGACGCCACCTTAATAGTGGGGATTCCAAACAGGGTGTTCCTGCTCGTTTTCGGGGTTGGTACAACCTACCATCCCACGAAGATCGTTCAGGTGCAGCAGACCAGAATAGACAACATCGAGCGTGATTTGAAGCTTTACATACCTAAATAAAAACACAAGGAGGGACTTTCGTCCCTCCCATACTTTGTGTCTTGTCTTCATCGGGTCAGGGGGGATCGGGGGGATGAGGGACACGCAAGTTAGAATTTAACCGATCTCCGTAACATCCTCTTGAAACGATCAAAAAGAACGCCTTAAATTTTCTTGAAAAACCCTTGAAAAAGGAGGGGTGAAATGAAGTACATTTTGATCAAAGGTTTGAGGTTTTTCGACTACCCGGGGGGCTGGTTGTTTTTTCGGAAAGAACTGGACAGCGCAAAACTTGAACTTTTGAACCACGTCTTGAGGACATTTGAAGGAGTGTTTGTGTTTATAAACCTCTTTTCAGAAGAGGTGGATCCTATCATCGCTGAAAAATTCATAAAGGACTATATTCCTCAGAATTCGATTGTTCTGGATGAGATCGTGGATTATCTCGATGTTTCTGTTGAACGAAGGCTGGATTTTTCCTACCCTGAGTTCACGTCTTCTCCCCTCTCTGAAAAATGTGAATGCCTCGTGTACGATGGTGAAAGATTCGAAAGAATAGATCTTTCAAGTTTCAGAGTGAAGCTCGAAGAAATAAGCGTTTTCGACGAATTGATGGAAGTTCCCGAGGAATCTTTTACCCTTTTGAAAGGGATCTTCTGGGATAGGGAAGTTGAGAGAATAAAGAACAGAAGAAGCGTAAAGTTCGTTGGTAAAATCTTGAAAAAGAAAAACCGGCCAAAGCTTGATGCATTGCTGCTGGAAGAAATCGAAACGGGGGATGAAACATGAAAATAGAGCGTGTACACGTTGAAGGGTTTGGAAAATTCGAGAATTTTTCTTTCCCCCTGAAAAGCGGGTTGAACATCATCTTCGGAGGGAACGCAGCTGGAAAAACCACCCTTGCGAATTTTATAAGATACTGCCTCACGGGAGAGCTTCCCGAACTTGAGAACTACAGGCCATGGTTTTCGAACAGGTTTGGGGGATATCTCGAGACGAGTGAGGGAAGGGTGGAATTCGGTCAGGGAAGACTGGATCCCGAACTGTTTTCCTTCACTTCTTTCATATCGGAGGGAGTGGACAACACCCTCAACGGTTCGAAAAAGGTCGCTTCCTTCCTTATGGAAAGCTACAGAAACAGACCCGAAGCAGTGGAACTTGAAAGGATATTGAACGAGGATTTCTCTGTCTTGATGAAGAAGACGAAAGAACTGGAGGCTGAGATCTCAAACCTGAAAGAGAGAGTTGAGGCCTGGAAAGAAAAAAGACGATCGCTCCTTCTGGTTTTGAAGAGAAAGAAAGAGCTTTCGCGGGATCTTCAGGAGAAGAGAAGACTTCTGGAGGAAGAGATCAATAGATTCGAGAGTGAAAAGTCTGAGAGATTGTCTTCTATCGAAGCCAGAATCAATGAGATGAAAGCGGAGCTTCTCCGTGTTGAAAAAGAACTCGAGGAGATCGAAAGGAAAACAGCGGTTTCCGAAGAAAAAGTTCGTGAAGCGATCGAGATTGCCCAGAAACTGGATTATTTGAGAGAGCGCGGTAAAGAACTGGAAAAAGAGATAGAATCACTCGAGGAAAAATCGAAAGATACGGAAGAAAGACTGAAGACGATCATGAAAGACTTCTCCGTCAGCAGTCTTGAAGAACTGAAACTCAAGTTGGAGAACATGAAGTTACAGATAGAATTGGTGGAAAACGAACAGAAAGCAAAGCTGAACGAGATAATAGGTCATCTCAGAGAGCCTCTCAGGGAAATAGATGAAAAACTCGAAGAAACTCAGGCAAAGATCGAAAATACAGGTGACGACATGAAGCGCTTCGACAAAACACTTTCTATTTTCAGGATTTTTGTTGCCGTTTTCCTGACCTTTGCACTGGTTTCCATCATCTTTGCCTTTCTCAAGTCGGGATACCTGTTCTTCTATCTGACACTGGCAGGAACAGGTGCCTCCGTGGTTTCCATGTGGAACTATTACAGGTTGAGAAGGAAATTGTTTGAACTTGAAAGTGAGCTCATGAATCTTTCGACGCAAAAGAGGTCGTTGATCGAGAGAAAGAACCAGATCGTGAGCAAGCTGAAGGAAACCGCAGGTGTTGATAACATCGAAGAACTCGAAAAATTTTTGAGGGATCAGATCGTGAAGAAGGTCTTCGAAAGAATACCGTTTCTTTCGAAGTACGGAAGTGAACCACGAAAGGCGGTTGAAAACGTGGAAGAACAGATGAGAGAACTTCTGATTTTGAAAAGCTCCGTTGAGGCTTCTCTATCTGCCAAGAAAAAGAATCTGGAAGAACTGCAGGAGTACTCCAGAGAGCAGGAAGAAGTACTGAAAAACACGCTGAAGGAAATAGGAGTCGACAGCGAAGATGAATTGAAGGTGTTGAGAGACCTTCTGGAAAGACGTGCAAATCTGAGGAAAACCAGAGATTCACTGGAAAAAGAAATCGCTAACTTCATGAAAGAAAAAGAAGAGATAGAATCGAGCAGATCAAACGCGAGAATAGAAGAACTCAAAAGAGAAGTGGAACAGATAGAAAGTGAACTGGAGAAACTCGTGGTTTCACCTCTCGAAGAACCTTTCGATGTTCTGGAAGCGCTTTTCAGGAAGAAGGTTGAACTCGAGATTTTTGAGCGGGCCATTGGTTACATTCCCGAGTTTAAGGATCGGATCAAAAAAGAACACGAGGAACTGTTGAGGGGTTACACAAGGGATCTGGCAGTAGAGTTGACGGATGTTTACAGAAGGTTCTTCAAGGAAAATCAGGTTTTCAAGGTTTCTCCGGATCTGATGGTGACGATCAACGTTCCCGAAGAAAAAAAGGTTGTCGATGTGTTGAACACCTCCGCTTTGAAACTCCTGAGTTTTCAGATGAAGAGGTTTATAAGTCGTGTTCTGGAGGTTGAGAGTCCCCTTGTTGTGGACAACACTTTTGTCGATCTGGACGATGAGAAGATAGACCTACTCTGGCAGGAACTGAAAGAGGTGTCCAAGACCAGACAGGTTGTACTATTCACCAGCGACAGGAGGCTTTTGAAAGAAGAACCCGTTTTGAAACTCTAACTGCAGATCATCTCTTTGCTGCACCTTTCACATTCGAGCTGAACGGTGGTGTGGGTTATCCCGTATTTTTTCAATCTTTTTTCTATTTCGTCTATGATCTTCTGGGCGTCTTTCAGTTCCATGTTGTCCACTTCAACGTGACACTCGAAGTGGATTTCTTTCTCTCCCACTCTCCAGGCGTGAAAATGGTGGGCGTTCCTCACACCTTCTATTTTTTCAATTTCCTCCTTTATTTTCTCAAAGTCCAGGTTCGGTGAAGCTTCCATGAGGATCTCAAAGGACTCTTTCACTATTTCATAAGCCTCTTTGAACATGTATAAGGCTATAACGAAGGCGAGAACAGGGTCGAGCCAGTATATTTTCCAGACCCTCATGAAAACAGCCCCAAGAACCACAAGGATCGAGGACAGGGTGTCCGCGATGAGATGCAGGTACGCGGATCGAACGTTCATACTTTCTTTGCTGTGGGTGTGAAGAAGGATGACGGAAAAGAAGTTGGCAGTGAGACCTATCGAGGAGACGAGGAGAAGCACCGACGTGTGAACGGTGGCGGGGTTCACCAATCTTTTCACCGCTTCGATGACAACGAGTGTTGAAACAACGAAGATGGATACGGAGTTCAAGAAAGCCACAATGATTTCGCTTCTTCTGTAACCGAAGGTGTACTTTTTGTTCTTCGGTTTCTCGCTGATCTTCATCGCGATGAAACTTCCAAGAAGACTCATGGTATCGGAAAAATTATGAAGGGAGTCGCCCAGAAGGGCGAGACTCCCAGATATCAAGCCGCCGGCCACTTCAGAAAGCGTTATGATGGCGTTCAACCATATGGAGAACAGCAGTTTCTTCTTCACGTGTTTTACCTCCTCACACGTACGCTGTGAGATCGAGCAGACCGTGGCCGCTCAGAGTGAATACTATCACACGTTCTTTTCCTTCTTCTTTCGCTTTCTTTGCTTCCCTCTTTCACGAGTCTTGCGATTATCGGAGCGGAGCCGTGGTATCTGAGACCTCCCGCGTGTATCTTCGGAGGAATGAAGTCCTTTCCAAGGGTGTACATTTTCAGCAGAGGTGTGAGTCCCGCGGTGTCTCCGAAATCGTAATCGTAATTCCCTTTCGTCAGGGATGGACACGCGGCAGGCTCGCAGGCGACGAACCTGATATCCCTTCCGGAAAGTTTGTCTGGAACGAAGGGAAGTATCGTTCCTCCAAAATTCGAGCCTCCTCCGTGACATCCCAGTAAGATGTCTGGTTTTTCACCTATGAGTTCGAGCTGTTTCTTGATCTCGAGGCCTATAACCGTCTGGTGGAGCAGAACATGGTTCAATACGCTTCCGAGGGAGTACTTCGTGTTCGGATCAGACACGGCCACTTCCAGTGCCTCACTGATGGCGATGCCAAGACTACCTGGATTGTCTGGATCTTCACTCAGGATCTTCTTTCCGAAGTTCGTTTCTTCACTGGGGCTTGGAGTTACCTTTCCTCCGAAGAGGTTCATCATGTATTTTCTCATCGGTTTTTGCTGGTAGCTGATCTTCACCATGAACACTTTTACTTCCAATCCGAACTTGGCGCCGGCATATGAGAGAGCGCTACCCCATTGTCCCGCCCCCGTTTCTGTGACGAGCCTTTTGACCCCTTCTATCTTGTTGTAGTAGGCCTGGGCGATGGCTGTGTTCGGCTTGTGGCTTCCAGTGGGGCTCACTCCTTCGTACTTGTAGTAGATCCTCGCCGGAGTCTGGAGGTACTCTTCTAAGAAAGTGGCTCTGATGAGGGGAGTGGGTCTGTAAACGGCGTATTCTTTCAGAACGGGCTCGGGTATTTCGATGAAACGCTCTTCTGAGACCTCCTGTTCGATCAAACTCATGGGGAAGATAACAGAGAGCTTCTCGGGTGAAATGGGTTGTTTCGTTTCGGGGTCCAGCGGCGGATCGAGTTTGAACGGAAGATCTGCGAGTACGTTGTACCAGTGCTTTGGGATTTCCTCAGGTTTCAAATTCACAACAATTCTCATATTCCCCCTCCTTCAGTGATATAATCTTCCTTGAGGTGAAGAGCTTTGATAAACAAACATGTTATTTCCGAAAAGATCAAGAAGGCTATCATTGATGCCAACATAAAGATCAATCCAGAGGTAGAAGAAATCATCGAGCGGTACGAAGGTCCCTTTTCAGATATAATAAAGGAAAACTACCGCGTTTCCAAAGAGGAAAAACTTCCACTCTGTCAGGACACAGGGATAGTGGAATTCTTCGTCTTCATCGGTCACGAGGTAAAACTGGAAGAACCCATTGAGGAAACTCTGAACAGAGCCGTTGGAGAGGTGTACAGCGAGTATCCTTTTCGTTATTCGATCGTCACCGATCCACTCTTTGAAAGAATCAACACTGGAACGAACACTCCCGCAATCGTCCACATCTTCCAGGTGAAGGGAAAATCCCTTGAGATCAGATTTCTGGTGAAAGGTGGAGGCAGTGAAAATCTCACGGTTCTTCGTATGATGACTCCCACCTCGGATGTGGAGAAAGTCAAAGAATTCGTTGTCGAGCATATCAAAGAACACGGAGCAAAGGCCTGCCCGCCGCTCCACGTGGGTATCGGAATCGGAGGAACAGCCGACAAGGCCCTTCTCCTGTCGAAGCTGGCGCTTACGAAGAGCTTCGAGGAGAGGAACAAAGATCCAAAATACGCAGAACTCGAGAAGGAACTCGAAGAGGAACTCAACTTTCTCGGAATAGGCTTTCAAGGTCTCGGAAAGGGTATCACCGTTTACTCCGTTCACATAGAACATTTTCCGACCCACATCGCCACCCTGCCGGTTGCCGTTTCGGTGGATTGTTACCTCTGCAGAAGGGGGAAAGTGACTTTTGAGGATTGAAGATCTGAAAGCCGGTCAGGAAATTCGTTACTCCGGTAAGCTCATCGTGATGAGAGATCAAGCTCAAAGACGTTTGAAAGAGATCGTCGATAGAGGAGAAGAACCACCGGTGGATCTCAGGGGTCAAATTGTCTTTTACGCGGGCCCCGCCAAAACGCCGTCTGGAAAGCCCGTGGGTGCCATAGGACCCACCACGAGTGCTCGAATGGACGACTACCTGGAGATGCTTTTCAAATTGGGAGCCATCGCAACGATAGGGAAGGGAAAGCGTTCAAAAAAGGCGATAGAGGCCTGTAAGAAGTGGAAGAGGGTTTATTTCGTTACCCCAAGCGGCACGGCCGCTGCCCTCTCGAAAAGGGTGAAGAAATCGAGAGTTTTGGCCTTTGAAGACCTCGGTCCCGAAGCGATCTACGAGATAGAAGTGGAGGATTTTCCTCTCATTGTGGCGATCGACAGCAACGGGAACACGATTTTCAAGGAGTGAGAGATGTGGATGCGCTCGAGATACACAGATTTCTGAAGGGAAAGATAAGAACTGCCCTTCCTGTTGAAAAGGTTGACAGGGAGACGCTATCTCTGCTCTACACACCCGGTGTCGCGGACGTTGCCAGAGTCTGCGCTGAGGATCCAGAAAAGACCTACGTTTACACCTCAAGATGGAACACAGTTGCCGTTGTTTCGGACGGAAGCGCCGTTCTGGGACTCGGTGACATAGGGCCTTACGGTGCTCTTCCAGTGATGGAGGGGAAAGCCTTTCTTTTCAAGGCCTTCGCCGATATCGACGCCTTTCCCATCTGTCTTTCCGAATCCGAGGAGGAAAAAATAATCTCCATTGTGAAGAGTTTAGAGCCGAGCTTTGGCGGCATAAACCTTGAGGACATAGGAGCGCCGAAGTGTTTTCGAATCCTTCAGCGCCTCTCGGAAGAGATGAACATTCCTGTTTTCCACGACGACCAGCAGGGAACCGCCGTTGTGGTGTCCGCAGCTTTTCTCAACGCGCTGAAACTCACGGAGAAAAAGATCGAAGAAGTAAAGGTGGTTGTGAACGGTATAGGAGCTGCTGGCTACAACATCGTGAAGTTTCTGCTCGATCTTGGTGTGAAAAACGTTGTAGCTGTCGACAGAAAAGGCATCCTCAACGAAAACGATCCGGAGACCTGTTTGAACGAGTACCACCTCGAAATCGCACGCATCACCAATCCGGAAAGGCTATCCGGTGATCTTGAAACAGCCCTGGAAGGTGCTGATTTCTTCATAGGTGTTTCGAGGGGAAACATTCTGAAACCAGAGTGGATAAAGAAGATGAGCAGAAAACCTGTGATATTCGCCCTCGCGAATCCTGTTCCCGAGATAGATCCAGAACTCGCAAGGGAAGCGGGTGCCTTCATAGTTGCAACGGGAAGNTCAGATCATCCAAATCAGGTGAACAACCTTCTCGCTTTCCCCGGCATTATGAAAGGAGCCGTGGANAAAAGATCGAAGATCACNAAGAACATGCTTCTCTCCGCCGTGGAAGCCATCGCTCGCTCGTGTGAACCAGAACCAGAGCGCATCATACCGGAGGCTTTCGACATGAAGGTTCATTTGAACGTCTATACTGCTGTCAAAGGTTCAGCGTGAGAAGAATTTCAACCTTTTCTCTCTTTGCCATCCGAGAACAACGTAATCTGAGTTGAATATTCTGAACACAAAAACTGTGGTGACAATCGAAAAGATGAGAAGGTACAGAATTCCTGAAACAATGAGACCGTAGTCTCCATAGAAAGCCAGCTTTGGAGACATTATGGGATGGGAGAAAGGAATCAGGAAAACGATCACTTTGAGAACTCCTGGAAGGTTCGAAAAATCCATTATCATGTTCGCTATCATCGGAACCAGTGCGAGTATCGAAATGGGAAACGTGAGAAGCTGAGCGCTTCTTTGGTCTTTTGCCATCATACCGAGTAGCATACAGAGAGAAAGGCCAGCTAAGATGGAAAGAAAGAGACTCGACCCCATCAGCAGGAAATCCACAGCCTTAAAGTTCAACCCCATTCCCTGAACATTCTGCGTCAGAGAATTCATATAGCTGTAAAAGCCTGCCATGTATATTCCCGCAAGGATCAGACCAACGATCGCACTTCCCACGATCTTTGCGAGTGCGATGTGTTCTCGCTTCACGGGCATCGTGAGGAGTGTCTCGAGGGTCTTGTTCTCTTTCTCCATCGCGAGTGAAGAGATGAGGGAAGATCCTGACATGACTATCAGCATCATGATGAGAATGGGAATCATTATGTTTTGAGAGTAGAAGACGTTCATTATCGCTTCTGGTGAGTGATTTTTGAAGAGGCTTCCCCTCAAGTAGGTGTGTTGAACGATCTCGAGTGGATCGAACAGAAGCTGGGCTTTTTTCGGATCGTTCAGTAAGAATGAAGCAAGCTGCACCTTGAGGGATTCGATCAGGGATGAGATCGTACCCGTGGAGACCGCTTCTGACAGGCCGGTTCCTCTCAGGTACCACACAATTTCCAACCGCGCTTTTTCACCTGATTCCAAGCTTTGAGAAAAACCTTTGGGTATCACAATGATCGCAGGAGCCTTTTCCTTCTTCACAGCTTCTTCCGCTTCTTTCAGATCACTTCCTGCGTACACGATATCCACCATATTGCCGAGTGCTTTTTCTGCGAGTTCGGCGATCGTTCCTGTGTCTTCCCTCACGATCGCCACCTTCTGACCAACAGTGGATTTCTCTACGGTGCTTTTGAACACGTTGCCCAGTGAACCGTACAGAACAGCCACCACAATGACAGAGACAATTGCTCCCAGATTGAGAAGTTCTTTTATCTCTTTCTTCAGAAGTTTTCCGAACATTTCACCACCTCCTCGAAGACCTCTTCGATGTTCTGTGCTTTGTACCTTTCCTTGAGTTCTTCAACGGTTCCCGTTTCCACAATCGTTCCGTTGTGAATCAGCGCTATTCGATCACAGAGGAATTCCACTTCGAGCATGTTGTGAGAAGAGACCAGTATGGTGAGACCTTCCTGAGATGCCTGTTTCAATATCTTTCTCACTTCTCTTGCGTTGAGGACATCGAGGCCGGAGGTGGATTCGTCGAGGATGGCGAGACGAGGATTCACCATCAAAGCCCTCGCTATGAGGAGTTTTCTCACCATACCTTTGCTGTAGGTTGAGACTCTGTCTTTTATCTTTTCACCGAGACCGGCGATCTCCGTTGCCCGTTCGACCATCTCTTCTATCTCGCTTGAGCTGGAAGCGTAGAAACCCGCAACGAATCTCAGGTATTCGATTCCCTGCATGTTCCTGTAGGCGCCCGCTTCTTCGGGAAGGTAGCTGATCAGCTTTCTCACTTCGTGTGGTTCTTCAACAACGTTCTTTCCAAATACGGTGACGATTCCGGAGGAAGGCTTGATCAGCGTGGAGATGATCCTGAGTGTGGTGGTCTTTCCCGCACCGTTCGGTCCTATGAGACCAAAGATCTCTCCTTCTTCGATCTCAAAAGAAATTCCCTTCAGGATCTCTTTCTTTCCAATTCTTTTTCTCAGATCCTTTACAACCACTGCCCCCATCGATACACCCCCTATTCTGAAACTATCATCCCCCTGTTGTTCACCCTCAGCTTCAGAACGTCCTTGAGATAGGGAATCCCTTCAAAGTCATTTATATTGGAACAAACAGAAGGACCGGATCCGCTCACAAACCAGTACTCGGGATTTTTTGATAAGATGGCTTCCACAAACTCTTTCATCTTCTTATTGCCGTTTATCCTGTAGTTCTGGTGAAGTCGATCTCCCACGTATTTCAGAGCCTCTTTGATCTTTCCAGCTGCGATCTTTGCAAGGAACTGGCATGAATTCTTTATGTTGAAGACCGCATCTTCGAAAGGGACCTTCTCCGGAAGGATCTTTCTCATCTCGTTTGTACATACTGGAAAATTCGGAACAAGAAATGTGAGAGAAAGATCGATCTCGAAGTTTTCAAAATCAAGATGACTTCCGTTTTGATAACAGACCACAAGCCCCCCTGTGAAAGCGGGTACAACGTTGTCAGGGTGTCCTTCCAGCTCCACAGCGAGTTTCATGAGATCTTCCCGTGAAAGATTTCTGCCCGTTCCTTCGTTCGCAATGTGGAGTGCCGCGACGATCACAGCGGCGCTCGATCCAAGACCGCTCGATACAGGGATGTTGCATGTCTGCTTGATCCTGACTGGCGGAACTCTGTACCCGGTTTTTCTCTCAAAGAACCTGAAGACTTCGAAAAACAGATTGTGGTCCTTCAAATCCGAAGCGTATTTTCCAGTACTTTCTATGGTTGTCTCTTTTGTATCGAAAGAAAACTCCACTTCGTTGAAAAGATCCAGCGCGAGTCCAAAGACGTCGAATCCCGCTCCGAGATTGGTCGTTGTGGCCGGTACCAGGACCTTCATATGTCGAGTACCTCCAGAATCTCTTCTACTCTTCCTTCTATGATCCTTGGGGGTTCAAGCTGTGAGATGACGATGTTCGGATCTTTCAAACCGTTCCCTGTGAGGGTACACACAACGATCTCTCCACCCCTGAAGATTCCCTGTCTGTGCTTCTTCAAAAGCCCCGCTATCGATGCAGCGGATGCGGGCTCACAGAAGATCCCTTCTTTCTGAGCCAAGAGTCTCTGTGCGCGCAGTATTTCTTCGTCGCTCACCATGTCGATGTCTCCACCCGATTCATCGCGTGCCCGGACCGCTTTTTCCCAGTTCGCGGGGTTACCGATCCTTATTGCAGTGGCGACCGTCTCCGGGTTTTCTATGGGATGACCGCGAACTATGGGGGCGGCCCCTTCCGCCTGGAATCCCATCATCTTCGGCAGTTTGGTGGAGAACCCATGCTGATAATACTCCTTGTATCCCATCCAGTAAGCGGAGATGTTGCCCGCGTTTCCCACGGGGATGAAGTGGTAGTCCGGTGCATCTCCGAGCTCGTCGACTATCTCAAAAGCGGCCGTTTTCTGACCTTCGAGTCTGTAGGGATTGATACTGTTCACGAGTGTGATGGGATATTTGGATGTGATCTCCTTGACCAGTTCCAGACACTTGTCGAAATTCCCTCTCACCTGAAGCACCACGGCGCCGTATATCATCGCCTGAGCCAGCTTTCCGAGTGCGATCTTCCCTTCTGGTATCAGAACGATCGCCTTTATTCCTGCCCTTGCGGCGTACGCGGCAGCGGATGCGGAGGTGTTCCCCGTTGAAGCGCACATGATGGCTTTCGAGCCTTCTTCCAGTGCCTTTGCGACGGCAACGACCATTCCTCTATCTTTGAAGGACCCCGTCGGATTGGATCCTTCGTACTTCACGTAGATGTTTATTCCGAGTTCCCTGCTCATGTTCACAAGAGGTATGAGAGGAGTGTTCCCTTCATTCAAAGAGAGCATAGGGGTTTTGTCTGTTACGGGAAGAAATCTTCTGTACTTTTCGAGTATGCCCAATTTCATCACTCCCTGTCCAGTTCGAATCTGCTGTGTATCGCCTTCACGGCATCCTCCACGTATTTTCCGTCTATGATCACAGAAATCCTGCTGCTCGATGCACTGATCATATCGATGTTGATCCCCTCGTTCGCCAGTGTTTCAAAGAGAGTAGCGGAGATTTCCGGTGTTGAAGTGAGGTTCACCCCTACGATGGAGACCTTTGCGAGTCCTTTTTCAATGATGATCTCTTTTGCTTCGCTTCTTGTTTTCAGAAGATCGATGTCGAGTTTTCCAAGCTGGGACTCCGGAACGATGAACGCCACGGTGTTGTACTCCCCGCTCTTCATTCCCTGTATGATCATGTCGATGTTCACTCCCATCTGAGAGAGAGTTCTCATAATCCGTGCTGCGACACCGGGTTTGTCCGGTACATCCTTCAGAACAACCTTCGCCATACCGTCTTCAAAGGTAACCGCCCTGACGATTGGATTCTCCACTTTTGTCCCCTCCCATATAAGGGTTCCACGAGTTTCTTTGTGTGCGTTCTTTATGAGAACCTTGACACCATACTTTCTCGCGAATTCCGCCGCTCTCGCCTGCAGCACCTGGGCACCGTGTCTCGAGAGCTCGATCATCTCTTCCCAGGAGAGCTCTTTTATCACCCGCGCGTCTTTTACGATCCTGGGATCCGCCGTGTACACCCCGTCCACGTCTTTGTAGAGCTCACACAAATCCGCTCCCAGTGAGTAAGCGAGAGCGATCGCTGTGAGATCTGAGCCACCCCTCCCAAGTGTGGTGATATCCCCCGTTTCGGTTATACCCTGAAACCCGGCGACAACGGGTATGAAATCCTGCTTCAGATACCTCGAAATGATATCCGTGTTGATGTCGATGATCCTCGCTGATCCGTAACGCTTGTCGGTTATGATCTTCAGCTGATTTCCAGTGAAAGAGATCGCTTTGTAGCCTCTCTTTCTGAGTGCGATGCTCATGAGAGCCACACTCTGTATTTCTCCCGTCGAGAGGAGAAGATCCAGTTCTCTCGGGTCGGGGTTTTCATCTATCGTCTTTGCGAGTTCTATCAGGTGATCTGTGGTGTCTCCCATGGCGGAAAGCACGACAACGGGCTTCACACCGCTCTTCTTTCTCTTTATGATTTTCTCGGCCACTTTCTCGAGTTTTTCCACATCGGAGATAGCGGCTCCACCGAACTTCATCACCACAACCGAGAACTTCTCGGCACCGCCGAGCACCTTGTATTTCGCCACTCTGAAAAGATCCGCTATCACGGCGCTGGCGGTGGGATATCCACCCGCTCCCCTTCCCTTCAGCAGAAAATCTCCAGCGAGATCAGTTGAAACTTCTATCGCGTTGTCTACACCATCCACGTTGAAGAACGGATCCTCTGGTGTCACTTCTCTCAAACGTACCTCGTATCTGTTTGTTGAAAAATCGAGTTCCCCGATCAGCTTCAGCTTTTTTCCGGAGCGAACGATCTCTTTTAGATACTCCGGATCTATTCTGGTTATGCCCTCGAACTGCACGCTGTTTATGCCCGGAAACCTTCCCGTTACCACACCAGCTAAGACGGAGACCTTGTACGCCACGTCGTAACCTTCAATGTCGTTTGTGGGATCAGCTTCAGCATAGCCAAGTTCCTGTGCTTCTTTCAGAACTTCTTCGAAATGTCTTCCCTTGCTCATCTCCGTGAGGATGTAGTTCGTCGTTCCGTTCATTATTCCGCGTATCCTGGTGACTTTCTGAAAGATCAGATAATCCTGAAGGAGAGATATGATGGGAATACCCCCACCCACGGATGCCTCGAAGAAAAGCTTCCGTTTTTTTATGTACTCTGAGAACTCGTTGCCGTATTCGGAGATGAGATTTTTGTTTGGAGTTACGACGATTCGCCCCAGCTCCAAGGCACGTCGCACAAGATCGACCGCCACATCCGTTCCACCTATTGCTTCTACAACCACATCGCTGTTCAAAATGAGGTCATCGAAATCGAAAGCTATCTCCTCTTTCGGAACACCAAGCAGTTCGTACTTTTGAGGAGAGCGATTTATCACCTTCGAAATGATGAACTTTTCACCGATCCTTTTTTCTATTTCATTTCCTCTTTCTTTCAGTATGCGGTATATACTGCCACCCACAGTTCCAAGCCCTGCGATTCCTACCCGCACTTTTCTCACTCCTTGGGAAGAGTTTGTGAATATTTTAAAGGATCGATATGTTCTCATCTTATCCTAAATTTTACATTTTCATGATAAAAATGCTACTTCTAACAAAAAATTCGATTCAACAACTTGACATTTTAAAGTGAGTGATATACCATTCCTAAAAACCCCCCGTGATTTATTTATTATTCCAGGTCTGGTATAATCATTCAATCTCCGAGAGGAGTGGTTCACGTGAAGATGAAAGGTTCAAAGATGTTATTCGAAGCCCTTCTGAAAGAGGGAGTCGATACGATTTTCGGTATCCCTGGTGGTGCCATCATCAACGTATACGATGAACTCTGCAATTACGAAGATAAGATAAACTTCTATCTTTTCAGACACGAACAGGGAGCCACACACGCGGCAGACGGTTACGCGAGGGTCACGGGAAAGCCCGGAGTGGTCATCGTCACTTCCGGGCCAGGTGCCACGAACACGGTCACAGGCATAGCCACCGCCTACATGGATTCGATTCCGATCGTGGTGATCACCGGTCAGGTTCCCACCTCTTTCATAGGAACAGACGCCTTTCAGGAAGTGGATGTCACGGGAATCACCATGCCCATCACCAAGCACAACCACCTCGTTACGAGTATAGAAGAACTTCCTTACGCGATAAAAGAAATGTTCTACGTTGCCACAACGGGAAGGCCGGGACCTGTCCTTCTGGACTTCCCAAAGGATATACAAACTGCCGAGGGGGAATTCAACTATCCTGATACGGTGGAAATTCCGGGATACAAACCCACGGTGAAAGGCCATCCCAAACAGATAAAGAAGGCGGTTGAACTCTTGAAAGAATCGAAGCGCCCCGTTGTCATTGTGGGTGGTGGAGCGAATCTTTCCGGTGCCATGGATCTTGTGAATCAGTTCATCGACAAATTCAAGGTTCCCGCTGTCAGCACGCTCATGGGACGCGGTGTGAATCCTTCCGACGAGAAGCTTTACTACGAAGGAATCGGAATGCACGGTACTTACTATGGGAACTACGCCGTGGCCAACGCAGATCTCATCATCGCCCTCGGTGTGAGATTCAGCGACAGAATCCTCGGAAATCCCAGGACATTCGCGAAGAACGCCAGAATAGTCCATGTTGATATAGATCCCGCCGAAATCGGAAAGAACGTTCGGGTAGACGTGCCCATAGTCGGCGATCTGAAGAGTGTCCTTGAGGAATTCCTGAAGTACGAAATCGAGACGGACTTCTCGGACTGGATCGAAGAGCTCCAGGAGATAAAGAAAAAGTACCCGCTCACCTACAAGAGGGATGGGAAGCTCATAAAACCCCAGTACGTTGTGGAAAAGGTGAACGAGGTCTTTCCAGACGACACGGTGGTCGTTGCGGATGTGGGGCAGAACCAGATGTGGGTTGCTCAGTTCTACAAGTTCAAACACCAGAGGTCTTTCCTGTGTTCCGGAGGACTCGGAACGATGGGATACGCCCTTCCCGCTGGAATAGGAGCCAAGATAGGAGCCCCAGACAAGGAGGTTGTAGTCTTTGCCGGAGACGGCGGTTTCCAGATGAACATACAGGAGCTCATGACGATAAAAAGGTACAACCTTCCTGTGAAGATCATCGTGATGGACAACAAAGCGCTGGGAATGGTGAGACAGTGGCAGCAGCTCTTTTTCAACTGCAGATACTCTGCCACCATTCTGTCTGACAACCCGGATTTCGCGAAGATAGCGGAAGCTGTTGGTATAAAAGCAATGAGAATAGAAAAGCCCGATCAGGTCGATGAAGCGATCGAGAAACTCGCAAAATCCAAAGAGCCGATGCTCATTCACGCCGTCGTTGATCCCGCCGAGAACGTTCTTCCGATGGTACCACCGGGAGGAGACGTGGGAACACCGCTCATTGAAGCCCCATACGACGAAACCTTCGTGGAAAGAGTTCTGAAGGTCATCGAAGAGAGCAGGAGAGGTGATGAAAGATGACGGACCAGATTCGAGAGCATCTTGTGTCCATGCTCGTTCACAATAAACCCGGTGTAATGAGGAAGGTGGCGAACCTGTTCGCCAGAAGGGGGTTCAACATCAGCAGTATCACCGTTGGAGAATCGGAAACTCCGGGTCTTTCTAGGCTCGTCATAATGGTGAAGGGCGACGACAAAACGATAGAACAGATAGAAAAACAGGCCTACAAACTCGTGGAGGTTGTGAAGGTAACTCCCATCGATCCCCTTCCGGAGAACCGCGTGGAAAGAGAAATGGCTCTGATCAAGGTGAGGTTCGATGAGGACAAACAGGAGATCTTCCAGCTCGTCGAGATATTCAGGGGTAAGATCATCGATGTTTCCAGAGAAGGCGCAATCATAGAAATCACTGGTGCGAGAAGTAAAGTGGAGGCTTTCATAAATCTTCTTCCTCAGAAGCAGGTGGAGGAAATAGCGAGAACAGGTATCGTAGCCATGAACAGGTGGAACGTAAAAGAAGGGGAGGGATTCTGATGGCAGTGATTTATTACGACAAGGACGCGGATCTCAATCTGATCAAGGACAAAAAGATCGCTATCATAGGGTACGGGAGTCAGGGGCATGCGCACGCGTTGAATTTGAAAGACAGCGGTCTCAACGTTGTGGTCGGATTGAGAGAGGGAAGCAAGAGCTGGAAGAAGGCGGAGGAACAGGGTCTCACCGTGAAAACAATAGAAGAGGCGGCAAAAGAGGCCGACATCATCATGATACTCATTCCCGATGAACACCAGCCGGAGATCTACAAAAAGTACATAGAAAAACACCTCACCGAGGGTAAGATGCTGATGTTTGCCCACGGGTTCAACATCCACTATCATCAGATCATTCCTCCAAAGAACGTGGATGTGACAATGATCGCTCCAAAGAGCCCTGGTCACATCGTGAGAAGAGAATACGTCGAAGGAAGGGGTGTGCCGGCTCTTGTAGCGGTCTATCAGGACTACACCGGTAAGGCCAAAGATATAGCGCTTGCCTACGCCAAAGGTATCGGCGTGACGAGAGCTGGTGTGATAGAGACGACCTTCAAGGAAGAGACGGAAACGGACCTGTTTGGAGAGCAGGCGGTCCTCTGCGGTGGAGTAACGGCTCTCATAAAAGCCGGTTTTGAAACTCTCGTGGATGCGGGTTATCAACCGGAAATTGCCTACTTCGAGTGTCTCAACGAGCTCAAGCTCATCGTTGATCTCATCTACGAAGGTGGTCTTTCCTTCATGAGATACTCCGTCAGCAACACCGCAGAGTACGGTGACTACATCAGTCAGGAAAAGATCGTTACAAAAGAAGTGAGAGAGAACATGAAGCAGATGCTCAAGGACATTCAGACAGGAAAGTTCGCTAAAGACTGGATACTCGAGAATCAGGCGGGAAGACCCTACTTCTACACCATGAGAAAGAAAGAATCAGAACATCTCATAGAAAAAGTGGGAAAAGAACTCAGAAAAATGATGCCATGGCTCAAGGAGAGGAACGTCGATGAGGAGTGATGTGATAAAAAAGGGCCTCGAAAGGGTTCCTCATAGATCACTTTTGAAGGCACTCGGAATAACGGACGACGAAATGCGAAGGCCTTTCATCGGCATAGTGTCCTCGTGGAACGAGATCATTCCCGGCCATGTCCACCTTGACAAGGTCGTTGAAGCGGTGAAAGCCGGTGTGAGAATGGCCGGGGGAGTTCCCTTCGTCTTTCCAACGATCGGGATCTGTGACGGAATAGCAATGGATCACAGGGGGATGAAGTTTTCCTTGCCCTCGAGGGAACTCATAGCGGACTCCATAGAGATCGTTGCAAGCGGTTTCCCCTTCGATGGTTTGGTCTTCGTCCCCAACTGCGACAAGATCACACCCGGCATGATGATGGCCATGGGAAGATTGAACATCCCGTCCGTTCTGATATCCGGCGGTCCCATGCTCGCAGGTCGCTACAACGGCAGAGACATCGATCTCATCACCGTCTTCGAAGCGGTTGGTGGATACAAAGTGGGAAAAGTCGATGAAGAAACGCTCAAAGCGATAGAAGACCTCGCGTGTCCCGGTGCCGGTTCGTGTGCTGGATTGTTCACCGCGAACACGATGAACTCTCTGGCGGAAGCTCTCGGAATTGCACCGAGGGGGAATGGGACTGTACCGGCCGTCCACGCGAAGAGGTTGAGAATGGCGAAAGAAGCGGGGATGCTCGTTGTGGAACTCGTGAAAAGAGATGTAAAACCAAGGGATATCGTCACTCTGGACTCTTTCATGAACGCTGTCATGGTGGACCTCGCAACGGGAGGTTCCACGAACACAGTTCTGCATTTGAAGGCGATAGCCGAGAGTTTTGGAATAGATTTCGATATAAAGCTCTTTGACGAACTCAGCAGGAAGATTCCTCACATCTGCAACATCTCTCCCGTTGGTCCGTACCACATCCAGGATCTCGACGATGCTGGTGGTATCTACGCTGTGATGAAACGTCTCCAGGAAAATGGTCTTTTGAAGGAAGACGCCATGACCATCTATTTGAGAAAGATTGGAGATCTCGTCAGAGAGGCTAAGATCCTGAATGAAGATGTGATCAGGCCCTTCGATAATCCGTACCACAAAGAGGGCGGACTCGGTATCCTCTTCGGGAACCTCGCTCCAGAAGGAGCGGTTGCCAAACTCTCCGGTGTTCCCGAGAAGATGATGCACCACGTTGGCCCGGCCGTCGTCTTTGAAGACGGAGAAGAGGCGACAAAAGCCATTCTATCTGGAAAGATCAAAAAAGGAGATGTGGTTGTGATCCGCTACGAAGGGCCGAAGGGCGGTCCCGGGATGAGAGAGATGCTCTCACCCACCTCCGCCATCGTGGGGATGGGCCTTGCGGAGGACGTGGCTCTCATCACAGACGGTAGGTTCTCGGGTGGATCGCACGGTGCCGTGATAGGTCACGTTTCTCCAGAAGCGGCAGAAGGCGGTCCTATAGGTATCGTGAAAGACGGGGACCTCATCGAGATAGATTTTGAAAAGAGAACCCTGAATCTCTTGATCTCAGACGAAGAGTTCGAAAGAAGAATGAAAGAGTTCACGCCTCTGGTGAAAGAAGTGGACAGCGATTACCTGAGAAGGTACGCATTCTTCGTACAGTCGGCGAGCAAGGGGGCAATCTTCAGGAAGCCCTGAGGAGGTGGTCTTTTGAGTATAAAGGTCTACGATACAACGCTCAGGGACGGTGCGCAGGCCTTTGGAGTTTCTTTCTCACTCGAAGATAAGATCAGAATTGCCGAGGCACTCGATGACCTCGGTGTTCACTATCTTGAAGGGGGTTGGCCTGGCTCCAACCCGAAGGATATAGCGTTTTTTGAAGCTGTAAAAGGTATGAACTTCAAGAATCTGAAAGTGGCGGCCTTCAGTTCCACAAGAAGGCCCGACGTAAAAATAGAAGAAGACGCGAACATTCAGACCCTCATAAAAGCGGAAACACCTGTTTACACGATCTTTGGAAAGAGCTGGGATCTTCACGTGGAAAAAGCCTTGCGAACGACACTCGAAGAGAATCTGAAGATGATATACGACACAGTTTCATATCTCAAAAGATTCGCCGATGAGGTGATATACGACGCGGAACACTTCTTCGATGGGTACAAGGCGAACAGAGAGTACGCCCTCAAAACTCTGAAGGTGGCTGAAGAAGCGGGGGCTGATTGTCTCGTTCTCGCTGACACGAACGGTGGAACGCTTCCACACGAGATCGAGGAGATCATCGAGGATGTGAAAAAGCACGTGAAAGCTCCGCTCGGAATACACGCTCACAACGATTCGGATGTGGCGGTGGCGAATACACTCGTGGCTGTGAGAAAGGGAGCCGTGCACGTCCAGGGGACCATAAACGGCCTTGGAGAGAGATGTGGAAACGCGAATCTCTGTTCGGTGATTCCGAATCTCGTTCTCAAGATGGGGCTTGAGGTTATACCAAAGGAAAACTTGAAGAAGCTCTTCGATGTGGCACACCTCGTTGCGGAACTCTCCGGAAGACCCCACATCGAGAACATGCCTTACGTAGGTGATTACGCCTTCGCTCACAAGGGAGGAGTTCATGTTTCTGCCATAAAACGCGATCCAAGGACTTACGAACACATCGACCCGGAACTCGTGGGGAACAGAAGGATCATATCCATCTCGGAACTTTCCGGTAAGAGCAACGTGCTGGAGAAGATAAAGGAAATGGGATTCGAAATAGATGAGTCATCGCCCAAGGTCAGGGAGATCCTCAAAAAGATCAAGGAATTGGAAGCGCAGGGGTACCACTTCGAGGGTGCGGAGGCATCTTTCGAGCTTCTCGTCAGGGATATGCTCGGGAAAAGAAAGAAGTACTTTGAGTTTCTCGGTTTCACCGTGATGACCATAAAGAACAGGGATGAGGAGAGTTTCTCCGAAGCAACCGTGAAAGTCAGAGTCCCGGACGAAGTTGCGAAGAGACTGGGACACGACGAACCCTTTGAACACACAGCAGCGGAAGGAGAAGGACCGGTAGAAGCGCTCGACAGAGCGGTGAGAAAAGCCCTCGAGAAATTCTATCCATCTTTGAAAGACACGAAACTCACGGACTACAAGGTGAGAATCCTGAACGAGCAGGCGGGCACCAAAGCGACAACACGGGTTCTCATAGAGTCCAGCGATGGAAAGAGAAGGTGGGGAACTGTGGGCGTCTCACCGAACATCATAGAGGCTTCCTGGACCGCTCTTCTCGAATCCTTAGAGTACAAGCTTCACAAGGATGAAGAGGAGATGAGAAACGATGAGGAGAATTAAGATCTTCGATACAACGTTGAGAGACGGAGAGCAATCCCCGGGAGCTTCGATGTCGATTGAAGAAAAAGTAGAAATGGCGCTCATGTTGGAGGATCTNGGCGTCGATCTCATCGAAGCCGGGTTTCCCGTTTCATCTCCCGTGCAGTTCGAGGCTGTGAAAAGAGTTGCGAGCGCNGTTCAGAAACCCATAGTGGTGGGACTCGCNAGGTGCGTTGAAAAAGACATAGACGCAGCATACGAGGCTCTCAAGGATCGACCAAAGGACAAACGTATGATACACGTTTTCATAGCGACTTCTCCGATTCACAGAAAGTACAAGCTGAGAATGGAAAAAGAAGAAATCCTCGAGAGGATCAGAAGATACGTCGGTTACGCCAAACAGTTCTTCGACCTCGTGGAGTTCTCGGCGGAAGACGCTTCGAGAACGGAGGTTCCCTTTCTGATAGAGGCTTATAAAACGGCGATCGAAGCCGGAGCCACTACGATCAACGTTCCGGACACGGTGGGGTACGCCCTTCCCGACGAGTTTGGAGAACTCATAAAGACTCTGAGGGAGGGTGTGCCCGGTATAGAAAAAGTCGATCTCTCTGTGCACTGTCACAACGATCTCGGACTCGCCGTGGCGAACTCCCTTGCCGCCGTTCAGAACGGAGCCACCCAGGTCGAGGTAACTCTGAACGGTATTGGAGAAAGGGCAGGAAACTGCGCCCTGGAAGAGTTCGTGATGATCCTCAAGGTGAGGAAAGACAAACTTCCCTACGAGACGGGTATAAAGACGGAGCTCATATACCCCGCTTCCAGACTTCTCACACACATAACGGGGCTCATCCCGTCCAGAAACAAACCCATAGTGGGAGAGAACGTGTTCCTTCACGAGTCGGGAATACACCAGGACGGTGTGTTGAAACACAGAGAAACCTACGAGATCATGAAACCTTCAGATATCGGCAGGTCTTCCGAGACGCTCGTGCTTGGAAGACACTCCGGAAAACACGCCCTCAGGAAGAAACTGGAGACATACGGCATCAAACTCGACGAAGAGACTTTCCAGAAAGTGTTCGAGAAATTCACAGAACTCGCCGACAGAAAAAAAGAGGTTTACGACGATGATCTTTTCTCGATCGTCTCTGAAGTTTTGAGGGAACCCATCAACGGTTACAAACTCGTTCACTTCCATGTACACACCGGAAACACACTGCTTCCAACTGCGGCGGTCGTGCTTCAGGTTGGAAACGAGAAGAGAGAAGCAGCAGAGGCAGGAAACGGACCGGTGGATGCCATTTTCAAGGCCATAGACAAAGCGCTCGGTATACAGCCCAAGCTCGAAGAATACATAATTCAGGCGGTTGGAACTGGAAAGAACGCGCAGGGAGAAGTCAAACTCACGTTGAGAATAGACAACGAACTCTACAGTGGAAGGGGAGTTTCCACGGACATAGTGGAGGCCTCCGCGATAGCTTACATAAACGCGATAAACAAGTACCTCATCGCCAAAGGTCTTCTCAGAAAAAACGGAGGTGCTGAGTGAGATGACACTCGCAGAAAAGATACTCTCTCAAAAAGCGGGAAGAAAGGTAGAACCAGGAGAATTTCTCCTTCTGGAGCCGGACATCGCTCTCGCGAACGACATAACGGCTCCGCTTGCGATAAAGAAGTTCAAGGAGTACGGTGGAAAGAAAGTGAAGTATCCAGACAGAGTGGTGCTCGTTCCAGACCATTTCACCCCCAACAAGGACATAAAGTCCGCCATGCAGGTGAAGATGATGAGAGAATTTGCCAGAGAGCAGGGGATCGAAAAGTTCTTCGAAATAGGCAGGATGGGTATTGAACACGTGCTGCTTCCAGAAGAAGGAATCGTGAAATCCGGAGATCTCGTGGTCGGTGCGGATTCACACACCTGTACCTACGGAGCCCTTGGAGCGTTTGCGACCGGAGTGGGGTCCACCGACATCGCGGGCTTCTATCTCATAGGAAAGGTATGGTTCCGTGTCCCCGAGAGTATAAAGGTGACTCTTCGCGGGAAGTTCAAGGATCTGGTGACTGCCAAAGACCTCGTGTTGAAGCTCATCTCGATACTCGGTGTAGATGGAGCCAACTACAAGGCGATAGAATTCTCTGGACCGGGTGTGAAAGAGATCAGCATGGACGGCCGTTTTACCATTTCGAACATGGCGATCGAGGCGGGAGGAAAGACGGGACTGTTTCCGGTGGACGAGATCACCATTGCCTACGAAAGAGAAAGAGGCATAGAAGTGGAAGAGATGTACCCGGACGAAGACGCAAAATACGTGAGAGAAGTGGAAATGGACCTTTCTGAGCTCGANCCTCAGGTTGCATATCCCTTCCTCCCATCCAACGCGAAGGACGTTTCCGAAGCTGAGAAAGAGAGAATAAAGATAGATCAGGCGGTGATAGGAAGCTGTACCAACGGAAGGATAGAAGATCTCAGACTTGCCGCGCAGATTCTGAAGGGAAGGACAGTATCACCGGACGTTCGATGCATCATAATTCCGGGATCCCAGAAAGTTTACAAACAGGCTCTCAAAGAAGGACTCATCGACGTATTCATCGACGCGGGCTGCGCCGTTTCCACGCCCACATGTGGACCCTGTCTTGGCGGACACATGGGAGTGCTCGCAGAAGGAGAGGTTGCGATCTCCACAACGAACAGGAACTTCGTTGGAAGGATGGGACATCCGAACAGCAAGGTTTTCCTGGCATCTCCCGCAGTGGCGGCGGCCAGCGCGATAAAGGGATACATCGCAGATCCGAGAAAGCTGTGAGGTGATGGTGGTGAAGATAAAGGGAAAGGTTTTCGTTTTTGGGGACAACGTGAACACGGACGAGATCATACCGGCTAGGTACCTCAACACTTCTGACCCTCAGGAACTCGCAAAATACTGTATGGAGGACGCGAGACCCGGCTTTGGAAGACGAGACGATATAAAAGGATCGATCATCGTGGCAGGAGAGAACTTCGGATGCGGTTCCTCGAGGGAACACGCTCCCGTTGCCATAAAGGCGGCTGGAATCTCCTGTGTCATAGCCAAGTCTTTTGCAAGGATTTTCTTCAGGAACGCTATAAACATCGGTCTCCCCATCGTCGAACTGAAAGAAGCCGACGAATTCGAAGAGGGTGACGTAGCAGAGGTGGATCTGGAAAACGGAGTGGTGAGGAATCTCACGAAAGGGAAAGAGTACAGAATAAGACCATATCCTGAGTTTCTCATGAAGATCATGGAAGCGGGTGGATGGCTTGAATACTGTCTCAAAGAAGTGGGGGAGTGACGGATGAAGATAGCGGTTTTGCCTGGAGACGGCATAGGTCCCGAGGTTGTAAGGGAAGCTCTTAAAGTGCTCGAGGTGGTGGAAAAGAAAACGGGGAAAACCTTTGAGAAAGTCTTTGGACACATCGGAGGGGATGCCATAGACAGATTCGGTGAACCCCTTCCTGAAGAGACAAAAAAGATATGTCTGGAAGCCGACGCGATCTTCCTTGGAAGCGTCGGAGGACCTAAATGGGACGATCTTCCTCCGGAGAAGAGGCCGGAAATAGGGGGGCTTCTTGCCCTAAGGAAGATGCTCAACCTTTACGCAAACATAAGACCGATAAAGGTCTACAGATCGCTTGTGCATGTCTCTCCTTTGAAAGAAAAGGTGATTGGATCCGGGGTCGATCTTGTGACCGTCAGGGAACTTTCCTACGGAGTTTACTACGGCCAGCCGAGGGGATTGGATGAAGAAAAGGGATTCGACACCATGATCTACGACAGAAAAACCGTGGAACGGATCGCGAGAACTGCCTTTGAAATCGCAAAAAACAGAAGAAAAAAGGTCACCTCCGTTGACAAAGCGAACGTCCTCTACAGTTCCATGCTGTGGAGGAAAGTTGTGAACGAAGTAGCGAGAGAATACCCTGATGTGGAGCTGACGCACATGTATGTGGACAACGCTGCCATGCAGCTCATCCTGAAACCATCGCAGTTCGATGTGATCCTCACAACGAACATGTTTGGAGACATTCTCTCGGATGAGAGCGCGGCACTTCCTGGTTCTCTTGGTCTTCTGCCGTCCGCGTCTTTCGGTGATAAGAACCTCTACGAGCCGGCAGGAGGTTCCGCTCCTGATATAGCCGGAAAGAACATCGCCAACCCGATCGCACAGATCCTCTCTCTCGCCATGATGCTCGAGCATTCCTTTGGAATGGTGGAAGAGGCAAGAAAGATAGAAAGAGCGGTTGAGCTGGTGATAGAAGAGGGATACAGAACCAGAGACATCGCAGAGGATCCAGAAAAGGCGGTTTCGACCTCTCAGATGGGAGATCTCATATGTAAAAAACTCGAAGAAATATGGTGAAGGGCCCTTCAGGGCCCTTCACATTTTCCATGTGTCGGTGAGTCTTCTCACCTTCACGATGGAGCCCTTCTTCATCTTTCTGATCGCCGCCACCGCTGCTCTGAGTGACTCGACTGTGGTCAGGTATGGGATCTTCCTCTTCAGCGCCGTGGTTCTTATCATGTATCCGACGGTTCTTCTTCCTTCAACTTTGAAGGGTTCTTTCCCGTGAGAGACGGCGACGAGCGCAGGTTCATCACTGGACTGGGTGATCACGACAAGGGATATCTTTCCCTGCTCCAGAAGATCTATCACGTCCGGTCTTCCTTCTCCCACCTTTGGAACCACCTTCACTTCCACACCGTGTGACTGCAGAGCCTTTGCTGTTCCTCTGGTTGCGTATATCTCAAAGCCCATGTCCGCGAGGTGAGCCAAGAGAGGAACGGCTTCCCTCTTGTCTTTGTCTGCGACGGTTGCGAGAATGGCTCCCGTTGTTGGCAGGGGGTTTCCGGCGGCTATCTGAGCCTTCGCGAATGCCTCTGCGAAATCTTCACCGATTCCCATCACTTCTCCTGTGGAGCGCATCTCTGGCCCGAGAAGTACATCCGTTCCCGGGAACTTATGGAACGGTATCACCACCTCTTTCACAGAGAACATCTTCGGCCAGGGAGTTGGGAGGATCTCGCTCTCATCCAGTTTATCAACTTTTACCCCTGGTCTTGTGGGATATGGGAAGTACTCAGAAAGGAGCTCAGGCAGGTTTCTTCCCACCATGATTTTGGCGGCGATTCTCGCCACGGGGATTCCGATCGCTTTGCTCACGAAAGGAACTGTTCTCGATGCCCTGGGATTTGCCTCTATGATGTAGATCTCCTCGTCTTTCACCGCAAGCTGTATGTTCGCAACTCCCACAATCTTCAACGCTTTTACAAGCTTGTAAACGGTTTCCTCTATCTCTTCCACGAGTTTCTCAGAAAGACTCACAGGGGGCAGAACACACGCGGAATCTCCCGAATGGACTCCGGCTTCTTCTATCTGCTCCATCAATCCTGCTATCCACACATATTTTCCATCCGACACGACATCTACGTCGAGTTCTATCGCGTCTTCAAGAAATTTGTCTATCAGAACGGGGTATCCCGGTGAGACAACGGCCGCTTCCTTGACGTACATTTCGAGTTCCTGAGGAGTGTCCACAATGGCCATGGCCCTTCCTCCGAGCACGTAGCTCGGCCTCACAAGAACGGGGTATCCAAGATTCTCTGCTACCCTCAACGCTTCTTCCACGGACGATGCCGTTCCAAATGGAGGGCACTTCAACCCGATTTGTTTCAGAAGCTTAGCGAATTTTTCCCTGTCTTCGGCGATCTCAATCGATTCGAAGCTCGTTCCTATGATGTTCACCTTCTCTTCTACGAGGTATTTTGCTATCTTCAGTGGTGTCTGACCGCCGAATGCCACCACCACTCCCTTCGGTTTTTCGTTCCTCACGATCTCCAGAACATCTTCAACGGTGAGCGGTTCGAAGTAAAGCCTGTCTGAAGTGTCGTAGTCAGTCGAAACGGTTTCGGGGTTGGAGTTGACCATTATGGTTTCGTATCCTTCTTCCTGGAAGGACCACACTCCGTGGACGTTCGTGTAGTCGAATTCTATTCCCTGACCTATCCTGTTGGGACCGGATCCCAGAATCATGATCTTCTCTCTGTCTGAAGGTACCGCTTCGTTCTCCACGCCGTTGTAGGTGGAGTAGTAATACGGGGTCTGTGCCTCGAACTCAGCGGCGCAGGTGTCCACCATCTTGTAGACGGGAAAGATCCGGTTGTCTTCTCTCATCTTTCTGATTTCTTTTTCTGAAACACCCCATATCTCCGCAATTTCCCTGTCTGAGTATCCCCACTGTTTTGCTTTCTTCAGGATCTCCACATCGAATTTCTTCAACTTCAGCTCTTCCTCGAGCTCTATACACGCTTTCATTTCTCTGAGGAACCATCTGTCGATCTTAGTGAGTTCGTGCACCTCTTCTACATCCATTCCGTTCCTGAACGCGGCGAAGACGTAGGAGATCCTTTCCGGCGTTGGATTTGCAAGGTGTTCTCTTATGTGTTCAAGATCCAGTTTGGGAGCGGCATCGAGTTCAAGGGATCTGAGGGCTTTTCCCAAGGCTTCTTTGAAGGTCCTGCCTATCGCCATCACTTCTCCTACGGACTTCATCTGGGTGTTCAGTCTTGGGTCAGCCCCGGGGAACTTTTCGAGCTGGAATCTCGGTATCTTCACCACGACGTAGTCTATGGAGGGTTCAAAGGCGGCCATCGTTTTGCCGGTGATGTAGTTCGGTATCTCATCGAGAGTGAAACCAACAGCAAGAAGTGCAGCAACTTTCGCGATGGGATAACCCGTTGCCTTCGATGCCAGCGCGGATGACCTGGAGACCCTTGGGTTCATCTCTATGACGACCATTCTACCGGTCTCTGGATCCAAAGCGAACTGGATGTTCGATCCACCCGTTTCTATACCGATCGCATCGATCACTTTGTAAGCTGCGTCCCTCATTCTCTGGTACTCAACGTCCGTGAGTGTTTGCGCAGGTGCCACCGTTATGGAATCTCCGGTGTGTATTCCCATGGGGTCGAGATTCTCTATGGAACACACCACAATGAAGTTTCCAGCTCCGTCTCTCACCACTTCGAGTTCGTACTCCTTCCAGCCGAGGACCGACTCCTCTATGAGGACCGTGTGAACCGGACTTTCTATGAGACCCTTTGTCACGATGTCTCTCAGTTCTTCTTCGTTGAACGCGATTCCACCACCTGTTCCACCAAGGGTGAAACTCGGCCTTATTATGACGGGGTAGCCGAATTCTCTTGCCGTCTCCAGTGCATCGGCGAGGTTGTTCACGAGTCTGCTTCTCAGAACCTCAAGGCCTGCCTTTTCCATGGTTTCCTTGAAGAGTTCTCTATCCTCGGCCTTCTTTATCGACTCGAGCTTTGCGCCGATCAACTGAACGCCGTATTTATCGAGGATTCCCCTTTCGGCAAGTTCCACAGCGAGATTCAGGGCGGTCTGTCCTCCAAGGGTGGGGAGCAGGGCATCTGGTCTTTCTTTTTCAATAATCTTTTCGAGGAACTCCACCGTTAGAGGTTCTATGTAAACGGCATCGGAAAACTCCGGATCTGTCATTATGGTCGCGGAGTTGGAGTTAACTATGATCACCTCGTAGCCGGCGCTTTTGAGAGCCTTCAGGGCCTGGGTACCTGAATAGTCGAACTCCGCAGCCTGACCGATTGTGATCGGACCGGATCCTATAACGAGGATCCTCTTTATGTCTTCTCTCTTCGGCATTACCTTACCTCCTTTATGAGGCGTTTGAATTCTTCGAAGAAGTACTTGGCATCGTGAGGTCCGGGAGAGGCTTCAGGGTGATATTGAACAGAAAAGGCTGGATAATCAACCAGCCTCATTCCTTCCATCGTTCCGTCGTTCAGGGAGATGTGGGTGATCTCGACTTTTATTCCCTGAGGACTGATTCCTTCGAGGACGGATATCTTCTGAAGATTTTTCGTGAGAACGTTCGCGTCCTGATCCTCGCTTCCCAGTTCTGGAAGGCCGAAACTCTTTGGATCCACAGCGAAGCCGTGGTTGTGCGTTGTGATCAGAACACGACCGGTTCTCAGATCTTTAACGGGATGGTTGATGCCTCTGTGACCGAATTTCATCTTGTAAGTCCTTCCACCAACGGCGAGGCCAAGGAGCTGATGCCCAAGGCAGATCCCCGCGAGTGGAATTTCTTCTTTCAGAAGGTCTTTGATCAATCTGACGGTTTTCAAAAGGGCGGCGGGATCACCGGGACCGTTCGAGATCAGAACACCGTCGGGATTCAGCTTTTTGATGTCGTCTATATCAACACTGTAAGGAACTCTCATCACTTTTGCTCCCACTCTCTTCAGGTCTCTGAGAATACCCCATTTGACACCGGAATCGAGTACCACCACTGAGAAATCTCCTTCCGGGTTTTCTACGATGACTTCCTTCGGTGAAACAAGACCGGCTAAATCCCTTCCAACGATACTGGGGCTTTCTTTCACCCGTTTTACAAGGGAATCCGGATCGAGATCAACGGTCGATATGGCACCTTTCATAGCACCTTTCACTCGAATTTTCCTGGTGAGTGCTCTGGTGTCCACTCCTTCTATGGCCACGATGTTGTACTTTTTCAAGTAATCGGGGAAAGACATGGTGGCTCTCCAGTTGGAAGGGGTATCCACGCTTCTGTAGACAACAAAACCGGCAACTTTTATTCCATCTGATTCTACGTCTTCGTCGTTCACTCCGTAGATTCCTATTTCCGGGTAGGTCATGACGACGATCTGACCGGTGTAGGAGGGATCGGTGAGGACTTCCTGATAGCCTGTCATTCCCGTGTTGAAGACCAGTTCACCAAAAGTTTCACCCTCTGCACCCAGACTCTGTCCAAAAAAAAACGAACCGTCTTCTAAAGCGAGAAGTGCTTTTTTGGACATGTTGCACCTCCTTCCCTTTCTCAGAGATTATACCCGCTGAAAGGACCTCCCGTCTTTTTCTTTACTTTGAATTAAAGGAAAGTCACAGGACTTTAATTTGGAATAAACATTTGAAATTTGAGAATTTTAATGCAATGAATGCAGGGTTCTGAAAACTAATAAACAATGGCTTAAACATCACCTTCCAAACCAATCAAAGGAGTGACGATAAATGAAAACCGATACGGAATGGCTTCTTTGTGATTTCCATGTACACACGAACATGAGTGACGGGCATCTTCCTCTGGGAGAAGTGGTGGATCTGTTTGGAAAACATGGAGTGGACGTGGTTTCCATAACAGATCATATAGTCGACCGAAGAACTCTCGAGCAGAGAAAGAGGAACGGAGAACCGCTCGGAGCGATCACAGAAGATAAGTTTCAGGATTATTTGAAACGTCTCTGGAGAGAACAGAAAAGGGCCTGGATGGAATGATCCTCATACCGGGTGTCGAAATCACGAACAACACGGATCTGTACCACATAGTCGCCGTGGATGTGAAGGAGTACGTAGATCCTTCACTGCCTGTAGAAGAAATTGTGGAGAAGTTGAAGGAGCAAAACGCTCTTGTTATAGCCGCGCATCCGGATAGAAAAAAGCAAGATGAAGAACATCTTTCGTGGTATCTCTGGGCGAACATGGAGCGTTTCAAGGACACGTTCGACGCGTGGGAAATCGCGAATCGTGATGACCTGTTCAACTCTGTTGGTGTGAAAAAGTATCGATACGTGGCGAACTCCGATTTTCACGAACTTTGGCACGTTTACTCCTGGAAAACCCTTGTGAAGTCGGAGAAAAACATCGAGGCGATAAAGGAAGCAATCAGAAAGAACACGGATGTGGCGATCTATTTGATGAGAAAAAACAGGTTGAATTCTCTGTCAGATGTGATATAATGAATGAAACTTTGGAGTAAAAATAGAACAACTACGATTTGTTACAAACACGAAAAGAACGCGTACTGAGTTAAGAAAGTGAGCAGGAGGTGTTACTATGGCGAGAGTGGCGAGGGAAATGGTGGAAAAAGCAGGGGTTGATGTCGATAAGCTGCTGGAACTTCTGATCAAGAATGCGGCGGCCGAACTCACGACTTATTACTACTACACCATCTTGAGAGCGAACCTCATAGGACTTGAGGGAGAAACCATCAAAGAGATTGCGGAAGTCGCAAGAATCGAAGACAGAAATCACTTCGAAGCACTTGTTCCCAGAATCTACGAGCTCGGTGGAAAACTTCCAGATTGCATGAAGGAGTTCCACGATCTCTCTGCATGTCCACCAGCAAGACTTCCGGACAAACCAACTGTTCAGGAGATTCTGAGGGTGCTCGTTGCCGCTGAAAGATGTGCGGTGAAAGGGTACACCGAGATATGCAACATGACCGCGGGTAAAGGTCACAGGACCTACGAACTGTCTCTTGCTATTCTGAACGAAGAGATCGAACACGAATCCTGGTTCTCCGAGTTCCTCGGAGAGGGGCCATCTGGTCACTTCATGAGGCGTGGTGAAACTTCGCCGTTCGTTTCGAAATTCCTCAAGTGAAGATTCAACAATTCAGGCAGGCGCACCTTTGGGTGCGCCTTTTGTTTTAAAATAGGATCAAAAAGATCGGGAGGGATCGCAGTGGAGGAAAAGAGGCTGTCTGCTAAGAAAGGTCTCCCCCCAGGAACGCTCGTTTACACAGGGAAGTACAGGGAAGATTTTGAGATTGAAGTGATGAATTACTCCATAGAGGAATTTCGCGAGTTCAAAACCACAGATGTCGAATCCGTTCTTCCCTTCAGAGATTCTTCAACACCCACCTGGATAAACATAACAGGCATACACAGGACGGATGTGGTTCAAAGGATAGGTGAGTTCTTTGGTATTCATCCTCTCGTGCTCGAAGACATCCTCAATGTGCATCAGAGACCAAAAGTGGAGTTTTTCGAAAACTACGTGTTCATCGTTCTGAAGATGTTCACCTATGATGAAAATCTTCATGAACTGGAATCGGAGCAGGTCAGTTTGATACTCACAAAAAACTGCGTTCTTATGTTTCAGGAAAAGATAGGGGACGTGTTCGATCCCGTACGGGAAAGAATCAGATACAACAGGGGAATCATAAGAAAGAAGGGAGCGGATTATCTCCTCTACTCACTGATAGATGCACTGGTAGATGACTATTTCGTCCTGCTGGAGAAGATCGGTGATGAGATCGATGTACTGGAGGAAGAAGTGCTCGAAAGACCTGAAAAAGAGACAGTTCAGAGGATACATCAACTCAAGAGAAATCTGGTTGAACTGAGAAAGACGATCTGGCCGTTGAGAGAAGTGTTGAGTTCTCTTTACAGAGATGTTCCTCCTCTTATAGAAAAAGAAACGGTCCCATATTTCAGAGATGTATACGATCACACTATTCAGATCGCAGACACCGTAGAAACCTTCAGAGACATCGTGAGCGGTCTTCTTGATGTGTATCTTTCGAGTGTAAGTAACAAAACAAACGAAGTGATGAAGGTGCTCACCATCATAGCGACGATCTTCATGCCTCTCACCTTCATAGCGGGTATCTACGGAATGAACTTCGAATACATGCCGGAGCTCAGATGGAAATGGGGCTATCCTGCAGTTCTCGCTGTTATGGGTGTGATCGCTGTCATCATGGTGATCTACTTCAGGAAAAAGAAGTGGCTGTGATTCGTATTTAATAATTATTTAATCATTACTTAATGATAAGTTATCTGTACAGTCGATTGAGATGTAATGATAACCGGAGTAATAGATACTTTCAGAAAGTCAAAAACTATCCAGGGGGGAATTTAAAAAATGAAGAACAACGGATCTCCAAGGAAGAACATTCAGAGGAAGTACAGAAGATTTTTGGGACCTGTTACGGATCTGGAAGAACATGTGGAGCCTGACTGGTGGAGTCGTATCTTCAATTCGCTCTATCTAAAAACAGATGCAGATGTGGTGGACGATATAAACATTACCAGAGAAGAAGTGGATCTGTTCTCGCGCGTGTTGAATCTCTCTCCAGATGATCACATCCTTGACTTGTGTTGTGGCCACGGCAGACATTCTCTCGAGTTGGCGCGACGCGGTTTCCGAAACGTCGAGGGGCTCGATCGTTCTCACTATTTGATTCAAAAAGCAAAAAATCAGGCAAAGAAAGAGGGGCTGAACGTCAAGTTCAGAGAAGGAGATGCAAGAAAACTACCGTACTCTCCTGATACATTTGATGTGGTGTTGATCCTTGGTAACAGTTTCGGCTATTTCGAAACAGTGGAGGAAGATTTAAAAGTTCTCAAAGAAGTCTTCAGGGTTTTGAAGCCATGGGGAAAAATTCTCATCGATGTGGCGAATGGAGAATATTTGAAAAACAACTTCCAGCCGAGGTCTTGGGAATGGATCGACAAGAAACATTTCGTCTGCAGAGAGCGATCTCTTTCGGTTGATGGGAAAAGGCTCATTTCACGTGAGGTGATCGTCAACGCCGAAAAGGGAGTTATAGCGGATCAGTTCTACGCGGAGCGTCTTTACACACATGAAGAACTGGAAGGTCTTCTGAAAGCGGCGGGATTCAGCGATGTGAAATTCCATGGTGAGCTTTCTCCCACATCGCAGAGAAACCAGGATCTTGGGATGATGGAAAGAAGGATCATAGTAACAGCTGTTGCAAAGAAAGAATGGACCCCTGTCAGAAAAAAACCTGAACAAACCACAAAGAACGTGGTGGTCGTTCTGGGAGATCCCAGAAAACCAGATCATCTGAAACCGAATTCAATTTTCGATGAAGATGATTTTTACACCATTGATCAGATGAAAGCAGCTCTCAGAAGCTTGAAAGGGTATAACTTTTCCTATCTCGATAATCACGACACATTGATCACTGACCTGATGAAGTTGAAAGGGAAGATTGACTATGTCTTTAATCTGTGCGATGAAGGTTTCAACAACGATCCCAGGAAAGAAGCCCATGTCCCAGCATTGTTGGAAATGCTGGGAATCCCCTACACCGGTTCAGGTCCTCAGACGCTCGTCCTCTGTTACGATAAGTCCCTCATCAGAGGAATCGCAAGGGAGATGGGTATTCCTGTTCCAAGAGCTGTCTTCATCAAACCAGAAGACACCACTTTCGAACTACCATTTCCTTTTCCTGCCATCGTGAAACCCAACTTTGGGGATTCAAGTTTCGGAATAACACAAAAAAGTGTTGTGTACACACCTGAAGAACTCATAAATGCTGTTTCAGAGATAAGGAATAAGTTCGGTTACGATAAACCTGTGCTGGTCGAAGAATTCTTGACAGGAAAGGATCTGAGCGTGGGTATAATAGGAAATCCACCGGATTCTTACATGGTACTGCCGATAATAGAGGAAGACTACTCCGCGCTCCCTCCAGAGCTTCCAAAGATATGTGGGTACGAGGCGAAGTGGCTGCCGGACTCCCCGTACTGGAACATAAAGTCCATTCCGGCAGACCTTCCCGAGGAAACGGAGAAGTTCATCATCGATTGCTGTTTGAAACTCTTCGAAAGACTTGAGTGTAGAGATTACTGCAGATTCGACTGGAGGCTCGATGCCGAAGGTAACCCGAAGCTTCTTGAAGTGAATCCGAATCCCGGATGGTGCTGGGATGGGCATCTTGCAAAAATGGCAAAGATCGCGGGGATGTCTTACGCGGAGATGCTGGGGGCGATTCTCAAAGCGGCTGAAGAGAGGCTGAACATCAGATGATCTATCTTGGATGCTTTACAATGGATTTCGAGATTCTGCTCTTCCAGAGAAGATAAACAAGTATCACAACTGCAAAAAGAACGATCCCCAGAATTTTTGAAAACTTCAGGAAGACCTTTCCAGCTATCAGACTGGAAAAGAAAAAGGTACTCTCATAGAGCAAGCTCCCAAGCCATATGATAAGGAGTGCTGGGAGATTTCTTCCCGTGTAGCCCGCCAGAAACGGAGTGAACTTTCCCACCCAGGGAACGAATTTGCAAAGTGGGAGCAGTATCTTTTCCGAAGAAATATAAACGTTTAAGAACTCTATGAGAATCTTTCGTACGAATTTCCACTTGAGATTGAAAGACACCGATTTGAGCTTTTTTCCAGCAAAGAATGTCACAGTATCCCAGCTCAAAAGCCCCAGGTAGATCGTAAAGAAGGATGGAAAAATCTTCAGCTTTCCAACGGAGATCAGTGCTGTTGTTGTTAAAATTGGGATGGGAGTGCCCGAGTTGTCGAAAAGAAAAGTCGCAAAGAAGAGTAACAGATATTTCAATCTTTTCATCCCTCCCGTGAAATATAATAGCGCAAGGAGGTGNTGAGAAAATNAACGAAGTACTGGTGAAAAAGCGGAAAGAAAAATTGAACANGGTTTTAGTGGCTCTCCTGGGAATTCCAGTTGTTTTTTCCATNATTCGAGCCAAAATCGTTGAAACGATAGGATATTTCATATTCTGGCTCGGTGGTTTTTCACCATACGTTTATGAGAAGATAACCCATCAGGAGATACCTGAGAGAACGAAATTGATGCTCTCTTCATCGGTATTTCTCCACTCTGTGATGGGACAGTTTTTGAACTTCTACGAGAAGATATTTTTCTGGGACAAGATACTTCACTTCTACGGATCTTTTGTCATAACGTACTTTTTTTACCAGATTCTGACGAAAAAATCGAGATTCTGGGACGAGGTGCCGGGTGCCGTTTTGATGGCGTTCCTTCTTGGGGTCTTTTCCGGGGTCCTTTGGGAAATAGCCGAATTCACGACGGATAAGATACTGCCAGACTACAACACACAAAAAGGGCTGGACGACACCATGCTGGATCTCATTTTTGATCTTCTAGGATGCTACACGATGGCAAAGATTGTGTACAGGAAAAAGACTGGACGATTCTTCTGGAGACCTCGTTCATGAAGAAGGCCTATCTCTTTCTCACACTCGAAGGTGTCTTCTCTCTGTTCTACGCGCTTCTAATACAGGGACCTGTGTTCACAGGTCTTGCGATGCTTTTCAATCTGGACGAGTTTCTCCTGAGTGTCGCCGCTGCAATCCCTCCCATGATGCAGTTTTTTCAGCTGTTTGCCTCTTTCTTTGTTCAGAAATACAGAAAGAGGCGTTTTCTGGTCAACGTGTTCAACGCTTTCAGCAGATTCAGTTTCGCTTTTCTCATCGTTTTTCTACTGCTTGGGAAAACAGAACCGTTGATTTTCATCGTTGCGCTCGTGATTTCCCAGATCTTCGCGGCCCTCTCCAGCAGTACGTGGAACTCATGGATGAGAGATCTCGTTCCTCCAGAGGAAAGAGGAAGGGTGTTTGGAAACAGAAACATGTTTCTATCCATAGGAAATGCTCTCATTATATACCTCTATTCTTCTATAGTTGATCATTTCTCTTCGGGTTTTGTTCTTGTGCTTCTCATATCCACAGTGGGAACCGTCCTTTCTATCTTTGCCATGAACAAAATACCGGACGTTCCTGTTAGGGAAACAGTAACGGGAATTCCTCTCAAAGCGGTGTTCAAGGACGAAAACTTTATGAAGTTTGTCTTCTTCACCTTTTACTGGAACATGGCGGTCACGTTCTCTTCTGCTTTCTATCACTATCATCTTTTGAAGAACCTGGGTGTGGATTACACGTACATCGCTTACATGATGATCGTGAACAACTTTGTGGCGATGCTGGTTTACAGGATCCTTGGAAAAGTGTCTGACAGGGTAGGACACAAAACGATAGCCGAGTTCGGTATCATCCTTGCTTCTTTTGTCTCCGGTATGTGGTTTTTCATGAACACCAATACTTACAGAACCCTGATGGTAGCGGACGCCTTCCTTTCTTCCATCGCGTGGTCCGCTATAAACCTGTCACTCGCCATCCTTCCTATGGAGGTTGCTTTCGAGTCTGATCCCGTTTTCTTCGGTTTGAACGCGTCTTTTGCCAGCGCTGGAAGTCTTATAGGCTCATTTGCAGGTGGAATCACGGCGAAATTTCTCTCTGATATTTACGTAAATCTCCACGGTTTCGAAATTTTTGGACTTCAACTGCTCTTTTTGATGGCAGGAATCTTCAGATTCTCCGCTGTGTTCTTTTTGAGAAAAGTCAAGGTGAAGAAGTACATCCCGTTCAAAGCCTTCATGTTGAGTACCCTTTCTGTCACTCTGAGACGTCCCATAGACAGAATGCTCGATGTGTATCTACTTTTGAAAAGGGGGAATGAACGTGTACGAGAGCTTGTTGGAAGATCTAAGAGAAGGGAGAGTAATACTGACGAGCAAGGCGGGAAACAAGGTTAACGGCATGACGATTGGATGGGGTTTCTTCGGGATCATATGGGAGGAAGAGTATTTCATCTCTGCTATGAGACCTCAGAGATTCACCTGGCGTCTTGTGAAGGAGAGCAAAAGATTCACCCTGAACTTTCTAAGCGAAGAATACAGAGAAGCGCTTAATTACTTTGGACGTGTGAGTGGATACCAGGAGAACAAGTTTGAAAAGGGACTTCTTCACTTAGATGAATTGGAAGGATTCACCGCTCCCATTAAAGAAGCCCACACGCTGATCGAATGTTCTGTGACCTTTGCTAGCAACGTGGAACCATTCGTTCTTCCCGTGGAAATCATCGATAAATTCTACAAAGATCATGGATTCCACACACTGTTTTTTGGGAAGATCGAAAAGGTGCTTCAAAGATGAGACTGATACTTCCAGCTGATACGGAAGGGATCTTTCTGGAAAGAAAGAGCAGATTTACGGGAGTTGCTCTTGTCGAAGGGAAAAAGACCCTGATACACATCCACAATACAGGGCGCCTTCCGCTTTTGAAAAAAGGAAAAAGAGTTCTCCTGAAGCGTGCAGAATCCGATCGAAGGAAGACCGGCTGGGACCTTCTGGCAGTCGAACACAGAGATGAATTCGTCTTTGTCCATTCGGGTTTCCACAGTATCGTGGCCGGGAAGATTCTGGAAGAACTGTTCCCAGGCTCCACGATAGAAAGCGAGAAACGCTTTGAAAACAGCAGGTTCGATTTCCTGATCGACAGGAGGACCTTTGTGGAAGTGAAGGGATGTACGTACGAAGAAGATGGTGTCGCGATGTTTCCAGACGCACCCACAGAACGTGGAAGAAGACACATCGAGGAGCTGATCAGTTCTGTGAAAAGCGGTTTCAAGGCTCTTCTGCTGATCCTGGTTTTCCTCGAAAGCGACTGTTTTCTTCCGAACAGAAACGTTGACCCGGCTTTTTCAAGAGTTTTCTGGCGCGCTCTGAAAAGCGGTGTGAATATCGACGTGTTCAGGGTAAAATACGATGGAGAGTACCTGTGTTCAACAGAGAAGCTGTCGATCTGTGAGGAGGTGTAGCGCATGGAGAACCCCACCATTGAACAGTTGGTGAGAAGGTATGTGGAAATCAAGGACCTCATGAAAGAACTCAGGGCGGAGAAGAAAGAGATCGAGGAAGTTTTGAGGGAATACGCTCAGAGAACGGGGATAAAAGAGTTCGAGGTGGATGGGAAGAAGGTATTTTTTGAAGAAAAACTCAGCCTGAAAGTAAAATGAGCCCGCTGGAAGCGGGCTTTACTGTTTCAGTTTCTCCTCCTGTTCTTTTATCAGATCTTCGAGGGTCACACCGCTTAGAATCTTCTCTATTTCGTTCTCTACCCTTTTCCACAGAGCTCTGATAACGCAGTCCAGCTCGTCCGGACAGCCGGGCATGTCGAAGAAAACCTTCGACTTCCTGTCCAGAAGAAACACGATCTCAGAGACCTTTATTTCTTTTGGCGGACGCGCCAGCATGTATCCACCGCTTTTCCCTCTTCTTGTCTTCACCAGTCCGGCTTTTTTCAGGGTGTACAGTATCTTTTCTGCGAATTCCCTTGGAACTGACTGTTTCGCTTTCTCCAGTATTTCTGTCATCGAAAGGTAGTTTCCGTACTCTTTTGCCATCACGATCATGAGCCTGAGCGCGTATTCACTGCGCATCGTAAACATCTCAATCCCTCCACACGAAGACTCTGGACACGATCTTTCTGTTTTGGAGCGCCTCTCTTATGCTATCCAGGTATATATCGATTTTTCTTCCTGTGATAACTCCGCCGATGTCTTCCACAACGAAGACTCCACCACTGGGTGTGTCTCTGAGCTCTGGTATGTAGAGAACAGAACCCAGGGGGAAGATGGTGGTATCCGCGGCCGCCGTCTTCCAATCTTCAGGGATTTTGCCGGATTTCGTGAGTCTGAAGGCGGGGTGTTCCGGTAATTTTCCATCTTCCCACTCCGTGTAGAAACTGATTTCGAACTCACCCATATTGGAGAAGAAAAGGAGCATGGGATCCTTGGGCTCTCCTTCCACGTACAGTTCAAAGACGACGTTCTTTCCACCGTATCCTATGGTGTCACCCGCACTCACCCAGTCGCCGGCGTTCACCGAAACCACAGCGAGATTTCTGTACACCGTTTCTACATCGTTTCCGTGATATACGACGACGGTTCCACTGCTTACACTCTTCACTCGCCCCGGAAGTGCGGCTTTTACCTTCTGTCCATCGCTTTCCACTTCGACTCCCGTGGAAAAAGTTCCGTCGGTTTTCAGACCAAAGCCGGAGACGATCACCTTCGGATCGGGTTTTTCTCCAACTGGAAAACTCGCCGAAAGATTCGTGACGGGAACCTTTATGATTCTTCCTGCTATGAGCTTCCTCGGGTCGTCTATGCCGTTCAGCTTCATGATCTTTTCCACACCGTCGGGGCCCAGGTTGAAAGCGTCACTGATCTTCGCGAGGGTGTCGCCCCGCTCCACTCTTACAAACACGTATCCTTCCTCTATTCCGAGGATCCTTGCGATCTCATAGCTCCTCACGAGCCTTCTGAACTCGTCGAGGTATTTTTTCAACTGCTGTGAGTAACTCTCAAAATCTGTGTTTGCGTAGCTGGAAGGCATCTGGTCTTTCAGATTCTGAACGATCTGTTCCAGCGCCTTCTGGTTGGTTTCGAGATAGGAGAGCTTTTTCTCGATATCAGATATCCTGCTTTCCAGCTCATCGTTTGAAACGTTCACCACCTTCGTTTCCGCTTCGCTCTGTGAAAGAACGCGTAAGGCCACTTTGGAGAGAAGTTTTTCAGTACTTTCCAGCCTTTCTTCTATTCGATCCACCACCGAAACGTTCTTTTCCAGAGTGGAAACCCTCTCTTCGAGATCGAGAAGGATGTGTTTCAGATCTTCTGAGACTTCCGGGGAACTTCCGAGTGAAACAATACTCACTTTTCTCTCCAATTCTGAGATTTTCGATTTCATGTCTTCTATCTCGGAGAAGATGGAGGCGGCTTTTTCCACTGCAGGAAGTTTCATGGAGATGGAGTAGTAACTGTTCTCGAGATCGCTCATTTTGCTGGAGAACTCTTCCTGCAGGGAAGATAGATCCTCTTTGAGATATCTTACATCTCTTTTCAGCGCTTCCAGCTCTTCCTGAGAACTTTCCTGTGCCTTCATCTTGTTTTCCAAGTCCAGCATCTTCTTTTCGATGGAGTCTATCTGAGTGTTCAGCTGTCTTATCTGGTTTTCTAAATTGTTCAATTTTTCCTCCAGTTCGGGAGATACGCATGCTGCGAGAAATATCAGTATCAGAGAAAACATTAAGATCTTCTTAATTCCTGCCATCTTTCCCTCCCCACCTTCGCGTAAAGGGATTTGCCGTCGTACTTTCTCAGGAGGAGTTCGTACCACCTCGCGGCTTCTTTCCTGTTGCCCAGGATTTGATTCAAAACACCCAGATAGAAGAGTATCATGGGTTCGTCCGATTCTTGGTAATAGTCGTACTTGTAGTGGCTTTCGAATTCCTTCAAAGCTCTTTCGAGATAGCGCTTTTCTTCTTCTGACTTTCCCAGCTCTCTGAACAGCCAGGCGATCTTTAGATAAGAGATCGCTACTTTCTTTCTCTGGTTCAAAACAGAGTACACCATTCCACTCAAAGCGTAGCGCTTGATCGCTTCCACGTGGTTCTCCACGTTTTTCAATTCGACCTTTTTCTTGGCTTCTTCGAGCAGTTTTTTCAGCTTTCTTTCCGTCTCTTCTCCTTTTATGGTGATGGTCTCGAAATCTTTGTCGAACGCAGAAAAGTAACAGTTCGGGCAGGTCACCACTTCGTAAAACATCGGGTTCACATCTTCAAAAACAGGTTTCAAGTCGATATCTCTGGCTTTGATCTTTATGGAGTCGAAAAAGACCATCTTCTTTTTGAACTTCGTTCCACAGAAAGGGCAGGTGAATTCTTTTTCCCAGAACTTGCTCATTCTGAAATCAATACCTCCACAAAGGCTTCAGGATCGAAAGGCCTCAGGTCTTCTGCCTTTTCTCCGACACCGATGAACTTTATGGGTATTCCCAGTTCCCGGGCAATGGCCAGAGTTATTCCGCCTTTCGCGGTTCCGTCGAGCTTTGTGAGAATTATACCGGTGACATCCACCGCTTCTTTGAATATTTTTGCCTGAACAAGTCCGTTTTGGCCGGTGGTGGCGTCTATCACGAGGAGCGTTTCGTGCGGAGCGTCGGGGATCTTCTTTTTGACAACTCTGTGAACCTTCCGCAATTCCTCCATGAGATTCTTCTTCGTGTGAAGTCTTCCGGCGGTGTCTATTATGACCACATCTTTGTTTCTGGCGAGAGCGTGAGCCACCGCGTCAAAGGCAACGGCGGCCGGATCTGCTCCTTCCGAGTGGGATATCACCGTGGCACCGACACGTTCTCCCCATATCTTCAGCTGTTCTATGGCGGCCGCTCTGAAAGTATCCGCCGCAGCGAGCACCACACTCTTTCCTTCATCCACGAACATCTTTGCGAGCTTTCCGCAAGAGGTGGTCTTTCCCGTTCCGTTGACACCAACAACCGTGATCACAAACGGAGGTTCAGGAGGAACGTTCAGCTTCGTATCGAAGTTCAGAATTTCCAGAATGATTTCCTTGAGAGACTCGAGAGCGTCTCCGTCCTTCTCTTTCAATCTCTCCAGAATGTATTCCGTTGTCTCGACTCCCACGTCCGCTTGAATGAGAAGTTCTTCCAGCTCCTCGCGGGTTTCATCGTCCAGCTTTTTTCCTTTGAGGAGCTTCACCACTCGTCCAAAAAACGTTTCTTTCGTCTTCTGGAGTCCCTTTTTCAAAAAATCGAAGAGTCCCATCCTTTCTACCTCCTGGTTTCCCGACTAATATTAAGCATACCACACGTTTTTGAACCAGTCCTTCGGGGTGTTTGTCTAAGAAACCGGAAACCTTTCGAAGGGAGGGGTAAAAGATGAAGAAATTCTTTCTGACCATCGCTGTGGTACTGATGCTCACCAGCGTCTTTCCATACGTCAATCCCGACTACGAAAGCCCCATCGTTAACGTGGTCGAAGCGTGTGCACCGGCCGTTGTGAAGATAGATGTTGTGAAGACGGTGAAGACTTCCTTCTTCGATCCTTATTTTGAGCAGTTCTTCAAAAAGTGGTTCGGTGAACTTCCACCCGGTTTCGAAAGGCAGGTTGCCAGCCTCGGATCGGGCTTCATCTTCGACCCAGAAGGTTACATACTCACAAACTACCACGTGGTCGGTGGAGCGGACAACATCACTGTGACCATGCTCGACGGAAGCAAATACGACGCGGAGTACATAGGAGGAGATGAAGAGCTCGACATCGCGGTCATAAAGATCAAAGCCAGCGATAAGAAATTCCCCTATCTGGAATTCGGTGATTCTGACAAGGTAAAGATCGGCGAATGGGCGATAGCCATAGGGAACCCCCTCGGCTTCCAGCACACGGTGACTGTGGGAGTGGTCAGCGCTACCAACAGGAGGATTCCAAAGCCAGATGGAAGTGGTTACTACGTGGGACTCATCCAGACCGACGCGGCGATCAACCCGGGAAACAGCGGAGGACCCCTTCTGAACATACACGGTGAAGTGATAGGCATAAATACGGCCATCGTCAACCCTCAGGAAGCTGTGAACCTCGGTTTTGCCATCCCGATCAACACGGTGAAGAAGTTCCTCGACACCATACTCACCCAAAAGAAGGTTGAGAAGGCTTACCTCGGTGTGACGGTCATGAACCTCACCGAAGAAACGGCGAAAGCTCTGGGGCTTGAATCTACGAGTGGTGCTCTGATAACGAGTGTTCAGAAAGGATCTCCCGCTGAAAAAGCCGGGCTCAAAGAAGGGGACGTGATCCTCAAGGTTGACGATCAGGATGTGAGAAGTCACGAAGAGTTGGTTTCCATCATACACACTTACAAACCGGGAGACACAGCCGTTCTCACCATAGAGAGAAAGGGAAAGATCATGAAAGTTCAGGTGACGTTCGGTTCCTCATCTGAAGAAGAGAAAACAACGACTGGTGAGGAAAAAATCGATGTTCTTGGTATCACAGTGTCGAACATCACGCCGGCCGACAGGGAGATTTATTCGATCCCGGAAGAGATAAACGGGGTCATAGTGAAGGAGAGCACCGGGAAGTTCGGTCTACAGAAGGAAGACGTAATCACCACAGTGTACGTGAACGGTAAAAGGTATGATATAAACTCTGTAGAGGATCTCAAGAAAGTTACATCCATTGTTAAAAATGGTGACTACATCGCCCTTTACATTTACAGGAATGGAGCGAAAGTCTTCGTGAGCTTCATCTATCAGAGATAGAGAACCTCCCCTCAATGTTAATACAGCCCCCTTTGGTGATCTTTCCCCCTCCGGTGGAGGGGGATTTTTTGATATCATTGAGACGAGGTGATATCGATGATTCCGTTATCAAGGCCCGATATAAACGAGCAGGACATCGAAAGGGTAGTGGAAGTTTTAAAAAGCGGAAGGCTCAGTCTCGGTGAATACACGAAGCGTTTTGGAGAGATGGTGGCCGAATACACGGGTGCCAGATTCGGCTGGGCGGTGAGCAGTGGAACAGCTGCGCTCCATCTCATCCTGGAGAGTCTCGATATCGACGAGGGAGATCTGATCCTTGTGCCTTCCTTCACCTTCATCGCTTCTGTTAACGTAATCCTCATGAAAAGGGCAGTCCCTGTTTTTGTGGATGTGGATGAGAGAACTCTGAACGTTTCTCCAGAAACACTGGAGGAGGCGGTGAAAAGGTGCCTCAAAGGATTCAAACAGGGAAACGTTGAGATAAAAGGAAAACCCCGTCTCTTCATGGCCGTTGATGTTTTTGGGCATCCCCTCGACTGGGACGGGATTCTCGACGTCTGTCAGAGGTACGGCATCGCGGTGGTGGAAGACTCCTGTGAGGCTCTTGGATCCGAGTACAAAGGAAGAAAGGTGGGCACCTTTGGAGTGGCCGGCGCTTTCGCGTTTTACCCGAACAAACAGATCACCACAGGAGAGGGTGGTGTTGTTGTGACGAACGATGAAAAGATACACACCGTTGTAAAGAGCATGAGCAACCAGGGAAGAGGTGAGGGGAACGAATGGCTCCACCATGTGCGTTTCGGTTACAACTACAGAATCGACGAGATGTCGGCTGCGCTTGGATGTTCTCAAATGGAAAGAATCGATGAGATCGTAGAAAAACGCGCAGGAGCGGCGGAGAGATATTCAAAGATGTTGAAGGAGTTTTCCTGGGTAAAGGTGCCCGTTGTGGAAGATTACGTCACTAAGATGAGCTGGTTCGTCTACGTCGTGAGGCTGGAAGATCCTGATAGAAACCGTGTGATGAGGTACATGGAGGAGAAGGGAATCCAGGTTAGAAACTACTTTTATCCCGTCCACTTTCAACCCTTCTACGAAAAACTCTTCGGCAGCATGAAAGGACTGCTTCCCGTGACGGAGAGGGAATCTGAGAAAACGCTCGCCATACCGTTCTTTACGAGCATCACAGAAAGTGAACAGAAGACGGTGGTGGAGGTCCTTAGAGAGGCGGTGGAGAGGGTTGGTTAGCCTTCTTCTCAGTGTTCTCTCCGGCTTTCTCACCGCTCTTTCGATGCCGGGATTTCTCTCCGGAGCTTTGATCTGGTTTTCTCTGATTCCACTTCTGTACGCGGTGGAAGGCAAGGGAGTGTGGAAAAGGGGGTTTCTTTCTTTCGTTTACTTTTTCACTCACGTACTGATATCTTTCTTCTGGGTACTTCCAACTCTGACGGAGAACGTGCCCCTTGTCTTTGGAAGATACCCTTCCTGGCTTGGAATCGTGGTGTTTGTGCTGATGGGAATCATTGAAGCTGTTCCATTTTTTGGGTTTGGATTTCTCTCGTACTTTGCACCGCGATCGATCGTTCTGAAGACTCTTTACCTTGCCTCCGTCTATACCATCTTCGAGTATCTCCGCGGTGTGGGAGAACTCGGATTCACCGGAGGAAGGATCTCAGAAGCGCTTTACAGCCACACCGGATTGATACAGATCGTTTCCATCACGGGGACTNTGGGCCTCGTTTTTTTGATAGTTTCCCTGAACGTCCTCTTCNATGANTTCTTGAANAGAAGAAAGGGTCTTCTCATATTTCCTGTGATCTTCTTCGTCTATCTGTTGAACTCTTCTGTTGTACACCTTCTTCCCGTTCCTGAACGTGGTTCTTTCGAGGTGGTCGCGCTTCAACCAAATGTTCCCACTTCTCTGAAATATTCTGTGTCAAGTGGAGAGATGCTTGAGCTTCTCGAGTCGATGACGAAGGATTTCCACGGAAGCATCGTGATCACTCCCGAGGCGTTCTTTCTGGAGGATGTGCGTTATTCTCAGAAGCTGAGAGAGCTCTCGGAGGAGAACACCTTCGTGATAGGATTTCCCGCGGACAACCAGAACAGTGTTTTTGTTCTGGAAGATGGAAGATTCAGAAAGGTCTATTCCAAGGTGAAGCTTTTTCCCTTTGTGGAAAAACTGCCGTACCCGAGGGTCTTTGGGGTTTTCAGTTTCCTGAAAGGATTGTCCTACTATGAACCTGGACGGGGTTTTTCTGTCTTCAACGTTGGGGAGAGTCCCCCGCTCTCTGTTCAGATCTGTTTTGAAAGTTACTTTCCGGAGGTATCACGCGCTTTCGTGAAAAACGGAAGCGAAATATTCATCGTTGTGACGAACGATGGGTGGTTTCACTACAAAGCAGCGCTGTTGAATCACTTTGTCCAGGGAGTGTTCAGGGCCATTGAAACGAGAAGACAGTTCCTTCAGGTGGCGAACACCGGGATCACAGGTCTCGTTGACGAGTACGGTAGAATAGTAGATGCTCTTCCTCTGCGGGTGAGACTGGCAGGAGAGTTTCACATCAAACCGAGAAAAGGCGAAACGTTCTACGTCAGATACGGAGACTGGTTCTTTTACCTCTCTGTGATTCTGGCGGTAGTCAGTGTTTTCATTTCCAGAATGCGAGGTGAAAGGAATGAAGGTATCAGAGTTCGATTATGAACTTCCATCAGAACTCATAGCGCAGGAACCTGTGGAACCACGGGACGCTTCCCGACTCATGGTGCTCCACAGAAAGACGCAGAGAATAGAACACCGCATATTCCGGGAGATAATAGAGTATCTTGAACCCGGCGATCTGCTCGTTCTGAACGTGTCGAAGGTGATACCAGCCCGCCTCTACGCGAGGAAAAAAACGGGTGCCAGCATCGAAATTCTTTTGATAGAGCGTTTGGAGGAAGGTATCTGGAAGTGCCTTGTGAGACCGGGTCAGAAGGTGAAAAAAGGAACGGAACTTGTAATCGATGAGGATCTGTCCGCCGTCTGCCTCGGTCGGGGTGAAGATGGAACGAGGATTCTGAAGTTTCAGCCTCAGGACGATAGATTGATCTTCGAGAAGGGCAGAACACCTCTTCCGCCGTACATAAAAAACGAAGTTCCGCTCGAGAGGTATCAAACCGTGTACGCGAAAGAAGAAGGCTCCGTCGCTGCACCGACCGCGGGGCTTCACTTCACACCAGAACTCATAGAGAAGTTGAAGAAAAAGGGAGTTCAATTCGCTGAAGTTGTTCTGCACGTGGGAATAGGGACTTTCAGGCCCGTGAAGGTTGAGGAAGTGGAAAAACACAAGATGCATGAGGAATTCTACCAGGTTACAAAAGAGACGATCAAAAAACTCAGAGAGACAAGGGAAAGGGGAAACAGAATTGTAGCGGTTGGAACAACAACGGTGAGAACCTTGGAGACAATCGCCAGACTTCCCGAGCAGGAAGAATACGTGGGAAAAACCGACCTCTTCATATATCCACCCTTCGAGTTCAAACTCGTTGATGCTTTGATTACCAACTTTCACCTTCCTCGTTCCACTCTTCTTATGCTGGTTGCAGCGTTCGCGGGGAAGGATTTCGTCATGGAGGCCTATAGAGAAGCCGTGAAAAGAAGATACAGATTCTTCTCTTTCGGTGATGCGATGCTGATTCTGTAACGGTTTGGAAAAAACACCCTTCTCTTAAACACAAAGTATAGAAAACGAAAATATGTGAACAGTATAATGGAGGTTGGGTTCCTTGAGGATCCTTGGGGTAGATCCCGGCTACGGAATTGTAGGAATAGGCATCATTGAAGTGTCCGGAAACAGGATCTCTCACGTTTTCCACGGAACGATAGAGACTCCCAAAGATCTTCCAGCAGAGAAGAGGTTGAAGCGAATCTACGAAGAGTTTTTGAAAGTTCTTGAACGTTTCTCTCCAGACGAGTGTGCCATGGAAAAGCTGTTCTTTGTGAAAAACGTTACCACTGCCATAGGTGTGGGGGAGGCACGTGGTGTACTTCTTCTCGCTCTCGCGGAAAAAAACATACCTGTCTTTGAATACGCACCGAACGAAGTGAAGGTTTCGCTGTCGGGGTATGGAAGGGCAAGCAAGAAACAGATTCAGGAGAACATAAAGCGTTTTCTGAACCTTTCGGAAATTCCCAGGCCCGACGATGCGGCAGACGCACTCGCCATAGCTTGGTGCCACGCCCTTCAGAGCAGAGCAAGGAGGGTAACACATGGAGAAAATTGAAAATCTGAAATGGAAAGATGTAACATTCGAGAGTATAGAGATAGATCCCGACGCGGGTGTGGTTCTCGTTTCTGTGGAAAAATTTTCCTCCGAAGTAGAGAATCTTGTTAGCTTACTCGAAAAGGAAACGAGGTTTCGAGTCATCGTGAACGGCGCTCAAAAAAGTAACGGGGATCTAAAGGGAAAGATACTTTCTCTTCTCAACGGTAACGTCCCCTACATAAAGGATGTTGTTTTCGAAGGAAACAGACTGATTCTGAAAGTGCTTGGAGATTTCGCACGGGACAGGATCGCCTCGAAACTCAGAAGCACGAAAAAACAGCTCGATGAATTACTGCCTCCCGGAACGGAGATCATGTTTGAGGTCGTGGAGCCTCCGGAAGATCTTTTGAAAAAGGAAGTACCACAACCAGAAAAGAGAGAAGAACCGAAGGGTGAAGAATTGAAGATCGAGGATGAAAACCACATCTTTGGACAGAAACCCAGAAAGATCGTCTTCACCCCCTCAAAAATCTTTGAGTACAACAAAAAGACATCGGTGAAGGGCAAGGTCTTCAAAATAGAGAAGATCGAGGGGAAAAAAACGGTCCTTCTGATTTACCTAACGGACGGAGAGGATTCTCTGATCTGCAAGGTCTTCAACGACGTTGAAAAGGTCGAAGGAAAGATATCGTTGGGAGACGTCATCGTTGCCACAGGAGACCTCCTTCTCGAAAACGGAGAGCCCACCCTTTACGTGAAGGGAATCACAAAACTTCCCGAAGCGAAAAGGATGGACAACTCTCCAGTCAAGAGGGTGGAGCTCCACGCCCACACTAAGTTCAGCGATCAAGACGCGATAACGGATGTGAACGAATATGTGAAACGAGCCAAGGAATGGGGCTTCCCCGCGGTAGCTCTCACGGATCATGGGAACGTTCAGGCCATACCTTACTTCTACGACGCAGCGAAAGAAGCTGGAATAAAGCCCATCTTCGGTATCGAAGCGTACTTAGTGAGCGACGTGGAGCCCGTAATAAGGAACCTCTCCTACGATTCATCGTTCGAAAATGCCACATTCGTCGTCCTCGACTTCGAGACAACGGGCCTCGACCCTCAGGTGGACGAGATCATCGAGATAGGAGCGGTGAAGATACAGGACGGCCAGATAGTGGACGAGTACCACACTCTCATAAAGCCTTCCAGGGAGATCTCAAGAAGAAGTTCGGAGATCACCGGAATCACTCAAGAGATGCTGGAAAACAAGAGAAGCATCGAGGAAGTTCTACCGGAATTCCTCGGTTTTCTGGAGAATTCCATCATCGTTGCCCACAACGCCAACTTCGACTACAGATTTCTGAGGCTGTGGATCAAAAAAGTGATGGGGTTGGACTGGGAAAGACCCTACATAGATACGCTCGCCCTCGCAAAGTCCCTTCTAAAAATGAGAAGCTACTCTCTGGATTCCGTTGTGGAAAAGCTCGGATTGGGTCCGTTCCGTCACCACAGGGCCCTGGATGACGCGAGGGTCACCGCTCAGGTTTTCCTCAGGTTCGTTGAGATGATGAAGAAGATCGGGATCACGAAGCTTTCAGAAATTGAGAATTTGAAGGATACGATAGACTACACCGCGTTGAAACCCTTCCACTGTACGATCCTCGTTCAGAACAAAAAGGGATTGAAAAACCTCTACAAACTGGTTTCTGATTCCTATATAAAGTACTTCTACGGTGTTCCGAGGATCCTCAAAAGTGCGCTCATCGAAAACAGAGAAGGACTGCTTGTGGGAAGCGCGTGTATCTCCGGTGAGCTCGGACGTGCCGCCCTCGAAGGGGCGAGTGATTCAGAACTCGAGGAGATCGCAAAGTTCTACGACTACATAGAAGTCATGCCGCTCGACGTTATAGCCGAAGACGAAGAGGACTTAGACAGAGAAAGGCTGAAAGAAGTGTACCGAAGACTCTACAGAATAGCGAAAAAGCTGAACAAATTCGTTGTCATGACCGGTGATGTTCATTTCCTCGATCCCGAAGATGCCAGGGGCAGAGCTGCACTTCTGGCACCTCAGGGAAACAGAAACTTCGAGAATCAGCCCGCACTCTACCTCAGAACGACCGAAGAAATGCTCGAAAAGGCGATGGAGATATTCGAAGATGAAGAGATCGCGAGGGAAGTCGTGATAGAGAATCCCAACAGAATAGCCGATATGATCGAGGAAGTGCAGCCGCTCGAGAAGAAGCTCCACCCGCCGATCATAGAGAACGCCGATGAAATAGTGAGAAGCCTCACCATGAAGAGGGCGTACGAGATCTACGGTGATCCACTTCCCGAAATCGTTCAGAAGCGAGTGGAAAGGGAACTGAACGCCATCATAAATCATGGATACGCCGTTCTCTATCTCATCGCTCAGGAGCTCGTTCAGAAATCTATGAGCGATGGTTACGTGGTTGGATCCAGAGGATCCGTTGGATCTTCACTTGTGGCCAATCTCCTCGGGATAACCGAGGTGAATCCTCTGCCACCGCACTACAGGTGTCCGGAGTGCAAATACTTCGAGGTTGTCGAAGACGACAGATACGGAGCGGGTTACGACCTTCCCGATAAAAAATGCCCAGTGTGCGGTGCCCCTCTCAAAAAAGACGGTCACGACATACCGTTTGAAACGTTCATGGGGTTTGAAGGTGACAAGGTCCCCGACATCGATCTTAACTTCTCAGGAGAGTATCAGGAACGTGCTCATCGCTTCGTGGAAGAACTCTTCGGTAAAGACCACGTCTACAGGGCGGGAACCATAAACACCATCGCGGAAAAAAGCGCGGTGGGTTACGTGAGAAGCTACGAAGAGAAAACCGGAAAGAAGCTCAGAAAGGCGGAGATGGAAAGACTCGTTTCCATGATCACGGGAGTGAAGAGAACAACGGGCCAGCACCCAGGAGGACTCATGATCATACCGAAAGACAAAGAAGTCTACGATTTCACTCCCATACAGTATCCAGCCAACGATAGAAACGCGGGAGTGTTCACCACACACTTCGCGTACGAAACGATCCACGATGACCTGGTGAAGATAGATGCGCTCGGTCACGATGATCCTACTTTCATCAAGATGCTCAAGGATCTCACCGGAATCGATCCCATGACGATTCCCATGGATGACCCCGAGACGCTCGCCATATTCAGTTCTGTGAAGCCCCTTGGTGTGGATCCCGTTGAGCTGGAGAGCGACGTGGGAACTTACGGAATCCCGGAGTTTGGAACCGAGTTTGTGAGGGGAATGCTTGTTGAGACGAGACCGAAGAGTTTCGCCGAGCTTGTGAGGATCTCAGGACTGTCACACGGTACGGACGTCTGGTTGAACAACGCGCGCGACTGGATAAACCTCGGCTACGCCAAGCTCTCCGATGTTATTTCGTGTAGGGACGACATCATGAACTTCCTCATACACAAGGGAATGGAACCTTCTCTTGCTTTCAAGATCATGGAAAACGTCAGGAAAGGGAAGGGTATAACAGAAGAAATGGAGAGTGAAATGAGAAAGTTGAAGGTTCCAGAGTGGTTCATCGAATCATGCAAGAGGATCAAATATCTCTTTCCGAAGGCTCACGCTGTGGCTTATGTGAGTATGGCCTTCAGAATCGCTTACTTCAAGGTTCACTATCCTCTTCAGTTTTACGCGGCGTACTTCACGATAAAAGGTGATCAGTTTGATCCGGTTCTCGTCCTTAAAGGAAAGGAAGCCATAAAGAGGCGCTTGAGAGAACTCAAAGCGATGACCGGTAAAGATGTTCAGAAGAAAAACGAAGAGAGCGTTCTGGAAGTCGTTCTGGAAATGATACTGAGAGGTTTTTCCTTCCTACCACCCGACATCTTCAAATCCGACGCGAAGAAATTTCTCATAGAAGGAAACTCGCTGAGAATTCCGTTCAACAAGCTTCCGGGACTGGGTGACAGCGTGGCCGAATCGATAATCAAAGCCAGGGAAGAAAAGCCGTTCACTTCGGTGGAAGATCTCATGAAGAGGACCAAGGTCAACAAAAATCACATAGAGTTGATGAGAAGCCTGGGTGTTCTCGGAAGCCTTCCAGAGACGGAACAGTTCACACTTTTCTAATCCAGAAGAAGCGCCATAACGAACACATCCTCGAAGGAGCCGTCGTCCCTTCTGACGGCCTTTCTCTTTACTCCCTCGAGTTCGAAGCCAAGTTTCCTGTAGAGACTTATGGCCCTTTCGTTCGACTTCAGAACTTCGAGCTGGATCCTTACGAAACCGTTCCTGCGTGCCCATTCTATGGCGCTTGTGATCATCTTGGTTCCGATTCCAATGCCCCAGTACCGCTTCTTCACGCTTATACCTATTTCTCCCACATGCCTCGTCCTCTTTCTTCCGAATCCTGTGAAGGTCAGCAGAGAAACGATTTCTCTGTTGATCTCGCCCACTATCATGAGCTTTCCAGGGTTGTTTCTGTACATTCTTATGTAGTTCCTTTCCGTGGAAACGTCGTAAACCTCGTCTGGACGGGTGATCAGAAAATCCGTTTCCGATGTTACTTCTTTCATGTACTCCACGATTCTTTTCGCGTCCCAGATGCTGGCTTCTCTTATCAGGAGCAGAGAACCGTCTTTCAGGAGTTCCTTTCGTGGAAACATTCACTTTTCCTCCAGTTCGAGTGCCCTTCTGTAAGAAGAGATCAGAGATTCTATAACACCGCTTCTCACAGCAAACCTTTCCATTGTGATGAGCCCTTCTACGGTCGTTCCGGCTGGAGAACTCACCCTGTGTTTCCACAGAGCCGGGTGTTCGCCCGTCTCTATTAAAAGCTCCGCTGAGCCTTTGAAAAGTCTGTAAACGAGTTCTTTCGCTGTGTCGAGCGGAATGCCCATCTTCAGCGCGGCGTCGAGGAACGCCTCCACCACGACGAAGATGAAAGCGGGACCGCTTCCAGTGAGGGCGGTGACGGCTGAAAAGAGCTTTTCCTCTATTTCAACGACGAAACCGAGTTTCTCAAGGAGTGATTTGACGAGTTCTCTCTCTTCAGAACTCATATCAGCGCTGAAGGCGGTGGCGAGCACCCCTTCTCCCACTCTCACAGCAACGTTCGGCATAATTCTTGCCACCTTGTGAATACCGTACTTTCTTATCTCTTCGATTTTCAAGCCGGCAACTATCGAGAGCAGGATTCCGTCGAAACCTTTCAACGTGCCGAGCACAACGGGAGCGTCCTGAGGTTTGACCGCGAGGACTATCAGATCTGCCTCACGAGCTTTTTCCAGATCGGCAACTTCGTATGGAGGTGCATCGAATCGGGAGAGTTTTTCTCTGTCTTTTTCAACAAGGAAAATCCTTTCAGCCTCTTTCGAGAATTTCTCTGCGAAGATCGAACCCATGTTACCAACACCGACGATACCGATCGTCATGATCTTCCCTCCCGGTCTTTTTGGATATTATACAACCCGGGAGGTCTTGAAAATTCCTGTGTGACTGGTAAAATAGAAACCAGAGGGAGGCCAGCGTAGCTCAACCGGCAGAGCGGCGCATTCGTAATGCGCAGGTTGTGGGTTCGAGTCCCACCGCTGGCTCCATTTCTTTTTAATGGAGGGGTGTGAAACATTTCCGACGAATTTGAAGAAAGATTTCTGAGCTTTTTGAAGGAAGAAAAACTGCTTGAAGAAGGAGAGCACGTACTTGTTGCTGTCTCCGGCGGAATAGATTCGATGACCCTCCTGTACGTTCTGAAAAAATTCTCCCCCCTTTTGAAGATCAAGATCACAGCGGCTCACCTCGATCACAGGATAAGAGAGTCTTCCAGAAGGGACAGGGAGTTCGTGGAAAGGATCTGTCGCCAGTGGAACGTACCTGTAGAAACGTCAGAGGTGGATGTTCCTTCTCTCTGGAAAGATTCGGGTAAAACATTGGAAGAGATCGCAAGAGAGTTGAGATACGATTTTCTGAGGAGAACGGCAAAGAAGGTCGGCGCTACAAAGATCGCCCTCGCACATCACAAAAACGACCTTCTGGAAACGGTTGTCCACAGACTGATAAGAGGAACAGGCCCCCTTGGTCTTGCCTGCATTTCTCCTAAAAGAGAAGAGTTCATCAGACCTTTTCTTGTCTTCAAAAGGAGTGAAATAGAAGAGTACGCCAGAGAGAAAGGTGTTCCTTACGTTGTTGACGAAACCAACTACGACGTCAAATACACGAGAAATTTCATCAGACACAGAATAGTCCCTCTCATGAAAGAATTGAACCCCACTGTGGAGGATGCCGTCTATAGACTGGTTTCTGTCACCCTTTTGTTGAGAAATTTCGTTGAAAGAACCGTGCAGGATTTTGTCGAGAGAAATGTCTATTTCTACNAAGNCTACGCCGTGTTCGCTGAGCCTGAAGATCCTTTTTTCTTCCTCGANGTCACAAGATGGGTGTTGAAAGAGATGTGCGGAAGGGTACCAGAATACGAAAAACTGATCGGAGCCTTGAAGTCGAAGAGAGTAGAGCTCTGGAGCGGAGTTTTCGTGGAACGATCTTTCGGTTATGTGGCTGTGGGAAAGACCGTTTTCAAGGAAAAATACCGTGTTGAAGTGAAAGGTGATGCGCTGGAGATGGAAGGGTTTAAAATAAGAGTGGTGAATAACAGAAACGATATGAAATTTTGGGTCAGAAACAGAAAAGAAGGTGATAGAATAATAGTCAACGGCAGGGAGAGAAAGTTGAAGGATGTTTTCATCGAGAAGAAAGTCCCAACTTTTTACAGAGACAGGGTTCCTCTCCTCGTCGATGAAGAAGATCGTGTTCTCTGGGTTCCGGGAATCGCCCGCTCAAACTTTTTGCCAGAAGATGTGGTTGTGGAGCTTCTGGAATACCCTGTCGGTTATGTGAAAGGAGGTACATATTTTGAACAGATNTAACATCTGGAATCTGCTGTTCACGATTCTCATAATAGTTACACTNTTCTGGCTCGCCAGATTTTTTTACGTCGAAAACTCACCTGTGTCCAAGCTGAGCTACACGAGTTTTGTTCAGATGGTCGAAGATGAAAGAAGTGTGGTCTCAGAAGTTGTGATCAGGGACGACGGAGTACTGAGAGTTTACACCAAAGACGGCAGAGTTTACGAAGTGGACGCTCCGTGGGCTGTGAACGATTCGCAGCTCATAGAAAAACTGGTTTCGAAGGGAATAAAAGTCTCTGGAGAGAGAAGCGGAAGCAGTTCCTTTTGGATAAACGTCCTCGGCACTCTCATACCGACGATTCTCTTCATTGTCGTGTGGCTCTTCATCATGAGGAGCCTCTCCGGAAGGAACAATCAGGCGTTCACTTTCACAAAGAGCAGGGCAACGATGTACAAACCCTCTGGGAACAAGAGGGTCACCTTCAAGGACGTTGGAGGCGCTGATGAGGCTATAGAAGAACTCAGAGAGGTAGTTGAATTTCTGAAAGATCCCTCTAAATTCAACAGGATCGGTGCAAGAATGCCCAAAGGGATCCTCCTTGTAGGGCCTCCGGGTACCGGTAAAACGCTCCTTGCGAGGGCAGTTGCGGGCGAAGCGAACGTACCGTTCTTCCACATCAGCGGTTCTGACTTCGTGGAGCTCTTTGTCGGAGTCGGTGCCGCGAGGGTGAGAGATCTGTTTGCACAGGCGAAGGCTCACGCTCCCTGCATCGTCTTCATCGATGAGATCGATGCCGTTGGAAGGCACAGGGGAGCGGGACTTGGAGGAGGACACGATGAGAGGGAACAGACCCTGAACCAGCTTCTCGTGGAGATGGATGGATTCGATTCGAAAGAGGGCATCATAGTCATGGCGGCCACAAACAGGCCCGATATCCTGGACCCTGCACTTTTGAGGCCCGGAAGATTCGACAAGAAAATCGTGGTCGATCCACCTGACATGCTCGGAAGAAAGAAGATACTCGAGATTCACACGAGAAACAAACCGCTCGCGGAAGACGTGAANCTGGAGATCATAGCGAAGAGAACGCCGGGATTCGTCGGGGCGGANCTGGAAAACCTCGTNAACGAGGCGGCGCTTCTTGCGGCGAGGGAAGGTAGNGACAAAATCACGATGAAGGACTTCGAGGAAGCCATAGACAGGGTGATAGCCGGACCCGCAAGAAAGTCGAAGCTGATNAGCCCGAAGGAAAAGCGCATCATAGCGTACCANGAGGCGGGACACGCCGTGGTATCCACCGTGGTTCCAAACGGGGAACCCGTTCACAGAATCTCCATAATCCCCAGGGGATACAAAGCACTCGGATACACGCTTCATCTCCCTGAAGAGGATAAGTACCTCGTTACGAAGAGTGAACTTCTCGACAAGCTCACGGCTCTGCTCGGAGGCAGGGCAGCGGAAGAGGTGGTCTTTGGCGATGTGACGAGCGGAGCAGCAAACGACATAGAAAGGGCCACGGAAATTGCGAGAAACATGGTCTGTCAGCTGGGAATGAGTGAAGAACTCGGACCCCTCGCCTGGGGGAAGGAAGAGCAGGAAGTCTTTCTTGGAAAAGAGATCACACGGCTCAGAAACTACAGTGAAGAGGTAGCGAGCAAAATCGACGAAGAAGTGAAAAAGATAGTGACGAACTGCTACGAGAGGGCGAAGGAGATAATAAGGAAATACAGAAAACAGCTGGACAACATCGTGGAAATACTGCTGGAGAAAGAAACGATAGAGGGAGACGAGCTGAGGAGTATTCTGTCTGAAGAGTTCGAAAAGGTGGTGGAATGATGGATTTTGAATTCCTTGAAGGAAAAAGACTCACCGAAGATGTGGCTCTCGACGAAACTATGGTGTGGAACGAAGACATCGAGATGCTCGATCTCCATCTCGTCGCGACTTCAGCTTTGATAGGGGTAGTTCACAGGGTGTCGTACGAGCTTTTGAGCAGGTATCTCCCCAGTGATTACACGGCGGTTGTGGTGGAGAGCCTGGTAAGACACGTAAAGGCCGTCTCAACGGGGACGAGAGTCGCTGTTGGAGTCAGGGTGATTGGAGTTGTGGGAAACAGGGTGAAGTTCAGAGGAATCGTGATGAGCGGTGACGAAAAGATACTGGAGGCTGAATTCGTCAGAGCGATAGTTCCCAGGGAAAAGCTCTGGAGGTTAGCCCTTGAGAAGGCCGAGAAGACCTCAAGACTTTTTGGAATATGAGAAGGTGTTGAAATTCAAAGAGAGTGAAAAACAGATCGAAGAAACGGAGACAAAGGGCGACGTTCGAGTCGCCCTTGTTGTTCCTTCCGGCTACGAAGTGGCGGCCTCTGGACTCGCCTTTCACTACGTCCAGAAGCTCCTCAACTCCCATCCGAGGATCAGGTGTGAGAGATTCTTCTACGACGAGACCTTCAAGAAGTTCTACTCCCTTGAAACGCAGACACCGATAGATGAGTTCTCCATATGGCTTTTCTCCGTGAGCTTTGAGAACGACTTTTCAAACCTNCTCGATATTCTGAAGAAAAAAGACGTTCCTCTTTCCTGGAAAGAAAGAGAAGATTATCACCCCATCATAATAGCTGGNGGGGCGGTCACCTATTTGAACGANGAATTCCTCATTCCGGTGGCGGATGCCGTCTACTACGGTGAGCTGGAAAAGTACCTGGATCTGTTCACGGAAGCCCTCACGGGAGAGACGAAGCAGGAAATTTTGAGTTCTCTTTCCAGGATTCCCGCTGTGGAGGTTCCCTCTCTGAAAGAACACACCGAAATAGCAGCAGGAGTCGATCTGAACGATTTTTTGCCTCACTCCAGCGTTGTTCCATCGCTGGGTGTCTTTCCCGGAAAACTTCTGGTCGAGGTGGGAAGGGGATGTATAAGGCGCTGTGCTTTCTGCATATTTGGAAAGAATCTGAAGCCGGCAAGGTTCGTGAAACCTGAAAGGTTCGAAGAGCTGGTGAGAAACACTCCATACAGAGAATATGGCCTTATAAGCGCCACCATAACCGATTACCCCTGGCTCGAGGATCTTCTCGATACAGTGGAGAAATATCAATTGAAGATCTCGGTTTCTTCCCTGAGACTGGATCGACTCTCGGAAAGGTTGCTCAGGACCCTCAAAGACTCCGGTCAGAGATCCTTTACGATCGCCCCAGAGGCGGGATCGCAGCGAATCAGGGACATCCTTAAAAAGGACATCACCGATGAACAGATAGAAAACGCCTTGAAACTGGCAAGGAGGCTGGATTTCGACAGGGTGAAGATGTACTTCATCTACGGACTCGAAGAAGAAACGGAGGAAGATCTTGAAGCCTTCAAGAAACTCGGAGATCTCGCGGTTCGACTCGGATACAGGGAGGTCCACATGAGTTTCAACCCGCTCATACCAAAGCCGGGAACGGAGTTCGAAAGAAGAAAAATGGAACCGGTTGACGTTCTGAGAAAAAAAGAGAAAATTCTGAAGGACTTACTCAGGGGCTTCAGAGTGGATTTCGAAAGCATCAGAGAATCTGTGGTTCAGTACACGATCGCACACGCCAGGAAAGAAGAGGTAGAAAGCTGGCTGAAATTCTTCGAAAAATCGGATAAAAAATCACTTGGTAAGTTGATTTACGAAGAAGGGAGGAAAAGACTGTGTTGAAAGAAAAACTTCTGAACAAAACGGCTCTTCTCGGAGTGATCGGCCTCGGGTACGTGGGCCTTCCACTCGCCGTTGAAAAAGCAAAAGCGGGATACAAAGTGTTAGGGTTCGATATCCAAAAGAAGAGGGTCGATATGGTGAACCGCGGGGAAAACTACATAGGAGACGTGGTCGACGAGGACCTCAAAGATCTTGTGGAAAAAGGTATGCTCAGGGCCACCACGGATTTTTCTGAGATGAAGAACTGCGACGTCGTCACGATATGCGTTCCAACACCGCTCGGGAAGTACAAGGAACCCGACCTCACCTACGTCATAAACACCGCGAAGGAGATCGCAAAGTACCTCCACAGAGAAATGCTGGTGGTGCTGGAGAGCACCACCTACCCAGGAACCACCGAGGAGGTTGTTCTGCCCATCTTGGAATCCACTGGACTGAAAGTCGGGAAGGATTTCTATCTCGCCTTCAGTCCTGAAAGGGTGGATCCCGGAAACAGAATTTACAAGACGAAGAACACACCGAAGGTAGTCGGTGGTGTCACAGAAAAGTGCACGGAGCTTGCGAAGATCCTCTATGAAAACGTGCTCGAGGCACCCGTTCACACCGTCTCTTCACCGAGGGCGGCGGAGATGGCGAAGGTGCTCGAGAACACCTTCAGACTGGTCAACATCTCCCTCATAAACGAAGTGGCCATCGTCGCGCGAAGAATGGGAATCAACATCTGGGAAGTGATAGACGCCGCTGCAACAAAGCCCTTTGGATTCATGCCCTTCTATCCCGGACCTGGTGCGGGAGGGCACTGTATCCCGATAGATCCCTTCTACCTCGCTTACAAAGCGAAGGAGTTCGATGTGAGGCTCGACCTCGTGGAGATGGCCGGTGAGATAAACGACTTCATGCCCGAGTACGTGGTGATGAGAGTTCAGGACATCCTGAACGAGAGAAAGAAACCTTTGAACGGCTCGAAAGTGCTTCTTCTTGGAGTCGCGTACAAGGGTGACATAGACGACACGAGAGAGTCGCCTGCGCTGAAGGTCTGGGACCACCTCGAAAAGAAGAAAGCGGTAGTTGAATTTTTCGATCCTTACGTTCCGGAATTGAAGAGAGGGGACAGGATTCACCGACGGGTCGAACTCACTGAAGAGTACCTGAAGGGTGTGGACATCGTGGTGATCACGACCGCCCACAAGAACGGAGTTGATTACGACTTCGTTGTGAAGAACGCGCCCGTGGTCTTCGACACCAAAAACATCACAAAAGACGTGAAAGAAAACAGAGACAAGATCATCCTGCTTTGAACCTTCTGATCGCTTCATCGATCTCCGGGATCTGTCTGATCAGGAAGATGTAAGAGAGAACGACGAGTAAAACGACGGCTATCGCGAGGACCCTCCAGAGGGTCCTCCTTTTCCATGAGAAGGGGCTCATCGTGTATCCAAGAAGCATTCCAGACAGGAAACCTCCAAGATGAGCCGCGTTGTTGATGTTCGTTCCCGGAAGGAATCCGTACACAACGTTGATCAGAATGATGGGAAGAAGAGACACGCCGGTCACAGGTTTCATGAAGAAGGGAGTGTCCTTTCGAAAACCCGCCGCGAAGAGTATTCCGATGAGGCCAAAGATGGCACCACTAGCCCCGACGGAGATCGTGTCGTGGTAGAACACGTGCGTTGCCAGATTACCCACGATTCCGGTGAAGAAATAACCGACCAGGAACTTCTCCGTTCCGTATATATCCTCCACGATCAAGCCAAAGTAGTAAAGCGCGTATGAATTGAACAGTATGTGGAGTATTCCTCCGTGGACGAACAGAGCGGTGATCAACCTGAACCAGTCTCCCGCATCGACTCTGGGACCGTACTGAGCTCCGTATCTCAACAAAAGCAGCATCTGAAGAACAGGATCCCTGGTCGAGAAAACACCAGAAAAGGTCATCATCACGAATATGAACGCGTTGAAGAGCAGAATGAAATAGACAGCCCGTTTTCTCATCGAAGTTTTACTCCTTTCATCTCTTCTGTGGAGAAGTCGAAGGGGTACTTCACCGGTCTTCCTTCCAGGAAAGACCTGTATATTCCAAGAACTATCTCCACCGCTTTTTTGCCGTCTTCTCCAGAGATGTAAGGCTTCCTGTCGTTCGTCACGGCCTCGTAGAAATCTCTGTACACGTACTTGTGACTGTCTCCGTACACCGTGTCCGGATCCGGTAGATTCATGAACGGATGACCCTCTTCTCCTTCGAATCTCCAGGTGAGGATCCTGTTGACGGCGATTCCACCGATAACCACCGTTCCTTTCTCACCGAAGATAGCGAGTGTCTCTTCTAAGTTTCTCGGAAACACGTTGCTCGTTGCTTCTATCAGGCCCGTCTTCCCGCCTTTGAACTTCACGATGGCGAAACCTTCGTCTTCCGCCTCTATGTACGGGTGATTCGTGTTCGCTATGTGCCCGTAGATCTCCTCTATCTCTCCTCCGAGGAACCACTGAAGAAGATCTATGGCGTGCGTGGACTGGTTCATCAGGACCCCGCCGTCCATCTCCCAGGTACCTCTCCAGCTCGCCTGTTTGTAGTAATCCTCGTTTCTGTTCCACCTCACGGCGACAGACGCGTAGAAGATCTTTCCAAACGCTCCCGAATCGAGTTTTTTCCTCACTTCCTGAACGGGTGGATTGAATCTGTTCTGGAAGAAAACACCGAGTTTTAGATTCTTTCGTTTCGAGAGTTCTACCATCTCGTTCATGTGCTTTGTCGAGAGGGCCATGGGTTTTTCCACGAGGACGTGTTTTCCAGCTTCGAGCGCTTCCATGGTGATCTGGTAGTGTTTTCCGCTCTCGGTGGCTATGGAGATCACGTCTACGTCTTCTCTTTTGAGGAGCTCTCTGTAGTTCGTCATTGTCTCGGGTCTTCTCAAGCCCGACTTTTCGAACCGTTCGGCGGCGCGGTTCGCCCTTTCTTCCACAAGATCACACACCGCCACCGTTTCGAACAGGTCCTGCGTTTCAATCAGCGCTGGGACGTGTTTCTTCTGTCCGATCCTTCCGCATCCCACGAGTGCTATCCTCAGTTTCATAATGAACCTCCCTTTCGAAGATCAAAAGACCAATCACCACAAGCACAACTCCTCCCACAAGAAGAGCGGAGGGAAGTTTCAGTTTCAGCAGGTGTTCCGCCACGGCCGTTACAACTGGTATGTAGTATATCATGTTCGTTGTCGTTCTGCTTCCCAGTCTCTCTATTGCTTTGTTCCAGAGAAAGTAGGCAAGACCCGAGCAGACGAGTCCCAGATAAAGAAGAGAAATCACAACGATTGAGTTCATCTCTCTTATCTGCTGGAACTTTCCGGCTGAGAAAGGAAGGAAGAACACGACGCCCCAGAACATGATCCCCGCGTTTTCTCTGAAGGAGAGACTCCCGAGACTTTCTATGTGGTGAGTGTAAAAGACCCACGACAGAGCCGCGCCGAAGGCGAGAAGGTCTCCGAGGGGATTCAGTTTCAGAACGAACCTGCCGTTCAAAACGACGAGGGCCACCCCGAGAAAGGACAGGATCACACCCAGGTACATCTTCGAAGTGGTTTTCTTTTTCTGAACGAGATGCGAGAAAAGGAGAAAGAATACAGGAGCTGAAGACACTATGATTGCTGCGTTGGTGGGCTCTGTGAACATGAGGGCGGAATTCTCAAACGCAAAATAGCTGAACACTCCCCAGAAACCAGCCATCACGATATTTTTATTGAAAAGCTTTGGTCTTCCACCGGATATGAGGAAAAGAAAAAAGAAAGCGAAGATGAACCTCAGAAAACCTGCAAAGAACGGATCCAGAACCTGAACTACCACTTTGGTGGCAAGAAAAGAGATCCCCCAGAACACCACAACGAGCCACGCGAAGAACCTTTCCAAAATCATCTCTCCCTTCTCAGCACCTCACCGATCTTGGGAACGAAGTCCTTCTTTCTGGACATAACCCCCTTCAACAGAAAAAGACCGTCCTTCTTTTCCGCGTTGAAGGCTTTTTCCACTAACTTTTGATCTCCATCCATCATCAGAAGACTCGCTTCTTCCACAGGATTCGTGAAGAGCACAAAGAAATGTTTGACACCGAATTCTCCCTTGAGGGTCTTCAGTGTGTTCATGAAACGTTCCTTTTCTTTCAAAAGTGTTGAAAAGTCCGACGTCATTATCTGAGAAACGGCGAAGGATTCTTCTCCCATCTCGTAGACTTTCACGTCGCGCTTCAGCAGTTCAGCGGGATCGACGTCTTCCGGTATCTTCATCCCTTCCTTCAGCAGTTTCTTCGCGAATTTTTCCAGATCGAGTTTGGCAACATCAGCCAGGAAATTCGCCATCTTCCTGTCTTTCTCTGTCGTCGTGGAGAGTTTGAAGAAGAGTGTATCGGAAACGATACCCGAGAGCAGAATTCCGGCTATCTCCCTTTCCATCTTCACACCGTTTTTCAAGAAGAACTCTGCCACTATTGTTGAGGTGCTTCCGACGGGTTCGTTGTAGAAGAAAACGGGATTCAGAGTGCTCAGTCCACCGAGCCTGTGATGGTCTATGATCTCGAGGATTTCCGCTTTCTCGACTCCTTCCGGTGCCTGGGTGATCTCGTTGTGATCCACAAGGATCACCTTTTTCCTCACATCTTTGAGCAGGTCCGTCCTAGTTATAACACCACAAAGCCGCCCTTTCTCGTCTTCTACGAACGCTGCTCTTATCTTCGAGGTGAAGACGATCTCTTTTACTTCCTCGAGTGTGTCCTTCTTCGTCACCGTGGGGAATTTCTTGCTCATCACGAGGGTCACGGGGAGTGAAAGGTTTATGAGCTTTGCGGCGCCGAACGCGTCGAACTTCACTCTCAAAACGGCGGCGTTCTTTTCTTTTGCTATTTCAAGCACTCTGTTTGATACTGGGGCGTTGTTCACGACTATCATGAGTTTTGCTCCTTTTTCCAGAAGAGCGATCTGGGCCGGTTCGTTGTCTCCCACGATCACCACGTCACCTATCTCTATCTTTCCCAGGAGCACATGAAGGGCATCCACCGCTATGTGAACCTTTCCGGATACGGTTTTTTCTTTCATGTAGTCACAGACAACCTCTGCTTTCAGTATCCTGACTAGCTGATCGAACGGAACCGGGTGTATAACCAATGGTTCTATCTTCAATCTCCTCACGTAGACTCGAGCAATGTTGCTTTCAGTGACCACTCCTATCATTTTCTCCTTTGAAACCACCGGAACGTTTTTTATTCCTCTGCTTTCCATGAGCATGGCCACATCGTAGGCGGATGTGTCCGGAGTGACGAAAATGGGATTTTTCAGCTCGAGATCTTCAACGGTGGGTTCGAGCGTTTCAATGTGGAGGGGTGGATTCATTCCGAAATATTTGAGCACGAAGAGGGATTCGTTTGTGAGATCGCCGCTTCGAGCTGGAATGAATGTTTTTCCCTTTTCCACATTGTTTTTGAAGTGCGCGTACCCTATCGCAGAGCAAACGCTGTCGGTGTCCGGATTCTTGTGGCCTATCACGTACACTCTTTCCAATGCTTTCACCTCCGCTACTAAAAAAATTCTATCAGATGATATAATCCTTATCGAGAACGTGACCATGGGAGGAGGAATACGGTGTTGAGAAAAGACATAGGAATAGATCTCGGTACGGCAAACACCCTCGTCTTTCTCAGAGGGAAAGGCATCGTGGTGAATGAACCATCGGTGATAGCGATAGATTCGACCACAGGTGAGATACTGAAGGTCGGTCTCGAAGCGAAAAACATGATAGGAAAAACCCCCGCCACGATCAAGGCCATAAGGCCCATGAGGGATGGTGTCATAGCGGACTACACCGTGGCCCTTGTGATGCTCAGGTATTTCATAAACAAAGCCAAGGGCGGAATGAATCTGTTCAAACCTCGTGTGGTTATAGGAGTTCCCATAGGAATAACGGATGTGGAAAGGAGAGCCATTCTCGACGCAGGTCTCGAGGCGGGTGCCAGTAAGGTCTTTCTCATAGAAGAGCCCATGGCGGCTGCTATAGGTTCAAATCTCAACGTCGAAGAGCCTTCCGGGAACATGGTGGTGGACATCGGTGGAGGAACAACGGAGGTCGCCGTCATCTCCCTTGGAAGCATCGTCACGTGGGAATCGATACGTATCGCGGGAGACGAGATGGATGAAGCCATAGTTCAGTACGTGAGGGAGACCTACCGGGTGGCGATCGGTGAAAGAACGGCCGAACGGGTGAAGATAGAGATAGGAAACGTCTTCCCATCCAAAGAAAACGATGAGCTCGAAACGACGGTTTCCGGGATAGACCTTTCCACCGGCTTGCCCAGAAAGCTCACTCTGAAAGGAGGAGAAGTGCGGGAAGCCCTCAGGAGCGTGGTGGTGGCCATAGTGGAGAGCGTGAGAACCACTCTGGAAAAAACGCCTCCCGAGCTTGTTTCTGACATCATAGAGCGCGGAATCTTTCTCACCGGCGGTGGATCTCTTCTGAGGGGGCTCGACACTCTGCTTCAGAAAGAAACGGGAATCAGCGTCATCAGGGCTGAAGAGCCGCTCACCGCTGTGGCTAAAGGAGCGGGAATGGTTCTGGACAAGGTGAACATTCTGAAGAAGCTTCAGGGTGCCGGGTGATGAAAAGACTGATTCTTTTTTTTCTCTTCCTCACCGTTTTCTTTCTGAACGAGACTTTCAACGTGTCTGACAAACTACAGCCCTTTTTTTACAGAATAACTTTCCCCTTCCTGAAGCTGAGAGCCACGGTTCAGGAAGTGATTTTGAGGTTTCAAAACAGGATCTATCCAGGTGATGTTTATCTGGGAACCAAGAGCGTGGGAAACCTTTTCTTTGTGACCGGGAAGGGAGAAGGTTTTTTCTACATTCTGGGAGAAGCGGAAGAAGGTGCCATCGTTCTCGATCCGCTGGAGAAGAGGTTCCTTGGGATAGTTGTGGAAAAAGGTCCTATTTCAAAGGTTATGAGAGTGTTTTCTGAGGATTTCGTGGAAAAGGTGAGGGTGGAAAACGATCGCGAGTCCGTTGTGGGAGTCGTCAAAGGGGAACGTGTTCCCAGACTCTCTGTTATAGAAGACATAGACGTGACGGGCTGGAAGGTGTACTTCGAAAGCGAAAAATGGAACGTGGCCTTCAAAGAGTACCTGTTCATAGGAACCGTGGCGGGACGTGATGAGGAGTACTTTCTGCTGAACGTGACACGGGACGTTCCGGACAGGGTGATCGTCATCGGGGTGGTAGAATGATCTATGTTCTTGCCTTTCTCAGCATCTTCTGGGACTACGTCTTCCAAGACGTTTTGAGTTTCTTTCCCGCCTTTCTGGGCCTTGCCTTCTGCAGGAGAACCATTCCTCTTTTGTTTATTGTGATTTTGATCAGACTCTTCGCAATTCCAGGATACTGGTATATCTTCGTTTTGATCGTATTTTTGATCCTTGACGCCTTGAGGGAGCATTTCTCTTCAGTGTTGCTCCCCGCTGTTGTCCTTGTGGCTGTCGGCTGTCTTGTCGGTGAAATTCGGATGCTGACGGTTTTGCTTTCCGCCGCCACTGGCATCGTGTTCATTCTGGGAGGATCGAAGCGGTGAAGAACAGGTTGATTCTGATCCTGATGGCCCTATCGTTTGTCTTGATCATCATGAAAGCTTTCCAGGTGCAGATCCTCGAACACGAGAAACACAAAAAGTACATAGACCTTCTTCAAACAAGGCTCGTGAAAATACCCGCTCCACGGGGAAAGATCATCTCAAGTGATGGAAAAGTGCTCGCAAAAGATGAAGTGGTGTACGTCCTCGATCCGTGGCTGAACAGCATAGATGAGCTGAAAAAAACAGGCCTCTTCACTCCCGAGGAGATTCTTTCACTTGTCAAAGGTGAATCCATAGTCATCGACAAAGCGAGAGCGGATGTGATTTCGAAGGCTGGAATGCGGGTCGTCATGGATTACAGGAGAAAGTACGAGCCGCTTGCACCGCATGTGGTTGGTTACGTGAACGCAGACAGGGCGGGAGTGTACGGTGTGGAGAGTGTGTACGACGAATTCCTGACGGGTACAGACGGTGTGAAGATGGTCTTTGTGGAACCGTCCGGCGCGATATCTTCCGAGGTTCTTAGAAGCCCTCCAAAGCCCGGCGAAGATGTAACACTCACGATCGATACCAGGATACAGAAAGTTGCCGAGGAATCTCTCGAAGAAATCGGAAATCCAGGCTCTGTGATCCTCTCCGATGTCAGAACAGGTGAAATTCTCGCCCTCGCATCGTTCCCAGAATACGATCCCCAGGATTTTTACGAAGGCTTCACGAAAAGAGAGTGGGAAAGGCTCGCCAGAAATTCACCTTCTCCTTTGATCAACAGAGCGATATCTTCCGCGTACAGCCCAGGGTCTTCCATAAAGGTCCTCTGGGCCGTAGCCGCTTTGCTGAACGGTGTCGATCCGGAAGAGAAGATCAACTGCCGTGGAGTGTTCGAATACAGAAACAGCAAAGGTGAAGTGGTGGCGAGGTACAGGGACTGGAAAGAAGAGGGTCACGGCCTCACCGATCTCAGAAAGGCGATCAGGGTTTCCTGCAACGTCTACTTCTATCAGCTTGGGCTGAAGCTCGGTGTGGACAAAATGGTGGAAATTGCGAAAAAGCTTGGCATCTTCGAAAAGACAGGAATAGACCTTCCAGGCGAGAAGAGCGGTACACTTCCATCACCTGAGTGGAAGATGTCCAAAATAGGAGAACCCTGGTATCCCGGTGACACCATCCTGATGTCCATCGGACAAGGGTACCTTACAGCCACTCCCATAGAGCTTCTGAAACTCGTTTCACTTGTGGCGAACGAAGGAATCTTCTACAGACCACACGTGGTGAAAAGAATCGGCTCAAAGGTGGTGAAACCGGAGATCGAAACGCAAGTTCAGATCGATGAGAAGATATGGAACTTTATCAAGGATGCCATGGTCGATGTGACGTCCTTCAAAGGGAACGAGAAGGAAGACCCCGGAACGGCGTACCACGTGTTCAGAGACTTTCCGTACAGAGTGGCCGGGAAAACAGGTACTGCAGAAGCTGGGAACGGTGTTCCTCACTCGTGGTTCATAGGCTTTGCTCCCGCGGAAAATCCAGAAGTTGCGATTGTGGTGATGGTGGAACACGGAGGATACGGTTCCGGTGCAGCATCCCAGATAGCAAGAAAGGTCCTGGAAGAATACTTCAAACTGAAAGAAAGTGCCCAAGAAACTCCCGCGTCCTCTCGTTTTCGGGATTAGAGAAGATCTTCTCGGGGGGTCCCATCTCGACGATTCTTCCTTCGTCCATGAAAACCACCCTGTCGGAGACGTCACAGGCGAACCTCATCTCGTGTGTCACGATCAGCATGGTCATACCCGATTGAGCCAGGTCTTTTATGACGTCGAGTACCTCTTTCACTAGCTCCGGATCGAGAGCGGAAGTGGGTTCGTCGAAGAGCATGAGCTCCGGATCCATCATGAGAGCCCTCGCTATGGCCACCCTCTGCTGCTGTCCACCGGAGAGGTTTCCGGGCTTTTCGTTTATCTTTTCGATGAGTCCAACCCTTTCCAGGAGCTTTTTCGCTTTTTCTACAGCTTCATCTTTTTGCATGTTCTTCACCTTCATCGGAGCGAGTATGAGGTTGTTCAGAACGGAAAGGTGCGGAAACAGGTTGAACTGCTGAAAGACCATACCTATGGAACTCCTTATCCTGTTTATGTTTCTGTGGGTGATGAGCTCACCTTTGAAATAGATCTTCCCCCGCTGATACTCCTCGAGCAGGTTTATACAGCGAAGAAGGGTGCTCTTTCCACTTCCGCTTGGACCGATGATGGAAATCACTTCACCCTTTTTCACCTCGAGATCTATTCCCTTGAGCACGTAGAGTTTTCCGAAATACTTGTGAAGACCTTCGACTTTTAAAACGGTCATACTTTCAACCTGCCTTCCACGAACTTCACCAGTCTGGAAACGGAGAAGGTGATGGCGAAGTAGATCAGCGCCACACCGCCGTATATGGGAAAACTCATGAATGTTCTGCTCACAATGTACTGAGCGCTTCTCATGAGTTCGACGGTTCCTATCACCATGGCAAGGGAACTGTCCTTTGCGAGGGCAATGAATTCGTTTCCAAGGGCTGGAAGTATGTGCCGGAAGGCCTGGGGAAGAATCACGTAGATCATCGCCTGTGCGTGTGACATGCCGAGAGATCTCGCCGCTTCGTACTGTCCCTTTGGAACGGATTGTATCCCCGCCCTCACGATCTCGGCGACGTACGCACCGCTATTTATTCCGAGAGCAATAACGGCGGCTGTGAACCTGTCGAATTCGAGCCCCAGTTCGGGAAGTCCAAAGTACACGAGAAACAGCTGGACCATCAGGGGTGTTCCCCTGAGAAACTCCACGTAGACAGAGGACGGGTACCTTATGATCCGGTACTTCGAGAGCCTTCCCATGCCGACGAAGATCCCTATGGCGAGCCCTATGAGAACGGCCAGAGAAGTAAGCTGAAGGGTGCTCAGGGCACCCTTCAGAAGGAGCGGTAGATTATCCACAATCACGCTCAACCATTCCGGCATCTTTCACTCCTCCATCACTCTGAGAACCATTTTTCTATGAGCACGTCGTACGGACTCTTTTTGAGCTCTCTCAAAACGCTGTTGATGAATTCCAGAAGATCCGTGTCCTCTTTCCTCACGGCGATACCGTACTGCTCGCTGGAGAGCACTCCACTCGAGATAACAAGATCCGGATTCTTCGCCACAAAGGCCCTTGCCGTGGCGGAGTCCAGCACTACCGCGTCCGCTCTGCCTCTCTTCAACTCGAGAAACGCGTCCGTGAATTTATCGAACCTGACGACCTTGATACCATCGTACTTTGAAACCTCTATGTCTCCGGTGGTACCGATCTGAACGGCCACGGTTTTCCCCACGAGATCTTCGTAGGTCTTCGGTCGGAAGTCGCTGTCCTTCCTCACCACGATGACCTGTCCTGCGTCGAAGTACGGATCGGAGAAGGCCACGACCTTCTTTCTCTCCTCTGTGATCGTCATGCCGGAGATGATCACATCGATCTTCTTTGTGAGCAAGCTCGGAATGAGTCCGTCGAAGGTCATATCGACGATCTTCAGTTCAACACCGAGTCTTCTCGCGATTTCCTTTGCGAGATCGACATCGAAACCCACGATGTTTCCGCTCTCATCAACGAACTCGAACGGAGGAAAATCCGCNGAGAGTCCAACGAGCAGGTANCCTCTGCTTTTGATCTCGTCGATGNNTCCAGAGAAGATCACGATCGAAACCAGAAGAACCAAAACCACGAGTAATTTTTTCATATTANCACCTCCGATTTATTATAACACANTGCTGCATATCAATGCTTTATGAAGAGCAGCCACANAGCGAAGGCGAGAGCGAGAATCCACGTGAACCAGTGTACTTCTTTCGATTTCCCGGAGAAGAACTTCACCAGTGCATAAGAAATGATACCGAGCGCTATTCCATTGGCTATGGAGTATGTGAGTGGCATAGTTATAACGGTGATGAACGCAGGGAGCGCTTCTGTGATGTCGTCCCATTTCACTCTTCCAAGGTTTCCGATCATGAGCGCACCAACGAAGATCAGAGCGGGAGCGGTCGCGTATCCAGGAACCGTCTGGGCGAGAGGGGCGAAGAAGAGCATGGCGAGCATACAGAGTGCAACGACGAGGGCCGTGAGGCCAGTTCTTCCTCCTTCTGCGATACCCGCACCGCTCTCGATGTACGTGGTCACCGTCGAAGTTCCAAAGAGTGCACCCACGGAAGTTCCTATCGCGTCCGCGAGGAACGCCCTGTTCGCCCTCGGAAGCTCTCCGTTCTTCATGAAACCAGCGCTCTGAGCGAGTCCTGTGATGGTACCGAGTGTGTCGAAGAAGTCGACGAAGAAGAAAGTGAGAACAACGATCCAGAAGTCAAGGCTCAAAAATCCAGAAAAGTCGAGCTTCATGAACGTCGGAGATATATCCGGAACGGGACCGACGATTCCCTGGTACTTCGTGACTCCTATGCCGGGGATGGCACCCACAAGCGTGGCCACGAGAATCCCTATCATCACCGCTCCCGGGATCTTCCTGTGGTAGAGCGCCACGATCACCAGGAGCCCCACGACCGTCACGAATACACCGGGATTCGTGAGATCACCGAGGGCAACGGAAGTGGCGGGATTGGAAACAACGATTCCCGCACTCCTCAACCCTATGAAGGCGATGAAGAAACCGATACCCGCGGAGATGGCCACTTTTATGGACTCGGGTATGATCCCGGCAACGAACTTTCTGAACCCGACGAGCGTCAATCCTATGAAGATCAGACCTTCAACGAACACGGCAGCGAGGGCCACTCTCCAGTCTATCCCCATGCCGAGACACACGGTGTAGGTGAAGTACGCGTTCAGACCCATGCCGGGTGCGAGCGCGAAAGGATAGTTCGCGAAGAAGGCCATGACGAGAGTGGCTGTGGCGGATCCCAGTATCGTTGCGACCATGAAGGCTCCGAAGAACTGCTGGTACAGGGGGCTGCTCGCGTCCACACCAACCGCCTGAACGAGGATGGAAGGATTCACAAAAACGATGTAGGCCATGGTGAGGAAAGTGGCGATACCCGCGAAGATCTCCGTTTTCACGTTCGTCCCGTTCTCTTTGAGACGGAACACACAGCTCACCTCCNAATATAAAAAATTTAAGGGGATCTCTGGATCCCGTACTTTGTTTTGATTTTCTCATGTTTTCTTTAAAGGAGTTTTAAACAAANGAAAAGCGGGAGGAACANCCTCCCGCTCACTCNCCGTACTCTTCCTTGAGATACTCCCTTATCTTCTGATCCGCCGTCTTTATCGCAGTTTCCATGTCTACCTTTCCGTTGATGAAATCGGAGAACATGTTTCCAACCACCGTTCTGATCTCGTACCATACACCNATCTGNGGNTCGAACANGGCGTTGTCTATCTGCTTCAGNGGTATTTCGATCAGAGGATCGGATTTAGCCGCTTCCTTCCAGATCGACGTTTCNAGGGCGCTTCTTCTCACAGGAATGTAACCCGTGTTGATCGCCCAGTAAGCAGTCACCTCAGGAGAGATGAGGTACTTCATGAACTCCCAGGCGGCACGTTTTTCCTCATCGCTTGCCGTGTTGAACATGATGATGTCTGTTCCGGCGAACGGCACCTTGTTCGTCACCCAGGTGGGAACTGGAGCCCAGCTCCAGGTGAACTTCCCCTTCGTGGAGCTTTCCACGTAGGGCCTTCCCGCTATCGTGTCGATGTACATCATGATCTTCTGCTGACCAAAGATATCGTTGAGGTATCCACCCTGGAAGTACGCGATACCATCGTCCACCATCTTTTTCACGAAGGCAAGAACTTCTCTTGTTTCCTGACTGTCGATGTTGGAAACCCACTTTCCATCGACCTGTTTCAGTATAGAACCACCGCGCAGAAGAAGTAGTATCTGGAAGAAGTCAACGGTCGTTCTGAAGCCAAAACCGTACTGATCGATCTTCCCATCTCCGTCAAGATCTTCCGTCATGATTCTCGCGGCTTCGTAGAGTTCATCGATCGTTTTGGGAACATCCACGCCGTACATCGCAAAAGCATCCGCGTTGTAATAGAGTATGTAGAGACTCTTGTTGAACGGGACCGCGTAGATGGTGTCTCCCCACATGCAGTTGTCTCTCAAAGGCTTGAAGATGTCTTCCCACTCTTCCTTCGTGAGGCCTATCTTTGGATCGTTCACGAACTCGTTCAGAGGCTGCACGACACCGCTCTGGATGAGCTTCGCCGTCCAGTTGGAATAGGACTGCGCGATCGTGGGAAGTTCTCCAGCCTGTGCTGCCGCGAGGAGCTTCTGAGAGAGTGCACTGTAGTTTCCAACGTAGACCGCTTCGACCTCGATATCCGGGTGGAGTTCGTTGAAGGTGTTCACTATCTCCTGGAGAGTTTCACCGTGTCCCCCGCCCATGGCGTGCCAGAACGTGACCTTCACCTTCGCGAGGGCAAAAACACTGAGAACCACCATGAGAACAACGAGAAATTTCTTCACAAGAATCCCTCCTTTCTCGATGTTTTCCCCTTGAATTATACCGCATAGGTTATAATTTGAATGTGAAGAAACTCAAGGAAAGAGAGGTCTGAGTATGAAGCCTTCGAAGAAGCTGAGAGAAGCAGTTCTTGCGTACCTCTTTCTTCTTCCGTCACTTGTGATCCTTGGGATGTTCGTCTTCTGGCCAGTTGGATTCTCTTTCGTTCTGAGCTTCTTCAAGTGGGACTTCAGGAACATGAAGAATCCCTACTTCACGGGTCTTGACAACTACATCGAGATCTTCAAGTTCGACTACCCGCCGAAGTACTCTTTCGTTTTCACCGTTTTGAACACCTTCTTTCACCTTGCGGTTGCCGGCGCGATCGTGATGCTGATCGTTCACCTGATCAGGAAAAGAACCCTCTCAGGTATCATCTCCAACGCAGTTATAGTACTGGTTTACATCGTTTTGAACCTCTTCAACGTGGAAAATCCTATCCTCTCCTTCCTGATTGCGGCTATCTCCTGGAGCTGGCTGGTGTACGACTTCAAGCGGGTGGAGTTCAAGAACACCTGGTTCTGGTTCATTCTGTTTCTTGCGGTCTTCGTTTTCGTGGAGCTGAACTCGTCTCTTCCGGGACTTGTGAACTTTTTGCTCGACGCGAAGGACAAGAATCTCTTCCTGAAGGCGCTCACCAACACGCTGTACTACGTGATACTGAGCGTTCCTTCTCAGATCTTCCTTTCTCTCATGATCGCTCTTCTTCTGAACAGCAACGTGAAGTTCAGGGTGTTCTTCAGGACCGCCTACTTCATACCCTTCGTCACATCAGTTGTGGCTATATCCCTCGTCTGGAAGTGGATCTTCAACGACGAATTCGGTCTTTTGAACTACATCCTCTCTCTGTTCAACATAGAACCCATCTCCTGGCTGAAAGACGAAAGATGGACCATTCCCACGATAGCCATCGTCTCCGTCTGGAAGACCGTCGGGTACGATGCAGTGATCTTCCTTGCGGGGCTCCAGAACATAGACAGGTCTTACTACGAAGCGGCGGAGGTGGATGGTGCAAATTCCTTGCAGAAGTTCTTCTACATCACCTGGCCGCTTTTGTCGCCGACGACCTTCTTCCTGCTCATAGTTTCCCTAATAGGAGCCTTCAAGGTCTTTGCGGAAGTCTACGTTCTCTACGATGGACTTCCGGGACCGTACAACAACAGTGGTATGACGCTCGTGTACTACGTGTTCGACCTGTTCTACAGACAGCAGAGAATGGGAATTGCCTCGGCGGCGGCCTACATCCTCTTTGCGATCATTCTGATATTTACCTTCATCCAGTACAGAGTTGGGAGAAGAGCGGTCGAATATGTCTCGTGAGGTGATAGCGTGAAGAAGCTGGTCATATACATCCTTCTCATATTCGGTGCCGTTGTCATGCTGGGGCCTTTCATCTGGATGCTGCTCACCTCCTTCAAAGCACCTTCGGAGGTTCAGCAGTGGCCCCCGAGCTTCTACACGAAGAATTTCGCTTTCTCGCGCGATGTAAAAGTGATCCTGAAACCGGGTGTCCAGAGGGTCGCAAAAGGAGTCAGCCTGAGAGAAGCGTACGCTCTGAAAACAGCCGAGGAAAATCTGCTCACCATCACGGTGAACGACGACCCGTTCTACAGAGGAACGATGACGATCCCCCTCAAAGGGGCAAGATACGCAACGGGGGTAGATGTTGAAAGAGTCAAAGAACTCTCCTCTAAATCTCCGGTGGAATTTTCCTGGAAAACACCAGAAGAATTCTTCGAACAGTTCTTCATATACTACAAAAGCGGTGCGGATCCGTACTTTCAGAGGGCAAAACTGGTGAACGAAATTCTGAGTTCAACTGAAGGAGCTCTGAGAACTATCTCTCAAATGAAGCGCTTTGTGGACATCAGAATAAAAGATGAGGAAGAAAAGGAAAAATTTCTTTCTTTTCTCGAGGCCTTGAGTGGAGAACTCTCTTCTTTCCAAGAGAAGGTGCTCGTCATGAAGGCGGGTACCACTCTCATTCTCTCCGACGAAGAGATAAAGAAACTCTATGAACTTCTCGATGATTTACAGCTCGAATACTCTGGAGACAACCCGCTCGTTCCTGTCTACAGAAAGAACGTGGTCTCTCCCTTCGAAGAGGTGAAAAGAAACGTCTCCTACTACCTTGAGGTCAGCGGCTTCTTCCAGAGTGTTCAGAACCTCGCTGTGGAAAAAGACATCGTCGCCCGCTCGATGAAAAAAGATGAGAGAAAAGCTCTCTTTTTGAAAAAGATCGGAAACTTCCCCGACAGAGAGCTCGTGGAAAGGCTCCTGGAGGAATCGGAAAGCCCCGTTGAGGACTACGTCTCTTTGAAAGAGAAAGAACTCTCGGAGAAACACCACGTGGATCTTCTTACCATCGCTTCGGTGAAGCCGGTTGTTTCTTCTCTGATCTCCCTCGCTCAGGAAAACGGAATTAAAACAGAAAATTTCTCGCAAATGGTCGCTGAAATGGACGTCAAACTCGCTGAAAGCAGCACCTACAAAGTGTTGAAGTCGAAACTCTCCCAGCTCGATCTGGGCGAAGAGTTTCTCAACGAGGTAGCCGGGTATCTCAGAAACGTTTCAATTCTCAGAAAAGCCTACGAAGATACGATGAGTTCGTGGAAAATCGTGGACGCCCCGGACTTCGTGAAGGAAGTCCGTGTGAAGGGTGGAGAAGTGATAGAGATCCTTCTGGAGGGTGTTCCTTCTGTCTTTCTGAGCGACGAGACCATCGACTCTGTGAAGCTCAAGTTCTCGTTCTCAGAGGTGCTGGCGAACATCTTCCAGAACTACGTTGATGCCTGGAACGCCGCTCCTTTCCCGAGGTACTACTTCAACACGTTCTTAGTTGCGGCAACAACGACACTGCTCGAGGTATTCGCTGCTTCCCTTGCCGCGTACGCCTTCTCCTGGATGGTCTTCCCCGGAAGAGATTTCATCTTCGGGCTCTTCCTTGCGACCATGATGATCCCGGGTGAGGTGCTCCTCGTTCCCAACTTCATCACGATCTCGAAACTCGGCTGGATTGACACTTACTACGCCCTCATAATTCCCTGGATCGTCAGTGTCTTCGCGATATTCCTTCTGAGACAGCACTTTTTGACCATACCGAGAGAACTATTCGACGCGGCAAAGATAGACGGGTGCTCCCACTGGAGATTCCTCTGGCAGATGGTGGTGCCTCTCAGCAAACCTGCCGTCATCACTTCCGCACTTCTCAAATTCGTTGGAAGCTGGAACGCGTTCCTGTGGGTCCTCATCGTCACGAACAGCGAAAAGTACAGAACACTGCCCGTGGGACTCCAGGCGTTCAGTTCAGACGTGGGAACTCAGTACAATCTGCTCATGGCGGCCGCTACGTTCTCGATACTCCCCGTGGTGATACTCTTCATCTTCACCCAGAAGTACTTCATCCAGGGAATCGCGAGGACCGGATTGAAATGAAGGAGGCGGTGATATGAAAAAACTCGTTCTTCTGATTCTGATTCTTTCCTGTGTGGTCTTTGGAGAGATCTTCTACGGAAACCTTCACTCGCACACGTCTTACTCCGACGGTTCCGGAACACCGGACCAGGCCTACGAATACGCGAAAAAATACCTCGACGTTCTCGCGGTGACGGATCACGCTTACTACTTCGCCCAGAAGATCAACGGAAAGACGAAGCCTTATCTGACAAAGCTCGCCGCGGAGAGGCACACAAAAGACGGTGAATTCGTCGCACTTCAGGGTTTCGAATGGACCGCGGGAGTGGGGCACATAAACGTGTACGAGTCTCTCGAGTGGATCGACAGAAACCAGGAAAGTTCTCTAGAAGGTTTCTACAGGTGGCTCGTTGAACACAAAAAACTCGCCCAGTTCAACCACCCCATAAGCACCTTTGGCACCTTCGATTCGTTCCGCTATTTTCCTGAAGCGGACCAGTATGTGAATCTGATCGAGGTGGGAAACGGGAACTGGTCCTCCGGAGACGTGATAAACGAAGAGATGTTCGGAAACTACATCCTCGCTCTAAACAAAGGATGGCACCTCGGTGCTACCGTGGGACAGGACAACCACAAGCCCAACTGGGGGAGTTCGAACGAAGGAAGAACCGGTATCGTAGCAGACGCTCTGGCCTACGACGACATCATGGATGCCCTCTGGAAGAGGCACACCTTCGGAAGCGAAGACAAGAACGTCAAAGCGCTCTTGAAGAGTGGTCCCCATCTGATGGGAGACATCGTTTTTGTGGAAGATCTCTCTCCACAGAAGATCAGCCTCGAGTACGAAGACACGGAAAAACTCCTCTACCTTGCCGTCATCTCTCAGAGCGGGACCGTTCTGGAGCTCAGACCTAACACTGAGAAACTGAATCTGACCCTTTCGATCACACCTCCCGATGGATACGAATGGTACTTCGTCTACATGAAACAGTTCGACGGTGATGAGATAGTCACCTCACCGATCTGGTTTCAGATACCTTCTCCTATCTATGTGAACAGTGTGAGAGTCTCTCCAGAAGAGATACACGACGGTGAATCGGCGAAGGTCTACTTCGAGGTCTACAACGTGACCGGTGAAGACCAGAATGTGAAGCTTTCTGTCCTTCTCGATGAAAACCCGCTGAGAGAAGTGGAGATGAAGTTCTCACCGTACCAGGTGAAAAGGTTCGTCGTTCCCACGGGATCGCTGGAGAAAGGCTACCATCGTGTTTCTTTCGTGGTGGATGGAAAACTCGTCCAGTCGAGCGGTTTCTCTGTGAAAGAGAAACTGAAGGGTGTGGTCATGATCGACACGCTCCACGAGAACGATCATCTGGAAGAACTCAAATCGCTCGTAGAAGAACTGGAAAAGAGAGGCTACAGCGTGAAGTACCCGAAAGTGATGCTGAAGGACCTGGAAGGTGTGGACATCCTCATCATCTCAACTCCCAAAGAAGGCGGATTGAGCTTTGCAAAGAAGCTTTCAGACAAAGAGCTCGAGGCTATTGAGAACTTCAAGGGTAAAATATACATCGTCCCGGGTGGTGATGAGGAGTACAGGAAGATCTATCTGGAGAAGATAAAAGGGGAGGTCGTCACGCTCGAGGAATTGAGAAAGAAACTGCTCGAGGAGTGATGAATGTTGAAGAGACTTGGAATAGTCGGCTTTGGAGCGAGCGCCATCGGGTTCATCAACGGTCTCATAGAAAGCGGTAAGGTGAAAGACTACAGAATCACCGTTCTGGAGAGGGGAAGAGACTACTCCCACAACACCATCTCCGGTGTGAGGATGGATGGGAAGATCTTCATCTCCCACGGCATGGGAGGAGAGATCTACATTCCCCTTGAGATCCAGGCGAAGACGGTGGAGTTCTACCTGAAGTTTTCCGGCTACACTCCCACCGTCGATAAAAGAGAAGGCATCGTGAACTACCTGAAGTCCTTCGAAAGGGATGGCAGGAAGATAGAGTTCGGAGAGTCCTTCTCGAACGAAGAGATCTACAAGCGCTTCTATCACCACGGTTTCGAACCGGTGAAGTCCTATTTCTTCCATCTGGGAACGGATATCCTGAAAGAGACTAACAAGAACATATACGAGTACTTCTCCTCCTTTGAGAACATAGAGTTTTTCTTTGGAACCGCTGTGGAGGATGTGGAGTTCGGCCCTCCCCACAGGGTGCACACAAGCAGGGGAGAGTTCGAGTTCGACGAGCTCGTGATCGCCGTTGGAAGAAGCGGACACAGACTCATGGAGCGTCTCAAAGAGAAATATCCACAGCTTGTCAAGCCGAACCAGTTCGTCGACATCGGTGTCAGGTACGAACTCCCGAACCACGTGATGGATCCATTCTCCGATATGTACGAGGTGAAGGTTCGCTACAGGACCAAAACGGGTTACATCTGCAGGATCTTCTGCCAGAATCCGGCAGGGAAGGTGACACTGGAAAAGTACGAAGACTTCACCACGGTGAACGGCTATTCTGACAGCCTGCATAAGACGGAGAACACGAACTTCGCCATTCTCGTCACCACGCGCTTCACAGAGCCGTTCAAGGATCCCACGGGATACGGTGTCAACCTCGCAAAGCTCGCAAACATCTTAGCCGGTGACAAAGAGAAAGTGATTCTGCAGACGTACGGTGACTTCAAGGAATTCAGAAGGACGAAGAGGCTCGGAAGGGTCCACCCCACTCTGGATTCTGAGAGTTACATTCTGGGAGACGCGAATCTCGTCTTTCCGTCGAAGATCAGAGAATCCCTCGTGGATTTCGTGGAGAACCTGGAGAAGGTCATACCGGGGGCTTCCTACTTCGACAACCTGCTCTACGCCGTCGAGGTGAAGTTCTACACGAACAAGTTCCTGAACGACATCGTGGAAGGTCTCCACGTGGTGGGAGACTGCTCCGGGTGGACCAGATCGATCCAGTACGCCACCTCGATGGGATACATGAGAGCTGTTGGAATGAAGATTCAATCTCTGTGAGACAGAATCGCAAAGAATCCCCACTCGATGAGAAGAACAGAGAAGAAAACGACGAAACCTTCCCAGAAGGTGAACCTGTGCACGTTGAAGATGTGAAGAAACAGAACGGTGGCTATGGCACAGGAAACAAGACCGTTCGGGAAACCCTTTTTCACGAGAGCGCTGATTCCCGCGTATCCGAAGAGAGTGGCAAAGACGATTCCAAGAAACTTTCCAAACGAAACATCGAACACATTGAAAACGGAAAGAAGAATGAGTACACCGAGAAGTATCAGAACCATTCCAAAGAATCTCAAGTCCATCCCTCCCTCATCTGCACTCGAGAATATTCTACCACTTTAAAACCTGTGTTAGAATAACCTTAAAGGGAGGTAGAAATATGTTATCACCAACGGAAAAAAGGTATCTACTCGCCGTTCTTTTGACNACGGAAGAGGGAAGCACGAGACTGAAGAGAGTATCGGACTTTTTGAAAGTGAAAATGCCCTCCNCGAAGCAGATTCTGGAAGACCTCGCGAACAAAAAGCTCGTAAATTACGTGAGAAGAGGTCCTATCTCTCTGACAAAAAAGGGAATGGAACTCGCTCAAAAAGAGCTTGAGCGCTTCAACAACCTGAAAGAATTTCTGAAGAAGATCCTCTTCCTCGATGAAGAAGAGGCAGAGAAAGGTGCCTGGGAGATCTTCTTCAACCTCGAGGAGAGTATCGCCGATAGGGTCGTTGATTTCATGAACTTCCTCACCCACTGTCCACACATAACGCCGATATGCATAAAGGGCTTCAAAGAATATCTGGAAACAGGAGAGTTTCCAACTCTTTGCAGACTCAGAAGGTGATGGTATAATCGTGAAAGTGAAATCCCGCTCCACCCGTCCGGAGGTGGGGCCGAACGTCCGAGGGAGGTGAGTTTCTGTGGCTTACGTGAAAGAGAGGATCTACGAGAGCATGTTCATCATCGCACCGAACGTTCCAGAGGAAGAGAGAGAAAATCTCGTCGAAAGAGTCAAGAAGATCATCGAAGAAAGAGTCAAGGGAAAGATCGAAAAAGTGGAAAGGATGGGTATGAGAAAGTTCGCCTACGAGATCAAGAAGTTCAGCGAAGGAGATTACACGGTGATTTACTTCAGGTGCGATGGTCAGAACCTTCAGGAGCTGGAGAATTTCTACAGAGTGACACCCGAAATCATCAGATGGCAGACCTTCAGAAGGTTCGATCTGGAAAAGAAAGAGAGAAAGGCGCAGAGAGAAAAGGCAGCTGCTGAAGCTGTCGAGACAGGTGAAGGAGGATCCGAAGCTTAATGTCTTTCTTCAACAAGATCATACTCATAGGAAGACTCGTGAGAGATCCTGAAAAGAGATACACGCTCAGCGGAACTCCCGTCACCACCTTCACGATAGCGGTGGACAGGGTTCCCAGAAAGAACGCGCCGGACGATGCTCAGACAACGGATTTCTTCAATGTTGTTACCTTTGGAAGACTCGCAGAATTCACGGGAACCTATCTCACCAAGGGAAGGCTTGTTCTCATCGAAGGTGAAATGAGAATGAGAAGATGGGAAACACCGTCTGGAGAAAAAAGGGTATCTCCGGAGGTTGTCGCAAACGTTGTTAGATTCATGGACAGAAAACCTGCTGAAACGGTCAACGAGACTGAAGAGGAACTGGAGATACCGGAGGAAGACTTTTCCAGCGATACTTTCAGTGAAGATGAACCACCATTTTGAGGGAGGTGTGTTTGATGGCTTACAAGAGAAAAAGAAAGAAGGTCAAGAAGTGCAGACTCTGTGAAATGGAATTGGACTACGTTGATTATAAAGACACAAGGCTTCTCAGTGAATTTCTCACCGACAAGGGAAAGATCATACCAAAGAGGCTCACCGGAAACTGTTCAAAGCACCAGAGAATGGTGAAGGTAGCTATCAAGAGGGCAAGACAGATGGGACTCCTTCCATACCTGAAGATATGAAAGAAGGGCGCTGAAGCGCCCTTCTTCATTCTCCGTCCTCTTCAGTGTCTTCTTCGAAGAAGATCTCTTCGATATCGGGTATGCTGTTCTGCCACTTTTCGAAGACTTTCTGAGCCGTTGCGTATTCTACTCCTTCAAGCATAACACCCTCGGGGGTTTCTTCCGCTTTGAAGATGTAGACTTCACCGAGGTCTTCGATCATGTCTCTTGCGTCGTTCAGAAAGACCTCTTCGCAGACCCAGAAGAGATTTCCTTCGTCCTCCACTTCTCCCAGCTTGTGGAAGAAGACTTCGTTTCCATCCTGATCGATCAGGCTGAAAACTTCCGTTGTGTGTTCGTGTTCATGTTCATGCTCATGTTCGTGCATACTCATAATAAAAACCTCCTTGACAAAAAACTGGGCTCTGAGAAATACTACCATTTGTGGAGGATAAAATCAAGTAGCCGGTATGGTCTTCCAAAGACTCGATCTTCGGGAGGTCCTGAAACCGTGGAAATAAAGCGTCTCACAGAGAGAGTGGCCTACGTTCCAAATCCGGTGAACATAGGTGTTGTGTACACAGAAAGCACCGCCGTTCTCGTGGACAGCGGGCTCGATGAGAGCGTGCCAAGAAAGATTTCTCGACTTCTGGAAAAGCCTCCTTTGTATCTCATAAACACCCACTCTCACGCCGACCACTGCGGTGGGAACGCCTTTCTGAAAAAGCGCTTCTCCACCCGCGTGTTCGCCCCAAAGATGGAAAAAGAGATCATAGAAAACACCGTCTTTGAGCCTTTCTACCTGTACGGTGCTCATCCTCCAGGTGAACTCAGAAACAAGTTTCTCATGGCAGACCCCTCCGCTGTCGATGAGGCGATCGAAGAGGGAACCATCACGATTGAGAGCGTGGATCTTGAGATAGTACCTCTTTCTGGACACTCACCGAACCAGATCGGAGTGGCTGTGGATGGTGTCCTTTTCTGTGCAGACGCCGTGTTTTCTGAAGAAACACTGAGAAAACACAGAATATTCGTCATCTACAGCGTGGAGAAGTTCCTTGAAACGCTCGACTTTCTTGAAAAGACAAACTACAGCTGCTACGTTCCGTCTCATGGAGAGGTGACTCGAGATATCGGTGAACTTGTGGAGAAAAACAGAAAGACGGTGGAGAACATCATCAACGCTGTTCTGGAAATCACAGTAAATCCTGTGAGCACAGACGAACTGATGAAACAGCTCTTCAACAGATTCGAAATCACACTGGAGAATCTCACACAGTACATACTCTACAGATCCACCGTTCACGCGTATCTGAGCTTTCTTCTGGACAGGAAAGAGATAGAGAGGGAATTCAGAGACAACGTTCTTGTATGGAGGCGGTGCTGATGCTGGTGAACTGGATGTTCCTTGGACTCGAGTATCTTGTGGGAGTTCTTCTTGTTTTCTTTGCGATACGTTTCTTCGGCCTGAAAGGAATGTACGCTCTTGGAGCGATTCTTGTTCTCTACATGAACGTTGCCGTTTTGAAGGCGTACGAACTGCTTCCCGGTGTTCAGCTGTACGCCGGGGTTTTCCTCGGACCTTTCTTTGTCACGCTGATCGCCATCGTGACCGAGGTGTACGGGTACAGAGAGGCGCAGAAACTGGTGGCGGTGGGTTTCTTTGCCCAGGTCGTGTTTCTGGTGGGGATGCTGATCGCGCTCGGTTACATCCCTTCCAGCGAAGATTGGGCACACGAACACATGAAGGCTCTCTTTCTCCCCGTCTGGAGAACCACGCTCTTCAGCTGGCTTGCGTTCATCGCGTCCGGTATATTCAAGGCGAGGTTTCAGGATTTTTTGAAGGGAACGAAGGGACTTTTCGGAAAACACCTGTGGCTGCGCGACAACGCTGCAACGAAACTGTCTCAGCTTGTGGACAACGTGATCTTCTTCTACGGAGCCCTCACCGGGTACTTCTCCCTGAGAACGATCACGGTCTTTCTGATCTGGACCACGCTCTTTGAGTGGCTCTTCGACTACCTTGACACGTGGGTCGTAGTGAAGGGTGTGGGGTGGATGTTGAACAGCAGTGAACCTTATCTTCAGAAGGAGTGAGCGGTTTGAAAGTGCTCGTCATTGGATACATGCACCTGAGAAACGACAAGAGGGTCTTCAGAACAGTTCAGGCTCTGTCCAAGAAAGGTGAAGTTATTTACCAGTACTGGACGGAGAAAGAAGAGCTACCTTTTAAGGAGAATAACATCAGATACATCCCCGTGAAATGTTCGAACAGGGGAAATATTTTCCAGAAAGCCGTTGAAAGAAAACAATTCGATGAAAAAATCTGTCATCTTGTAGAGAGTGAGGATTACGATATCCTCTACATGCATCACTTTCCGGCTACAAAACCTCTAAAACCCTTCGTTGTGGCTAAAAAGCGTGGAAAAAAGATCGTCTACGATATACACGAGTATCATCCTCAGAATTTTCTCAAAACTCTTCCCAGGCCTTTGAGTGATCTGAAAGAATTTGTGATGTGGAGGATATTCAAAAAACAGCTTCAGCTGTCTGACCTGTGTATCTTCGTCTCTGAAGAAACACGGAACGATGTTGTGGCAAAGACCGGACTGAACCCGGAGAAAACTTTCGTTGTACCAAACTACGCATCGATGAAAATCGAACCAGATCCGGATAAAAAGAGGATGGAAATCGTTCTGGTAGGAAAAACAACGAGAAATCTCATTCATGAAAAGAGGCTCGTAAAAGCACTTGTCGAAAGAGGATTTTCCTTCAGAATAATAGGAATGGATTCAGAAACGTTTTCCGATGTTCCGCACACGTACACATCTTTTCTGCCGTACGAAAAGATGATGGGAGAACTCTCAAAAAGCATGTTTTCATTGATATCGTACAGCACTATCGGGAGAGAAGATTACAAGAACGATCTGTACGCTCTGCCGCACAAATTCTACGACTCCATCGCTGCCGGAACACCCGTTATCGTGAAGAATTCTTTCGTTTCGATGGCAAAGATAGTTGAGGATCTGGGAATAGGAGTTGTTATAGACCCGGCAAACGTTGAAGAAAGCTTGAAGAGAATAGAAAACGCCTGTCAGAGATATGAAGAGATACTGGAGAATATTAGAAGACATCAGGAGGGATTCGTGTGGGACAAGAAGAAGGAAGAAGAATTTCTGGAAAGAGTCATGGGTTGAGAGTACTCTCACTGGTCGGTGCAAGGCCTCAGATCATAAAAGAGGCGATGCTTCACAGGGAATTCAAAGAGAAGGGGATAGAGGAGATCCTCGTTCACTCCGGACAGCACTACGACTACAACATGTCAGATGTGTTCTTTGAAGTTCTTGAAATCAGACAACCTCATTACAATCTCAACGTGGGATCTGGAACACATGGAGAAATGACGGGAAAGATCATGATCGAGTTTGAAAAGGTTCTCCTCAGGGAAAAACCTGATCTTGTTCTGGTTTACGGTGACACCAACACGACTCTGGCTGGCGCGCTCGTGGCTGCAAAACTCAAAATNCCTGTCGCACACGTTGAGGCAGGGTTGAGACAGCATCCCAAAGACATGCCCGAGGAGATAAACAGGATCGTCACAGATCGAGTCTCTCAGATTCTTTTCTGTCCAAGCAAACTCGCGGTGAAGAATCTCGAGAGAGAAGGAATCACAGAAGGAGTTTACTTTGTGGGGGATGTGATGTACGATCTTTTCCTGAAAATGGAGGATAGATTCAGATACGATGTGTTCGAAAAGCTGGGGCTGAAAGAGAACGAATTCATTCTCGTTACTCTCCACAGGGATTTCAACGTGGACGATCCAGTGAAGCTGAGAAAGATTTTAGAGCAACTCAAAAGAATCTCCAGAGAGAAGAAAGTAGTCTTTCCCATCCATCCCAGGACGAAAAATAGAGTGAAGGAATTCGGCCTCGAAAACCTCCTGGAAGGTATGGTTGTGATAGACCCGGTAGATTATCTGAACCTCATGGGACTCGTAAAAAGGTGTTGGAAGGTGGTGACAGACAGCGGTGGTCTTCAGAAAGAAGCGTATTTTGCGGGGAAAAGAGCGATAGTCGTGATGCCGGATACGGGCTGGAGAGAACTCGTCAAAGCGGGATGGAACAAGTTAGCCAGCGAAGAGAATCTCTTCGACGTGACCATGGAAGAAGACCGTTCGGACTATCCATCAGGACTGTACGGCGACGGAAACGCCGCTGGAAAGATCGTTGAGGTGATAGAGGAATGGTTTCGAAGCCTTCGAGGAATTCATTGAGTCTCTTTGAGTGAAGAAAGAGCGCACAAGTCCCGGTGATAACACAAACTAAAAAATCCAGAACTACACGAGAAAAACATCCACCCGTGGTTTCAGATACACCCGAGAGTCGTCAGAATCCCTCTAAGGGATTGAAAGGAAGTCATGAAAAAGCTCTGTCTATGCTGTGGAGCGAGAGTGTGAGATGGAGCAGTAAAATGTGGTGAGTACCTGGTTTCGGGAGATCTTGACGATACCCTCAGAATCTGAAGAGTCTCTGATGGTAGATTGATCAAAACGTTGAAAGAGCACACAAAAATCGTGAGATCTGTTACCTTTTCACCGAATGGAAAATACCTGGCTGTAGGTGATATTTGCGGCACCGTTGAGATCTGGCGTGTTTTATAATAGTTTGAGAAGTCCCCATTGAAAGGTGGTATTGATCTGGAGAGAAGCAAAGACTGGTTGGATGCGGCAAAAGATGATCTGGAGCATGCAAAACACGATTTGGAGCACGGCTTCTACAACTGGGCATGCTTTTCTTCCCAGCAGGCAGCAGAAAAAGCCGTGAAAGCTGTGTTCCAGAGAATGGGTGCACAGGCATGGGGATATTCTGTACCGGATTTTCTCGGGGAACTCTCCAGCCGTTTTGAAATCCCTGAAGAACTCATGGATTTCGCCCTTGAACTGGACAAAGCCTATATCCCCACCAGGTACCCGGATGCCCTTCCTTCCGGATCTCCCAGAAACAGGTACTCCAGAATTGAAGCCGAAAGGCTGGTGGACTATGTCAAAAAGATTGTCAGGTTCTGCGAAGATCTTCTATCCAGAATATGATCGGGAAAAGGTCCTGGAGATAATCAGAAACTCCCTCCCACAGCTTTTGAAGGTACTTCCTGTAAAGCTTGTTGTGCTTTTTGGCTCTTATGCAAAGGGGAATTTCACCGCCTTCAGTGATATCGATCTTCTCGTGGTGTATGACGATCCGATCAGGGAAGACGCCTACAAGATAGTGAAAAAGACCATCAAATTGAGAGGTCTCGAACCTCACGTCTATTCCCTGAGTGAGTACAAGCAGATAGAAAAGACCGTCGAAAAGATGATCGAAAACGGAGTGGTTGTTTACAGGAAAGAAGATATTTGAAGAGGTTCTATAGATGAGAATTTTTGTGTTTGAGAGTGTTGAAATATCTGATATTGAATCCAGAGATTATGTTCATTTTCTCTCTCTGGTCTGTCTACCAGAACACTCAAAAGATCAGCCACTGCTTCCTTCACAAAATCACCCCTGTTTTGTTTTATATTTTGTTTAGATTATACTACAAATTCCTATCTACATCTCGACATCGTCGACAAACTCGACAGACACCGGACAGGTTCGACAGCTTTCTCAGGCGGACGTGACTTGAAAATCAAACACGTCGATATTTATCGAACCAATTCGATAAATTCGTACGTTTTTATCGAATGAGATAGATAAATTCGAACGAGTATGGTAAAATAAGATGAAATCTCTCCAGGGAGTGGTTCGCAGTGAGGATGGACGAGCTTTACATTATGAACCCCTGGTGGCGAGACCCAGAGATCATAAACACTGATCGGCACATATCGATGTTCGAAAACAGCACATTCAAATACTTTCCAGAAAATCTCTTCAAGAAGATTCCGCTGAACAAACCCGGGATATACACAATAAGAGGGCCTCGCCAGGTAGGAAAAACTACGTTCTTAAAACTCTACATAAGGAAGCTTTTAAGAAGGAAGCTTTTAAGAGACGGTGTGAAACCATCGAACATTTTCTTTTTCACATGCGACGCCGTGAAAGATAGGTTCGAATTGATAGAAACGATGAAGGCCTATTTTCAGATTTTCGAAAGGAAAGCCGGTGAAACAAGATACCTATTCATAGATGAGATAACCGCGGTGGAAGACTGGCAGAAATCCATCAAATATCTGGTAGATATCGGTTTGCTTGAAAATTCCCTCCTCATACTCACAGGTTCCTCTGCTTTCGATCTGAAGAGATCGAGTGAAAGACTTCCAGGAAGAAAGGGTTACGGTGAAGACCTGGTGTACCTTCCTCTCACCTTCGGAGAATTTCTGGAAAGTCTTGGAATCTCAGTGGAAAGAATGTCAGTGGATGATATCTTCTTGAAAAGCGAGGAAGAACTTCGAATTCTGTATCTCAAGAACTCTTTTCTGAAGGAGTACTTCGTGAAATACCTGAACACAGGTGGATTTCCAAAAGTGATAGATGTTTTCCTGAAAGAAGGCAAGATCGACGAGATCACGAAAGGAGTTTTTCGAGATTTCATCCTGGGAGACGCGGAGAAATACCTGGGGTCGAGGATTAAGGTCATAGAGATCTTCAAAAAACTTCCAGATATAGTGGGACAGCGTTTTTTCATGGAACTCCCTTGTTGACATATTCAGTGGCGCTATAGAAAGTGTTGACACGATTCAGAAATATTTCGAGTATCTTGGTTACAGCTTCATTCTGATGAACGTGTTTTTCGTGGATATTTCCAGAAAAACTGTCAGATTGAAGAAACAGAAGAAGACGTATCCCATCGATAGAGTTGTGGTCGATATCATTGAAGAGATCAGCGGAAAGCAGATCAAGCTTCCCCAGATTGTGGAGATGCTAACTCTGAGACATCTCATGGGAAACGGAAAGACCTTGCCGAACGGCATGAACCTTTACGACGGACCATTTTTCTGGTATTCGGATCGTGGCAATGAGGTAGATTTCGTTTTCGAACACGGAGATTCTCTCATACCGGTTGAAATCAATTTCCAGAACAACATACACAGGTCCGATTATGCTGGGATGAAGAAAGTCTTCAAGAAAGGAATCGTCATCACCCAGGATGCGATCTTCAGAGACGAAAACATCGTGGCGGTACCGGCATGGCTCTTCTTTGCAGTGTTTGAAGGAAACGAATAGTAACCTTTGTCTTCACGCTGTTCAAAGAAATCTCTGTTCTCAGTCCATAGCGCTCCCATAAATGTCGATCAGTTCCCACCGCCAGGGATAACGATCTCAGAAGCCCCGGTGAAAGCCGAGACGACGCAGTTGCAACAAGGCTGGTGAGCTTGCTGAAAAGATCGTCTGAGACTCGTGGTGCTCTTCGCTTCTCACGCAAAGAGAAAAATCACCGCCTTCAGTGATATCGATCTCCTTGTGGTTTATGATGATCCAACACAAAGATGATCGAAAACGGAGTGGTTATTTACAGGAAAGAAGATATTTGAAGAGATTCTATGTACTGTGTTCGAAAGAGACTGACCTACAGAAAGGTCAAATTTTGACCTGTGGATGGGTCAAATCGAACTATAGTTTCTCCGATGAAGTTCTACTAATGATTTCCAGAATTTTAAGTTCTGTATTGATATATGATACATCAGAATGGGAGTGGATGATAATACAACAAAAATTGAAGAAAGACTCTGCTATCTGATGGAACTGTGGAAGGTAGACTGTCTTCCTCTGGTTTCTACCGTGTCTTTGTAATTCTTCATCTCTCCCACTGGGATTTTCACAAGTACGGCAGTTGAAACTCTCTTTCGAGAAAATTATGCTGGACAGTATGGTGTTGTGCTCGCTGGTGTGATGAAACTATCTGGATGCTTTGGTATTGAAGATGGTTCAATTTATAAAGACGAAAAGAATCAAATATCTGTCCGATTGTGATAAGGCTTAGATACTGCTTTCGTTGCCCGGGGTTGATTGATATACTTTCTTGAGGACAAATTGCTGCACAGAAAGGATTAGTTAGGACTGCTCTCGCAAATGTGTGATAATTATCATTCTATTTTAAATGTTCAATAATGTTTTTTAACACTTTTTCGGGGTCTCTATACCACTCAATTGTCCACAGCCTCTTTAGCTTCCATCCCAAACTTTCAAGAACCTTAAACTTAAGGACTTCTCTATCAATCACATCCTGAATCATTGCGTGGTTTTTTCCGTCGTGTATAATACCTATTTTGTATCTTCCGGGATCTTCAGGATCCTCAATTCCAACACTCACCTGACATAGTCCCATTCCTATGTTGGTATCTGTCAGAAAACCTATATTATTCAACTGTCGAGCTATTGAGGTGGGAATGATATCATCTGATTCCCCATAAGATCTACAGAATTCAAGCTTACAGTTTTGTTCGGCGTATTTAAGGTAATTTCTAAGTGCCGCTACTCCTTTATTCTCAGAATTCGCTCTGGAAAGATCCTCAGAACGCAAACTGGTAACCAGTATGATTTGATAACGAGCTCTTGTGATGAGAACGTTTAACCTTCTCCAACCTCCTTCATTGTTCAAGGGTCCAAAATTGTAGAACAATTCCCCAGAAGGTGTTCTGGCATATCCAATGCTGATAATAATCGTATCTCTTTCATCCCCCTGAACATTTTCGAGTGATTTTATGAAAAATGGTTCGTTTGATTCTTTAAAAATGACATCCATAAGGTGTGGATACTCCATCAAACGCCTTTGAAGAAGATTTTCTATCAAATCACTTTGAGAGGTGTTCATTGTGACAACGCCTATCGAGCGATCTGGATGCTTTTGGAAATGTTCAATAACTATGTCCACCACTTTCAGGGCTTCCATCGTGTTCACTCTTTTCCCTGCGCGGTCCCAGGTGCCGTTTTCAACATAAACGAGTTTTATACCTTGATCAGAGTTTCTGTATTTTGGTGATGGAAAGGTTATCAGCGGGTTCTCTCCGTAAAAATAGTGATTTGAGAACGCTATCAAACGTTCATCACGACTTCGATAGTGCCATCTTAGATACCCCTGTTTGAACACACGCGGTAAAGCTATGCATTCATCGAGAAAAGAGTCAAGAGGTTCCCTTTCGTCTTCATCATCTTCCAGTTCATAATAGGATTTGAAAAAGTTAGTGGGAGGGAGTTGCTTTGGATCTCCTGCAACTATTATCTGTTTTCCGCGAACCACAGCAGAGATTGCTTCAGGAGTTCTTAGTTGTGACGCTTCGTCAAATATCACGATATCAAAATAGTTGATAAACTTGTCTAAGTCCAGAAAAGAAGAAACAGACAGTGGACTCATTAGAATGCAGGGTTTGACGAATCTGAGAATGTCAGATATTTCCAGGAGAAATTTCCTTATGGGTTTATGCCGCCGTTTTTTCTGGGTTTCCCTCATCAGAATACGTATCTGCTGCGAGTGATTTGTATCTGCAAGTATCGTTCGAAATTTCTTTGCGAGTAACGATTTCACATATTGCACCCATCTTTTTCTGAGTGCTTCTTCCGCCTTCTCAAGTGTCAAAATATCCTGTTCATATCTTTCACTTGAAAAGTCGCGGAGGTTTTTATCAAGAGTGCAAACATTATCTATCCATTGCTTGTAGAATGATTTCTCAAAAATTCGTCGAATATTTTTTACGTGTTCTTTTTCCACACTCCGTATGAAAGTCTTTAGCTCCATCTTCTCAAGACTTTCAAGTGTCTCTTGAAGCTGTATCCATTCGTGGAGTTTTGATTCATTGGCTATAAGATGATCTATTTTGCGAATAAGTTCATCAACAGGAGCTGTCTGAAGTGTTTTTTCGCCCACAAATCCATCTGGCCACAATCTGTTCAGATCTTCCATATATTTTTTCAATTGTGTGTCTTCAAGAATCTCAATTGCCCTTGAGATCAGATCTTTTGAAACCCTGGTGAGAATTAGATCGTTTTTGATGATCTTTATTGGAAGTTTTTTTCTAATTTTCAGCGCTATATCTAATTTTATGAGCGCAAAATCGATTTCTTCTAGTTCTTTCGTTCTGTATTCATCAAAAGAAAATTCCTGATCAGGAATCTTTTCCTTGAGATCGTTGTATTTTATTTCCGTGTCTATTAGATTCTTGGATATTTCATAGAGTCGTTGAATTTCTTCGAAGTTATGAGGATACCTGAGATTTCTGTTTACGAACTTCTTCCATTTCCAGTAAGATGGATTCAAAATACGTAACCAGCTTCTGGAAAAGCGTTCCACTGGCTGAAGGATCTCAGTCATTTCTTCAATTGATTTTTCTGTGTGCTGGAAATATTTTTTCATCAGAACTTTTCTTTTACGCAAAATCTCAACAATTTCCCTCAGTGTGGAAAGTTCTTCGATTTCAACTTGAAACCATCTACCCGGGAGCACGTCTACATTTTTCAGCGATTTCAAAAGATAGAGAATCTTTTGAAAATCTTCGAAGCGCAGATTTCCTATATCTGTAAATCCAGCCTTTTCCAGCATTTGTTTCATGTTCTTTAAATTCATCTTGACATACTCTAACATCTCTATCACTTTTAATGGATAAGAAAGGATGTTTTCTGAGAATTTGAACCCTTTCCAGGGGTGCTGAGATTCGTTGTATACATCGGCGAGCTGTTCCAGTTTTTCCATCAGTTGGAGAATTTTTTCAAATCTCTCTTTTGAAATCTCCGCTATCGATGAAAGATGGAGGGAGTGAATTACTGGATAGTCTTTTAACCCTTCCAATCTTGAAATGGCATCGTAGATGGACATTCCGAGCGGATGATCAGTTCTATGCAGAGAATTAAGAAGGTTGTTCAGATTGTTCTTCAAATGTTCAAATTGTTTCAGCAGATCTGCTGGCTGTTCAACATCCTGGAAATTTTGAAGAAGATCGATGGTTCTTTTTAGATCAAACATGAGCTCTTGTTTGGACTTTCTAGTGCTGTGAATTTCTAAACAGAATCTACCCAAACCAGCGTTTTTCAATCGATTGTAAACCACATCGAGAGCGGCCTTTTTTGCACTCACAAAAAGCACTGTTTTCTCACGAGCTACAGCATCCGCTATGATGTTGGCGATAGTCTGGCTCTTGCCGGTACCAGGAGGACCATGGATAACCACATTTTCTCCTTCTCTTACCATTTCTAGAATTTTTCGCTGACTCGAATCGGCTCTCAGAATAGGTACCAGAGGTACGGAGGACACAGACTCAGTACTGCTTTTGGAAAGAGATAGTACACCTGAGAAGGCATTTATTAAAGGATGTGTCAGCGCTTCCGTATTTTGCATCATCTTCCCCAGATCGCTGTACAGAACGAACATTTCCGGATTCAATGATATGATCCAACATTGAGGAATCACTTTCCAGATGGTGAATTGAGTCTTTAAATTTCCCAGATGTTCGATTATTTCATTAAAGTTTTTGGAATCAATCTCTTCTATCTGTGGTAAGGGAAGATCGTATTTCTCGCGAAATAGTAACTCCAAAACTGGATTAAATTGAATTCCTTCTCCAAAGAAGTTGATCCTGGATACCTGGTTTGTGTGTTTGTTCTTTTCAAATTCGCAGGGGACCATCACTACAGGAGCCGACAGGTATGGTGTTTTAAAACCAGGATCATTCCATTTGAGGACTCCAAAGGTCATGAACAGTGTTACAACCCCTTTTTCTTCAATAGAAAGTTTTGAAAGGGAATATAATCTGCTTATTTTTCTTACAATTTCCTCTTCGGTGCCTTCAAAATTTATTTCCCCAGGTTTTTCAAGAATGTATCTATCGGTTGTTAAATCATATTTGAAAACGGGAAGTTTTAATCCCCTTTTGACCAGCAAGTCGAAAAGGTCTGTCATCTCTGAATCCTTGATTAAAAGTTTCGATACCCGAGCACGATCTACTGCCAGCAAGGGATTTGACAAACTCAAATTTAACAGCCGTTCTCTCCATCTTTGAATCTGATCGAGAACCTTTTCTGTTACCCCAAACCTATCCCTCCATACTTTATTTAAGATTCTATCATGAAGCTTTTATTCCCCTTTTTGAAAACAATCCTCTGATCGTTGTCTTACGATTTCAGTACCACCCGTTTGTGCACATCTATTTCCTTTTCCACTATATTCCTCCAGGTGAATCCTTTCGCTCTTTCCAGGATTCTGTTTACATCGTATCCTTCATTCAAAACCTCAACCACTCTTCTTGCGAATCTTTCTTCGAATTGATCTCCTTCCTCGACAACGTACTCTGGAAAACCTATTGCTTCTGGAATTCCTCTGTTGCTACTTCCAATCACACATGTACCGCAGGCCTGTGCCTCGAGAATGACACAGGGCCATCCTTCATTTCTGCTTGGAAGCACCATCACGTCCATTGCGCTCATGTACTTTGCCACATCTTTCTGTGGAAGTC